>Ga0075163_10002793_pt1 | contig 23439 bp, 16 predicted proteins | sample JI1023141ADNA_FD_71478 | JGI IMG/M metagenome (GOLD analysis project Ga0075163, IMG submission 71478) | Wastewater effluent complex algal communities from Wisconsin, to seasonally profile nutrient transformation and Carbon sequestration -... | ecosystem: Engineered > WWTP > Effluent > Algae... | reverse complement strand
CAACCGTTCCCCTGGGCTTCCGCCTCGCAGCCAAGCCGGTGATTTCCCCAGCCATTCCGCCCTCGTGAGCGCAAGCCGAGCAATGTCGTTCTGCGAGGCGGGGATCTGGGGGAGCCGGTGCTGATTGATTTTGGCATTGCGCGGCGGCGCTTTGTCACGCAGGCGCTGACCCAGACCGGCGTAGTTTTGGGTACACCGGAATACATGGCGCCCGAGCAGGCGCGCGCAGCTGGCGAAGTCGGGCCGGCGGCCGACGTCTTTTCGCTGGGCTGCATCTTTTACGAGTGCCTGACCGGTCGCCCGCCGTTTACCGGCAATCACGTCGCAGCCATCCTGGCCAAGATCCTCTTTGAGCAGGCGGTGCCGATCCGGGTGCACAAGCCTGCGCTGACCGAAGCGCTGGAGCAGCTGATCAGCCGCATGCTCAACAAGGACCCCGCGCAGCGGGTGAGCAGCATGCCCGAGTTCCTGGAGGCGCTGGCGCTGATCCCCGTGCCGGATACCGAGCCAGCCCCGGCGCCGGTCCTGACCTCGCGCAAGCGGCCGACGCTGGCCGAGAGCGAGCAGCAGCTGCTGAGCGTGGTGGTGGCGACGCCGCCGGCCGACATGATCCCGCTCGACTCGGCCCTGCACAACACGCAGGCGACGCGCTGGCCGGCTCAGCAGATCACGCTGACCGAGACCATCACCGCGCTTGGGGCCGATGTCGAGTGGCTGGCTGACGGCACGCTGGTGGCGACGCTGCACAACCGCGGCACGGCGACCGATCAGGCGACCCAGGCGGCCCGCTGCGCGCTGCTGGTGCAGGAGCGCTGGCCCGACTGTCGCGTGGCGCTGGCCACGGGGCGGGCCAAGCTGAGCGGGCGTCTGCCGCTGGGCGACGTGATCGAGCGCGCCGTGCAGCTGGCGCAGCGCGTGACGATCAGCCGGCCAAAGAGCGAGCTGACGCTGCCGGGGGTGCGTCTGGATGATCTCAGCGCGGCGCTCGTCGAGCAGCGCTTCTCGGTGCGCAGCGATGGCTCGATCGCGCTTCTGACCGGCGAGCTGCGGCGTGCCGATGAAGGGCGGCTGCTCCTCGGCAAGCCGCTGCCCTGCATCGGTCGCGATCAGGAGCTGGCGATGCTGCTCGTGCTGCTGCGCGGCTGCATCATGGAGTCCAACTCGCGCGTTGCGCTGGTCACGGCGCCGCCGGGCCTGGGCAAGTCGCGGCTGCGCCAGGAGCTGCTGCGCCGCATTCAGACCGCAGGCACCCTGCCCCTGCCCAACGAAGAGGGCATAGAGTCGCTGACGCTGCTCAGCGGCTATGCCGAGCCGTTCAGCGCCGATGTCACCTATGGAATTCTCGCGCAGCTCCTGCGTCAGCTCTGCGGCATCCAGGGCGGCGAGTCGGCGCAGCTGCAGCGGACGATGCTGCGCGAGCGGCTGGGCATCCACGTGCCCTCAGCGGAGCGCGAGCAGGTGCTCGAATTTCTGTGCGAGCTCTGCGCCATCGGGCAGCCCGATGGCGTGAGTCTGACGGTGCTGGCCGCGCGCCAGGAGCCGCAGCTCATGCACGATCAGATCAAGCGCGCGTTCCTGACCTTTCTCGTCGCCGAGTGTCGGCATCAGCCGGTGCTGGTGGTGCTCGAAGACATCCACTGGAGCGACAGCTTGACCATCGCGCTCCTGGATGAGGCGCTGGGTCGCCTGCGCGAGCAGCCCTTCTTTCTGCTCGCGTTTGCGCGACCGGAGGTGCACGACCGCTTCGCCCCGCTCTGGGAGCGCCACCAGATGCAGGAGCTTCGCCTGGGCGGCCTGGGCAAGCGGGCAGCCGAGCGGCTGGTGCGTCAAGCGCTGGGCCCCGGCATCGCCGCCGAGGTGGTCTCCCGCGTGGTGCGCCAGGCAGAGGGCAACGTGCTGTTTCTGGAGGAAACAGTCAGTCCGTCGAGCTACCCGACGATGCATCCCGACCTGGGCTGGCTGCGGGCACCAGAGGTGCACCAGGACTGGATGTGGGTGGGTGAAGTGAAATGGAGCCAAACGAGACCTGCACAATCCCGCGGCGCGAGGTAGGATGCGCGCATGCTCAAGGTCTACGGCTTTTCTCGAGTGAACAAGATGGCCCGCGGCAAGACCCGCGACCTGCGCGTGCTGTGGGCGCTGGAGGAGATGGGTCTGCCGTACGAGGTCGTGGGTATGGACCATCCCAAGCAGGACCTCGACGCGCCCGCGTATCGCACGCTCAACCCGTTCGGGCAGATTCCGACGATCGATGACGACGGCGTGGTGGTCACCGAGTCGGGCGCGATCCTGCTCTACCTCGCCCGCAAGAGCGGCAAGCTGATGCCACGCGACCTCGCGGGTGAAGCGCAGGTCCTGCGCTGGTGCACCGCGGCGCTGAACACGATCGAAGTGCCGATTCTGACCGCGTGGTTCGTCGACTTGAACGGCGGCAAGGGAACCAAGGCGAGCGATGCGCTCTACCAGTGGGCGAGCATGCGCCTCAAGCAGCTCGATGGCTGGCTGGCGGGAAGAGAGTTCGTCGCCACCGACCAGTTCACCGTTGCCGACATCTTGATGACGCACGTGCTGGGCGCCGGAATCGACGAGAGCGTCGTCAAGGACTACCCGAATGTGCTTGCCTTCCAGCGGCGCTGCATCGCGCGTCCGGCCTGGACGCGGACGTTCGACGCCTACTGCGACCGCGTCGAAGCGGCCTGAGCGCGCAGCGTCCTGTCACTCCTCGCCATGGGGTGAGCCGGCGGCGTGGGTCGTGGGCAGAGAGCTCACCGCGCTCTGGCGCACGGCCAGCAGGGGCCTGGCAAAGAGACCGCCGGCCAGGAGCAGACCCACAAGTAAGACCGAGACCCAGCGCTCCCGGCGCAGCAGATCTGCGAACTCGCGCAGCTGGAGCGCGCCATTATGAGGAGATGGCGCAGAGAGAAACGCTCGCTGAAACAGGCGAAATAACAAAATGCCGTTGAGCGCAGTTGCGATCAGCAGCATCGTTGCCGCCACGGGATGGGTCTTCAGGAGGCCCTGGACAATCAGATCCTCGGACACAAATCCTGTGGTGCCTGGCAGCCCGATCGCTGCGGCAGAGAGCAGCAAGAAGCCGGTGGCCATTCTGGGCGCGCGCGCCGCCAGCCCACCGAGCAGTCTGACGTCGGTTGTTCCAACCCGGGCGGCAATCGCGCTGGCGATGAGGAGCAGACCAGTCCGCGCCACCACCGTCTCGATGGCGTGAAGCAGCGCGCCGCTTATCCCTTCGGGCGTGAGCGAGCTCAAGCCCGATAGAAGGAACCCCTGCTGGCTCATCCAAAAGAAGCCCAGCGCGCGACGCAGGTCATCCTGGCCGAGAGCGACCACTGCACCATAGAGCGCCGTGACCAGACCCAGGGGCAGCAGAAATGGGAAGGCCTGCTGACAGAGCCCGGGAAAGACCGGCAGCAGCACGCGCACGATGATGAAGATGCCGAGCGGCGTAGAAAACGCGATCATGGCCAGCGAGCCGAGTCCGCTCTCGCTAAGCGGTGCGATCCAGAGGTGCGCAGGGAAGCAGCCGATCCGCACCAGCGCGCCCAGGAGCAGCAGGCAGCCGAGGACGGTCGTGGTCGCGCCCGCAGGCAGAGCATCGGGCTGCGCAAGCACGAGCAGGTCAAAGGGGCCCTGGCCGCTCGCGGCGCCCTGAGCGGCTGCGTGCCAGGCAAGGCCGCCCACACAGAGCAGCAGCGGCAGGCTGCCACCGAACAGCACCACGTTGAACGCAGCTCTGGCTGTGCGGTTGCCGCGACGGCCCAGTTCAAGGGCAACCGGCATCAGGGAGAGGATCCAGAAAAACACCAGCAGCAGGAGATCTATGGACACCAGGGTTCCCAGGACCGCACTCAGCGCGAAGAGCGACTGCGCGGTCGCTCTGGGGGCCTGCTCGACGCGCTGCGCAGCCAGCAGCACGCACAAGCTGACCGCGGTCGTGACCGGTAGCAGCAAGGCGCTCAGCCCATCTACGCCGACGTGATAGTGCAGTCCCAACAGCAGCGGAATGGAGGGTACGTCGGTTCGGCTGAAAGCGCCTTTGGCACTGTCTGCCAGGAAGATGCCGATGGCGATGACCAGCGTCAGCAAGACCACAACTGTGGCCAGCCGCCTCGACAAGCTGGTCCGGTCCACCGGCAGCGAGCGAACCACGAGCGCACCCAGCAGCGGCAGCATCCAGACCAGCGAGAGGCTGACCAAGGTGTTGGTGATCATGGGGATCCATCCGTGCGGGTGCCCGCCAGGCGCGCAACGATGCGCTCTTCCATGGCGCCCAGCCAGCGCGCGGCGTGCAGCACCGGACGGGCAATGAAGCGATCCAGCGCCGCCTCGACCTCGAAGCGCTCAATCGCCAGCCGGTAAAGAAAGGTCTGCATGCTCAGCGGCAGCTTCTCCCAGCCACTGCCGGGCTGCGCTGCGGGGGCAGTGCCGAGTGCCGCTCGTCGCGCCAAGGCATCTTGCAGGACCGAAGGCGTGCGCAAGAACTGATAGTAGCGCAGCACCGCATGGGCGATGAGGTGGGCAGTCGCGAGCGGATACAGGCCGAGCCCACACTCCACGAACATGAGTCCCACCTGCGCGCTCGTGGCGTAGGCCAGGCCGGACTTGGTATCTGCACTCACCTGACCAGAGAGCGTGGCCATCACAGCGGTGGTCAGTCCGATCAGGATCAGCAGCGCCTTCGCGAGCGGCGCGTGGTCCAGAATCGGCGCAGAGCGAAGCAGCAGGTAGACGCCGGCGTGGACCGACAGTCCGCCATAGAACACTGCGCTCGATGCGGTGGGTCCCTCCATCGCGCGCGGCAGCCACCCGCCCACCGGGAACTGCGCCGATTTGCCCATCGCGGCGACGGCCAGGAGCAGCGCAACCGCTGACGCCGGGATCGCTTGCGCGCTGGCCGGATCAGCGAAGGCCGCGCGGATGGCGACGAAGCTGGACGAGTGCACAGAAGCGTGCAGCAGGATCGGAGCCAGGAGCAGGCCGATGTCGCACAGGCGATAGGTGATGAGGACGCGCAGCGAGGCCCGCACCGGACCTGCACGCTCCTGAAAGAAGCCGACCAGCAGGACCGAGGTCAGCCCCACCAGCTCCCAGCCCGCAAAGAGCAGCTCGTAGCTGCCGGCCAGCAGCATGAGCAGGATCCCGCAGGCAAACACCAACATCAGGACGAAGAAGCGGATGAATCCAGGCTCCCGATGCAGATAGTGAGCAGAGAAGCGGCTGGTCGCCAACAGCAGAAGCTCGGCCAGCAGCGCCGTGGCCAGCGACAGGCGGTCCAGCAGAAATCGGAGCTCAAAGCCATAGTCGCCAGCGCGGTAGAAGTAGCCGATCAGAAAATCGACCGAAGATGCGTCGCCTTGCCAGTAGGCCCCTGCCGCACCCAGCAGCGATGCCAGCGACAGCCAGAGGGCCAGCTGGGAGATGGCGACGACCGTGGACTCGGTGGGCCGCCGGTCGCGCAGCGACAGCCCGCCGATCGTCAGCGCTGCCAGCGCAGGCCAGACTGGAGCCAGCGCCGCGGCTCGCAGCAAGAGTGAGCCCAGGGCCATCACGAGACTCCTCCCCGCGCAGCTGCCGCAGGATCGATCAACGCCGGTGGGACGAAGCTCCGCTTGCCGTAGTACCAGTCGGCCGAGGAGCGGGCGCGCGGTACCGGCGGCAGCCGATCCGGTTGAGGCGGCGTCCAGCTCAGGAATCCCTGGCCAGCCTGATAGACGTGAACCTCATGGGATGCCGGCGTGATCGTGATCGCTTGAACCCACTCGTTCTGGATCAGCTCTGCGACCGAGGGCTGTCGCGCCATGATGGCGAGCACGGTCTCCGGGCTGGCATCCATCACAAGCTGGAGCCGCACCGGTTCATGGATCTCAATCATCTGCTTGGGCAGGCCGGTTCTCAGGTCGCTCATGGCGCCGTTCATGACCGCAATCAGTCCGGTTACGTTGTGCGGCAGCTTGGTTCCCGCGCCGAGCCGCTCGTTGTCCACGGTCGAGAAATAGTACTCTAGGTTGATGCCCGAACAGACCGGCCCCACCGCCAGCAGCAGCCGCTCAAGGATCGCGCCGCTCGCATCCTTCGTCGGATCATACGAGACCAGGAATGCGCGCCGATCGAGAAAGACTCCGCGCGACAGCGCTCGGCGACCGACCAGGCAGGACGCATTGGTTGCATGGCCAAGCTCAGGGCGGGCTTGACTGAGGTCAGCGGCACGCTCCTCCACATGCGCCCGCGCCTGCTCCAGAGAAAGATCCGAAGAGGCTGAAGCAAACCTGCGGCTGCGCTCGTGCGCCTGCCGGAGCAGCCCGTCCTTGAGGGTTGCGCGCACGGCCTCAAGCTCGTCCTTGCGATCCTGGGGAACGGCCTCTTCGTAGAGCGTAATCGCGTCGGCGCAGGTGTCGTGGACTCCGCCCACAAACAGGGTCGTGGCGGGGATCTCGATGCCTCTTTGCCGCAGCAGCTCGCGCACTTCGGGACGGTTGGCCATGCGCGCAAACAGCCGCGCATTGGGTCCGCCGGAGCGACCGCCGCACGCCCCGCATGAGTACGCGGCAAAGTGCGGATTGTTCACGCTGGAGGAGTCATGGCCCAGGACCACCACCATGGGCGCGAAGCTCTGCGTGAGGCCAAGGTTTTCGAGCAGAGAGCCAACCCGCGCTGCCTTTTCCTCGATGGAGAATCCGGTGTAGAGGCCGACGCTCGCTGCCGAGCGGGCACTGGGGCTGCGCAGCTGCGAGAGCTGGGTGCGAACCTCGGGCAGCAGCCTCTGCGTCACAAAGCGGCGCAGGCGAGCTGCGAACTTGGGCAGAAAGACGTTCAAGAGCAGGGGCACAGTTGCGACAAAGCCAGCCAGGGCAGTGAGCACAGAGCCCAAGAGCAGGGAGCGCGAGGCGCGATCGAATCGCGCATCCAGCCAATGCCAGCGACGGCGACGGCGCTGTCGGCGCGCGAACAGCGGGGTGTCTTGCTCTGCCGGCTCCTCCGCAATCAGGTGCTGCGGCTGCACCACGACCGGACACAGCGGAAACGTGGACGGATCGTCGATCCCCTGAAACGCGATGGCGAGGTTGAAAAATCCCGCCGCCCCGAAGGTTTCGATATCGGGGTGATTCTCTTCCAGCTGCCGGCGAAAGGACTCCATTCGATCGTCGATGCAGCAGATGACCTGGAGTCGCGCGGCCGGGGCTGCGCGCGGCGCAGCGAGGTTGCTCACCACCGCGCTCAAGAGCTCGTCGCGATAGTGCCGCTCGTACGCATCGTGCCAGATGCGCAGGCGCGTCTCTTCGTTCATCTGCTCGATGACCACGAACAGCGCGCGCAGCACCTCTGCGCGGCAGCTTCGCAGCACCGCGGCATCCAGACCCGCGAGCTGCGCCAGGTTGAAGAGCAGCCACGCGGTATCAAACGGTCCGTGGCGCAGTGGCGCCGCCAGTCGCGGCGCCCGGCGCAGGTAGGGCAGCAGCTCGCGCAGGGGACCGTGGTAGCCGATCCGCTCGGCGATGTCCTGATAGGCCAGCACATCCAGGAACAGGCGAACCGCCACAAAATCGATCAGCGTGACCTTGGGCGCCTCGGTCGAGAGCCCAACCTGGAGCGTCGAGCCTTCGAGCCGCTGAAACAGCCCTGCCCAGCTGGGCAGCTGCAGGAGCAGCTGCTCGATGAAGTCCTCAAGCTCGCTCGATGGAATTCCCAGCTCATCTATCAGCGACAACACGGCGGCGCTGGGATCGCTATCGGTCTGCCCGCGAATGAGCTGTCCCAGGCGGCGCTCCCAGGCAGGACGCAGCGCGCGACCCGCCACCGCAATGTGCCTCCATGCAGCATAAAATCCTTCCTGGCGGCAGGGCATCGGCCAGTGGGCCTGACCGCGATCCAAGAAGGCCGCACACAGTGGAATCAGGACCGGATGCACCAGCTCGTTCGGATCTTCATCCCCGATCGCAATCAGCAGCTCGCGCGGAAAGCGAAGCGGCGGCGGCGGCGCAGCCGCACGTCCCTCCAGCCTCTGGGTGATCCCCAGACAGGTCTCCCAGAGCTCGGTCACCAGGGCCTGCTCGGGATCGCGCCCCAAAAACGGGGTGGTGCGCACCAGCCCAGCCATGAGTCGCTCGCGGGTCGCCTGGGGCAGGTCGGGCCGAAACCTGCGTCCCGCCCCCAGCTCGTTCAGCAGAAAGCTCAGTCCGGCCGGGCTGGTCTCGCGCAGTCCATAAAGCTGAATGAGCAGCCGCAGCTCTGCGACCGGCGGCAGGCTGGCTGGCCAGGCAGCGGGCGACAGCGTCTCTGCCATGGACTCGGAGCCAGCGACGAACTGGCCCGACAGTGCATCGCTGAGATCCCCCTGGGCAATCCGCCCTTCCCGCCAGGCCGCACGATAGGCCGATTCCGGGAGATAGCAGCTGGCTCCCAGCTTGTGGGCGGCCTCAGACAGCGCCTGATGAAAGGGCAGATGCTGAAAGGCGTGCAAGGTGTTGTGGTGGACAAAGACCTCGAGCGGCGCCTGCGCGGGCAGATAGTGTCCGGCCTGGCGCAGGGCATCATCCAGGCGGCGGCGGCGGTCTTCGCGCTCTGGCGATTCCAGACCTGACTGACGCTCGCTGTTCACCGACGGTCCTTTCATGCTGTGAAATTCCATCCTCGGACTTGCAAGGCTGTGCTGGCAGCCTTCATAAGCCACCAGCAAACGTCGATCCACTGTTCCGTTGAGACTGGAAGGTGAGGAAATGAACGGGGCCAGCCACTCAAGACGATAACTTAACTGATAATGACACATTGTCGCGAAGTTCGATGGCCTGGATGCAGGCCTTGAGCGGTGGCACGGCAGCGATGGGGGCGCCTGAGGCGGTCATTGGGGCGGCGATTTGCAGTATTCGTGCCGAGGCCTCTGTTCTCGAAGACTCTCGGGCCTGGCTCCTGAAAATCGGTTTCTGCCCAGGAAATGACGCTCTGTGATATCAATCTGGTGAGTGCCTCATCGAAAGCGACAATCTGACGTAGTTTTTGGGCCCGTGATGCGCTCGCAGGCCATAAAGAGCATCGATCGAGTGGTGCGAGCCGTCGCTGCCAAAGAGGTCACATTGACGCTCATCGGGGAGAGCGGCACCGGCAAGGAGATGATCGCCCGGCGCGCGCACGAGCTCTCTGCTCGCCGCCTGGGCCCCTTTGTGCCCATCAACTGCGCCGCGATTCCGGATGCACTCTTCGAGAGTGAGGTGTTCGGACACGAGCGCGGAGCGTTTACGGGTGCGAGCGCGCGCGCCAAGGGCAAGATCGAGGCTGCCGACCGGGGCACGCTGTTTTTCGACGAGATCGGCGAGATGCCGCTGCACATGCAGGCCAAACTTCTGCGGTTTCTCGAGGGCCTGCGCTTCATGCGCGTTGGCGGCACGACAAAAATCCAGGCGAACGTGCGGCTGATCTTCGCGACGCTGCGCCCCTTGGAAGAGGAGGTGCGCGCGGGGCGATTTCGCGATGATCTCTTCTACCGGATCCAGGGCATCACCGTGCATGTGCCAGCGCTTCGAGAGCGCCGGGCGGACATTGCGCCCTTGCTTCGCCAGCTCCTTGCCCAGCTGTCTGCCCATCACGGTGAGCGCCCGCCAAGGCTCAGCCGGCAGGCCAAGGCGCTGCTGCTCGCCCACAGCTGGCCGGGAAATGTCCGCGAGCTGCGCAATGTCGTGGAGACGCTCTGCCTGCTCAGGCCGGGCCGTCAGGTTCGCGCTGCCGACCTCCCAGAGAGCGTTCGCTCCCAGCCGGGGCGTGAGCCGCAGCCCAAGTCAGCCAAGCCCGGCGCGGTGCTGACGCTGAGTCTCGATGATGGCCTGGAGTCACTGACGCATCAGCTCGTTGAGGCGGCTCTGGCCATCGAGGGCGGGAACAAGGTCCGGGCAGCGGCCAGACTGAAGGTCAGCCTGCGGACCATCCAGCGCTATGTGGCGTCGGGAAGCGTGCGGCTTCCGAGCAGCGGCTAGCAGCGCACCCGGACGCGGCCTGCCGGCGTCAGTTCAGCGGACGCGCACTCACTTGCGCGGAGCTCTTGTTCCCTTTTCGGCGATCGGTTTACATGGGCGCCAGGAGGCCGGCGCAGTGAACAGTGTGTGGATTCAGCTCCGCTCCATGCTTCTCCTTCTTTGGTGCTGCCTGCGGGTCGCGTGGCGACGAATCGGCGCGGCGAACCGCCCGGCTCCACGGCCGTTTCGGGTCGACGCGCTACAGCTGTTTTTGCGCACGGGAATCGAGGATGGTCTTGCCGCTCCTCTGGAGGTCGGGCGTCGCCGGATCCCGCCCACGCTGGTGCCTCTCTCGCTGCGCAGAAAACTTCGCGGCCCCGAGGTCCTTGCGCTGGGAGCTCGGCCGGCGGAGCTCATCACGCCGCAGAGCTGGCAGGCGGCGGCGCCGACCATCTTGTACTTTCATGGCGGTGGGTATGTCGCTTGCTCGCCTGCGACCCATCGCGCCCTGGTTGCCGCCCTGGCTGTCGAATCCGGCGCCCGCGTCTACAGCCTCGACTATCGGCTCGCCCCGGAGCACCCGTTTCCTGCTGCGATCGATGACTGCGTTGCGGCGTATCGCGCCCTGCTTGCAGCTGCCTCCGCAGGTTCCCGACGCATCATTCTGGCAGGGGACTCGTCGGGCGGCGGTCTGGTGATGGCAACGCTGCTGGCCATCAAGCAGCTTGCACTGCCCATGCCCGCGGCGGGCGTGCTGTTTTCGCCCTGGGTCGATCTCACTTTTTCCAGCGCGTCGCTGCGCACCAACGAGTCGACCTGCTACCTCGTCCGGGCGTCGTTTCCCGCGTATCGCCGCGCCTACCTGGGCGAGCGCGATCCCAAGCAGCCGCAGGCATCGCCCCTATTTGCCGACCTGCGTGGTATGCCGCCGCTGCTCATCCAAGCGGGCGGAGCGGAGATGCTGCGCGACGAGGCTGAGGCGCTGGCGCGGGCCGCCGAAGCTGTGGGCGTGCGCGTCCAGCTCGATGTAGAGCCCAGACTCTTTCACGCCTACCAGACCGCAGTGGCAGTCCTGCCCGAAGCCCAACAAGCGGTGGCGCGAGCCGCAGCCTTCATCCGCGCAAGCTGCGCCGACTGACGCAAGCGATCTCTCGGCCTCTGCTGGATGCCGCAGGACAGCTGTCTGTTACAGCGAACAGCATGTCAATTTATTGAACACATTGTTCTCGTCGGCTGGACCGTCGACAGACCTTGCACTAACATTGTCTGCTATAATGAACATCTGTTAGTATAGTGTATCTTGTCTGATCAACTTGAGCCTGCTGATTGCAGGGAGGTCTCATGTCGACGGCTCACTGGTTCCTGGACAATGCCGCGTCCATTGGACGCACTCCGCTAGTTCGCCTCAACCGCGTGATCGATGGCGCACCCGCGCTGGTGCTCGCCAAGATCGAGGGGCGAAACCCCGCCTACTCGGTCAAGTGTCGGCTTGGGGCCGCCATGGTCTGGGATGCCGAGCGCCGCGGCATCCTGACCGCGGGCAAAGAGCTGGTGGAGCCGACCAGCGGCAACACCGGCATCGCCTTGGCGTTTGTCGCTGCGGCGCGCGGCTATCCGCTGACCCTCACCATGCCCGAGACCATGAGCCTGGAGCGGCGCAAGCTCCTGGTCGCCTATGGTGCCAAGCTGATCCTGACCGATGGCAGCAAGGGAATGAGCGGCGCCGTCGCCCGCGCCGAGCAGCTGGTCGCCGAAAACCCCGACCGCTATGTGCTGCTACAGCAGTTCAAAAATCCCGCCAATCCCGCGATCCACGAGTCCACGACCGGCCCCGAGATCTGGCACGACACCGGCGGTGCCATCGACATCTTCGTCTCGGGCGTCGGCACCGGCGGCACCATCACTGGCGTGTCGCGCTACATCAAGGCGCGCAAGGCGATCACCGCGGTGGCGGTGGAGCCCGTTCACAGCCCGGTGCTGACGCAGCGGCGGGCTGGTGAGCCGCTCAAGCCCGGGCCCCACAAGATCCAGGGCATCGGCGCCGGCTTTGTGCCCGACGTGCTGGACCTGTCGCTGGTCGATGCCATCGAGCAGGTCAGCAATGACGAGGCGCTGCTCTATGCCCGCCGATTGATCCGCGAAGAGGGCATCCTGGGCGGCATCTCCTCGGGAGCCGCGGTGGCGGTCGCCGCCCGACTGGCCCGCCGTCCCGAGAACGCCGACAAGACGCTGGTGGTGATCCTGCCCGACTCGGGCGAGCGCTACCTGAGCACGGCGCTCTTTGAGGGACTCTTTGACGAGCAGGGTCTGGCCAGGTGAGCAACGACCAGCGGCCCTTCAGTCTGGACGCGGTGGTGGCTGAGCTGCGGCGCGCCCGCCAGCAGCCGGAGGGCGCCTGCCGCGGCTGCGGCGGACAGGTGCCGCTGCCTTCGCGCGAGACGCTGGTGCGGGTGATGGCCGACCTGCGCGCAGCGCTGTTTCCAGCGCACTTTGGTCCCGCCGAGCTCACCGGCGACGGCGTCGACCACTTCGTCGGCTACACGCTGGATCGCACCTTGTCGGCGCTGCGCGAGCAGATCTATCGCGGTCTGATGTTTGCCTCGCCGCAGGCGCACGACGCGCGGGAGCAGGCTGTGCACATCACGGAGCAGCTGGCGACCGCGCTGCCGCGGATCCATGGCCTCCTTCAGTCCGATGTCCTCGCCGCCTATCAGGGCGACCCCGCCGCCACCAGCCCCGATGAAACGATCTTCTGCTATCCCGGCGTCACCGCCATCACCCACCACCGCCTGGCCCATGCGCTGCACAATCTGGGCGTGCCGCTCATCCCGCGCATCATCTCGGAGCTCGCCCATGCCCAGACCGGCATCGACATCCATCCCGGCGCCGAGATCGGCGGCAGCTTCTTCATCGATCATGGCACTGGCGTGGTCATCGGTGAGACCTCCCAGCTTGGCCAGCGCGTTCGCCTCTATCAAGGCGTTACGCTGGGCGCAAAGAGCTTTCCGCTCGACGAGCGAGGCCATCCGCAAAAGGGAATCGCCCGCCATCCCCGGGTCGAAGACGATGTGGTCATCTACTCGGGGGCGACGATCCTGGGTCGGATTGTCATCGGTCGCGGCTCCAGCATTGGCGGCAATGTCTGGCTGACCTACAGCGTGCCGCCACACAGCCGAATTACGCAGGCGCGCAGCGATTTTTTTGAAGGGGGATCGGGAATCTAGGGACAGCGCAGCATCGCTTGAATCCGCTCTGTCCCCAGTTGTCCGCAGCGCTGACTTCTCGACGGAACTCACCGAGCAATAGCAAGCGGGGCCCAGCTACTTCGCGAAGCCTTCGAGCTTCGCCACGAGCTCTGCCGAGAATGTCCCGGGGACGAGCTTCTGGCGAGCCGTCTTGAAGACGCCGTCCCACTTGGCCTTTTCTGCCGGGGACGGCGTGGTGACGGTCATCTTGCCCTTGAGGCGGTTGCAGGCCGCATCGTCTTCGCTGCGGATCCTGGTGGTGAGGGCGACGGCGGCGATCTTGCCGGTGTCCACAAGGATGGCCTTGAGGTCGGCCGGGAGGGCATCGATGCGCTTCTGGGAAATGACGATCGCGCCGATCACGGGGCCCGAGATCAGGTCGGTAAAGTTGTCGAGCTTGCTGGCCCACTGAAGCTGCTCAGCGACGAGGCAAGGCGCCTGGATGAGGTTGATGGCGCCGGTGTTGAGGTTCGGCAGGACCTCCGGCACATTGAGGGGAACGCCCGAGACCCCGCCGATTGCCGAGTACACGGCGGGTTGAACTGCATCGGCGCGGATATGGTACGGCTTCTTGGTCTTGAGGTCGTCGGGCACCTTGGCGACGAAGCCCTTGGCCATGGTGCGCATGAGCCCGACGTCTCCCCAGCCGGCGATGAAGAAGCCCGCGTCCTTGGCTCCTTTTTCAAACTCAGAGCGCATCGCATCGCGGGCTTTGTCCAGCTTGCTCCAGCTGGTAAACAGCCCCGGAAGCTGTAGCGCCAGGATCGGCTTATACACCTTGCCAAGGCCGACGCCGCTGATCGCCGCGCCATCGAGCTGGCTGGACTTGATCTTGCCAACCATCGCGTCTTCATCGCCCTGCTGGCCGTTATAGAAGAACTGGACCTCCAGCCTGCCGCTGCTCTTTTCGCTGACCGCTTTGACCCAGGTCTCAAAGACCTTGCCCCAGGGGCTCGACTTGGGAGCCAGCGTGCCGATCTTGATGGTCTCCGCCTGCGCGCAGGCGTCGCGCGGAGATCCGAAGCTGAGCCCAAGCGCCAGACCACCAGCAATCACGATTGCCAGACTCTCTTGTCGCATCATCCGAGCGCCTCCTTTTTATGAGCTTGGCCATCTTAGCCGTCGCCAATCGAAGGTCAAGAAACCAGCTTCTGCTTCGCGACCCATGCCCAGACCGGGGAAGCGCGGCTGATGCAGCATGCGGGCGCTGCATGCGAAGCGTGCCCCGCCTGTGCACCACGCACGCGATGTAGGCGTCCCTCGAAACCAGGCCAATCCCGCCCCACCGACATGTGCGCCCACCGCCGGAAAGACGCAGAATCGCTGCGCTTTTTATAGGGACGTCACCGGTTCTGGAGGAGCTCATCCGCGCAGTGGCCGATGGCAAGGGGGAGCAGCTTCCCGACACCGTGCTGGCGATGCTGCAAGCGCGCATCGGGCGGCTGCCGGCGCGCGAGCGGGCGGTGCTGCGCGCGGCCGGCATCTTCGGTCCACGCTTCTGGCGCGGCGGGGTGCAGGCCCTGCTGTCGCCGCCCTTTTCCCAAGAGGAGATCGATCACGGTCTGGAGACGCTGGAGCAGGAGGAGTTTATCGAGAAGCAGAGCGGCTCGCAGTTTCCCGGCGAGACCGAGTTCATGTTTCGCCACGCGCTCATGAGCGAAGCGGCGTACTCGCTGATCCCGCCGGAAGACTGCAAGCTGAGCCATCGCAGCGCTGCGGCCTATCTGTGCGAGATCCGCGAGGCCGATGCCGCCGTGATCGCCGACCATCTGTACCGCAGCGATGAGCCCAAGCGCGCGGTGCCGCACTACATGCAGGCCGCGATGCTGTGCGTGCAGAAGCTCGACTTGCAGGGACTCATGCGGCTCTCCCGAGCCAGCGAGAGCGCCGGAGCCGAAGGCAGCGATCTGGCGCTCTCACGGGCCGGGCAGGTGATGGCGCTGTTCTGGCGCAATGATCTGGAGGGCGTGCTGGAGCTTGGACACGCGCCTGTGATGGAGCAGATCGTGGGCAAGGCGCACTGGTACACGGTGCTCGGCATCTGCGTGCTCGCGAGCGGCATGCTGGGACGGCCGATGGTGACCGCGGACCTGCTTCGCCGCATGATGATGTCCACTCCGCAGCCGGAGAGCAGCTCTGCTTTTGTGCGCGCCGCGGGCCTGATTGTGGTGATCCTGAGCGTGGCCGGCATGCGCGATCTGGTGCGGCTCCAGCTTGCGCGCATCGAGGCCATGGCCCAGCTGGCTGCGGAACTCGATCCGCTGGCGCGGGCCTGGGCGCTTCAGGCGCAGCACATGTTCCTGGAGCACCTGGACGCCGATCCCTATCGAGCGCTCATGGCCGGTCAGGATGCCGGGCTCCTGTTTTCCCGCTACGGCGATCATCGCGGACAGCTCACGGTGTACGGCATGACCGCGATCGCGCAGGGAGCGATGGGCGATGTCGGCGGCGCCATCAAGATCGTGCGCGAGTGCTTCAAGATCGCGAAAGAGTACGAGGCCCAGTTTGTGACGCTGACCGCGCGCAGTCAGCTCTGTCAGGTCCTGGTGATGTCGGCAGAGCCGGATCTGGTGGAAGAGGCGCAGCGAGAGGCGCAGAAGCTGCTGGAGACCGGAGGCGGCAGCCGCCACCACGTTGGCCTGGCGCACTCGGTGAGCGCCGAAGCGCTGCGCAAGCTCGGTCGTCTGGACGAAGCGCTGGTCCAGGTCGAGCTCGCGCGCCAGGTCTTGACCGCGCTGCCGATCTGGCGGCTCGATGCGCTGCGCACCCAGCTGCTGATCCTCTTGGAGCTTGAGCGCGTGGATGCGCTGCGGCCGCTGCTTGCGGAGGTCGCGCAGCAGCTGGCCATGTATACGCCGTCGGGTCGCCACGAGATTCCGCTGCGGCTGGCGCTGGCCGAGGCGTGCCTGTTTTGCGGCGAGACCGAGCGCGCGCGCGCCGAGCTGCGCACCACGCTCCAGCAGATCGCCCTGCGCGCCAGCCGCATCCCCGACCCCAAGCTACGCCGCAAGTTCATCGACTACATCCCCGATCACATCAGCGCCCGCCAGCTTGCGCAGCAGTGGCAGGTAGAGTTCGACATGAGTGCGGCGATTGAAAAGGGGCTACAGGGCTAGGCCGGCGGCGCCAAAAAAGTGCTGCTCGACGGTGGCATAGTCTACGGGAAGGTCGAGACGGGCGAGCACCGAGTAGAAGCCGAACTGCAGGCGGTTCATGAAGATGAGCTCCTCTTGCAGCGGCACAAAGCCGCTGTCGCCCTTCAAGATGAACTGCTTGAGCTCCAGCACTCCGTCGGCAAGGCTCTTCACGTAGCTGCGCGTGATGTGAAAAGGGGAGCCGAACAGGGGCTCGAACGTGGTGCGCAGATAGGCCAGCATCGCCTCTTCATAAGGCCCGCCCTGCGTGCCCAGGATGTCGCGAATATGCTGGCGGAACGCCGGCAGATCCTGACGCACCGCAGCGCGATGCGCCCCGCGCGCAGCGGTCAGGTGATGACCGGTGATTGGCTGCACGCAGCCAAAATCCAGAAACACGATGCGCCCATCCGGCTGAAACAGATAGTTGCCCGGATGCGGATCCGCGTTGAACATGCCGCCGACGAGATTGCCCTTGAACACGAAGCGCCACAGCGTCTCGGCATAGCTGCGCCGCAGCGCCTCTGGCTCGGTCGCGGCCTGCTCCAGACTCGTGCCCTGCTTGAGGTCCGAGGTCATGACGCGACCGCTGGATCGCTCGGGCACAATCGCCGGAATCTCGATCGTGGGATCGCCTGCGTGCAGCTTGCGAAAGAAGGTCTGCCGCTCGGCCTCCAGCTGATAGTCGAGCTCCTCGCGGAAGCGCTGCTTGATCTCGTTGAAGACCTCGCGCGAGTTCAGCTGCCGCGGTCCCAGCGTGGCCACCAGACCCTGGAGCATGCCGGCGTTTTCAAGGTCGCTCTCGACGGCAGCAGCGATGCCCGGGTGCTGCACCTTCACCGCCACCGCGCGGCCATCGGGCATGCGCGCACGATGCACCTGGCCAATGGAGGCACTGGCCAGCGGCACGTCATCCCACTCTGCAAACAGCTCGGAGATCGGCCCCTTGAGCTCCTCTTCGACCAGGTGGCGGATCTGCTCTGGCGACGAGGTGGGTGCTGCCGCGCGCAGTCCGCGCAGCGCCGTCTCGTAGGCATCGCGATGGGAATCGGGAACCATGCCATCGACGTAGCTGGCCATCTGCCCGACCTTGGCCGCAAGCCCGCGCAGCGTTCCCAGCACCTCGGCGGCCTTCTCCGCAGCAGCGGCGCCGCCGTCGCGGCTGAAGAGCAGGCTGGCGCCGGTGCGCGCCCCCAGTCCCGCCAGCCGCCGCAGCCGTCCGAAGCGCCCTTCGGGGAGCTTTTTTTCGCTGGTCATTGTGTCAAACGACCCAGCGCCAGACCGAGGCCGCCATCGCCAGGCCGCCGCCGCTGGCGCACATGACCACATGCTCACCGCGACGCGGCGACCGCGGCAGCCCGCGCCCCTTGCGACCGCCGTGCAGGGCATCGTCGAGCGCCATCGGGATGCAGGCCGACCCAGTGTAGCCCCACTTGTCCATGATCCAGTGCGTCTTGTCGAGCGGCTGGCGCAGTCGCTCCATGACCAGCTCGATCGTGCGCAGGTTCAGCTGCGTGAACAAAAACAGATCGATATTGTCGACCGTGAGTCCGGCCCGTCGCACCGCATTCTCGACGAGCAGCGGCCAGTTGTCGGCGTTGAAGGTCTTGGGAAACTTGCGCACGAACTCGACCTTGGGCGGCCCGAACTGCTTCACGTTTTCAAGCGTTGCCGGCCGCGCCGTGCCGCCGGTGTAGATGCCCAGTGCGTCGTGATACTGGCCGCGCGCCATGAACTTGCCGCCGAGAAACCCCGGCTCCTCGCCGGCCTGAAGGATCACCGCGCCCGCGCCGTCGGCAAACAGGCTGCACGTGCTCTTGTCTTTCCAGTTGAGGTAGCGGCTCATGCCGTAGCCGCCGGCGCACAGGACGTAGCGCGCAGCGGGCTCGGTCATGATGTAGCGGGCCGCCAGATCCAGCGCCGTGACCCAGCCCGAACAGGCGCTGTTCACGTCGAGAACGCCGGCGTTGTAGGCATCGAGCTTGTGCAGGACCACCGCGGCGGTTGCCGGCGACAGGTAGTCCGGTGTGTCCGTGGCGACGATGATGAGGTCGAGATCGGCGGCAGAGATGCTGGCCCGGCTCAGGGCTTCCTCGGCGGCGCGGGCGACGAGATCCGAGGTGACCTCGCTGGAGGCCATCATGTGGCGGGCCGCGATGCCGACGTTTTGGATCAGCCACTCGTCGATGTCCTCGCCGAGACGGGCGCTGACGTCGGCGTTGGTGAGGACGGTCTGGGGAACGTAACGGCCAGTCGACCGTATCTGTGCGTAGCGGGCCATGACGGCATCGTATCAGAACCCCCCTCTCATGACGTCGCCGTCATGTTACAAAAGTCGCATGCAAGCGAGTGATCCAGCGGGACCGCCGGGACCCGGACCCGAGGCGATTCCCGAGGGGCCCGAGGTAACAATCGACGGCTCGGAAGGGGAGGGCGGCGGCCAGATCCTGCGCACGTCGCTGTCGCTGTCGCTGCGCACCGGCACTGCGTTTCGGCTCGTCAATGTTCGCGCCAATCGCGACCGTCCGGGGCTTCGCCCGCAGCACCTGGCCGCAGTGACCGCCGCCGCCCGTCTGGGGGCCGCGCAGGTCAGCGGCGACAGGGTGGGCTCGACGGAGCTGCGCTTTGCGCCGCAGCTGCATGGGGCGCAGCTGCCGCCCGGCGACTATCGCTTCGACATCGGCACCGCGGGCAGCGCGCCGCTGGTGCTTCAGACCGTGCTGCCGGCGCTGCTGGGCGCGTCGGGGCCGTCGCGGGTGACCATCCTGGGCGGCACCTACAACACCAAGGCGCCGCCGTTTGACTTCATCGCGCGCGTGTTCGCGCCGCTCGTCCGCCAGCTAGGCGGCGGGCTGGCGGTGCGCATGGACAGTCCGGGGTTTTACCCAGCGGGCGGCGGCCAGATCTTTGCCGAAATTGAACCCTGTCCAAAGCTGGCTCCCCTGAAGCTGCTGGAGCGCGGCGCCATCACGGCCCGGCGCGCCACCGCGGTCACCGCCCGCCTGCCCGGCCACGTCGCCGAGCGCGAGCTGGCGGCCCTGCGCGAAGGGCTGGGCTGGCCGCCCGGCTGCCTGGACACGCGCGAGCTCAAGCGCTGCCACAGCCCCGGCAACATCGTGCTGGTCGAGATCCAGAGCGAGCACATTACCGAGCTATTCAGCGCAGTTGGCGAGCGCGGCGTGCGCGCCGAGGAGGTCGCCGGCCACGCCATCGCAGAGGCCACCGCCTACTTGGATGCCGAGGTTCCCGTCGGTGAGCACCTGGCCGATCAGCTGATCATGCTGCTGGCGCTGGGCCACGGCGGCGTCTATCGCACCACGGCGCCGTCCAGCCACACGCTGACGCAGATCGATATCGTGCGCCGCTTCCTGCCGACCGCGAAGGTCGCCATCACGCAGGAGTCGCCGCTCGCCTTCCGCATCGAGGTCACCGCGGCGTGACGCTGTTCGGCGAGCTCGCGGGCCTGGTCCTGGTCCGGGCCGGGCCTGCTGCCCCCGGCTGGCGGCGGCTGGCCACGCGCTCCTGCTTGATGCCGAGGTAGACGATGTGGGTGCGGCCGCTGCCGCCGCAGCGCTGGGTCGTGACCTCGAAGCCGGCCGCGGCCATGCGACCGGGGAAGGGCGGGTCGGGATCTTCGGACCAGATGGCGAGCACGCCGCCCGGAGCCAGCGCCGCGTGAGAGCGAGCGAGCGCCGCCGCGCCGTAAAACGGGTCGCTGGGCTTCTGCGTGGCGGCGTGCGGACCTTCATACAGGTCGAGCAGGATCGCATCGTAGGAGGCCGCAGGTGCCTTGGTGATGAGGCGTGCGACATCGGCGACCTCGACGCGCACGCGCGGATCTGCGACCGCCGAATCGGTGAGCCGGGCCAGCGGGCCGCGACACCAGGCGATGACCTCGCGGTTGAGCTCTGCGACGACAACCTGCGCCTTGGCCGGCAGCGCTGACAGGGCCGCGCGCAGCGTGTAGCCCATGCCAAGACCGCCGATCATCACCCGCGGCGCCGGCCGACCTTCAAGACGCGCGCAGGCAAGCGTCGCCAGCGCCTCTTCAGAGCGGCGCGCGGCGCTGGTCATCAGCACGCGGCCCGCGATCAAGATCAGAAACTCGTCGTCGCCGCGCTGGCGCAGATCGAGCGCACCCTCGGCGGTGGGAACGGTTGCCAGCGTCTGCCAGGCTCTTGCCATGGCCGGAAGGTACACGACTCATGCCGTCAGCGGCGAAAAAGTTGCAGCAACTGGCCGCGGGCTGAGGCATCATGCGGCCCGCCCCATGATAGCTTTCAGCAACGTCACCAAGCAGTACGGCGGCCAGATCCTGTTCGTCGATGCCTCGTTCCAGATCAACCCCGGCGAAAAGGTCGGCCTCATCGGCCCCAACGGCGCCGGCAAGACCACGATCTTCCGCCTGATCATGGGCGAAGAGAGTCCCGACGACGGAACGGTCGAGCGCCCGCGCCGCATGAGCGTCGGCTACTTCAATCAGGACATCTCCTCCTTGCGCGGTCGCAGCGTGCTCACCGAGACCGTGGCCGGGGCCGGGGAGGTCGCGGATCTGGGCGAAGAGATGAAGTCGCTGGAGGCCAAGATGGCCGAGGGCGGCGACGATCTCGACGAGCTCATCTCGCGCTACGGCGAGGTGCAGTCGCGCTACCAGGAGCTTGGCGGCTACGATGTCGAGGCGCGAGCGCAGACCATCCTGGCCGGTCTCGGACTGACGCAGGAGCAGGTGGCCGCCGATGTGGGCAATCTGTCGGGCGGCTGGAAGATGCGCGTCGCGCTCGCGCGCATCCTGCTCTTGCGTCCCGATACGCTGCTTCTCGACGAGCCCACCAACTATCTCGATATCGAATCGATCCTGTGGCTGGAGGGCTTTCTGCGCGACTATCCGGGCGCCGTGGTCATGACCAGCCACGATCGCGACGTGATGAACCGCGTCGTCAAAAAGATCATCGAGATCGATGGCGGCCAGGTGCGCACCTACAGCGGCAACTACGATTTCTATGAGCAGGCGCGCGCGCTGGAGACGGCGCGGCGCGAGGCTGAGTACGAGCGGCAGCAGGCGATGCTGGCCAAAGAGCTGCGCTTCATCGAGCGCTTTCGCGCGCAGGCGGCCAAGGCGGCGCAGGTGCAGAGTCGCGTCAAGAAGCTCGACAAGATCGAGCGCATCGAGGAGCCGCGGCGCATCATCGAGCGCGACTTCGACTTCCGCCGGCCGTCGCGCTCGGGCGACGATGTGGTCAAGGTTTCCGGGCTGCGCAAGGCCTACGGTCAGCGCGTGGTGCACGGCGGGCTGAGCCTGCTGGTCCGGCGTGGCGAGCGCTGGGCCGTGATGGGCGAAAACGGCGCCGGCAAGACCACGCTGCTCAAGATGATCGCCGGTGTGTTGACTCCGGACAGCGGCGAAGTCACCGTCGGTGCATCGGTCACGATGGGCTACTTCGCCCAGCATCAGATGGAGCAGCTCGACGCCACCACGACCGTGATCGGCGAGCTTCAGGCGCATGCGCCGACCGCCGGGCTCGGCGTGCTGCGCAACCTCGCGGGAGCGTTCAGTTTTCAGGGCGATGATGTCGAAAAGCCGGTGCGCGTGCTGTCGGGTGGCGAGAAGGCGCGGCTGGTGCTGGCCAAGCTCCTCTACGACGCTCCGAACCTGCTGGTTCTCGACGAGCCGACCAACCATCTGGACATCACGACCAAGCGGGCGCTGGTGCGCGCGCTGGCCAGCTATGAAGGCACCGTGATGTTCGTCTCGCACGATCGCGCCTTCTTGCGCGCCATCGCCACCCGCGTGCTGGAGCTGAGCTCCGCCGGACCGCACATCTACGGCGGCACCTATGCCGAGTACGTCGCCACCACGGGACGCGAAGCGCCGGGCATGCGCGCCACCTAGGTCTTGCGCGTCGGCGTCAGCTGCTCGCCGGTAGAAGACGAGCTGCCCAGGATTGGAATCGCGGTCGACGAGGTACTGCGGGTGCGCGGTCTGCGCACCGCCGCCACGCGATTCCACAGCAGCAGTCCGGTGATGGTTGTGATCGGAATGACCACCGAGGCGATCACCGGCGCGTACGCGGGCCGCGCCGCAGCGATGAGCGAAGTGATGATCGCCGGCGGAACCATCGGCCACATGGTGGGCAGGACCAGGGCCGCGGTCATGCAGGTGGTCGCTGCAATCGCAACCAGATCAATTGTGGCGATCTGTAGGTGCGAGAGCCCGAGCAGCATACCCACTGCGCGCAGCAGCAGCACCTGACCGCCGAAGACCAGGCCGTAGGTCAGCATGCCGCGATGGAACGCGTTCTTGAACATGCGCCGGAAGCGCACAGACAGGATCGTAAAGACCAGGAAGAAGGCCAGCGCGATGGCTGTGGAGGCCACCATCTCGCTGACGCCAAGCGCGTGGAGCACCGTGGGACCCAGCGCCGCGATGATGGAAAACAGGATCATGTAGATGGTCACGCGCCGGCGCGCGCGCGGCGCTGCCGAGGGATCCATCGTCGGATCGAAGTTGAGCGCGGTGATGAGCTCGCGCATCGACGGAAAGCGCTGCTCGGGAGCGGGTGAGAGTCCGCGCAGCAGCGCCTCGTGCACAGCCATCGGCACATGGGTTCCGGATGGCCGCGGCTGGACGCGTCCCGAGACGGTATTAAAGGCCAGCGCCTCGATGGTGTTGCCCGCAAACGGCAGCTTCTGATACAGCGCCTCGTAGAGCGCGACGCAGAAGCTGAACTGATCGCTGCGGCTGTCCGCGGCGTTTCCCATGTGCTGCTCTGGCGACATGTAGAGCGGCGTTCCCATGACCACGCCCGCCTGCGTCAGCGGCGAGAGCGGCTGCGATGCCGCGGACATCGCGGCCGCATTCATCGCGGGCATCCCAAAGCTGTTTCCCATGGTGATGTTGCCCGCTCCGCCCGTCGGCGACTCGATGCGGGCCAGCCCAAAATCAGCAACCCGCGGCCGCCCATCTTTTCCGATCAGGACGTTATCGGGCTTGAAGTCGCGGTGCACCAGGCCCGCCTGGTGGGCGGCCAGCAGGCCCTGGGCGGCGTTGCTGTACATGGCCATGATCTCTTGCCAGGTGCGGCCCTTTTCGCTCTGCCACTT
>Ga0075163_10002792_pt1 | contig 23448 bp, 12 predicted proteins | sample JI1023141ADNA_FD_71478 | JGI IMG/M metagenome (GOLD analysis project Ga0075163, IMG submission 71478) | Wastewater effluent complex algal communities from Wisconsin, to seasonally profile nutrient transformation and Carbon sequestration -... | ecosystem: Engineered > WWTP > Effluent > Algae... | reverse complement strand
TCGTGAGTTCCCACTCGTAGCCGAACAGGTTCTCGAAGAAGTTGTTGCTCCACTTCGTGGGCGTCGTGGTCCACGTGACCTCGAGTCCGCTCGTGATCGTGTCCGCGCCAATGCCGCGACCGAACGAGCTCTTCCAACCGAGCCCCTGTTCCTCGATGCTCGCTGCTTCCGGCTCGGGGCCCACGTGCGTCGCCGCCGCCGCGCCGTGCGTCTTGCCGAAGCTGTGACCGCCCGCGATCAACGCCACGGTCTCCTCGTCGTTCATCGCCATGCGCGCGAACGTCTCGCGGATGTCGCGCGCCGCAGCGAGCGGATCCGGATTGCCGTTCGGGCCTTCGGGGTTGACGTAGATCAACCCCATCTGCACCGCGGCGAGGGGATTCGCCAGCTCTCGATCGCCGGAGTAGCGACGATCCTCGAGCCACTTCTTCTCGGAGCCCCAGTAGATGTCCCTCTCCGGCTCCCAGATGTCCTTTCGCCCTCCGCCGAACCCGAACGTGCGGAAACCCATCGACTCGAGCGCCACGTTGCCCGTGAGGATCATCAAGTCGGCCCACGAGATCTTGGAGCCGTACTTCTGCTTGATCGGCCACAAGAGCCGACGCGCCTTGTCGAGGTTGACGTTGTCGGGCCAGCTGTTGAGCGGCGCGAACCGCTGACTACCGCTGCCGGCTCCACCGCGACCGTCACCCGTGCGATACGTGCCGGCGCTGTGCCAGGCCATGCGGATGAAGAGCGGTCCGTAGTGACCGAAATCGGCCGGCCACCAGTCCTGCGAATCCGTCATCAACGCGCGCAGGTCGCGCTTCACCGCGGCGAGGTCGAGGCTCTGGAACGCGCGCGCGTAATCGAACTCCTCGCCCATGGGATCCGAGAGCGAGGAATGCTGGTGGAGGACGTCGAGGCGCAGTTGATTCGGCCACCAGTCCTGATTCGAGGTTCCGTTGCCGGTCGGGGGATGGAAGGGACACTTGGGTTCGTTCGACATCGTTCGGTCTCCTGAAAGGGAACGTTCGACGCGCAAGATAGTCGTCGAAGCCGAGCAGCGACGGCTCATAGTCCGAATGGTCGCGATAGACATCGACTATGCACCGCGAGTCGCGGGATATCGGCGGTCACGTCGACCCTCCTCTGCGCGGCCCGACACCGTCCGGTTCATCGCGCAACCGCGACGAAGCGGCGGCTGTCGTCAGGGGGCGAGCGGCGGACCCAACACGATCGTGCCGCGCTCGGAGGTCGCGACCGCCAGGCGCGCGATCGTCGACGAGCTCGCCGTCAGCTTCCCGGTCAGGTCGACACGCCGGCCCGTCGAGAGCGAGTAACACCAGAAGTGCCACGGACACATGACGACGTCGCCCTTGATCGTGCCCTGGAACAGCGGACCCTCGAGGTGGGGGCAGAAACTCTGAGCGGCGAGCACGCGCCCGTCGACGACGTAGAGCGCGAAGGAACCCCACGGCGTCTCGAGCGGCCGCGGTCGATTCGGATCGAGTTGGCTCGGGGCGATGCCCGTGTCGAACGTGTCGCTCACCGACGTGACGGTAGCCGCTCGCAACGGCGCGTGCCAGAATCCGCGCGTGAGCCAGAGAACCCTCGTCGTGCAGTTGCCGCGTTCGCGCGCCCCCGAGTTGAAGCAGCGCCTCTCCCAGGCCGACTTCGACTTCCGTCCTGTGCCGTACGCGCTCTTCAGCGTGAAGGGCGAAGGCGTGGTCGCGACCTTCTACGAATCGGGCAAGTTGGTCGTGCAGGGCGCGAACCCCGAGCTGTTCCTGGAGCACTGGATCGGCGGCGAGGCATCGGACTCGCCCGTCGGCGCCGCGGTGCCGAAATCGGACGCTCCGAAGCGGACCACGCGGTCCGCCGGCACGGTCGCGGCCTCGTCCACTTCGTCCACCTCTTCCACGTCCGCGTCCGCGTCCACGTCCACGTCCTCGACCTCGACCTCGACCTCGACCTCGCACGCCGCCGCGGCGCCGCGCGCTCGTTCCGCGGGTGCCGACGCGGGCTCGACCCGCGCCTCCGCGGCCGACGAGGCGATCATCGGCAGCGACGAATGCGGCAAGGGCGACTACTTCGGACCTCTGGTCGTCGCCGCGGTGCGGCTCGAGCCGGGCCAAGCGGAAAAGCTGCGCGCCGCCGGCGTGCGCGATTCGAAGACGTTGACCGACGACCAGTGTCGCAAGCTCGGCGCCGCGTTGCGCGGGACGTTCCCGCACGCGGTCGTGCGTCTCGATCCACCGCGATACAACCAGATCTACGTGCAAGGCAAGCTGAACGACCTGCTCGGGTCGCTTCACGCCGAGGCGATCGCGCAGCTCGCGCGACCGGGGATCCACGTGCTCGTGGACCAGTTCGCGAACGCCAAGTTGATGCAAGCGAAGCTGAAGCACCTCGACATCCGACTCGAGCAGCGCACGCGCGCCGAGTCGAACGCCGCCGTGGCCGCGGCCAGCATCATCGCGCGCGAGCAGTTCCTCTCGGCGCTGGCCGAACTGTCCGAGGAAGCGGCCGTCGACCTGCACAAGGGCGCGGGATCGCCCGTCGACGCCGCGGCGGAACGCTACGTGGCGATCCACGGTCGCGAAGGCCTCGTGAAGGTCGCCAAGCTCCACTTCAAGAACACCCAGAAGATCCGCGGCGGACGCGCGCGCTGAAGGCGGTCGACTCATGCGCATCACGTTGATGTCCGGCGCCGGGAACCGTTTCGCGATGCTCGACGGCTTCGCGGGTGCGTTGCCGAACGACTTACCGGCGTTGGCGCGCGCGGCGTGCGCCGAGATCGACGTCGGCCAGGGCGCGCGCCCGGACGGATTGCTGATCGCGACGAAGCCGTCGAAGGGCGGCGCGTGCGCGATGGTGCTCCACAACGCCGACGGTTCGCGGCCCGAGACGTGCGGCAACGGCTTGCGTTGCGTGGCCAAGCTCGTGGCCGATCGCGGACACGTCAAGGGCGACGCGTTCGTGATCGAGAGCGACGCCGCGAACTGTCCCACGACCGTCGAGCGCGCGTCGGGCAAGGTCGTGCGCGCACGGGTTCACATGGGCACGCCGCGGATCGTGGCGCGCGACGTCGGAATCGCGCTCGAAAGCGACACGCGACGCGACACGGGCGGTCGCGGAGATTCGACGCTCGCCGGGGGCGAGCCTCGGCACGCTCGTTCGGATCGCGACGCATCCAACCCGAACGACGCGCACGTCGTCGTCCGCGGAACGTTGGTCGACGTCGGCAATCCGCACTGCGTCCTGTTCGTCGACGACGAGCGCAAGGCACCGGTGACGACGCACGGGCCGCTCATCGAGAAGCACGCGATGTTCCCGCGCGGCACGAACGTCGAGTTCCTCGCGTTGCGCGCCGGTCGGGCGCACCTGCGCGTGTGGGAGCGCGGCGTGGGCGAGACGCAGGCGTGCGGCAGCGGCGCGTGCGCGGCCGCGGTGGCCGCGGTCGAGCGCGGCCTCGCGCGGTTCCCGATGCGCTTGGAGCTGGGCGGCGGCACGCTCGAGGTGGACGGCGACGGACAGGGCGGCGTGTTCCTCACGGGGCCGGTCGAGGAGTTGGGTGTGATCGAGTGGACTCCCGGTACCGCGCCGCGAAAGGTCTGAACGAGCTTGATGCACGCTCGCCGGCGATCCATGAGTGACTTCGCACGCCGCGCCCGCGCCACGCGGACACGACGAGCCTGAACGAACGACGACATGGGCTACCTCGGTCACATCCTCGTCGCGTTGTTGGCGCTGGGCGTCGCCGAGAGCGGCTACGCGAGCGGACTCGAAGCGCCGTGGCTCGTGGTGGGGCTGCTGCCGTTGCCGTACGTGCTGGCCGCATGGAGCCAACGGCTCGCTCTGCGCGGACGGTTCCGCGCGAGCGAACGCGTCTATCGGCTGCTGACGACGTGCGCGCCCGCGTCGTTCGTCGCGGCCACGGTCGGATTCGGTTGGAGCACGTGCGTGCGTGGCTGGACGGGATCCAAGACGACGTTCCTCGACTGGCCCGACGCGACGATCCTGCTCGTGCTGGCGCCGTTCCTCGTGTTCGAAGTGCTGGCGATCGACGCTCGCGCCCGCACCGTGGCCCCGCCGGGCGAGCTGAGACGTTGGCGCGGATTCCAGCTGCGCATGTTCGCGTCCGGGTTGGCGCCGCTCGTCGTGTACGTCGTGCTGGCGTCGATCGTGTCGACCTCGGACGAGCTGCGCGTCCGTCTGCACGAGGTGCGCTTGTACTACGCACTTTTCGTCGTCGGGCTGTTCGGCCTCTTGGGCCTGATGCTGCCGTACCTGTTGAAGAACACATGGGAGACGGTGCCCGTGCCCGACGGGCCGCAGCGCGAGCTCCTGCTCTCGGTGGCCGAGCTCGCGCGATTCGACAGCCCGCGCATCTACGTATGGAAGACGGGTCACACGATGGCGAACGCCGCGATCGTGGGGATCACCAAGAAGAGTCGAGTTGTGTTGTTCTCCGACTCGCTCCTGGCGCAGATGGGACCGTCCGAGCTCGCGGCGGTGTTCGCGCACGAGATGGGGCACGCCGTGCGGCGACACGTCCCGATCTTCCTGATGCTCGTGCTCGGATTCGTGATGCTCGGGGACCTGCTCGGGACGCACTACTTTCCCGACGACGATCTGTGGGCCGGGGCGACGATGTTGGGCGTCATGGGCCTCTGGTTCGTGGCCTTCGTCTACCTGTCGCGCCGGTTCGAGCTCGACGCCGATCTCTTCAGCCTCGACGTCCTGGGAGAGGTGCGCTCGTTGATCAGCGCACTCGAGAAGGTCGGCGGACGGCTGCGAGACGTCGCCGGATGGCGACACTTCAGCACCGCCGACCGTGTCGAGTTCCTCGAACGCGCGCAGAACGACCGACGCGTGGGCCAGAAGCTGCGACGTGACCTGCGCCGCTTCACCTACGCCGGAATCGCGTTGTTCGTGATCACGGGAGCGCTCCAGATCACGACGTTGGTGCGCTCGTTGCCCGAGGACCAGATGCGCGCCGATCTCGCGCTGGGCGAGTACGCCAGCGCGCGAGCACGCGCCGAACGCATCGACGAGCTGGAACCCGGTCTGCGCGAGCTCGTGGCGCGCACGAGCAGCGTGAGCGACCACGAACCGACGGCGTCGCTCGTGCGTCACGCGCTCGATGCCTTGCGGGCGGGCGACGCACAAGCCGTCGTCGACTGGATCCAGCTCGGCGCGCAACGCGGAGACGCCGACCTGAAGTCGATCCTCGAGTCGATCGACGAGCACGAGGGAGCCGGCTTGCCCGATTCGTTGGAATCGCGACTCACGGCTTTCCGCGCGCGCTGAGACGCGCACGAGGGTCGCGCGAGAGCGGATCGGCCGAGACCGCGGACGTACTGCGCGCCGTCGGGCGCGCGTGACCCGATCGCCCCGTTCCGGGCCTCAGTACGACAACCCGTTCCGGCGCACGTGCACGAGCGGCTCGCCCTCGCGGTGCAACTGGGCTTCGACGACCTCGCCGAACAACACGGCGTGGTCGCCGGCGTCGTGCCGACCGGTGAATCGACAGCCGACCCAGGCCAGCGCGTCGAGCAGGTAGGGCGAACCCGTCGACGCGGTGCCGACGCTCAGGCCGTCGAACGGCGTCGTTCCGGGCGTGAGCTTGCGCAGGAACGCGCTCATCAGCGACTGGCGGGCCTTGTCGACGATCGAGAGGGCGAAATGGCCCGACGATTCGATGTCCGCGAGGTGGGGGCGGTCCTTCCCGACCGCCACGCAGACGGTGGGCGGCTCGAACCCGACTTGGACCGCGAACGAGCCCAAGAAGCCGACCGGAGCCCCGTTCCGGGTCGTGGTGACGATGTAGAGCCCGGTGGGCATGCGGCCCAGGGCGCTGGCGATCGGGCTGAGGGCGGGTCGGGTCATGAAAAGCGCTGGAAATCCGGGCCAAAAGGTGGGGAAGAGGCCGGTCGCATCGCTGGATTCGGACCTCGAACCCGCGGATAATACCCGGATCGCCCGGGGATCCACGCCGCGTCCGGCAGACATCCCGCGGAGCCCCGCGAAGACCTCTTCGCATTCCCACGAACCCTTGCGATTGCACCACCGATGAGCGGAACGGAAGAAGCACCTCCGGCGGTCCCCCAGGGACGCGTCACGCCGCGCTTGATCGAGCGCGAGATGAAGGAGAGCTACCTCACGTACGCACTCTCCGTCATCCACTCGCGCGCGCTGCCCGACGTCCGCGACGGCTTCAAGCCGTCGCAGCGACGCATCCTGGTCGCGATGAACGACCTCAACTTGACGCCGCGCGCCAAGTACCGGAAGTGCGCCAAGATCGCCGGCGACACGTCGGGCAACTACCACCCGCACGGCGAAGCGGTCGTGTACCCGACCCTCGTGCGCATGGCGCAGGACTTCTCGTTGCGCTATCCGCTCGTCGACGGGCAAGGCAACTTCGGTTCGATCGACGGCGACCCGCCCGCCGCCATGCGTTACACGGAAGCGCGCATGGCCGGCACCGCGGTCGAGATGATGGCCGACCTCGACAAGGAGACGGTCGACCACGAGCCGAACTACGACGACACGCGCATGCAGCCCTCGGTGCTGCCCGGTCGTTTCCCGAACCTGCTGTGCAACGGCTCGGACGGCATCGCCGTCGGCATGGCGACGAGCTTGCCGCCGCACAACCTGCGCGAGATCTGCGCGGCGCTGCGGATGGTGCTCGCGCGGCCCGAAGTCACGATCCCCGAGCTGTGCGAGGTCGTGAAGGGCCCGGATTTCCCGACCGGCGGCATCGTGATGGGCCGCAACGGGATCCTGCAGGCGTACATGACCGGTCGCGGGTTGCTGCGCTTGCGCGGCAAGTTCACGGTCGAGGACACCAAGACCAAGCAGCAGATCGTCATCTCGGAGATCCCGTTCCAGGTCCGCAAGACCGCGATCATCGAGAAGATCGTCGAGGTCGTGAAGGACGGCCGGATCACCGGCATTTCCGACGTTCGCGACGAGTCCGACCGCGACGGTTTGCGCCTCGTGATCGAGCTGAAGAAGGGCGAGGACCCCCAGGTCATCGCCAACCAGCTCTTCCAGTACACGCCGCTGCAACAGACGGTGTCGATCATCAACTTGGCGATCGACGATCGTCAGCCGCGCACGTTGAACCTGCGCGGTCTGCTCGACGCCTACCTGAAGCACCGCAAGGAAGTCATCCGCAGACGGACGTTGTTCCTGCTCCGCAAGGCCGAGGAGCGGATGCACATCGTCGAGGGTCTGCGCATCGCCGTCGACAACATCGACGAGGTGATCAAGATCATCCGTGCCAGCACGGATCGCGAGGCGGCCAAGAACGAGCTGTCGGCGCGCTTCGGGTTGAGCTCGCGCCAGAGCCAGGCCATCGTCGACATGCGCCTGGGCAGCCTGACCGGGCTGGAGCGCGACAAGCTCATCGAGGAGTACAACGCCCTCGCCGCCGAGATCGCCGACCTGAAGGACATCTTGGCCCGCGAGTCGCGCATCGTCGCGATCATCCGCGAGGACCTCGACGACATCGAGAAGCGCTACGGCGACGCGCGGCGCACCGAGATCTCGGCCGAGGAGATCGACTCCAGCTTCGACATGGAGTCGCTCATCACCGAGGAGATGATGGTCGTGACGGTGAGCCAGGACGGCTACATCAAGCGCACGCCGCTCGACGTGTACCGCGCGCAAGGTCGTGGCGGTCGCGGGATCAAGGGATCCGAGGCCAAGGAAGGCGACGCGCTCAAGTCGCTCTTCGCCGCCGGGACGCACGATCACCTGCTCAACTTCTCGAACAAGGGCAAGGTGTACTGGCTCAAGGTCTATCAGGTGCCGGAAGCGACCCGCACGAGCAAGGGCCGCGCGATGACGAACCTCCTGCCGCTCGAAGCAGGCGAGGAGATCACGAACGTCCTGCGCGTGCGCGAATTCGACGGGGAATCGTGCGTGTTCTTCGCCACGAAGGGCGGCACGGTCAAGAAGACCAAGCTCGAGAAGTACTCGCGTCCCAAGAAGGGCGGCATCAAGGCCATCCTGTTGGACGAGGGCGATTCGGTCGTGGGTGTCACGCTCACGAAGCCGGGCGACACGCTGCTCTTGTGCACGCGCGACGGTCAAGCGATCCGCTTCGACGAGAAGGCGGCGCGCGAGATGGGCCGCACCAGCTATGGCGTGCGCGGCATTCGTCTGCTCGGCGAGGACAAGGTCGTCGGTGTGGTGGTCGCGAACAACGACGACGCCACGCTCGTCACCGGTACCGAGAACGGCTACGGCAAGCGCACGCAGGTCGCCGAGTACCCGATCAAGGGACGCGGCGGTCAGGGCGTCATCGACATCAAGACCGAGGGCCGCAACGGCGCGGTCGTGTCGGTCGCGCTGGCGCGCGAGGGCGACGACGTGCTCTTCATCACGCAGATGGGGATGCTCGTGCGTACGCCGGTCGCGGAGATCAGCACCATCGGACGCAACACGCAGGGCGTGCGTCTCGTGAACTTGAAGGACGGCGACAAGCTCGTCGCTCTCGAGATCGTGTCCGAGTCGGACCTCGAACGTTACGCCGCAGAAGCGCGCGAACGTCCGATCGTGCCGGCGGTGCGCGGTGACGAGGCCGAGCCCGACGGCGATTCGGACGAGGGCTTCGAGGACGAAGCGCCGAATCCGGGCGACGACGCCGACGCCGAGGACGAGTGATCCACGCGCGGCGGTCGCGACTCACGCGGCCGCCGTGCACGCGCTCGTCATCGAACCGGCAGCCAAGCCGCGAGCTCCCGAGTTGCACGCGGCCCTCGCGCAAACGAATCGCCACACTCGACATCGCCACGTAGCACCACCGCCACCGGGCGTTTCGTTGCCGGTCAGGAGCGATCCGACCCCGCGCGACCGAGCACCTGGACATATCCCGCGCGACGAGCGCGAACCCATCCCGCACGAACGACAGGAACCGACGATGGCACTGAAAGACAAACTCGAAGCCGACGTGAAGGCCGCGATGCTCGCCAAGAACGAGGTTGTGCGCGACACGCTGCGGCTGCTCTTGGCCGAGTTCAAGCGCCTCGACGTGCAAGAAGGCAAGACGATCACGCCCGAGATCGAACAGGACGTGCTCCTCAAGGCCGTGAAGATGCGCCAGCAGTCGATCGCCGAGTTCGAGAAGGCCGGCCGCGCCGAGCTCGTGACCAAGGAGAAGGCCGAGCTGGCCGTGATCCAGTCCTACCTGCCCAAGGCCCTCACCGACGACGAAGTGAAGGCCGGCGTCCAAGCGCTCATGACCGAGCTCAAGATCACCTCGAAGAAGGACATGGGCACGCTGATGAAAGCCGTGATGGCCAAGTACAAAGGCCAAGTCGACGGCAAGAAGGTCCAGGCGATCCTCGCCGAAGTGCTGACCTGATACCCCTCGGTGCCAGGGGCTTTTCTTTCGCTCGTGGCACCAGAACGCGCAGGAGCGCGCCGTTCGGACGCGAATTCCCCTCGAACCTCGGGTCAGGGCGAGATCGCGTGCGAGTGGTGCGCTCCTGCGCGTTCTGGTGCCACGAGCGAAAGAAAAGCCCCTGGCACCGGAAGGTCAGGGCGTCGACGTGACGGAGTAGGCGTCCGTCAGGTTGAACGCGGGCGTTTGCGAGGCGTCGCGGTAGAGCGCTTGGAAGTGGTGAGTCACGCCGGGCGCGAGGATGGACTGGAGACCGCTCGCGGTCGCGTCGACGTTGAGGTCGGCGGTGCCGCTGGCGCTCGCGATGCGCGTCACGATGCGGGTCCGAGGAGCCGAGACGCACAGGAAGCCGCCACCGAAGGGCAGCTGTGCCGTGCCGGGCCCGCAGAAGAGCAAGCACGAGGTCGTGGCCGGTAGTCCATCGGCCGCGAACGACAGGTTGTTCGCCGCGAGGCTGCTCGACCCGTACGCACGCAACGACGCGGCCAGGCCGGTCGAGTTGGGATTCGCCGTGCACTCGCTCGTGCCCAGCGCGGGATTCTCGACGCGGATCAGCAAGCTGTACTGATTGCAGATCACGTTCGGGAACGTCGGCACCGTCGTGTGCACTCGGATCCGTGCGTCGACCGCCGTCGACGACGTCGAGAGCCAGCCGACGGTCTCGACGTCGCCGGTTCCGGCGCTGCTGAACGTCGAGTTGGGCACGATCAGGTCGAGGTCCAGGTCCCCGAGCGCGTTCACGAAGTTCGTGGTCGCGGTGATCAAGCAACCCGACGGTACGCGGACGCTGTACTCGTCCGATTCGAGGCTGTCGCACCCCAAGCTCGCGTAGAGACCGGGCGTCACGCGGCGCGCCGCGCCGAACGAGTTGGGCTCGAGCGCGTCGATCGAACCTCCGCTCGCACAGCCCACGATCGAGGTGATGTTCACGTCGAGCGAATAGCTCTGGTACAGGCCCGGACCCGCGTGCACGTTGATCAAGTAGCTCGTGGGCTGCGACGTCGTGTTGTATCGCGTGAACGTCGAACCGGCCGCGTAGTTCTCGACCAGAGCGCCGCCACACGGACTCGACGTCGCGTCGTACACCCCGGCCGTGACGTAGTAGAACGGTGTGGTCACGAGGGAAGCCGTCGCCGCGGACCCCGGCGGCACCGTGAGCAGCCACCAGTCCTCGTCGTGGGCGAAGATGCCCATGTCGATGTGGTAGTGCTCGATCACCGAGTTCGGGTGAGAGCCTTGCGTCGCGAGCAGCGGCGCCTGACAAGTTCCTTCCCAAGCCGAAGTGACGGGCGCGAGTGCGATGCAAGCCAGCGTCGCGAGCGCCAGGATCGAAGGGACTCTCATGACCGATCTACTTTCCGGGTGAGCGAGTTCACCCCGACAGGACTACCGCCCCGCGTCCGAGGATATACCACGTCGCGAACCGTGCGAAGGCGCCAACCGCCTGCGGGTTCCTGGGCCGAGGTCGAAGCGACAACGACCGTCCCGGCCGAGGGAGACCCGACCCGAACATCGTGGCCGAGGCTCTCACCACACTCGCCGAGCCCGCGTCTCGGGAACGTCGAGTCGCACGAACCGTCCAGTGTCGTCGCTGCCCCGTCGAGCTGAACTTCCCGGTACCCATCGCGACACCTCACCGTGACAGGTGCCAGGGGCTTTTCTTTCACGCGTGGCACCCAAACGCGCAGGAGCGCGCCGCACGCACGCGAATTCGCCTTGAACCGAGGCTCGTGACGAGTTCGCGTGCGTGCGGCGCGCTCCTGCGCGTTTGGGTGCCACGAGCGAAAGAAAAGCCCCTGGCACCAGCGGGATCAGAGGTCGGCGAGCGTCGCCTTGCGGCCTTTGTTCTGCTCTTTCAGCCAGCCCATCAGGGGTTCGAAGTAGCGCACCATCGGTTTGGCGCTCAGGGGGCTGCCGGTCTTGGCGAGGAGGAGTTCCTTCCAGTCGACGGACGCGCCCGGCTCGAGGATCGACTTGAGGAAGGTGCCGACGTCCTTGCGGCCGAAGTAGTTCGTGTCGCGCGGGTCCTCGTGCAGGATCTCGCGCGCGATGTGGTCGTGCAGCTGGAACAAGAGCACGAACGAGAGCGCGTAGTCGTAGTAACCGGCCGGATCGTCGTTGATGTGCGTCTTCGTGGCGGCGTCGCAGTACTCCTCGCCGCGTGGTGTGGGCGGCGCGATGCCCTGGTAGCGCTGCGCGAGCTCCCACCAACGTTGGTTCCACTTCGTGGAGGGCAGGTTGTCGTAGTAGAGCTCCTTCTCGAAGTGGAACATCGTCCCCGTGCACCAGGGGATGAACACGGCGTAGTTGAGTGCTTCCTTGAGGAGCAGCTGCGTCGGATCGGGCTTGGCGCCGGTCGTCTCGAGCCCGATCGCCTTCACGAACCGCGGTTGTTGCGCCGCGAGCCCCATCAGCGATCCGATCGCTTCGTGGTACGCGCGGTTCGCGCCTTCGCGCAAGACCATCGGCACGCGCGGATTCGAGTACGACAAGTAGTAGTAGATGTGGCCCAGCTCGTGGTGCGTCGTCTCGTACCACTCCGTGTTCGGCTCGACGCTCATGAGCGAACGCACGTCCTGATCGAGGTCGATGTGCCACGCGCTCGCGTGCGTGTTCTTCTTGTAGCCCGCGTCGGCCGCGACCGGATACAGCGACGACTTGGCGTAGAAGCTCTTGGGCAGCGAGGGGAATCCGAGGCTCACGTAGAAGCGCTCGGCCTGCTCGATGCACCACTCCTTGCCCTTCGCTTGGATCGGCGCGTCGAGATCGAAGCCGGGCACGTCGACGAGCGTCGACCAGTCTTGTCCCCAACGATTCGGCAGCCAATCGGCCGGAATCTGATCGGGGACGGGTTGACCGTAGCGCTTCGCGAGTTCGTGGCGCGCCCACGTGTGCAGCTCGCGGAACAGCGGGCGCAAGTCCTTGTTGATCTGCTCGATGGACGCCGCGAGCTCCTCCGTCGTCATGCCGTACTCGCTGGCCATGTACGAGAAGAAGTCGTGATAGCCGAGTGGCTTCACGCACGCGTTGCGCAGACGCTGCAGCTCCACGAGTCCGGGGCGCAAGACCTTCCCGACCTCCTTGGACGCCTCCCAGATCTTGCGGCGCTTGGCCAAGTCCTTCTCGGACTTCAGACCGTCGTCGATGTCGTTCGGCGTGATCTCGGCGCCGTCCATCTTGAACGTGAAGCCGTACAGCTTCTCCGTTTGTGCCGTTTCGGCGGCGATGCGCTGCTTCACGACCTCGCCCGCCGTTTGCGGGTTGGCCCCGGCCTTGAAGAGGATCGACTCGAACTGTCGACGTTGGAGATCGCTCAGCGACTCCGTCTTCGCCAAGAACCGACGCGCCGCTTCGATGTTCTCCGTGGAGCCCGTGAACGCCGCCATCGCTTCGTCCGCAGCGCGCGTGCGCTGGGCGTTCGTGTCGTCACCCTCGACGATGTGCGTTTGCGATGCCCACTGCGCCTCGCTCGAGGCCGTGTAGAGGGCTCGATATCGCACCTCGTACGCATCCAGGAACTCCTGAGCGTCCGCGCTGCCGCGCATCTCGACGACCTTGGGCGTCGCCGTCCGCGAGTCGTACCCCTCGCGCGACGCCGAACCCGAACAAGAAACCGCGGCCAACGCCGCGACGACCACGACCGAGGAGGACTTCATGGGCGACAGTCTACGTCGGTCTCGGTGCGTCTTGCTCCCCTCCTCACGCGCCTCGAGCCGGATGCGGGCGAGCCGAGTGCAATTCCGTGCGACGAAAACGGCAAGCCGGGTGCCGCGGAAACGACACGCCGAGTGCAATTCCGTGCGACGGAAGCGGCGAGCCGAGCGCAACGGAAAAGACGAGCCGGGCGCAGCGGAAACGGCGTGCCGACTGCGGCGGAAACGGCAAGCCGGGTGAAGCAGAAACGACACGCCTAGTGCAATTCCGTGCGACGGAAACGGCGAGCCCGGCGCAGCGGAAAAGACGAGCCCAGCGCAGCGGAAACGGCGTGCCGACTGCGGCGGAAACGGCAAGCCGGGTGCAGCAGAAACGACACGCCGAGTGCAATTCCGTGCGACGGAAGCGGCGAGCCCGGCGCAGCGGAGAAGACGAGCCCAGCGCTGCGGAAACGACATGCCGAGTGCAGCGGAGACGGCAAGCCGAGTGCGGCGGAAACGACGAGCCTAGGCCACGCGCCCGCCGCACCAGCAAAGCGGGCGAAGGCCGAGCCGGACGATCCCTGTCCTCGGCTCCGCCCGGTACCGGGGACGAGATCGAATTCGCGAGAGCTGGGCTCCGGGCCATCGTTCGGAAGCACTCCGAGTACGAGGCCGACGAAATCCCGACCCCACGGGTGGTGAAGTTTCGGATCTGTGATGAACTCATGACAGCGGCACGAGTCGCCGATCCCCGATACTCGCTGCACCCTTCCCCGAATTCCTCCCCTCCACCAGGAGCCTCGACATGAATTCCGTCCTGCGCGCTGTCACGGCCGCCGCTCTGCTCTTCCCCGTCTTCACGGACGTCGCCGGCGCCCAAACGCGCCTCTTCACGATCTCGGGAACCTCGTTGAACGAGCACGATCCCGCCACCGGATCGTTGATCGCCAGCACGGCGATCACCCCGAACCCCGGCACGATCGGCGCCCTCGCGTACGACGCGGCCACGGGCACGATGTTCCTCTCGTCCACGGGCAACGACAACTTGTGGACCCTCGACATCACGACCGGCGTGGTCACGCTCGTGGGTCTCTACAACGTCGGGACGACGGTCGTCATGCACGGCCTCGAAGTGGACGACACCGGCCAGCTCTACGGCTACAGCACGAACGCCGCGTCGGGCGCACGGTTCTTCTCGATCGACCGGAACACCGCGCAGGCCACACCGATCAGCGATCCCGGATTCGGTGGCTTCGGCTCACTCGGATTCGTCGCCTCGACGCAGACGATGTACCTCTCCGACACGACCAACGACCTGCTGTACACGATCGATCGCACGACGGGAGTCGCGACGCTCGTGGGGCCGTTCGGCATCGCCGGATCGATCGGCAACGGACTGGCCTACGATCCGGTCTACGGCATGTACGCCAGCAACAACTCCGGCACCAGCGGCATCTACACCATCGACCTGACGACGGGGGCCGCGACGTTCCTCGCTCCCTTGTCGGGCAATCCGCTCTCGATCGCGTTCGTCGGGTCGCCGAACACGCCGTACACGCCGTTCTGCTTCGGTGACGGTACGGGCACGGCCTGTCCTTGCGCCAACAACGGCGGCACGGGACGCGGCTGCGCCAACTCGGTGAACCCGGCCGGTGGCGAACTCACCGCGAGCGGCATCGCCAGCCTGGCGAACGACACGTGGGTTCTCTCGGGGAGCGGAGTGCCGAACGGCCCGGGCCTGTACTTCCAAGGTCCGAATCAGCTGGGTGGCGGCGCCGGCGTCCTCTTCGGCGACGGTCTGCGGTGCATCGGTGGCTCGCCGGTCATCCGATTGGGCATCGTGTCGGCCACGGGCAACGCTTCGACGTATCCGTCGGGTGTCGTGCCGCCCAACAACGTCCGGATCTCGGTCAAGGGCTTCGCCGTGGCGGGTACGGCCTTGAACTATCAACTGTGGTACCGCGACTCGGACACGCAGTTCTGCAACCCGCAGGTGTTCAACCTGACCAATGCCCTGACCGTGACGTGGGCGCCCTGACATGGGTGGATCCGTCGACACCTGAGTCGACCGACGTCACGTAGCCGTTCGTGCGAGGCCGGACTGGAGAGGATCCAGTTCGGCCTCGCTCGTCGTCGTGGCGCGTGCTCGACCCGAATCGACACTGGGGACCAGCCTGAGGCGACTCGAGTTCGACTCGACGAGGATCGATCCTCGAACGATGGATGCATCGCCCCAGGGAAGCGGAACAGCGCACGTCTGGCGGCGCCGACGTGGCACCGTCGATCTCCCCGCGAGAGCGATTGGCCGGGTCCTGTCGATCCGCCGTGCCGTCCGAAAGCGGGCTCGAACGAGTGCCGCGAGGCGAGATCCACGCACGGGGCACGGGCTCGGCGGTCCACCACCTCTCGGTCGGAATCCGGCGATTTCGTGTCGACGATGCGGCGAGCGCGCAGATCGGTCGACGTCGCGCTCCTGGTCGGAGCGCGCGCCTCCGCACCACCCACGATCCTCGACACGCTCCCATGATTCGCCACGAATCGACGCCCATCGCGCTCCTGCTGACGGTTCTCTTCGCTCCGCTCGCGTGGTCCGGCGGTGCCGGTGCCGGAGGAGCGGATTCGTCGTCGGCGAGTGGAGTCCGCACGGAGTCGCGTGCCGGACCCGCGGAGGTTCCGTTCGCCTCGGGCGAGCACACGGAGCGGCCGAACGACGCGAAGCTCGCGAAGACCGAGGTGTCGAGGTTGGCCGTCGGCTCCGAGGACGGATTGCTCTTCGACGAAACACCGGACGGCGTGGTGTACGCGAGAGGTGGCAAGTACAAGGCGTTCTTCACGCCCGACGCAGCGACGTTCGTGCCGTTCTTCGGCTCCGAGGCGGCCGAGAATCACCCCGTCACCTTCCGCGCGAGCGGCGCGACGGTGGCGGGCGAGCCGTTGACGTGCGCCGCGTCCGCGCGAGTGCGGCGAGACGAGCGCCTCGTGCGCATGGACCGAGGGACCTTCGTCGAGGAGTACGTGCTCGACGAGGCGCACCTCGAACAGCGCTTCGTGTTCGACGCGCTCGCGCGTCGCGGTGATCTCGTGCTGCGCGTGGAGGTCGAGACGGGATTGACTCCGAAAGAGTGCGGCGCGTCGCTGCGGTTCTCGAACGACCTCGGCCACGTGGACTACGGCGGGGCTTTCGCCATCGACGCGAGCGGTGCGCGCATCGCACTCGAGCGTGGGTTCGACGGCTCCGCCATCACGCTGACGGTGCCCGCGACGTTCGTGGAGAGCGCCGTGCTCCCGCTCACGATCGATCCGCTCGTCAGCGCCTTCGCGGTGGCCCAAGGCTCCCTGCAAAAGGCCTCGCCGGACGTATTCCACGACGACATCAGCGGGCGGTACTGCGTCGTCTACGAGGACGTGTTCAGCGCAACCGATCACGACGTGACCGCGAAGCTGTTCGACTCATCGGGTGTCCTCCAAGCCATCCTCTCGATCGACGCGACCTCCGACGACTGGACCGGGGTCAGGGTCGCGAACGTCCGGAACGTGAACCGGTTCCTCGTCGTCGCAGCCGTCGATCCGGCGCCGGTCGCTTCGAACACGAGCTCGATCCGCGGAAGGCTCGTGAACGCCGTCGGCGCGACGCTGGGCGCCACGTTTCAAATCAGTCCGCAGGATGCCACCGATCGCGACGCGCCGGACGTGGGCGGCGACGCATTCAACGGTGTCAATGCCCACTTCTGCGTCGTATGGCAGCGCCGAGTGAGCTCGAGCATCAGTCAGATCGAGATGCAGATGGTGACTCAGGCCGGAGCACTTCAAGGGAGCGCGACCGTGCTCAACGGCAACACGGGCCTCAACACACGGCCTGCGGTCTCGAACTCGGACGGTCTCGTCGGGACGAACGGCTTGCTGGCGGAGCGTTGGACCGTGGCGTGGGAGTTCGAAACGACGACCACGAACCACGACATCCACGCGAGGCAAGTGGCCTGGAACGGCGCGACGCTCACACCGACGTTCATCGTGGACAGTTCGTCGAGCGACGAGAGAGACCCGGACGTGGGGAGCCTGCTCGACCCGATCGCCGGGCAGCGATTCGGCTTGGTCGTCTATCAACGCGACAACGGCGTCGACGAGGACATCCTGGGGCGCCTGCTCAGCGGGAGCACGGTGCTCGCGACGCGCAACCTGTCCGCCGATCACGCGCCGAGCGCTTCGTATCGACAGCTCAGTCCGACGGTCGATTCCGACGGACGTCACTTCCTGGTCGGGTTCGTCGAGATCTGGCCGCCGTTCCCGGTCCCGGACGTGTGGGTGTCCGACTACTTCGTTTCCGGTGGAGTGCTCCAACCGTGGAGCGTTCACCAAATCGTCGCCGCCACCCTCGACGCCGAGTCCGAGATCGCTTTGTGCTCCAACTACTCGTCGGCCGGCTCACGTCGGCGCTTCTCCGCGGTCTGGACCCGTTCGGCGTCCACGACGAAAGCCATCGAAGGCGCGTTCTGGGACGGAGGCGTTGGAGGCGTCGCGTCCGCGTTCTGCACGGGCGACGGCGACGGCACGCCTTGTCCGTGCGGGAACGTCGGCGCGAGCGGTCTCGGATGCGCGAACTCCGCGACCGCCGGCGCGCGCCTTTCGGGCGTCAACACGGCGAGCGTCAGCGCGGACACGTTCGTCCTGCAAGGTACCTCGATGCCGGCGTCCTCGGTTTGCCTCTACTTCCAGGGCACTTCGAAGGCCGCCTTCGGCGCCGGCATCGTCTTCGGCGACGGCAAGCTGTGCGTGAACGGGACGGTCGTGCGGCTCGGGCTCAGGACGAACTCCGCAGGCGCCTCACAATTGCCCGATGGTTCGGGACCCACGCTCAGTGCGCTCGGACTGGTTCCCGCCGAGGGCGCGACGCGCTACTACCAAGTCTGGTACCGCGACGCGGCAGCCTTCTGTTCGGGGTCGACGTTCAATCTGACCAACGCACTCGAAATCGTGTGGTCACCTTGACGATGGCGGCCCCGGCGACGCACGAAAGCTCGAGTCGGGGGAAACCGCGGCGCACCGAAGGTAGGCTGCGGGGATGATGGGGTCGCGAGACGAGGGACGCGTCGACGTCGTCGGTCGGCACGGCAAGCTCGTGCGTCGCACCGCGCTCATCTCGGGCCTCACGCTCGTCTCGCGCATCATCGGATTCGCGCGCGAGTCGCTGGCCGCCGCGTTGTTCGGCGATCGATCCGCGCTCAACGACGCGTTCGTCACGGCGTGGCGCGTTCCGAACATGTTCCGCAGCCTCATGGGCGAGGGTGCGATCGCGACCGCGATGCAGAGCGCGTTGACGCGCACCGATCACGAACGCGGGGAGGAAGCGGGGCGGCGCCTCTTCCACGCGATCGCGCGCACGGTGTTCTGGGCTTCGATCGCGCTGTGCGGGGTCGGCGTGTTGATCGTCACGGCGCTGCCCGATCACATGCCGGGCACGGGCTGGGCCTGGCTCGGCGAGGACCCCGAACCCGTGCGCGAGTTGACCGCGCGCATGCTGCCGTTCGTCGTGTTCGTGTGCCTCGCCGCCGTCGCGGGCGGAGCGCTGCAGGTTCGCGGGCACTTCCTGGCACCCGCGGCGGCGCCCGCGGTCATGAACGTGTGTTGGATCGCGTCCCTGTTCGCGGTCGCGTACGCGTGGGGGTGGCACGCGCCCGCCGGTGCGACCGACGTGCAGCAGTACGAGCGACAGTTCGGCATGGCGCGCGCACTCGCGCTGCTCGTGTTGGGCGCCGGCGCCGTGCTGTTCCTCGTCCACGTGCCCGCGTTGTCGAGCGTGGGACTCCTGCGCCGTGCACGACGCGCGGCGGCGAACGACGAGGGCGGTGCGAACGCCGCCCACCTCGTGAAGGACGCGAGCGCCTCGACGCGCGTGTCGACCCGCGAAGTGTGGACGATCCTGCGCGACACGTTGCCGCTCGCGTTCGGCGCGGCCGTGTACCAGCTCAACGTCCTCGTCTCGGGTTTCCTGGCCGAGGCGTTGTTGCCCGACGGAGGACCCAGCGCGCTCTACTACGCCTCGCGCCTGCAGCAGCTGCCGCTGTCGCTCGTCTCGGTCGCCGCGACGAGCGCCGTCTTTCCGATGATGACCGCGTTGGGTCAAACCGGCGATCGCGCGCGCCTGCGCAAGCTGCACGACGACACGCACCACGCGATCGCGTTCGTGGCGTTGCCCGCGACGTTGGGGCTCTTGGTGTTGGCCGGCCCGGTGTGCGCGGTGTGCTTCCAGCACGGCGCCTACGGCCCCGAGGGCGTCGAGCGGACGGCCGCGGCTCTGCGCTGGCTGACGTTGGCGATCCTTCCAGCGGGAGCCGCGGGGCTCGTGGCGCGCGCCTATTACTCGGTCGGGGACTTCGCGACGCCGGTCAAGGTCGCGGCCGGGATGCTCGTGTTGAACACGGTCCTGAACGTCCTGTTCATCCGGGTCGGGGGGATGGACGCGGACGGTCTCGGTCTCGCCACGGCGATCTGCGCGTGGGGAAACGTGGCGCTTCTCCTGCCCGGTTTACGTCGACGCCTCGGTCCTTCGTCGTCCGAGGAGAAACACGTGAGTCGGCTCGCCCGCGTCGCGCTGGTCTCCGGGCTGGCGGCCGCGGCGGGGTGGGGGACGTATCGGGGCCTCGCCGGGGGTGCAACTTCAGCTTGGGTGCTGGGCATCTCCATTTTGGTCGCCGTCGCGGTCTACGCGGCCGGGGCGGCCAGCCTGGGCCTTCCCGAGTGGCGTGCCGCCGTCTCACGCTTGCGTGAGAGGTGAGTGGCTCGGAGCCGCGGAAGGCCTCCGCAATTGATTGTGGTGGCGTAAGCTCAATACCCACAACCCCTAGGGGCGGAGTCGATGGTTTTTTTTGAGAAGCCCCTCTGGTAGGGTTCAGATCCGCCTCCCCGCACGCGACCCTCGGTCGGTGGGGGGACGGCCTGGCAGCGTGTGTTCTAAGCCGCTGGCCGTCAAAGACTTAGAACATCGCCCCCACGCCCGATCCGCCTCACCGCCAGGACAGATCCCGTCCTTTGAGGTCGGACCTGACCTTCGTCCCCCAGAAGCAACGGAAGAAGTACCCGTGAACCCCACCGCGCCGTCGATCCAGAAGACCGGCCGTCAGGCCGAAGCCCGACACAACGTGGACGCACTCGCAGAACTCGAGGCCATCGCCCCGCCGGCCGACCTGCCCGAACCGGATCTGACCGAGAACGCTCGGACGGTCTTGGAGCGTCGTTACCTCAAGAAGGACCCGAACACCGGCAAGGTGTGCGAGACCCCGCGCGAGCTGTTCTGGCGCGTCGCGTCGTGCGTGGCCAAGGCCGACGTCACGTTCCCCGGCGGCAGCCCCGAGCGCGCGCTCGAAGTGGCGCGCGACTTCTACCGCTTGATGGCCAAGCGCCTGTTCATGCCGAACTCGCCCACGCTCATGAACGCGGGTCGCGAGATGGGCATGCTCTCGGCGTGCTTCGTGTTGCCGGTCGAGGACTCGATCGAAGGGATCTTCGACTCGATCAAGGCGACGGCGATGATCCAGAAGGCCGGCGGCGGCACGGGCTTCAGCTTCTCGCGCCTGCGTCCGCAAGGTGACCTCGTGCGCAGCTCGGGCGGCACGACCGAAGGTCCGCTGTCGTTCATCCAGGTCTTCTCGAAGGCCACGGACGCGATCCAACAGGGTGCGTTCCGCCGCGGTGCCAACATGGGCATCCTGCGCGTCGATCACCCCGACATCGTCAAGTTCATCACGTTCAAGGACGACCTCGGGATGTTGACGAACTACAACATCTCGGTCACGGTCACGAACCGCTTCATCAGCGAACTGCGCGCGAAGCCCGAGACGATCCACCAGGTCCAGAACCCGCGGACCAAGCAGTGGACGAAGCTCGAGAAGACGGACAAGGAAGGCAAGCCGCTCGGCGGTCATTGGACCGTCGGCGAGATCTGGAACATGATCGTCGACCATGCCTGGCGCACGGGTGAGCCGGGGGTCGTGTTCATCGACCGCGTCAACGAGAAGAACCCGATCAAGAACGTCGGCCTCATCGAGGCGACGAACCCGTGCGGCGAGCAACCGCTGCACCCCTACGACTCGTGCAACCTGGGTTCGATCAACCTGGGCGCCTTGATCAAGGGCTCGGGCAAGACCGCGCGCTTCGACTGGGACGAGTACAAGACGATCATCCACACGACGACGCGCTTCCTCGACAACGTCATCGAGGTCAACAAGTACCCGCTGCCGCAGATCGACAACATGTCGAAGACGACGCGGCGCATCGGTCTCGGCGTGATGGGCTTCGCCGACGCGCTCTACAAGCTCGGCATCGCCTACAACTCGGCCGAGGGCTGCGCCTTCGGCGAGAAGATCATGCAGGTGCTGAACGACGAGTCGCACCTGGCCAGCGAGATCCTGGCCGAGGAACGCGGCGTGTTCCCGGCGTGGGAAGGTTCGGACTGGGAGAAGCAAGGCCGTCGCCTGCGCAACAGCTACACGACGACCGTCGCACCGACCGGCACGATCTCGATCATCGCCAACTGCTCGGGTGGCATCGAGCCGATGTTCAGCTTGGCCTTCATCCGCCAGGTCATGAAGGACACGCAAGGTCGTCCGACGATCATGCGCGAGGTGAACTACGTGTTCGACCAGATCTCGCGCGAGCGGAGCTTCTACTCCGACGAGATGATCGACGACATCGTCGCCAAGGGCACGTTGCAGTACCGCGACGACGTCCCGGAAGACGTCAAGCGCGTGTTCGTGACGGCGCACGACATCAGCCCCTTCTGGCACATGAAGATGCAGTCGGCGTTCCAACGCCACTGCGACAGCTCGATCAGCAAGACGATCAACTTCCCGCACGAAGCGACGCCCGAAGACGTGCGCACGATCTTCGAGCTCGCGATCGACGAGGACGTCAAGGGCGTCACGGTCTACCGCGACGGTTGCCGCGAGATGCAGCCGATGGCCCTGTCCTCGTCCTCCAAGAAGACCGAGGAGAAGGCCGCGGAGGCCGCGCCGGCCAAGCCGTCGGACGTGGGGCTGCGCACGACCGTGAACGAGCGTGGTGACGAGGAGCTGAACCCGATCAAGCTCCCCGAGATCATGAGCTGCCTGCGCATCCGCCAGATGACGCCGTTCGGCAACATGCACGTGAAGGTGTCGGTCGATCCGATCTCGGGTCGCGAGCGCGAAGTGTTCGCCCAGCTCGGCAAGGGCGGCGACGTCGCCAACTCGGACCTCGAGGCGATCTGCCGCATCCTGTCGCTGTGGTTGCGCAGCAACGGTTCGCTGAAGATGGCGATCAAGCAACTCGAGGGCATCGGTTCGAGCCTCACGGTGCCGACCAAGGACGGTCGCATCATGTCGCTGGCCGACGGTCTCGCGACGGCGTTGGGTCGCTACATCGCGGCGAAGGACGAGCACGGCCTGCACTCGCTGCTCTTGGGCGGTGCCTCGCCGGACATGACGAAGACCGGCTTCCACAAGGCTCCGGAAGCCGCCAAGCCGGCCGCGAGCACGAACGGCGGTTCCGCGCAGCCGCGCAACGTGTCGCAGTACAAGCTGAAGTGCCCGGCCTGCTCGTCGAACCTGTCCTTCGAGGAAGGCTGCGTGAAGTGCCACGCGTGCGGCTTCAGCCAGTGCTGATCGAAGCGCCGTGAACGGGACGTGAGCTCGCGCTCGCGTCCCGACACGCGAGCGAAACACGCGAGCGAAATGACGAAGGGCAGCTCCCCGAGCTGCCCTTCGTCGTTCGAAGCCGGCACCGCGAGGAACCTCCGCGGCGTCCCTCGGTCGGCTCGCGTGCCGCGATGGGGTGTGCAGGCCTTCGCATCGTGCCCATCCACCACGCGGAGCTTCGCGTAGCGGCCCTCCACCGTGCGGAGCTTCGCGCCGTGCCCGTCCACTGCGCGATTCTTCGCGGAGCCCCCGTCCACCGCGCGGCACTTCGCGTAGCGCCCATCCACCGCGCGGTTCTTCGCGTAGCGCCCATCCACCGCGCGGTTCTTCGCGTGGCGTCCGTCCATCGCGCCGCGTTCGCGCGCCGTCAGTTCTTCTTGCGCGGCTCCGGTTCGCGCTTCTCGCCGCCGTCGGGCTTCGCGTTCGGGTCCTTCAACTTGAGCGGCCGTCCGAACGCGTCGAGCTTCTGGCGCGTGTCGGCCATCTTCTCGAACTCGAGCACGGTGCCGTCCTCGCGCGTCAACGTCAGTCGCGGACCGCTGCAGACGAGTCCGTAGCGGCGCGTGCGACCCGGCACCTCGAACTGCACGCGGTTGTCGTCGTCCATGCTCGCTCCGATGACCGAGCTGGCGTTCAGGCGCGAGTTCTCGTCGATCTCGAACCGATGCGTGCCCGAGACGAACGTCTGCTCGAGAGGCGTTCCGTTCGCGGTGGTCCAACCCAGGTGCATCTCGAACGAGAAGTAGCT
>Ga0075163_10002791_pt1 | contig 23451 bp, 11 predicted proteins | sample JI1023141ADNA_FD_71478 | JGI IMG/M metagenome (GOLD analysis project Ga0075163, IMG submission 71478) | Wastewater effluent complex algal communities from Wisconsin, to seasonally profile nutrient transformation and Carbon sequestration -... | ecosystem: Engineered > WWTP > Effluent > Algae... | reverse complement strand
CAGCAGGCGGCGCTGGGACGCTGCGTGGAGCTGACGCTGTTCGCAGGCGGATATGGCGGCATGGAGCCAGTGGAGGAGGGCATTGCGAACCTGTGCGTGCTCGTGCGGCGTGCGCGCCTGGCGCAGCTGGGCGGATGGGACGAGCTGCTGGCCGCGATCCGGTCCGAGTGCGCGCCGCTGGACGAGCGTCTGCGGGGGGCGGTGGCCCTGTGGCCGCGGCCGCTGGCGCTCTCCGCAATTCCGTACGGATATGTGTGTGCGCAGGCAGATGGCGTGTGGCGGCTGGGAGATCAGGCGGCGGTGATCCCGTCGTTTTCCGGGGATGGAATGTCGATCGCTCTGCACAGCGCGCAGCTGGCGGCCAAAATTTTTCTGGCCGGTGGCTCAGCTGCGAGCTTTCAGCAACGGATGCGCAAAGACGTGGCCCATCAAGTGGCGTTTGCTACAGCGATCTCAAAGCTGCTGCTCGCGACTCCCGCTGCCGTGATGGCGGCGATACGGCTGTGGCCGGGAGCGGTGCGGCTGGCCGCAGTGCTGACGCGGGTCCGAGCAGCTGGCGTGCGACGGTGCAGCGCTCAGAGCAGCCACTGACGAGTGGCGCGAATATCGGGGACGATGGGTCCTCCGCGCTGTCGCCCCTCGCTAGGCGTTGGGCGATGGGCTCTGAATGCGAACGGCCAGCTTGCCCTTGTGCGTGTTCGCCATCAGCATCTGGTGCGCCTGGGCCACCTCGTGGAAGGGCAGCACGCGATCCAGGACCGGCCGAATCTTCTGGTCGATGATCAGCTGGTTGGCGCGATGCGACTGATAGGCGTTGGCAAAGTGCGAGCCGAGGATCTGCTTCTGGCGCATCCACAGGTGGCGGACATCGAAGCTCAGCTCGTAGCCGCTGGTCGCGCCGCAGATCACGATCCGTCCGAACCTGCCGGCCAGAAACACCGAGGCCGCAAAGGTCTCGCAGCCCACGTGCTCGAACACAACCTCGGGATCGCGGCCACCGGTGAGCTCGCGCAGTGCGCGGCCGAAGCGCCGGGTCTCGGCCAACCGGCTCGCCGTGCGCTCGGCCGACTCGCCGCTCTTGTAGCCCAGATCAAAGCCGGAGCGGTTGATGACCAGCGACGCCCCCAGCGCCCTGACCAGCTCCGCTTTCTCTTCCGAGGAGACCACCGCGATGGGCACCGCACCGGTGAGCAGGCAGAGCTGCACCGCAAAGACCCCAAGTCCGCCGCCGGCTCCCCAGATGAGCACCCGCTCGCCCGGCTGCACACGCGCCTGCTCGATCAGCATGCGGTAGGCGGTAAAGAACGTCAGACCGTAACAGGAGGACTCTTCCCAGTTGAGGTGCGCCGGCTTGCGCAGCAGCTGCTGCGACTGAACGCGCGTGAACTGCGCGAAGGAGCCCCAGTTGGTCTCGTAGCCCCAGATGCGCTGCTCTGTGCAGGCCATGGGATCGAAGCCGTTGCACTCCGGACACTCGCCGCAGGACTGGTTGCAGTGAATGACAACCTCATCGCCCGGACGCCAGCGACGCACCGACGAGCCGACCCGCCAGACGATGCCGGCCGCATCGGAGCCCGGAATATGAAACAGATCTTTGTGCAGCCGGAACGCGGACACCGGCTTTCCCTGCGCCAGCCAGATCGCGTTGTAGTTGATTCCCGCTGCCATCACCAGCACCAGCACATCGTTGGCGCCGAGCTCGGGAATCGGAACATCTTCGATCTGCAGCGCTTGCAGCGGAGCGCCTTCGCGCTCTTTGCGGATCGCGCAGGCCCACATGCGCTCGGGCAGGTAATCGAGAGGCGGAACAACCCCGAGGGGAAGCAGCCCGCCGACGGGATTTCCGGTACTCTCGATTTCCAGCGACCGATTCTGCACGCTCCCTCCTAAGGAGTCGCCATAGTACATTCGGGCGCTGCGCCAACAACACAAAAACAGGGGCAGTGGCTTGCGACTGTGCGAAGCGGGCTCGTGTGGATCTTGAGCGCGGCCTGGAGCCGCAAGCTACGTCGGGAGGAGCAGAGACAGAGGGCTGGAAGGATGCAGACTAGTCAAACAGCTTGGACAGTTTGAACTTCTTGTTACCCTTGCGTGCTGCGCGCTGCCAGTTGTAGCTGAAGTCACGCAGCCAACCATCGCGGCGCTTCCGGTTCGAGCGGTTGTGCCGGGACAGATAGATGCTGTTGGACGTCTCGTTGGCGCGGGCGGCGTGGCGAGCGGCGCGCTCCCAAACCTTGATGATTCCTTTGCTCTGCTTCTTCTTCTTGCGCTTGGCCTTCACCACCACTCGGTCCAGCGAGCCGCCGCGGTCAGACGACTCAGCCTTCAGGATGGTGATCCTCTTGATTGATTTCGGAAGCTTCGACTTTAGTGTCTGTGAAGACATTTTTTCCCTCCTTGGACAGGTGTTGACATCACATTAAAGTCAAATATACACTAAAAATGTTTAAGTAAGGCTAATTTCAAAAAGGGGTCATCATGAGCACGGAAGCCAAAGCCACCACCCAAGCCTCCCACCGTCCCGCCAAGGAAGCGGAAGCCGCGCCGGCCCCGATCATTGTTGATCTGGGCAAGAAGAGCCGGAAGCAGGTGCGCAAGCTAAGGAAAGGACGGCCGGGCAAGCTGCTTGAGCGCGTTGAGGAGAGCATCGAGCACCTGCGGCAGAACGGCGCGCTGGCTGCCAATGCTCAGCCGATCGTGATCGTCGTCAAGGAGCGCAGCAAGCGCCGCGGCAAGCGCATCGCCAAGGCCTGGGGCCTCGGCTAAGCGCACCTCGCCGACGGCTTTGCCTCAAAATAGTCTGCCGTCGCACATACGAATCCCTCTCCCTGCGGGGCTGCGGGGAGAGGGGATTCTGCCTCGGGAAATTTCTGAGGCAAAGCGCACCTCACCGACGGACTGCACGTTCCACGCAGCCCGACTTCAGCTGTCCTGTTTGTGGAATTCCTCTGTCCGCGGAATTCCTCTGTCCGCAGAATCCTTTTTCCTCCGCTCTCCCACGCTTCCAGAAACACAGCTGAATCCGGTCTTCTTGTAGACGCGGCAATGGGCTCTTGGCGTGGCTCTGCTCGCGCAAGGAGCTCGCGGGGAGGAATCCTCAACCGGGTGCGCCAGTTGAGGCCTGCATCAGACGGGTCAGCTTACGTCGTCAGGACGAACGGACTTGGTGAACAGCTGGCGGGCGAGGTTCTGGAGGAAGCGGCGGAAGTAGTACAGGAGCAGGACGACCACGACCCAGCTGGCCGTGCTCTTCGGACGGAGCGCGGTCAGCACGCGTCCCAGGGTTCCCTGCTCGGCCACGGGCAGCGACACATGGTAGCCGCTCTTGATGTAAAGGAAGATCTGGAGCGCCAGCGCCACCACCGCCAGCTTGGAGAGAATGACCACCATTCGGCCGCCGATCGCCGAGGCCTTGCTGAGTCTGGACTGCACGCCGGCGAGGCGGGTCCGCAGGAACTCGCCGTCGTTCTCCAGGTTCTCCATCATTTGCATGTTGAGCTGGAGGACATCCATGCCGGCCTGGACGCGCTTGCCCAGCTTGGCGGTGGCCGCCTGCTTGATCGAGCGAATCTGGGCGGTCTGCTCGTATCGCCGTAGCGCCTTGAGGCTGCTCTTGCTGGGGTCAAGGAACTCCAGCGAGTTGTTCAGGACCTTCTCGGCCAGCTGGAGCCGCGCCAGGTTCCAGCTGGTCGGCAGCTCCTGGGCGCTGGCGCAGCGCGCGAGCTCGCCCACCGCAGCGGCCAGACACTTGTCGCTGTAGGCGCGGCTCTTGACGTGGGTGCGCGACTCCCATTTCCGGAGCGCGCGCAGACCCTGCTGGCGCATGTTGTTGATGTCTTTATACGGCAGGGCAGGGCCCAGGGTGAGGTAGTAGTCGCACGCCTTGCTGTAGTCTGCGACCAGGAATGCGCGATACACACTCCGGAAGCGCCGCTGAAGGTCGGCGTCCAGGGTTCCGATCGTGGCATGGCTGACGAAGGCCATGCGATTCCCTTTTAGCAACACGATGTTGCGCGGGTTGAGCTCGGTGAAAAAGACGTTGTGCTCGAAGAGCAGCTCGTGATGGGCGTTGAACAGGCGACGCCAGATGCGCGACAGGTCGAGCTGGTTTTCGCGCAGCCAGTGCACGCTGGCGCGAGGACTCTTCTGGGAAAGGGCCATCAGATTGTGAATGCTGACTCCCTGGATGTGCTCCTGGACGAGCATGCGCTCGGTGCAGTAGCGGCGATAGAGCCGCGGGACATAGATGCGGCGCTTGCGCAGCACCTGGCGAACCTTGCGCAGCTCCTCGACTTCCGAGCGATAGTCGAGCAGATCGTCGGTCGCCTTTTGCAGCTCGAACATCAGATCGTTCCAGCGCAGGTGCGGCAGCAGATCCAGCTGCTCGATGATGAACTGCATGGCCCGCAGGTAGCGCCAGTCGGTGCGGGCGCGGAGGTGGGCGTCGGGCGCACGCACCCGGACCACGACCTCCTGGTTGCTCTTGCGCAGCCGGGCGCGGTGCACCTGCCCGAATGAGCGAACATAGAACGGGGTCTCGTCAAACTCCACGAAGGTCTCGTCAAAAGAGGTGCCGACCGCCCGCAGATCCTCTTCGACCACCACGCGAATCTGTTTGAAATCAACCGGCTCCGCTAGGTCGCGGGCCCTCGACAGCTCGCGACAGTACTCCACGCCCAGCAGATCGCTGCGCAGCGCCGCAAGGTGAGCCAGCGTGACCCACGCTCCACCCAGACGCTCGACGAACTGGCGGGACCGGCGCGCGTCGTCCTTGGTGCGCTCTTTTCGAGCAAAAATTCCCGGCAGAGCTACCCGCAGGAACTCGAAAAACATCGCCCGCAGCAGGAACTTGACGATGAACGACGCCCGGTTGATGAGCGCGATCGGAGACGGCACCCCGCCCAGCGCCGACGAGAGCGCCTGCGCAGCTGCCGATTCGCGCACCGTCGCAATTGCCGAATTTGCCGCCGACAGGGCAGAGCCGGCGGCCAGGTTCGTCACGCCCTTGGCCGACTCAATGGCCGAGCTGGCGACGGCGGCCAGCGCCGATGCGGCCGGGGTGAAGTGGTTGACGTCGGGAGACGTGGTGTGCGCAGACTCCGCGTTCACCGTGACCTTTTCGTCGATGGCCACCGCGTCTATCGTGGAGGCAGACAGCTCGCCGGTCAGCTCGGCTGCCGCTGGCAGTGCCGCGGGAGCAGGAGCTCCGGCAAACGTCACCGCTGCCTGCGGCGGGTGGTCTGCCCGCAGCGGGGTCGGTATCCAGTCCTTCTTGAACTTTCGCGAAGCCATGAATCGACCTGCCTGTCCTGCGCCGCTTAGCGGCTGTCTCTGCCCGTCTTCGACGGCTCGGGCTGCTCCAGAACGCGCTGCATGGCGACCATCTGGGTACTCAAGTAGACCATTCCGATGACGATGATGAACCAGACCACCGTGTCGATCTGCGGCAGCTTCTCCACTCCTTCATAGAGCCAGGTGTTGCGGAACCGGTACAGGATGTTGAAGCGCTGGTGCAGGAGCAGAATCACCGACGCCACGGCTCCCACCCGGAGGGCCCGGGACAGCGCGACGAAGATGTAGAGTCCCAGCTTGGCCGCCTTGGATACGTAGCCTTCATACCGGCGGGCTCGCTTGCGCAGGTACTCGCCCTCGAAATAGGCGTTTTCAGCCGCCTTGGTCGGCAGATCCACCTGCTCGCTGAGCTTGGCCAGCCCCTCGCGGATCGGGGCGATGCGCTGCATGGCCTTCTGCTGCCGCTGGCGCATCTTGCGCACATAGGTGCGCAGCGTCTTCGGGTAGTCGATGCTCGGCAGCAGGTACATGAGCGACGCATCCAGCGTGATCTCAGCGCGGTTGGCGCGCAGCAGATCCCAGCCGGCCGCGATTCCCGCATTGCCCATGATCGTCAAGAGATCGCCGGCAATCGCTCCCAGCGACTTCTTGTGATACTCCAGGGACTTGATCTTGGTCAGCGGCTCGTACTTGCGGTAGGCCTGAACGATCTGCTCTTTGACATCCGCGAGATCCCGATTGGGAAGCTCCGGCGCCATCAGCATGAACAGGTCGGCGACCTTGCGATAGTCACGATTGCCGACGGCCATGAACACCTGGAGCAGCCGGGTGAGGGCCGTGCGGTCGCTGCTTCCGACCGAGCCAAAGTCGATCAGCGTGATGCGATTCTTCCGCATCAGCATGATGTTTCCCGGATGCAGATCGCCGTGATAGAAGTTGTCTTCAAAGAGCTGCTGGTAGTGTGAAAACAGCAGCCGCTCGCCGGCCTTGCGCGGCGAGATGTCGTTTTCTTCCAGCCACTTCTCTGCGAGCTGCCGATCCGCTTCGATGAGTCGGATGAACTGGGACATGTACACGCCCCGCACCATCTCCATCACCAGGATGCGATCCGAGCAGAAGTCCAGGAAGACCTTGGGAACGTAGATCTTCTGGCTGCGCAGCTGCTTGCGCATGCGCCGAATCGAGGCTGCTTCCTGACGGTAATCGAGCTCGTCCAGGGTAGAGGACTCAAGCTCTGCGTACATGTCCATCCAGCGGAAATGGGACGCGACGCCGCCGCGATCCAGGAGCCAGACAAGAATGTACAGATAGCGGAGATCGCGCGTGAAGATGGCGCTGATGTTGGGACGCAGGACCTTGATCACCACGTCGACATTGGACTCCCGCAGGCGGGCGCGGTGAACCTGTCCGATCGATGCTGCGGCTAGCGGCGACTCGTCGAAGTCATCGAACACGTTCTCCAGGGGCTGGCCCAGATCCTCTTCGATGATGCGACGGGAGATGCTGCCCGGAAAGCCGCGCGCCCTGTCCTGAAGCTCGCGCAGCTCGGCGCAGAAGTCCTCGGACAGCAGGTCGCGGCGCAGCGCCACGATCTGTCCGGCTTTGACCCACAGCCCTCCCATCTTCTCCATGAAGAGACGGACGCGTCTTGCCCGTGCGGCCTCTGTGTACCGGGTTTTTTTCAGACGCGGCCACAGCGTAGCGGCTGTGTTGCGCATCATCTCGCCCAGGAAGAAGCCCAGAATCAAGAAGACGCGCCACCGGGACGGCAGCGTAGGCTCGACAATCTCAATCCGGGCGCGCGGCTTTTCTGCCTGGCCACGCGCCGGACTGCCGGGAAGGGTGGGAAGCGGCGGTAAAGGAGTTGGAATTAGGCTCTGTTTTTGCATCCAGCTCGCTCGAATCGCTCGAATAGGAATGCGACCGGCTGCGGTCAGGGAGCATGGGAATCGCCCACCACGGGCGTCGAGCTGGGAACCTCACAGCACCAAGCGCCGCTGAGCCCGCGGGCCCGGACGGCGACTCCGCGAAGCGCCTAACCGAGACCCCAAGCCTTCGCCATGCGGTTGCGCCTGCGCTTCGGGCGCTGCCGCACCACGATGATCACCGGCTGGGTGCCGGCCTCGATGGCTCCGGTCTCGCGCAGGTGCTCGATGGCCTCCTCGACGCGGGTCATCAGTCGTCCGGGCTTGCCTCGGGCCAGCTTGCGGACCTGCTTGCGATCCTTTTTCCCCAGGTCCAGCACAATGGCTTCTTTGGTCTCTGCCGCAGCGGCCTTATGCCGCTTTGCCGGAGCGCTCTCTGCATGAACTTCTTGCGTCATGGACAACTCCTTTTGAACGAAGTGTTCAAAAAAAATAAGCTAAAGGTGTCAACTGTGAATGTCAACTGAGTAATTTAGCACCCAAATTTACGGTTCTTAATTGCCTCGCAAGAGGGCCAAAAGAGGGCCGATTTTCGCCTGCCGGGACCCTAGGGAAATTGCGAGTTTCGGACCTTGACAAGTCAAAGCCGACGTGAGCCTCTTGTCAGCCCGATCGGCGCTGTGCAATCACCGGGTTCCGCTCGGATGGCCCATACGGAGGAGCCGCTTCGATGGCATCTCAGACCTCGACTGCGAAGACACAGAACACCCTGGGTGAACCCGGAAAGACCGTCCTGGACGGAGCATCGCATCTGCGACCGGCGGTCTGGATGTTCCCAGGACTCGGGGATCACTATGTCGATATGGGGCTTGGCCTCTACCAGAGCGAGCCGCTGTTTCGCGCCGAGCTCGACCGCTGCTGTGAGCTGCTCATTCCCGAGGTGGGCACAGACCTGCGCCAGGTCCTCTATCCGAATCCGACGCGAGCCGCGGAGTCTGCGGACGCGGGGCAGGGCGGGATGGATCTGCGGCGGCTGTTCGGACGGGCGCAGCCGGAGCCCGACGCGGCAAGCCGCCGCCTGAACCAGACCAGCATGACGCAGCCGGCGATGTTTGTGGTCGAGTATGCGCTGGCGAGGCTGTGGCAGAGCCAGGGGCTGCGCATCGGCGCCATGATCGGCTACAGCCTGGGCGAGTATGTCGCGGCCTGTCTGGCGGGCGTGCTGGGGCTTGAAGACTCGCTCAAGCTGGTGGCGCGGCGGGCGCAGCTCATCGAAAAGCTGCCGGGCGGCGCGATGCTGGCGGTGCTGCTGCCCGAGTCGCAGGTGGTGCCGCTCCTGGGTGAGCATCTGTCGCTGTGTGCGATCAACGGACCCGAGCTCTGCGTGGTCGGCGGTCCGCACGAGGCAGTGACGGCGCTGGAGCAGCGCCTGCAAAGAGATGGGGCGGTGAGCCGGCGCGTGCAGTCTTCGCACGCCTTCCACTCGAAGATGATGGAGCCCATCGCCGAGCAGGTGACGCGCCTGGCCGCGGCGCTTCCGCGGCGCGCTCCTGCGATCCCCTATGTCTCGAATGTCACCGGCGCGCTGATCACGGCCGAGCAGGCGCTGGACCCGAGCTACTTTTCTGCCCACCTGTGTCGGCCGGTGCAGTTCGCCTCGGGGATCCGCCTGCTCTGGCAGCGACCGGAGCATGTGTTCGTCGAGGTGGGTCCGGGGCAGACGCTGAGCAGCCTGGCGCTGCAGAACGCGCCGGCGCAGGCGGCGCAGTGCGTCGTGGTGTCGACCTTGCGCCACGCCTACGACAGCCAGCCGGATCAGGAGGTTCTGGCCAAGGCGGCAGCCCGGCTGCATGCCGCCGGAGCGCTGGCCAGCGACGCGCAGTCTCAGACCGAGGCCGCCGGTCAGGAGGCCGCCGGGCAGCTGCCGCAGAGCGAGGTCGAAAAGACGCTGGCCGCGGTGTGGCAGGCGCTGCTGCGCCGCGAGAGTGTGGGCCTGAACGACCACTTCTTCGAGCTCGGTGGCAACTCGCTCATCGCCACGCGCCTGGTGCTGCGCATCCGCAAGGCCTTCCGGGTCGAGCTGCCGCTGCGGCGGATCTACGCAGTGCCGACGCTGGACGCCATGGCGGCGGAGATCGAGTCGCTGCTCGACCCGTCGCGCAAGACGGCGGCGCCCAAGCCCCAGGTGGCGCCGCCGCGCCTCCTGCGCTACGTGCTCGCGGATGGAACCGAGATCTTCCATCAGAGCGAGGCGGAGACGCGCCACTTCTATCACGACATCTTCGAGCTGCGCTCGTACGTGAAGCACGGCATCCGCATTCCCGATTGTGGCTGCGTGTTCGATGTCGGCGCCAACATCGGCCTCTTTACGCTGTTCGCGTCGCGGCAGGCGCGCGACGTGCAGCTGTACACATTCGAGCCAGCACCGCCGCTGTTCCAGATCCTGTCGCGCAACGTTGAGACCCACAAGGTGCGCGCCCACCTCTTCAACGTGGGTGTGTCGGATCGCCGCCGCACCGCCGAGTTTACGTTCTATCCCAACAGCTCTGGCATGTCGTCCTTTCACGCGGACCTGAACGAAGAAAAGGACGTGCTGCGGGCGCTGATGAAGAACCAGGACAAGGACGCTCCGCCGGAGCTGGAGCAGCTCAAGCAGCAATCGGACGAGCTCTTCGATGTGCGCTTTGCCGCGCAGACCTTCACCTGTGCGCTGCTGCCGCTGAGCGAGATCTTCGCCCAGCACGCCATCGCGCACGTCGACCTGCTGAAGGTCGATGTGCAGAAGTGTGAGCACGAGGTCCTGGCCGGGCTGCAAGACGGCGACTGGGCGAAGATCGACCAGATCGTCCTTGAGCTGCACGACATCGACGGACGCCGTGCGCAGCTGGAGGCGCTGCTGCGCGGTCGCGGCTACGACGTGATCTCGGAGCAGGATCCGCTGTATGCCGGCACCAACATCCACAACCTGTACGCGCTGCGGCGCTAGACCTGCTCGGTCATCGCGAAAGGCCAGAGGGCGAAAACCATGGAGCACAAGACCATCGGCGTTGTCGGCGCGGGCGTCATGGGAGTGGGCGTAGCGCAGAACCTGGCGCAGACCGGCCACGAGGTCGTTCTGCTCGACCTGTCTCAGGAGATCCTCGATCGAGCCCGCCAGGAGATCCGCACCGGGGTGCGCACCTCGGCGCTGCTCAACCCGCAGAGCGGCCTGACCAACGATCCGCGCCTGGTGCTGGAGCGCATCCGCTTCACCACAGACGACAGCCAGCTGGCCGGCGTCCAGTATGTCGTCGAGAATGCGACCGAAAAGTGGGAGGTCAAGCAGCAGGTCTACAAGCGCCTGGACGCCATCTGCGCGCCCGGGGTGAGCTTTGCCGCCAACACCTCTGCCATTCCCATCACGCGCATCGCCGCACTGACCCAGCGGCAGCCGCGCATCATTGGCATGCACTTCATGAACCCGGTGCCCATGAAGCCCATGGTCGAGGTCATCCGCGGCTACCACACCTCCGACGATACGGTGGAGGAGGGCCGGCGCTTCCTTCTTGGCATGAAGAAAGAGGCGGTCGTGGTCAAGGACTCGCCCGGCTTTGTGTCCAACCGCGTGCTCATGCTGACGATCAACGAGGCCGCGTTCCTGGTCCATGAGCAGGTCGCGAGTCCGTCGGAGATCGACCAGATCTTCAAGGGCTGCTTCGGCCACAAGATGGGTCCGCTTGAGACCGCGGATCTCATCGGGCTGGACACCATCCTGCTCTCGATCGAAGTGCTGTACGACGCCTTCAGCGACAGCAAATATCGACCCTGTCCGCTGCTGCGGAAGATGGTCGATGCCGGGCTTCACGGACGCAAGAGCGGCCAGGGCTTTTTTACCTACCAGTAACGACGTGCTGCTGAGGTAGATGCAGATGAACAAACCAAGCGAAAGAATCGCCAAGTACCTGACTCGCTTCACCCCGGGGCGCGTGCTGGATGGGGACGAGGATCTCTTTGCCGGCGGCATCATTACCTCGCTGTCGGCGATCCAGCTGCTGGCATTCGTCGAGCGCGAGTTCCAGCTGACGATCGACAACGAAGATCTGGTGCGCGAAAACTTCCGCACCATCCACGCGCTGTCGGCGCTGGTCGAGCGCAAGCTGGCCTCGCCGCCGCCAGTCGACGAGGTGCTGGCCGCCGGGACGCACGCCGTCGCTTCGCCGCGAGCTCCGGGATGATCGAGCTTACGCCTGAGCAGGAGGAGGCGCAGAGCCGCTTCCGCGACTTCGTGGATCGCGAGGTCATGCCCCATGCCGACGAGTACCATCGCACGCAGCGGCTGCCGCCCGCGGCAGTGAAGCGGCTGGCGGAGCTCGGCTACCTGGGGCTGACGCTGCCCACTGCGGTGGGCGGCGGGGGAGGCGATGTGCTCACGCTCGGCCTGCTGGCCGAGGAGCTGGGACGTGGCTGCTCATCGCTGCGCAGCCTGCTGACGGTGCACGGCATGGTGTGCCACACGCTGCTGCGCTGGGGCACGTCGGCGCAGCAGCGCCACTGGCTGCCGCGGCTGGCCACGGGCGAGGTGCTGGGCGCGCTGGCGCTGTCCGAGCCCGAGGTGGGCAGCGATGCCAAGAGCATCACGACCACGGCCACTGCAAGCGCGGATGGCTATGTGCTGCGTGGCACCAAGAAGTGGATCACCTGCGGGCAGATTGCGGAGCTGTTCCTCGTCTTCGCGCAGTGCGAGGGCCAGCCTGCGGCCTTCCTGGTCGAGCGCCAGCGGGCGGGCCTCTCGACGGAGCCGATCACGGATCTGCTGGGCGTGCGCGCTTCGATGGTGGCGAGCGTGCAGCTTGCCGACTGCTTCGTGCCCAAGGAAAACCTGGTCGGCAAGCTCGGATTTGGCATCTCGCAGATCGGCGCCACCGCGCTCGACATGGGACGCTACACCGTGGCCTGGGGCTGCGTCGGCATCGCCCAGGCGTGCCTGGATGCATGCATCCTGTACACGAGCGAGCGGCAGCAGTTCGGCGCCGCCCTGCGCGAGCACCAGCTGGTGCGCCAGATGGTCACGGACATGATGACCGAGTCCACGGCGGCTCGCCTGCTGTGTGTGCGCGCAGGTCGCATGCGCGAGCAGCGCGACCCCATGGCGTTCGCCGCCACCGCGATGGCCAAGTACTACGCTTCGCGCGCGGCGATGCGGGCCGCAGGCGACGCAGTGCAGCTGCACGGCGCCAATGGCTGTAGCAGCGCTCACTCGGTCGCGCGCTACTTCGGCGATGCCAAGATCATGGAGATCATCGAAGGCAGCACCCAGATCCAGCAGAGCACGCTGGCCGAGTACGGCTACCAGGAATATGGACTCTTGCGCAGCCGCGCTGAGCAGTCGCGCGCTGCGCGCCAGCAGGAGCCCGCGCAATGAGCGTCCAGCAAGCCGACAAGCCCGACTCCAGCCGCGAAGATCGGCGCGTCATCAAGTGCGTGGTCTGGGACCTGGACAACACGCTGTGGGACGGCATCCTCAGCGAGGACAAGCAGGTGCGGCTGCGGCCCCGCGTGCCCGAGATCCTCAAGGCGCTGGACGAGCGCGGGATCCTCCAGTCGGTTGCCAGCAAGAACGATCACGACGATGCGATGGCGATGCTGAAGTCGCTTGGGATCGCCGAATACTTCCTGTATCCGCAGATCCACTGGAATCCCAAGTCGCACTCGATCCAGGCCATCGCCAAGAGCATCAACATCGGGCTCGACGCGATGGCCTTTGTCGACGACCAGCCGTTCGAGCGCGATGAGGTGAGCTTCGCCCTGCCCAAGACCCTGTGCATCGATGCAGCAGAGCTCGACAGCCTGCTGTCGATGCCGGAGCTGGTGCCGCGCTTCATCACCGAGGACTCGCGGCTGCGGCGGCAGATGTACATGGCCGACATCCAGCGCAACCGCCTGGAGAGCGAGCATGTGGGCACTCCCGAGGAGTTTTTGTCATCGCTGGGAATGTCGCTGCGGATCAGCGCCGCCCAGCCCGGCGATCTGGAGCGGGCCGAAGAGCTGACGCTGCGCACCAATCAGCTCAACACCACCGGCTACACCTATTCGTACGACGAGCTCGACTATTTTCGCCGCTCGCCGGATCACGACCTGCGCATTGCCTCGCTGGAAGACCGCTACGGCAGCTACGGCAAGATCGGTCTGTCTTTGGTAACTCGACAGCCGGACGTGTGGAAGATTCAGCTGCTGCTCATGTCGTGCCGGGTGATGTCGCGCGGCGTCGGCACCGTGATGCTGAGCTACATCCTGTCGCAGGCGCGGGCGGCCGGCGTGCGTCTGCAGGCAGAGTTTATCTCCAACGATCGCAACCGTCAGATGTACGTGACGTACAAGTTCGCCGGATTCCGCGAAGTGGGAAAGACCGAGCGCGGCGTCCTCTTGGAGAACGACTTGACGGACATCCAACCTTACCCATCCTACGTCCGGCTCGACATCCAAGATTAGCGCGAGCAATAGCGCGTCGCGCGCTGCGTCTGGTTTGTGCTTGACGCGATTTTCGTCGGTCGTGTATAGCCCAGGAATCATTCCGTTTCTGACGCTGGAGTCATCCTGATTGGGCGATTGCGGTGGGGACCGCAGACGCAGGAAGCCGCTGCAATCAGCGGTGGTCCACAGGATTCCGGCGCTGCTCTGTTTGCAGCGATTTTGCCTTGTTTGGATGGGCCAACCCTCAGCCTTACCAGAGCCGGGACATGACAAACGAGCGCACCCCTCTGACGTCATCCTTGAACCAGGATGACCTCTGCAACCTGATGGCGTCCCGGCTTGCGGAGCGCCTGGGCATCGATGCTGCGGACATCGACCTCCATGAACGCTTCAACCGCCATGGACTCGACTCGCTGGGGGCCGCAGAGCTGCTCGCAGAGCTGGGTCGGGCGCTGGGGCGCTCGCTGTCGCCGCTGCTGGTCTGGCAGCATCCGACCCCCGCGTCTCTTGCCCGCCACCTGACCGCGGGCGATGCCCAAGCGCCGCTGCCTTCGGTCGCCTCGGCCCGCTCCGAGGTGGCGAGCAGCGAGCCCATCGCCATCATCGGCATGTCCTGCCGCTTTCCAGGAGCGCCGGATCTGAGCAGCTACTGGCAGCTGCTGCTGGAGGGGCGCGACGCCATCACCGAGGTGCCCGCCGGTCGCTGGGATGGCGAAGCGCTGTACGACCGCGACCCCGCAGCCCCCGGCAAGATGAGCACCCGCTGGGGCGGCTTCATCGACGGCATCGATGGCTTCGACCCGCTGTTCTTCGGCATCTCGCCGCGCGAAGCGAGCCAGATGGATCCGCAGCAGCGGCTCATGCTTGAGCTCGCCTGGGAGGCGCTGGAGGATGCAGCCATTCCGCCGCGCTCGCTGCTGGGCAGCCGCACCGGCGTGTTCGTCGGCGCCATGTGGCCCGACTACGCCCGGCTGTCGGCGATCGCGGGCATCACGCAGCACACCGCCACCGGGCAGGATCTCAGCATCATTCCCGCCCGCGTCTCGTACACCCTGGGCCTGCGCGGCCCGAGCCTGGCGCTCAACAGCGCCTGTTCGTCCTCGCTCTCAGCGCTCCACATCGCCCGCCAGAGCCTGCTCCTGGGCGACACCTCGCTGGCGCTGGTCGGCGGCATCAGCCTGATGGTCACGCCCGACACCTCGGTCGCGATGTCCAAGTTCGGCGCGCTCGCCCCCGACGGTCGCTCCAAGGCGTTCGACGCCCGCGCCAACGGCTACGGCCGCGGCGAAGGCGGCGGCGTGGTGGTGCTCAAGCGGCTGTCGCAGGCCCTGCTCGACGGCGATCCCATCTACTGCACCATCCTCGGCAGCGCGCTCAACAACGACGGCTTCAGCAACGGCCTGTCTGCTCCCAGCCCCGAGGCGCAGGAGCTGGTGCTGCGCGATGCCTACGCCAGCGCCGGCGTGGATCCCGCCGAGGTCCAGTTCGTCGAGACGCACGGCACCGGAACCATGCTCGGCGATCCGATCGAGGCCGGCTCGTTGGGGGCCGTGCTGGGCAGGGATCGGCCCGCGGAGCGGACGCTGCTCCTGGGCGCGGTGAAGACCAACATCGGCCACCTGGAGGCGGCGGCGGGAATCGCGGGGCTCATCAAGAGCGCGCTCGCGCTGAAGCACCGGACCGTGCCGCCGAACCTCCACTTCGAGACCCCGAACCCCCACATTCCGTTCGCGGCGCTGCGCTTGCATGTTCCCACCGCCTGCCAGCCCTGGCCGACCTGGAGCAGCCGGGCGCTGTGCGGAGTCAGCGCCTTCGGCTTTGGCGGCACCAATGGGCACGTGGTGCTCGAAGGCCCCAGCGTGGAAGCGGCGCCGGCGCAGCTCTTGACCCTGGCGGCCGCGGATCGCGAGCAGCTGTGGGCGCAGGCGGCCGACCTGCGCAAGCGCTGTCTCGACGGCGCGCGGCCCGAATCGCTGGCCGAGCTGGTCGCCGCCGCCAGTCCGCAGGCAGCGGCTGGCCTGCACCGGCTGGCCGTCACAGCGCACTCGCGGGACGAGCTCGCCCGGCGACTCGGCGTCCTCCTGGATGGCCGCGTGCTGCCGGGCGCTGCGGTCGGCGTCGCCCACGACGAGCAGGGCCCCGTGTTCCTGTTCGGCGGCCAGGGCTCGCAGTGGCTGCGCATGGGGGCGGCGCTGCTGCGTGAGCCGCCCTTCCGCTCCGCGCTGGAGCAGTGCGACCGCGCCCTGCGTCCTCACCTCGGCGGCTCGGTGCTCGACGCGCTGCGCTCGGCCGATGCCGCCTGGCTGGACGACACGGCCTGGGTCGGGCCGGCCATCTTCGCCGTGCAGATCGGCCTGGCCGCCCTGTGGCGGTCGTGGGGCGTCGAGCCGGCAGCCGTCGTCGGTCAGAGCATCGGTGAGATCGCCGCCGCCGCCGTGGCCGGCTGCCTGAGCCTGGCGGACGCCGCCCTGGTGATCTGCGCCTGGAGCCGCTGCGTCCAGCGCGTGGCCTGCCGCGGCCCCATGGCTGTTGTCGAGCTCGGCCAGCCCGACGCGCAGCGCGCCCTCCAGGGCCTGGAGGATCGCATCTGCGCAGCGGGGCGACTGAGCCCCGACTCCTCGGTGGTCTCCGGCGATCCAGAGGCGATTGACGAGCTGCTGCGCCGGCTTGAGCAGCAGGGCGTGCGCGGCCGCCGCATCCACATCGACTACGCGGCGCACAGCCCGCAGATGCAGCCGCTTCTGCCCGAGCTTGCCGAGGCGCTGCGCTGCATCCGGCCCGGCCGTGCCGCGGTTCCCTTCTACTCGACCGTGACCGGCGAGCGCCTCCTCGGCCCAGAGCTCGACGCCGGCTACTGGTGTCGCAACCTCCGCGAGCCCATGCGCTTCGCAGAGGCCATCGAGCGACTCGCGAGCAGCGGCCACGCCGTCTTTCTGGAGCTGAGCCCGCATCCGCTGCTCACGCGCCCGGTCGAGCAGTGCCTGGCGCACGCCGGCGCAAGCGGGCTGGCGCTGCCGTCGCTGCGGCGGGACGAGCCGGACCGCACCGTGCTCCTCGACTCGCTGGGACGGCTCCATGTTCGCGGCGTCCGCCTGGCGCCCCGGCCCACCGCGGCGCCGCTGCCGCTCGTGCTGTCGGGCCGCACCGAGTCGGCGCTGCGGGCGCAGGCCAGCCGGCTTCAGGAGCAGCTCGCCGCCCACCCGGAGCAGTCGCTGGCAGACGTGGCCCACTCGCTGGCCACCACGCGGACGCACTTCGAGCGGCGCGCGGCGATGGTGGTCAGCGACCGTGCCGAGGCCCTGGCGGCGCTCGGCGCACTCGCTCAGGGCACTGTCGCTCCCAACCTGGTGCTCGGCGAAGCCAAGATCGAAGGCAAGCTCGCCTTTGTGTTTCCCGGCCAGGGCGCGCAGTGGCTCGGCATGGCGGCGCCGCTGCTGGCAACCTCCCCGGTGTTCCGCGAGCACATCGAGGCCTGTGCGCAGGCGCTGGCTCCGCACCTCTCGTTCTCGCTCTTGGCCGTGCTGCGCGGCGAGCCGGATGCGCCGCCGCTGGAGCGGGTCGACGTCGTGCAGCCGGCGCTGTTTGCGGTCATGGTGTCGCTGGCCGCCGTGTGGCGCTCGCTGGGCGTTGAGCCCGACGCCGTGGTCGGCCACAGCCAGGGCGAGATCGCCGCTGCCTGCGTGGCCGGCGCGCTGCCGCTTGCCGATGCCGCCCGGGTCGTGGCCCTGCGCAGCCGCCTGCTCGCCGACCTGGAGGGCAAGGGCGGCATGGTCGCCGTCGAGCTTCCCGCAGACGAGCTGACCCGGCGCCTGGCGCGCTTCGGCGACCACCTGTCCATTGCCGCGGTCAACAGCCCGCGCTCGTGCGTGGTCTCGGGGACGCTCGACGCGCTCGACGTGCTGCTCGCCGAGCTGACCGCCGAGCAGATATTCGCGCGCCGGGTGCGGGTCGGCTACGCCTCGCACAGCGCCCAGATCGAGTCGCTGCGCGAGCCGCTGCTGCGCGAGCTGGCCGGCATCCGGCCGCGGCCTTGCAGCCTGCCGCTCTATTCCACCGTCAGCCTGGAGAAGCTCGCGGGGGACGAGCTCGACGCCGACTACTGGTACCGGAACCTGCGCCAGACGGTCCAGCTGGCCGGCGCCACCCAGCGGCTGCTGGCCGACGGCCACCGCCTCTTCGTCGAGGTCAGCCCGCATCCGGTGCTGACCCTGGCGGTGCAGGAGTCCATCGACGCGGCGGGGCTGCCTGCCGCCGTGGTTGGCTCGCTGCGTCGCGACGACGGCGGGCTGCCGCGGCTGCTGCTCTCGCTGGGTGAGCTCTTTGCCCGCGGCCTGGCGCTCGACTGGACGCGGGTGCTGCCGCCGGGCCAGCGGATCGCCCTGCCCACCTACCCGTTTCAGCGCCAGCGCTATTGGATTCAGTCCAATGAGACAGCCGGCGATGTGGCGGCGGCGGGTCTGACCGCGACCGCGCACCCGCTGCTGGGTGCCATGATGGCGCTGGCCGACGGCGACGGGCTGCTGTTCACCGGACGCCTGTCCCTGCAGAGCCACCCCTGGCTCGCCGGCCATGCCGTGTTCGAGACGGTCGTCCTGCCGGGCACCGCGTTCATGGAGCTGGCCCTCAGCGCGGCCCACAGCGTCGAGCTCGGCCGGGTCGAGGAGCTGACGCTGGAGGCGCCGCTGGTGCTGCCGCTCAAGGGGGCGGTGCGCTTCCAGCTCGCGGTGGGGGCTCCCGACGCCGCCGGCCGTCGCTCGCTGCACTTCTACTCGCTGCCCGAGGCGGCTGCGCCCGACGCTGCCTGGACCCGCCACGCCATCGGCGCCCTGGGGCCAGCCGCGGACCAGGCGCCGGCCGAGCTCTCCGCCTGGCCGCCGGCCGGCGCGGCGCGGCTCGACCTGCGCGGGGTGTATGACCGCCTGGCCGAGGCCGGGCTGAGCTATGGCGGCGACTTCCAGGGCCTGAGCGAGGTCTGGAAGCGCGGCGACGAGCTGTTTGCCGAGGTCAGCCTGCCGCAGCGCGCCGCTTCGGAGGCCGCCCGCTTTCTGCTCCACCCGGCGCTGCTCGACGCCGCCCTGCACGCGCTGGAGCTTGACCTGGTGCTGGGCGCCGGTGAGGTGGTGCTGCCGTTCTCGTTTGCCGGCGTGTCGCTGCATGCAACCGGCGCCTCGCGCCTGCGCGTGCGCCTGACGCGCCGCGACCCCGGCGACTATGCGCTGGCCGTCGCCGACGCAGCGGGCCAGCCGGTGGCTACGATCGATAGCCTTCGCACCCGTCCGGCCGTGCGGGCGCAGCTCCAGCGCGCCTTTGCTGCCCGCGACGCGGCGCTGTACACCGTCAGCTGGCCCGAGCTCGCCCTGCCCGCCGAACCGGCCGCGAGGCTCACCGGGCAGTGGGCGCTGCTCGGCGGCGCATCCGATGGCCCGCTTGCGCGGCTGCTCGGCGAGGCGGGCGCGGCGCTCCAGTGGCACGCCGACTTCGCCGCGCTCCAGGCGAGCCTGAGCAGCGACGGGCCGCTTCCCGGGCTGATCGTCGTCGACCTCACCGCTGCGGATCCCGAGCAGAGTCCGCTTCGGGCCGCTCACGCCGAGACGCACCGGGCGCTCGCCCTGCTGCAAGATTTTGTCGCGGCAGAGCGCCTGGCGGCCTCGCGGCTGGTACTGCTGACCCGCGGCGCCGTTGCCACCCGCCCTGGCGAAGATGTTGTGGATCTGGGCCGTGCGCCGGTGTGGGGGCTTGTGCGCACGGCCCAGGTCGAGCATCCGGAGCTGGCCGTCGGTCTCATCGATCTCGACGAGGATGCGGCCTCGCTGGCGGCGCTGCCCGGCGCCCTGGCCGCGAGCCAGCCCCAGCTTGTGCTGCGCGCCGGCGTCCTGCGCGCCCCGCAGCTTGTCCGCGTCGAAGGGCCCGCTCAGACCCCCAGCCGCCCGCTCAATCCCGACGGCACCGTGCTCATCACCGGCGGCACGGGCACGCTCGGGGCGCTGCTGGCCCGCCACCTGGTCGCCCGGCACGGCGTCCGGCACCTCATCCTCACCTCCCGGCAGGGCGCAGCGGCCCCCGAGGCGGCTGCCCTGGCGCGCGAGCTTGCAGACGCGGGCGCTGCTGTCACCATCGCGGCCTGCGACGCCGCGGATCGCGCTGCGCTCGCGAGTCTGCTGGCGGCGATTCCCGCGCAGCAGCCGCTGACCGCGGTCATCCACACCGCCGGCGTGCTCGACGACGGCGTGATCGGGGCGCTCACGCCAGCGCGGATCTCGACGGTGCTGCGGCCCAAGGTGGACGCGGCCTGGCACCTGCACGAGCTCACGCGGGAAAGTGATCTCAGCCTCTTCATCGTCTTCTCTTCGCTCGTCGGTGTGCTCGGCGGCGGCGGCCAGGCCAACTATGCGGCCGCCAACACCTTTCTCGACGCCCTGGCGCACCATCGCCGCGCCGCCGGACTGCCGGCGCAGTCGCTGGCCTGGGGGCTCTGGGCCGAGCTGCGCGGCATGACTGCGCACTTGAAGGAGGCCGACGTCGCGCGCCTGGCGCGTCAAGGCATCGGCGAGCTGCTGCCCGCCGAGGGGCTGCGCCTCTTTGACCAGGCGCTGGGCTGCTCCGACGCGGCGCTGGTGCCGGCGCGCCTGCTCTCCGCCTCGCTGCGGGCCCGTGGCGAGGCGCTCCCGCCCATGTTCCGCGGCCTGGTGCGGCTGCCGGCGCGGCTGCCGGTTGCCTCGGCTGCCGCAGCGCCGGTCTCGTCCCGCAAGCGGCTGGCCGCGCTGGCCGCAGCGGACCTGGAGAGCGCCCTGTTCGAGCTGGTGCGCACCGAGGTCGCCACCGTCCTCGGCCACGCGTCGCCCGCGAGCCTGGATCCCGACCGCCCGCTCAAGGAGAGCGGACTCGACTCGCTCATGGCGCTGGAGCTGCGCAACCGCCTGGGCGCCGCCGCTGGCCTGCGCCTGCCGGCCACGCTGCTCTTTGACCATCCCACGCTCAACGCCCTGGTGCGGCTGCTGCGGGCAGAGATCCTGGGCCAGCAGCCGCAGGCCGAGCCAGGCGCCGCGACCCTGCGCAGCAGCGTCGAGAGCGATCCCATCGTCATCGTCGCGATGAGCTGCCGCTTCCCCGGCGGCGTGCAGAGCCCCGAGGAGCTCTGGCAGCTGCTCTGCGAGGGCCGCGACGCCATCTCCGCCTTTCCGCAGACGCGCGGCTGGGATCTGGAGGCGCTCTACGACCCGAATCCCGACGCCGCGGGCAAGAGCTATGTGCGCGAAGGTGGGTTTCTGTACGACGCCGACCACTTCGATCCCGCCTTCTTCGGCATCAGCCCGCGCGAGGCGCTGGCCATCGATCCGCAGCAGCGCCTGCTGCTGGAGACCTCGTGGGAGGCCATCGAGCGCGCCGGCCTGGTGCATGCATCGCTGCACGGCAGCCGCACCGGCGTCTTCGTCGGCATCTTCTACAACGACTATGGCTCGCGCCTGACGCGGGCGCCGGAAGAGCTGGAGGGCTACATCAGCCTCGGCAGCTATGCCAGCGTCGCGTCGGGGCGCATCGCCTACACGCTGGGGCTGGAGGGCCCCGCGGTCACGGTCGACACCGCATGCAGCTCGTCGCTGGTGGCGATCCACCTGGCCTGCCAGGCGCTGCGCAGCGGCGAGTGCTCGATGGCGCTGGCCGGCGGCGTGTCGGTGATGGCCACGCCCACCACGTTCGTCGAGTTCTGCCGCCAGCGGGCGCTCTCGGCCGACGGTCGCTCGCGCGCTTTTTCGGCGCAGAGCAGCGGCTTCGGCGTGGCCGAGGGGGCGGCCATGCTGCTCCTGGAGCGCCAGTCGGACGCGCTGCGCAGCGGCCATCCCATCCTGGCCGTCATCCGCGGCTCTGCGGTCAATCAGGACGGCAAGAGCCAGGGGCTGAGCGCGCCCAACGGTCCGTCCCAGCAGCGCGTCATCCGGCAGGCGCTGGAGAGCGCTGCGCTGGCCCCGGGCGAGGTGGATGCCGTCGAGGCGCATGGCACCGGCACCTCGCTGGGCGACCCCATCGAGGCGCAGGCGCTGCTGGCGACCTATGGTCGGGCGCACTCGCCGGAGCGGCCGCTGTGGCTGGGCACCCTCAAGTCGAACCTTGGCCACACCCAGGCCGCGGCCGGCGTGGCGGGCGTCATCAAGATGGTCCTGGCCATGCAGCACGGGCTGCTGCCGCGGACCCTGCACGCCGAGACGCCGTCCCCGCACGTGGACTGGTCGCCGGGCACGGTGCGGCTTCTGACCGAGGCCATGCCGTGGCCGGATCACGGCCAGCCGCGCCGGGCCGGCGTGTCGTCGTTTGGCATCAGCGGCACCAACTCGCACCTGCTCCTTGAACAGGCGCCTGCGGCTGCGCGCGCCTCGCAGAGTGAGGCCACGGCGCCCGCTCTTTCGCCGCTGCCGCTGCTGCTCTCGGGCAAGAGCGAGGCCGCCCTGCGCGCTCAGGCGCTGCGCCTGCACGATCACCTTGTGTCGCATCCAGAGCTGGCGCTGGCGGATGTCTGCGCCACGCTGGCCTCGGCGCGCACCCATTTCGATCACCGCGCTGCGATGGCTGCGAGCGACCGCGAGGCCGCACTTCAGGCCCTCGCTGCGTTCGCGCAGGGCAGGGCGGCGCTCAACCTGGTGACCGGTCGTCCCGCTGCGGGCAAGCTGGCCGTGCTGTTCACCGGCCAGGGCAGCCAGCAGCCGGGCATGGGGCGCGGCCTTTACCAGGTGCTGCCGCTTTTCCGCGAAACTGTCGACGCCATCTGCGCCCGCTTTGATGCGCAGCTGGCGCAGCCGCTGCGGCCGATCCTGTTTGCCGAGGCGGGCTCCGAAGCGGCGCAGCTGCTGCACCAGACCGCCTTCACCCAGCCCGCTCTGTTCGCGCTGGAGGTCGCCCTGTTCCGTCAGCTCGAGTCCTGGGGACTGCGGCCGGCGCTGCTGCTGGGGCACTCGATCGGCGAGCTGGTGGCGGCGCATGTGGCGGGGGTGCTGTCGCTTGATGACGCCTGCACCCTGGTCGCGGCGCGCGCCCGGCTGATGCAGGAGCTGCCCGGCGGCGGCGCCATGGTGTCGCTGCAGGCCTCGGAGGCCGAGCTCGCGCCGCTGCTCGCCGGCCGCGAGCAGCTGCTTGCCATCGCTTCGCTCAACGGCCCGCTCTCGACGGTGATTTCGGGAGACGAAGCGGCTGTGATTGAGGTGGCGGGCAAGGTGGCGGCCATGGGGCGCAAGACCAAGCGCCTGGCTGTGAGCCACGCCTTTCACTCGCCGCGCATGGACGGGATGCTGCGGGCCTTTGCCCGCGTCGCTGAGGGGCTGCGCTTCGAGGCGCCGCGCATCCCGATCGTCTCGAATGTCACGGGGCGACTCGCCACCGCCGAGGAGCTCGGCTCTGCCGACTACTGGGTCCGCCACGTGCGCCAGGCCGTGCGCTTCCTCGACGGCGTGCGCGCGCTTGAGACCGAGGGCGCCGCCACCCTGCTGGAGCTGGGCCCGCAGGGCGTGCTCTGCGCGATGGCCGAGGGCTGCCTGTCCGAGCAGGCCCAGGATCGCGTCGCCTGCGTGCCGGCGCTGGTCAGCGACCGTCCCGAGGGCGAGTCGCTGGTCGGCGCACTCGGCCGCTTGCACGCGCTTGGCCAGCCGATCGATTGGCGCGCATTTTTCTCGCTGATCGGAGCGCAGCAGGTGGCGCTGCCGACCTACGCTTTTCAGCGCGAGCGCTTCTGGCTGGAGAACAGCTCAGCGCGCGCTCCGGAAAAGGCGGCGACGCCGGCGGAGGCGAGCTTCTGGAGCGCGGTAGACCGGGGGGATGTCGAGAAGGTTGCGCAGACGCTGTGTGTGGCGGAGGGCGA
>Ga0075163_10002790_pt1 | contig 23456 bp, 13 predicted proteins | sample JI1023141ADNA_FD_71478 | JGI IMG/M metagenome (GOLD analysis project Ga0075163, IMG submission 71478) | Wastewater effluent complex algal communities from Wisconsin, to seasonally profile nutrient transformation and Carbon sequestration -... | ecosystem: Engineered > WWTP > Effluent > Algae... | reverse complement strand
GTCCGCTCTCCCCAGAAGTCCACTATTTGAGTGGCCAGCAAGGGCAGCGCGCGGCCTGCATCGATACTGTGCTGCAAGCGCCAATGCTGGGAGAGCCCCGGATCCACGCTCGCGCCGGTGCAGTGGTCCCACAGTAGCCTTGCGTGAGAGACATAGGTCCCAAGTTCATGACGCGCGGTCTGATTGAGGGCCAACAAGGCTCTGGCTTCCTTGGCGTCCAGAGTGCCTGCCTGTGCACGCCGGTAAGCCTCCGGGAAGCTCGCCTTCATGATACAGAGCCCTGCCAGGAGCAAAGGGTCGCGCAGCCAGTGTCGTGGCGCGGTCGTGATTGCTAAGGTGACATTTGACAGAATCCGTTGAACGGACCTGATCGGCAGATCTTTGTGCTCGGCGACATGAATGATCAGTTGTGCAGCCGCTTCAAAATCTTCCACGAGCGACGGCGGAATCTCCATCTCGCGCTTCCAGTGTCCGATGTACTTGACGATATCCAGTTCCCTGAAGGCGCTTCGGTCTCCGGTGAGAAACACGTTGAGATGAATGAACTTCTCCAGGTACAGGCCTGCGTCAATTCCTGCACCGTAGACGGCCCTGATCGAGCTGTGCAGTTGCGCGGCATGCAGCCCCAGCACGAAATGGGTGCGGTCGACCGAGAAGAAGTGCTTGATGCTTTCCAGAACCTGTACGGCAAAAGTGGGGCGACAGCGATCCAGCTCATCAACGATGATGATGAGGGGGACAGCCTTCGCGTCGGGATTCCTGTGCTGGGAGAGCAACCTCGGTAGCCGAACCAGCGCTTCCCGAAACTCCACCAGCAACCGGTCCTTGGCTTCCTGTTCCTTCAGAAAATTGTCTACCAGCTCATCAGTGACGTTCGACGCCTGGTCCTCGATCGGCTTTGTCCACGATTGCAGCAGTTCATCATCGATAATGCCCTGCGAGGCAACGCGCAGGACGGCCTTGAAGGCGCCTTTCGCCAAGAGGCGAGATATGCCGCCGGACGCTGCCACAAAGCGTCGGGTCGCAGCCGACATCTGCGGCTCACTTTTGCGTGCCTGGGAGATCAATGCCTGGGCAATGGCGGAGAAAGCATCTTCATTGTGATCGCTGGCAAAGGCATCAAAGTAGACGACGGGGACGTTCTGTTTGCGAAGCTCCCCGGCCCACATCTTCAGGAATGTCGTCTTTCCGGATCCCCATTGCCCGTCGACGGCGATGGTCAGCGGAGTGGTGACTTTGGTGAGCAGGTTGCTCATGCCCTCACCAATGGGCTTGCGACTGAACAGGTCGTTCTCGGCTGTGAAGCCTTCGGTGTCGCCGATGTTCAGGGGGGGCGGAAACAGCTTCATTGCAAGGCCTTGCACAAATGCTGGCAGGTGACGCTATTCAATCCCATCCGCCCGCAGGTCCGCCAGCGCATCGCAATAGGTCTGTGCGCTAGCATCGCGCTCGAAGGCTTTGGCCGCTTCATTGATGCGCTTGATGCGATTGGCGAGTGTCACGAGCGAGATCTCTCCCCGCGATGCCTGGGCTTGCAGGTCTGCGGTCACATCGGCGACGCGCGCTTCAACGTCGGCGCGCGATGAGCAGCCCGTGGCGCGTTGGTAGCTGGTGAATGCGATCAATAGGAGCAGAGTGAGCGCTGCACCACTGGCAATCCAGCGGTTGCGTACGGACAGCGACAGCCAGAACAGCCGGGCCCGCATGATCCAAGGGCCGAACAGCGCGCGGGCGCGTTCCACATAGGGGACGACAAGGGCCCATGCCCGCGCCAGCGCCCGAACGAGGCGATGGCGTATAGGCCCAAGTCGCTCGATCAGTGTCAATTGCCGCTCTCGCAGGTAATGGTCGAGGTGATCGTGCCGGTGGCGGTACCGCCCTGGCCATCGGAGATGGTGTAGGTGACGGATCCAACCTGCGGGTTGAAGCCGGGGCAGGTAGCTGTGCGGGTGATCGTAACGCTGGTGCCACCGCCAGTGATGGACGCCGTTCCGTTCGACGGTTGGGTCACATTGGTGATGGTGAGCGGGTTGCCATCGGGATCCGTGTCATTCCAGCGCGGGTCAATAGTCCCCATCGGAGAGGACCCATAATATGCAAAGAGTTCCACGCTGTCATTGACAGCCACAGGCGGGCTGTTAGCCGCCTGGATGGTCATGGAGACAGTGGCGGTGGCGGTCTGACCGTCCACATCCGCAATTGTGTAGGTAAAGCTGTCGGCCCCTGACTGACCGGTGGTCGGCGTGTAAGTCAGTGACGTGCCGGAATTGATGGCCACGGTGCCTTTGGTGCCGTTGGTTTTGGCGGTGATGGTCAGCGTGCTGCCATCCGGATCGCTGTCATTGGTCCGCGGATCAAACGTATGCGCTGTGTTCAGCGTCGTCGTCTTGGTGTCTGCATTTGCGATGGGCGCGGACTGACCATAGTTCACTGTCATGTTGACGGTGGCCGTTGCGGTGGACCCGTCCGCATCAGCCACTGTGTATGTGAAATTGTCTGCGCCATAGTAGTTGGCGGTCGGGGTATAATACAGGGACGTCCCACCACCCCAGAGTATGACCGTTCCGTGCAAGGGCGTTGAAGTACTCGTGATTGTCAGGGCGTCGTTGCCAGGATCCGTGTCATTGATGCGCGGATCAAAGATCTTGATTTGGTTCTTGTTTGTGGTGACAGCGTCATTGACGGCTACGGGTCCCAGATTTGCGAAGTTGATCGTGACCTGACCGTATGCCTCAGCTCCGCCCGGATCACGGATCACATAGACGAAGGTATCGCTGTTGGTGCGTTTATTCGTGCTTGTGTATGTGACGGTGGTGCCGCTGCCCGAAAGTGCGGAGGTCCCGAGCGAGCCGCTGCCAGTCGAGAAAAGCGTGAGGGCGTCGTTGTCTGGATCGGTATCATTGGTGCGAGGATTGAAGGTGACCGAGGTCTGGTCCTCGTTCAGCGTGATACTGTCGGGATTGGCGACAGGTGCGGAATTGGCTCCTGCATTAGCCACCAAGCGTTGAACGCGATTACCTGCCGCGTCATACGTGTACGTGATCTCCTTGCCATTGTCATAGCGCACCTTGATCAGACGACCGAGCGAGTCATACGTGTAACTGGTGGCCGAAAGTGCGGGCGCGATACTCAAGCCCAGCGCCGCCACAAGCAGGGATGCGCGTATCGTGTCACGGGATATGGAACGCAAACCAGCGTGGAACCTGGAACGGGGGAGGCTTGAGACGCGCATCGAGGACCCCTGAGCGAGATGCGAAGATTGCACTCACCATATGTCAGGAATTATCGCTTGAGAAGATAGTGTATGGAATTTTGGCGACGACAGCGGCACGCACCACCAGTCGCAAGTGCAGTTGACGCTGATGCGAACTGCGAGATGAACTTCTTTCACTCGTCATCAAGCCGAACAGGACATTGCTGCGAACGCGCTGTGACAGTTTTGCGATCTGATTCAATGGATGCATGCGAGCGCTGCTGTATTTCAGATTCCTACCGCCTGGTTTGCAGAGGCAATGAATACGAGCTCTCACAAACTCCGAAAATGCGATTGACAGATTTGGGTTTGTGGTTTCACTTTGATACGCAGTGCTGCGTTCTGTCGTGACGTGGGGAGTTGTGACTTGCAGGGAAATCCTGCCGGCCAACACACTCCATGACACCTGAGATCATGGGGTCCCTGATATGACTGCACCTGACGTCATTAGCGTATGTATTCACAAGGTCACCGCCTTGTTCATTGGATTGTCGATTGCGACAGTCATTCTGCCAGCTGGTGCCACCGAGCCGCAAAACATGTCCTACTGGATCTCAATGCGCGGGATCACGGAAGATGGGCAACCAAGCTTTGTCACCCTGAGCTACGTGCAGACCTCGACCTATTCGGTCGCCTTCGCAGGGTGTCGTGGGCGAACCTGGTATCTGCAAAGTGGTGCCGCTTCCACGGTGCAGTCGGCGCGCGCAGCAGGCGAGACAGTGCAGATCCATCGTGGTGAACCAGGATCGTCCCCGCAATCCTCAACGGTGATCTGCCTCATCCAGGCCGATAACTGACGCTGCTCAAGACCGGGCATTCTTTCGCGTGCAGTCACTTTCACGGCCATTCAATCGAACGGGTTCGAGCATGAGTTTCTCCGCAACGGCTCAATTTCGGTCTCTTGCGATTTTGCTGTTGATGATTGTCTGCCTGTTGCCAGCGGCGGGACAGCAGACCGCTCCGCCCTCACTGACTTTTGGCACCGCTTCACTGATCGACCCTTCGACTGCAATGACGTATTACAACGGTCAGGGCATGACGAGTGTGGCCAGAACGCTGGCACCGGAGTTTGACGTGCTGCGGACCGCGCGTGCGCTCGGCAATGACCCGGATCGAATTTACGCCTTTGTCAGAAACGAGATCGACGTCATTCCCTTGTTTGGGGTGAAGGCCGGAGCTCGAGGCGCGTTGATTGACAAGGCCGGTACGCCGTTCGACCAGGCTCATCTGATGGTCGAGTTGCTGCGGGCCGCCGGCGTTCCTGCTACCTATCAGTTGGGTACGATCACGCTGACGGGTGCTCAGTTCAATGAGTGGTTTGGCATCTCAAACACAACAGCAGCGACGCGGCTGCTGGCGGACGGCGGATTTCCAGCCACAGTTTCAGGAGGCGCCACGGTCACGTCGGTGACCATGCTCCATCTGTGGGTGAGAGCCACGATCGGTGGCTCAACCTATGTGTTCGATCCCGCCTTCAAGCCACACACCGTCAAAACGGGAATAAATCTCGATTCTGTTATGGGCTTTAGCAGCTCCGCCGTGTTGTCGTCCGCGCTGACTGGTGCTGCGAGCCAGACCACAAACGCTACGGCGCAACTCAGAGACGTCAATCGCACAAACCTTCGTTCCACACTTCAGGCATACGCTGTCTCCGTCTTGAATCATATCAAGGTCAACTGGCCCAATGGGGAGATTGGCGACATTGTTGGGTCCCGAACAATCACCCCATATGTCGGCGCGCCATTGCGCCAATCCACGCTGGCCTATCCGACAAGCGCCATCACGACATTTGCAAACGACGTTCCCTCCGTTCTTCGAACGAAGGTTGTTGTGAACTACACCTATTTCAACGGAGCAGGCGCCCAGCAGCCGCCACCCAATCATACGTATCACCTCGACGAGATTTACGGTGAGCAGTTGGGTGCTGTGCCCTTGTACGGTGCCCCAGGGCCTGCCTACTTTGTTTACTTGAAAGGGAAAACAAAAAGCGGCCTCCTTCGCGGTCTTCCAAACCTGCGCGCAAGTATCAATCATCCTTATGCCGCCAACAGTGGCGCCTACATGGACCGGAGCTTGAACACCTCCAGCGCTGAAGAAGGCGGCGCCGTGCACTTGCTGATCGGCACCGGGAAAACTTCGACAGATCTCGGCGCGCTGCTCGAGGCAAGGCACGACGGCGAGGAATATTCTTCCTGGCTCTTTGACCCAGGATCAGAAGAAGGAGCCATAGAGATCGCAGCACGAAGCGGTGCAAAGCGCCGAATGGCTGCAATGTACCTATCCCAATTGTCAGCTGCAAAAGACATGCTCGGTCGGGTGGGAAATGCCACGGTTCAAATGCACGATGCTCTCGTGAGCGTTGCCACATTCGCGGTGCCCAAGCCTGGAAGCTTGGGATACGCCGGAACTTCCATTTCCGTGAACCTTGATGCCGGATTTTCCGTTGCAGCACATGATGGATCCGCCAGCACGCAGGCCGGTGTTTCCCGTGCCATGGCCTTTGTAGGGTCGGCACTGGAAGGCAGTGTCACGCAGCAGGCCTTTGACTCTCCGTTTCAGGTATCTACGGTTGCAAAATTTGACTGGATGGGGACGAACGACCCCTATGCGCCACCACCAAGCGATCCGAACTCGCGCTGGTTCTATTATGCAGATGCCAGCAACTGGGCGTGGGTGAAGACCCAACTCCTTGCGGACTACAGTGCGCCGGCATCGGGATCCTACTCGTCTGCCGCCGCAGCTGAGTACTACATCAATGCTGGCTACTCGCTGATCATACCGCGCAGCTCTGATCTGGGTCCTGGCAACGAGATTCAAGATACGTGCAATGAGAATCCAAACTTCCCAATGGTCGCGTGTGACGTGCCAGGTCTTGACCGCGGCGGGGCGTTCATTGCCCTCAAGCCTGATGGAAGTTCGATTGGACACGTTGTTGCGCGCGGGCCTACTCAGCTGTCAAAGGGCGGTGGCGGCACGGATGATGTGCAGACGTCGCCAAACAAGGTGTTCAACGTTCCCGAAGACTTTCTGGACCGACAATTCACGGCTCGCGCTGAATCTTTCAACGTCGATTTGAAATCGGGAAAGCTGACGTACTCACCACCTGCGGACATCACTGTCGGCAATGGCGGGTATCCCTACAGCCTGTCGTTTCAAAGGACCTTCACCTCGGGAAGCTACGCGCAGGAAGGCGAGCTGGATTCCCGGCAGTACGGGTGGACGAACAACTTTGATCGCGATTTTAAGTTGACGTCAGATGGCATGAATTTCTTCGGAGAGGACCGGCCAGAACGCGCGGCCATGACCATTGTCATGATGAAAGCGTTGGTGTCGTTGATGGGTTCAACAACGCCGGGCATGGACGCCTTGCAGCGTCATCTGGTTTCGGCCGGTGTCAGCCAATGGTGGAGTGATCAGACTCTCAGCAACACCGTCGTGATCAAGAACGGAACGTCGAGCCGTAGTTTTGTGAAGCTGGCAGATGGCACGTGGGCATCTCCGGTGGGAGATGCTGCATCACTGGAAGTGTTCGGCAATCGCGTCGTGGTCGGGGAACCCGGAGGGTTCAAGCAACCTTACGTGAAGTACTCAACTGTCTGCGGCCGCGTCATCGAGAAAGACCGCTCGTTCAGCCTTTACGGCGGATGGACGAAGTCAGGGCCAGGGCTCACCGTTCAAGACTGGTCCTGCACGGCCTCGACGGCCCGATCGTTTCACGATCAGGAACTGGGTCCGACGGCCCCGCTCACATCACGACTATTTCGAGCGGAAGTGTTTCCGTTTGGAGTTGTTGTCGAAGCAAGTTCCAACGGCGGTGTGCTTTCAAACAGCCTTGGACGATCTCTGTTGATGTCCGGTTCGAGCTGGAACTTTTCCGTGTCCGATCAGCAAAGCGGGCGGTCAATAAATGTTGAGACACAAGGGGATCGAGGCTCAAACACGCAGATCGTTACGGATCTTGTAGGGGGTATTTGGAAGTACCGGAATACGCCAGGGCTTGCAGGTCCAGAGTTTCCTTCAACCTTTGAGGTCTTTCCGCCTTCCACTCCACTTTCGGCGTTGTTTCGATTTGCGTATGAAGAAGAGGAGAGGGGCCGTGTCAAAACCGTCAGTGACGCGCTGGGGCAGACCTCCACATACTGGATTTCAACCGGGCGGATAGCTTCAACCGTCGACCCGTTTGGAAGCGCCACGCGTGCTACTCACGACCGGTTTGGAAACCTGACCCGGATAGAAGATCCGCTCGGTCGAATTTCGGATACAGCCTACGACAACCATCAACGCAAGATCCGAGAGACTGCTCCGGAAGGCAATGCCGTCTCCTACACCTATGATGCACGCTCGAATGTGCTCACGACGACGGTTCACAGGAAACCTGGCGCCACCGACACGCCCCCGGAGATCACCAAAAGCACGGCAACCTATGACAACCTTTGCAACATCAAGCTGACGGATAAGGATGCGCTGGACCGGACCACGACCTGGACCATCAACCAGACCACGTGTCAGGTCACGCAGCTGACCCAACCAAAGCCCACGCCGACGTCGGCCCATCCGATCACGACCTATAGCTACAGCGTGATCGGCAAGATGACCCAAAAGGAAGATCCGACTGGTCTCGTGACGCTGATCAACTACGACAATGTCGGCAATCCGACCTCTGTCATAGTCGATCCGGTCACGGATGCGAACCCACACGAGTCGATTACAACGGTCTTCACCTATGACAGCATCGGCAACATCGTCTCGCTGACGGATCCGCGCGGCAAGACCCACACCGGCACCTACGACGCGCTGCGGCGATTGACGACCTATTCCGGGCCCACCAGCACCGGGGTCTCGACCACCTGGGCCTATAACGTCGATGGGTTGATCACCAGCATCTCGAAGGCGAACGGAGCCAATCCCTCCGTCACGTCCTATACCTATTGGCCCACGGGCCGGGTCAAGACAATGACCGATCCGGACAACCGCGTCAGCCGCTATGACTATGATGCTGCGAGCCGGCTCACCTACACGACCGATCCGGAGCTCCGGCGGTCACTCAAGGTCTACAATGCGGCCTCGGAGGTTGTCGAAGACCGGCGCGGCATCGGCACGCCCAATGAGCAGGCCTATGCCACCTTCACCTACACGCTGAACGGCAAGCAGGCGACTCTCAAGGACGCGCGGAACAACCAGACCAGTTACACCTATGACGGGCTGGACCGGTTGAAGATCACGACCATGCCGGACGCGAGCTATGAGCAACTGACCTATGACAATGTTGACAATTTGCTCACCAAGCGCTCCCGTCGTGGGCAGGTTATCACCAATACGTATGACGACTTGAACCGGCTGTGGACCCATTCGGTCCCGCAGTTCGAGGGCTCACCTGTCCAGACGACCTACAGCTACGACCTCGCCGGACGCACGCGCACCGTCTACGACACGAGCGGCCAGGGCTTGACCTACGACTTCGACAGCGCCAAGCGGGTGAAGAGCGTCGCCCAGAGCGCTCCCAACATCACCGGCACGCGCACGGTATCTTACGTGCTCGACAAGGCGGGGAACAAGCTCACGGCGATCTGGCCCGACAGCTACTACGTCTCCTACCAGTTCGACGACATCAACCGCATGACAACGGTGACCGAGAACGGCACCTTCGTGCTGGCGGCCTATGTCTGGGATCCGCTGTCGCGGCGCGCGAGCCTGGCCTACGGCAATAACACCACCCAGTCCTACAGCTACTCGAAGGCGGGGGATCTGGAGACCCATACCCACACGCTCTCGGGCACCAGCAACACCTGGACGAACAGCTACACGAAGGCGCACCAGCTCCTGAGCGAGGCGGCATCAAACGCGGCCTGGGTGTTCCAGCCGGCGGTCAACGAGACCACAAGCTATGGAAACGCCAACAACGTGAACCAGTATGTCAGCGTCACCCACGCCTCGAACCCGACCACGACGCTCTATTACGATGGCAACGGCAACCTGATCGACGACGGGGCCTGGGACTTTGAATATGACGCGGAGAACCGGCTGACCAAGGCCTCGAACCCGAACACGGGCACGATCGCCCAGTATCTCTACGACCCGATGGGACGCCGGCAGGCGAAGATCGTGGGCAGTGTCACGACGGGCTTCCTGTCGGACGGTGCAGAAGAGATCGCGGAGTATGACGGGGCTGGCGGACTGCTCCGTCGCTACATCCCGGGGCCGGGGACGGACCAGCCGATCGCGATGGTGACGCCGTCGGGCGGCTCGCACCAGCACAGCTACTTCCATACGAACCGGCAGGGCTCCACGATTGCCATGTCGAATGATGCGGGGACGGTGGCGGAAGGGCCGTACACGTATGATGCCTATGGCCAGGGGGCGCCGAGCACGGGCGTACCGTTCAAGTACACGGGGCGCAGGCTCGATCCGGAGACGGGGCTCTACTATTACCGCGCGCGGTACTACTCGGCGGCGCTGGGAAGGTTCCTGCAGACGGATCCGATTGGCTACAAGGATCAGATGAACCTCTATGGGTATGTCAATAATGATCCGGGAAATGCGACGGATCCTAGTGGGGAAGTTGGGGTTGGAGGCTTTTTTCTTGGTGTCGTCGGAAGCATTCTTTATCAAACTCAAGTAGAAAACAAGAAGTGGGAAGACGTCGATGTGGTTGAAGTGTTTATGGATGGACTGTTGGGGGCCGCGGGTCTTGGGACAGCAAAGAACGCCTATAGAATTTACAAGGCTGTCAAGGGAGTTGCGCCAGCAAAAAAGGTATTTGAAAAGGCGGCGCGGCACGAAGCAAGCCGCCTAGCGAGAGGGAAGAGCTACTGGAGATCAAGCGCTGCCAAGTATGCTGCGAAATCCGAATACGAAATTGCTGTTGTGAATACAGTTTCCACAGCTGCGGTTGCTGCGAGTGTCGGGACTGTAAAGACTGCTGGTAGCCATCTCTTACCCAAAGTGACTGTTGGGCAGGTCGGAACTTTCATAGAGCGCACTACCGAGGACCTTGAGCGTTCAATCGATGCAATTTCGGATTATGCTCGAAAGAAGATTGATTCGAAGTGAAATTAGATGTCGTTGCAGGAGAATCAGTTGTGACAGAGGGAAGGGACAATGCGCCCGAAGATCCAAAGCAAGAGCAAAGTCACGGCGAGCAGCGCTCCTTTTTCTGGATGGTACTTGTCATTGCCCTTACTCGATTTTTTCAGAGCTTGTTCCAAACGGGTGTGTTTGTCAGTTACTTCGCTTTTCTTTTGGCCGAGTGCGTGTCTGCCCCAAGAGGTATGGATCTATTTGCAGTTCCACTCTCGTTAATTGGTCTTTGGTTGGTGCTTTATCGGTTTAAGTTGGTCGTTCGGGCTGTTAGGAACCAAGAAGAATAGATGCTGGCAAGTATGGGGGACTCGTGAGTGTTGGGACCAATCTGAGGTAACCCGAGTCCTCCCGACAGATTTATCCAGCGGCACGTCCTGATTGTTCGTACTCCACAGGGCTCGGCCCGGCTCGTGCAACGCTTGTGCTGGGCCAGGTTGCCGCATTCCATGCCGAAACTTAGCCCTGAACTGCTGTCCCTACCGAATATTAGATTCTTGTGAAGTATTGGGGTCAGACACCATTTTAATACGGTGACATAATAGAAACTGATGTCTGAGGCAGCCGTTGAGCGCACCTATCAATTGCGTGGGTTACTCCAGGCGGCCTCAGCTTCCAGCTCGTCGACAAACTCCACCCTTCGGGCTATCTTCCGCCGCATGTGTGTCACGGCTCCGCTCCGCATGTTGCATTCGCTCGGCGTCTTGCGCCCAGTCGCGAAACCCGGGCGCACGCCCCGCCGATCGGCGTTAGCCCGCATCCCTTCCAAGGAAGAGTCCGATGCCCCCGATGCCTTCCTCACTCGTTGTTATACGACCCCATGCGGACTGCGGAGGAAAATTAGTTAGCCCGGAGATGCGCCAAATTGGCGTTCGGATGCCATCACCCGTTTTCTAAAGACATCCAGGAGGGGCGGCGATCGGTTCAAGGAGCGCATGAAGTGCGCTGTCCCCGAGATGGTACTGAAAAGAATCGGGGTCAGACACCGTTTTAATTCGGTGACATAATAAAACTGATTCTTACGGCAGCCGTTCAGGCTCAACCTTCAAAAGTGTGGGTTACCCCAGGCGGGCTCCGCTTCCAAGCCTTCTCCTTGCTCCTAGCTTGCAAGGAAGCGGGAAGGAGAAAACGACCACAATTGAGCGTGGATCCGACGGATCGCTAACAACTGGAGCAACTGCCGAAGGGGAAGAGTCTTCTTCTTTTGATGGGCAGAAAACTGTCATTCCTATTACAGAAAAAACCGAGGCAGTCGTGCACTCTCATCCTGGCAATATTGGAGTTGAGCCTGGTTACGAAAGTAAAACCGAGGGAGACCACGTCGCTGTTGAATCTGCTGGCGTTCCAAACTATGTAACGAAAGGTGATACAGTGATTGCCATAGAGAAATCCGGTGGTCAGTACCGGGCCCGAGTAGTTAGTGGCAGCATAACTCGGGAAGAAGCGAAGCTAGTTCAAAAGTCCCTAGATGATTTTCAACGGGCAGGGAGGAGATAACCGATGGCCAAAAGCCTGCTGATTGTCTCGTTTACATTTGTAATCCTTATGACCGGATGCACTGTTATCGGTGTGTCGAGTCCGCTCACACATCGAGAGATGGATGCCGTCTGTCGTTCCCAAGATTTTTTGCGTACAAATGGGTATCTTAATGAACCTGCCGCGCAAGATAGAGCCCGAATCTCGCTCGGAATCTGGGATAGGGTGCAGTATGTTAAGAACGGGCAGATCGACTGGGAGCGGCTGCTTGCTGATCGGCATGGCAGATTTGCAAGCAAGTTGTTTGCGTATGTTGTTGATGGCGTAGACCACCTAGTCGTCTATAGGGTTATGCCGAACGACACTTGTGTCAGAGTGAGCGAAAATCTGGATTCGGTTCATAAAATGGAAGGCAACTGCAGGCCGCCAATGACTCATGCAAAGCTTGTCAGAGAAGACGATTTGCGGTGCGAGGCGAAGACATATTGAGTATTGTTGGGGTTCTCTTGACCTTTCCCCCTAAAATTGAAAGGTATCGGGGGCAGACACCGTTTTAATGCGGTGACATAATAATACTGATGCCTGCGACAGCCGTTCAGGTTCAGCCATTAGGTGCTTGGCCTGATTCAGGGTGCCTCCGATTCCAGCCTTTCGACAAACTGCGCGATACAGGCTGGTATTCCCTGCATGCGTGTAACTGCTCCGTTCTGCACGGTGAATTCGCGTGGCGGCTTGCGCCCAGTGGACCTGAGTCTGTGGTGAAGGCGCTGCGCAAATGGTTCGGCAAGCTCGGCGTGAAGACGCTGTTCATCACACTAGGCAGCCCCTGGGAAAACGGTTACCGCGGCAGCTCCAGTGGAAGGCTGCGGGGCGAGCTCCTGAACGGCGAGCTCTTTTGCTCGCTGCGTGAAGCACGGGTCGTCATCGAAATCTGGCGCCGTGATCACAATGCAATCTATCCGCACTCGTCGCTTGACTACATAACACCAGCGTCGGAGACCATCATGCCGGCCGATCCAGCCTGCGCCGTTGGATGGCTACGGCCGGATCGGCCTACCCTCGGACGAATTGAAATGGTAACATAGCAAGTGGCTGCGTGGACGGGGACTTGTCAGTTCGCAGGCTCGCGCCCCGCGAACATCTCGATCAGAGCGCGCCTAAGCGCGCCCAAGATCGCGTTCCAGCCACGTCACGGCCTCCGGCGGCATCTGGAGACGCCGGGCCGCCGCGGCAAGGCGCGCCGGATCTTGCTGGCACTCTGTGATTGGCATCGCGCGACTTCCCATTTCCAACATGAGATGCGACATGCTCATCATGCTCCTTTCAATCGCCTCGCGCGGCGGCTTGAGGGGAGCGTCCGTGTTGAAGGCGAGCGAAGTAATGCAGATCACCTCATCGAAGTGCTCGCGCACTTGTTCGTTCGTAAATTTCGCCATGTACGGATTGCGCCGGTATTGTAACTCCCATAACTCCCGTCGACGCATCGTCTCGGGGATATGGTCGATGGCCTCGAAGTTCTGCGCCCTTTGATCAGCCCGAAACGTCGGAACTCCATTCCAGCGTCCCCAACGCTCCAGGAACAGATCGGTCACGTCTCTCTTCCAGGAGGTCGCTTCCATGGACGCCCCTTCGACCAGCAGTACCGGAAAACCGATCAGCCCATTCATCACGGTGGCGTGCCGCTCGCTAAGATAGATCACAGCGTCGATATGCGGATAGAGCGGCGCTCCGTTTTCTACCCTGCGCAACAAATGCTGCACGATGTATTCGACTATCTTCGGATTATAGACCTCATGATCTTCGTTAACGAGCACCACTGCCTTGACCATGTTCTTGCGGGGGAACGCTGCCTGGTGCGCCGCAAGCTGTTTGTTGGCCTTGTGGATATGGTTCTTGATGGCCCGCCCGATGCGCTCGGCCATGCGCCGCCGGACCGCCTCGGGTTCATCCATGTTTCTTAGAACCGCCTCCATCGGCACTGCGCCATAGAAGAGCGGCCAGTCGGGCCGCTCACGGAGCTCCTCAGTCAGGTTGTCTATGCGCTCGCTTGCATCTTCATCGAGGCTTTTCAGTTCGATGCCGAGCAGCCCGTTGAGGCACGCGTAGTCTGCCTTGCGCGCCTGTGCGCCTTGAAGCTTGTCCAAAGCAACGCCGCGTAGCGCCTCCACAAAGAAGCGTTCCAGCCGAGGCGTCAGACGTTGAGCGGGTCGTGAGCGTTCGATTCGCATGGCACGGACTATACTCGCCTCTTCGATCTGTCTTGAGGGGATGGGGTTTGCCCCCCACCACGCTGAGGAATCTGCACTGCGCGTTCCGTGTTCGGTTCGGCGCGCCTCACCGGCCACATTTTCAGGAAAACCGTCTTGCCGGATCCCCACTGGCCGTCTACGGCCACCGTAAGGGGGGAGCTTACCTTTGTGAGGAGATTGGTCATTCCCTCGGCAATCGGCTTGCGACCGAAAAGATCGATTTTTACTGTGAATCCTTCGGTGTTATCGACAACAAGGGGAGGCGGGAACAGTTTCTTGCCGAGGCCCTCGCATGGAGTTCTGCGATGTATCTATTCGATGCCGTCAGCCCTCAAGCTGCTCAGAGCGTCACAATAGGGTTGGGCATTGGCGTCCCTCTCGTAGTCCTTGGCGGCTTCATTGATCCGTTTGATGCGATTGGCGAGTGTCACGAGCGAGATCTCTCCCCGCGATGCCTGGGCTTGGAGGTCTGCGGTCACATCGGCGACGCGTGCTTCAACGTCGGCGCGCGATGAGCAGCCCGTGGCTGCCTGGTAGCTGGTGACGGCGATAAGGAGAATCAATACTAGCGCTGCGCCACTGGCAATCCAGCGGTTGCGTTCGGACAGCGATAGCCAGAACAGCCGGGCACGTAAGATCCAGGGGCTGAACAAGGCCCGGGCGCGTTCCGAATAGGGGGCGAGCAGGGCCGATGACCGCGCCAGTACTCGAACCAGGCGCTGGCGCAAGGGCTCAAGTCGTTCGATCAGCGTCAATTGCCGTTCTCGCAGGTAATGGTCGAGGTGATCGTGCCGGTGGCGGTACCGCCCTGGCCATCAGAGATGGTGTAAGTGACGGATCCAACTTGTGGGTTAAACCCCGGGCATGGCGCGTTCCGCCATATGGAAATCGCAGTTCCTCCGGAAATGACCGTTGCCGTTCCATTCGAGGGTTGAGTTACGCCGGTGATGATAAGAGGGTTGCCATCGGGATCAGTGTCATTCCAGCGTGGGTCAATTGTTCCGGTGGGTTGCGTGCCGTTCGAAGGATTGGTGAAAGTGCCGTACAGTTCGACGCTGTCGCTCACAGCAACAGGGGGGCTGTTCGACGCTTGGATGTTCATGGAGACTGTAGCAGTCGCGGTCAGCCCATCCACATCAGCGATCGTGTAGGTGAAGCTGTCAGCCCCTGTTTGTCCGGTATTGGGGGTGTAGGTGAGGGTTGTACCGCTGTTGATTGCCACCGTGCCTTTGGAACCATTCGTCTTCGAAACAATGGTCAGCGCGCTGCCATCGGGATCGCTATCGTTCACGCGAGGATTGAATGTCTTTGCCGTGTTCAACACCGTCGACTCTGTGTCGGCGTTAGCAATGGGCGGGGAACTTCCGTATGTGACGTTTACATTGACCACGCCAGAGGAAATGCCTCCGTCAATATCCGTCACGGTGTAAGTGAAACTATCCGGCCCATAATAATTCGCGGCTGGATAGTAATACACAGACGTGCCTGCGAGGTTTGTCACCGTTCCATGAGCTGGAGTCGACACACTCGTGATGGTGAAGCTGTCGCCGCCTGGGTCCGTATCGTTTGCACGAGGATCGAACGTCTTCGGTGTATTTCTGGGTGTGGAAATGGTGTCACTCGCGGTGACGGGACTGAGATTTGCCAGGCTAATAGTGATCTGTCCGCTCGCTTCCATGCCTTGTCCGTCATGGATCACGTAGGTCAGCAAGTCCGTTCCGGTTCGCTTGCTGGCAGACGTATACGTGATGTTGGTGTTGCTGTTTGAAAGCTCAGGCGAGCCCAGTTGCCCGCCGGTCACACTGAAAAGCGTGAGGGGATTTCCATCGGGGTCAGTATCATTGAGCTTCGGATTGAACGTGATTGACCCTTGGCTTTCCAAAAGCGTGACGTTGTCTGCAACGGCGACGGGAGGCGCATTGGAAGTTGTTGGTGACACGATGTGCGCTGTGCGATTGCCGGCCGCGTCATACGTATAGCGAATCTGCTTGCCATCGGAATACTGGACAGAGATCAAGCGTCCCAATGCATCATAGGTGTACTGCATCGACGCCTGACTGGACGTGGCAAGACATGCTGCAAGAGTGACGGCAAAAACTGAACGCAGACTATTACTGGGGAAGCGGAGGGATCGCATTGTGAAGTCCCCTTTGCGGAAGGCGCGGCGAAGATCACTGTAATTCAATCGTATCCGTTTTCAAGAACTAGCGGCCTGCATCGGTGGGAGTAGTTTGCTTCCTTGTTCCGATTACCTTTGTCTTGTGCTCAAAGTTGCTGCGTTGCATCACGGCTTTGATTTGGCATGCATGGGTAATTTTGGATTGACTGAAACGCTGATTTGAATTCAGTCTTGGCACTCAGTGTTGCGTTCGCCTGTGATGCCTCAAGGCAGTGACTGTCGATGCCTTTCGACATCGCAATCCCGTGTTGGACACGTTGAAGGTGATGAAACGATGACAACTGCTCGCATTTCCAGTCAGAAGGCAGGAAAACCAAGGGTGATGATCCTTGCAGGATTGATGGCGGTTGCATGGATTCCCGGCATTCTGCATGCCCAAGACAACAGCGTGTACTGGATATCCATGCGCGGCATTACAGAAGACTCACTGCCGAGCTTCATCCCGGCATCTGCAGTGCAAACCGAGTCCTACCCATCGGTTTTTCAGGCCTGCCATGGACGAAAGTTCTATTTGAGGAATGCTGATGCTGCCGCCGTTTCATCCTCTCGTGCATCTGGAGATACGGTTCAGGTGCATCGAGGCGTGTCTGGAAGCAGCCCTCAACAATCCACTGTGATATGTCTCGTCCAGGCTGACAGCTGAACAATTCTGGGTGCTTGTCTCTTCTCACGATCTTGATTGCCTGATTTCCAAGGGAGCCGTCGAATGTTCTTCAAGCGTGGCGCGCAAAGGCATGCGGTCGTGTTTCGAGCCATCTTGATTCAGGCGCTTTTCACAATACTGACATTCGTGTGTGTGTTGTTGCCGGCTGCAGCGCAGCAAACGCTGCCATCCGTCACCGTAGGACGGTCCGTGGCTGTCACACCCTCAGAGGCGTTCACATACTATCAAGGTCAGGGACTATCGAGCCCGGTGAGAGCGTCAAACCCTGACGTGGACATCGTAGAGTTGGCTCGAGCGTTAAAGAACGACCCTGATCTGATCTATGACTGGGTCAGAAACAATGCCGAGATCGAGCTAACTTTTGGCCTCTCGAAGGGCGCGAGGGGTGTTGCGATCGACAAATCAGGCAGTGCTTTCGACCAGGCGCACCTGATGGTCGAGTTGCTGAGAGCCTCAAACATTTCAGCGAAATACGTTTTCGGCACAATCACATTGTCGGGCACACAGTTCACTAACTGGACAGGAATTTCTGACGCCACAGCCGCGTCGCAGATTCTTGCGAATGGCGGGGTGCCGGCAACTGTGTCGGCATCGGGATCTTCGATTTCTTCTGTCACTTTGTTGCATGTGTGGGTCAAAGCGACCATCGGGGGCAGCGAGTACACGTTTGACCCGTCATACAAGCCTTACACGTTCAAGACCGGTATCGATATCGGTGCGGCGATGGGGTTCAATGGCGCGACATTTCTCACAAATGCGCTGTCTGGTTCAGTAGGTGATACAAGCTTTGGATATCCGCGCTTTCGCAATGCCAACGAAACCAACATTGCGAACAATCTTGCGACCTATAGCCAAACCCTTCTGACGTACCTGAAGAACAATCTTCCAAATGCGCGCATGGAAGACGTCATAGGCGGGCAGCGTATAACACCCTACCTTGGTGCGCCCCTGCGCCAGACAACGCTACCGTACACGTCCTCTGCACTGGCAACCTTTGACAATGACATTCCGAATTCACTTCGGACGACCCTGCGTATACGGGGCGGTGGCACTCTGGATGTTACCTATTACGCTGACGTCATCTACGGGAAAATGCTGACCCTCGAGAAGATATCGAATTCTCAAGTGTCGCTGAAGCAGGACGGGACAGCGCTGACGACGGTTGCCATTGGAACGTTTCTGACAGAAACGCCGGCGCCCAAACTTACCTTTGACGTCAACCACCCTTATGCGGCGTCGACCGGCACCTACATGGACCGTCAGCTCATCCAGAGCGCGTTCATCAAGAACGGGCCCGTGGTGATCTTTTCGGGGTGGGGGGAAGTCAGCGCGGACTTTGCTGCGCGTTTGGCCAATCGCGTGGGTGGTGGAACCACAGTGGTCACCAGCGTTCGACAAAGGTGCTGGATGATGGAAGGGGTGCCGGAGTGCAACGAGCCATTGTCCAAATCTGTCGGCACTGGTGATGCCACAGGTATTCGAGCGGCCACGGGATGGCTTGCCCAGTTTTCGCGCATGGCCAAAGTCTACGCGCGTGTCAGCGACTCCCACATTCAACATCACCACACTGTGGGTGTGGTATCGGCGCTCTGGGCGACATATGGCGACGGGACACTCATCAAGACGTCGTTGAAGATAAACCTGGAGTCCGGCGTCTCCATTGAGAGCAAAACCAATGACGCAGCCAAGCGTCAGGCAACGGTCGCAGCCGTGGTCAGTGCCGCGAACACTCTTGAAGGATCGATGGTCAATCAAACGACAGGGGGAGGGGATCCGGTTTCGGTGGCCGCCAAACTCGATTGGGTCAATCGAACGTCGCTTCCGGCAGAGACAGACTGGGTTTATTACGCAGACAGCAGCAACTGGACATCCATCAAGGGCGCCCTGCTGACAGACTACAAGCAGCAGAAGATTGCAGCAGACCAAGCCGAAGCATTCGTCAACGCCGGTTATGGTGTTGTCATTCCGAGATCAGGTGACCTTGGCCCTGGCGTTCAGTCGGTGATCATCAACCAGTCGCCGCTCACAACGACACCTGGACCCGAACGAGGGGCGGCCCTCATTGCGATCAAGCCCGACGATTCAAGTCTCGCTTATGTCGTCGTGCGCGATTCTGCGACAGAGAAGGGTGGAGGCGGATCAGTCGATACCTCCTTCAAGAAATTCTATTCGCCGGAACAGGGATTTCTGCAGGACCTGACGCAATCGCACGGGCAAGAACTCACCACTGATCAGCAGACGGGTGATTTTTCGTATACCGCGCCTGTCGATATTTCGGTTGGCAATGGCAGTTTTCCATACTCGCTCCCTTTCCAGCGCTCCTTCTCCGCCAGCAGCTTCGGTGGTGGGTGGTCTCACAACTATACCAGCAGTGCTGATGCGGTTGGCAATGGCTTGCTCGCTTCAGGCTTTATCGCACCGCGAGAAGCCGTCGAAATGCTAGCTGCGTTTCAGACGCAACTCTACCTCGCACCCACCTCTCAGGCGGCCGGTCTCGACAAGCTCAAGCGTCACGTCGTTGGGGCGATGGTCAACAAATGGTGGGCAGACAGACTTCAGCTCAATCAGCAGGTGTTTACCGTTGGACCTTCAGGTTACGCGTTTACAAAGCTCGCTGATGGCACCTGGCAACCGCAGCAGGGCGACAATACGCAACTTACAATCAACACGCCATCTGCACCGGGAAGCGGCTCATGTGGAACGACGCCCACCTATGTGTTGACGTTTGCAGATCAGTCGAAGGCGAATTTTTCGCTCTGTAAAACCACCGACGGATTGTCGTCTGCGGTGCTGCTGACAAGCCTTACCTATCCATACGGGATGTCGGTTAGCTTCACGTATAACCATTCTGATGCTTTACGGCTGGCTACTGTCACGAACTCGCTTGGACGCTCGTTGCAGTTGTCTGTCGTGGGCAGTGATACACGCGTAGCTGACGGTGCCAACCCAAGCCGATTTGCAACTTTCTTGGCAGGAAAATTCTGTACCTCTGTAGATTCGAGTTGTGCCGGAGATTTTACCGGAGCAACAAATCCGCTCGGGCACACGACAAGTTATATCTATCAAACACCTGCGGGATCTTCGTACCCCGTACCTCAGTTGCTAAAAGAGGTCCGGACGCCAGGCAGTCCAAATTCGGCGTTTGTCACGTATGACTATGACAGCCAGTGGCGGCTAAAGTCGGTCACTGATGCGCTCGGAAATGTCTGGAACCTGCTAGTCGCCAATGGCCGTCGAGGCGGAACGACCGATCCCTTGGGAAACACGTCTTTCACGATCTATGACGACGAAGGCAACGTTGCGAGGGTCGTCGACGGATTGGGGCGAACATCAAGCTTCGAGTATGACGCCCACCGGCGCGTGGTGAAGGCAACGCTACCCGAAGGAAACTGGTCGGAATATGCGTATGACGCGGCACACAATGCCACGAGCGTAACCGAATTTTCCAAACCGGGCTCATCGCTGTCTTCGCGGGTCACGACTGCAACCTACAATCTCACCTTCAACGTTCCTCTGACGGTCACCGATCCAATGGGTCGCGTAACGTCAATGACTTATGACGCAACCACCGGGCTGCTGCTGACACAAACTCAGCCGGCCGTGGGCGGACAGACCCCGATTACAACTTACACCTACAATGCCAAGGGGCAGGTGTCGCTCGTTACCGATCCGACCGGACTGGTGACGCAATATACGTACAATGCTTCGAATGGAGATTTGCTCTCCGTGATTGTTGACCCAGGGGCGGGGAATGTGTCCTCCACCACGGTGCTTGCCTATGATGCAACTGGCAACATCACCTCGGTCACCGATCCGAGAGGCAATGTCAGCACCATGGTGTATGACGGGTTGAGACGCATGACCCAGGCGACTGGGCCGCTCGGCGTGCAGGTCAAGCGGACCTATAATTCGGACGGTCTGCTGACGAAAGTAGAGGCCGCCACCGGCAATGTTTCGGCACCTTGGCTGACGACCACCATGGCCTACGACGCCAATCACCGAATGACTTCATCCGTCGATCCAGACGCGAGAACGACCCGGTTTGAATATGATACCGCTGGACGTCGGGCGGTCACCATCGATCCGGAGTTGCGCCGCTCACGCATCGTATTTGATGCAGCCGGACAGGTTGTGCAAAGCATTCGTGCAGACGGCTCCTCATTGCAACAAGTGTATAAGGAGGCCACGTACTCGGCGAATGGACTGCTGCTTACCCAAAAAGACGCCCGCAACAATGTAACGACGGATCAATATGACGGGTTCGATCGACTGTCGCAGCGCATCTTTGCCGACAACACCTACGAAGAATATTCCTACGACCCTGTAGACAACATCACGTCCATGCGCACCAGGGGAGCGCAGCAGATCACGCATGTCTTTGATGCGTTGAACCGGACGATCTCCAAGACAGTGCCTCAACCCAATGGGGCAACCTCGATACAAACCACATTTGGGTACGATCTCGCTGGTCGGTTGACGGCTGCGACAGACACATCTGGGCAGACGATTTCTTACGCATTCGATACAGCCAAGCGGACAATTTCGGTGTCGCAAGGCGGCCCCGGGATTCCGTCTGCGCGAACCGTGAACTATCAGTACGATACAGCTGGCAACAGAACGCGGCTGACCTGGCCAGATGGCTATTATGTATCTTACGCCTATGACGCACTCAATCGGCTGACCACAACGACCGAAAATGGAACGGTTGTTCTGTCGAGCTACACATACGATCCATTGTCCCGCGTGACGGGTACGGCCTATGGCAACGGAACCACTATCGTGCCGTCGTTCTCGACAGGTGTTGATCTTCTCGCGCTTACAAACAACTTCTCGGGGTCCAATGTCACACATAATTGGACTTACTCGGCCTCGCACAAAGTTGCGACAGAGTCGGTGTCAAACTCCGCTTGGGAGTTCGCGCCGGCCGTTTTTGAGACGACGAGTTTCTCGCCGGCCAATTACCTGAACCAGTATGTTCACGTGACCAAGGGGGCGAACCCGACAGTCACGCTTACCCATGACGCCAGCGGAAATCTGACAAGCGATAGCGTTTGGGCATTCGCGTATGACGCTGAGAACAAGCTGGTTTCTGCAACAAAGTCCGGCACAGCCGCAAGTTACGCATACGATCCTCTTCTGAGGCGTCAGTCGAAGACCGTCAATGGTGTCACAACCACTTTCCTCCTCGATGGAGGCGAAGAGATCGGCGATTATGACGGCGCTGGCGCGATGCTGCGTCGCTACGTGCCGAGCGACGCCACAGATGCGCCCATTGCCATGATCGAGGGCACTGGCACGAGCACAGTACGCAAGTGGTTTCATCGCGATCGCTTGGGCTCAACAATAGCGATGTCGGACGCGAACGGCCTCGTCAGCGAAGGGCCTATAACGTATGATGCCTTTGGAAACTCTACGTCTCTAGCTGGGGTGCCGTTCAAGTTTACTGGGCGAAGGCTCGATCCTGAAACTGGACTCTACTACTACCGTGCGCGATATTATTCGCCAGCTCTTGGTCGCTTCTTACAGGTCGATCCGATTGGCAGCTGCGATAACATGAACCTCTATGCTTATGTGAACAACGATCCGGTGAACGCAAGGGACCCAAGTGGAACCACTGAGGATAGCGTTTTGCCAAGAATCCAGTTTATCGACGTTGTTGGACAGCGCCGCCGTTTTGAGTCGCAAGTGGCCTTCGGACAGGCGTCGTTGTTGTTGCAACGCGGATCGCTACTTAGTCGTGTTCATAACGGTAGTCCAAGGACGATAACAGCGCGGGACTGTGGCTCGGAGCCTCGTGAAGATTGCACGCACAAGGTTGTTGTAGTCGGAAAGCGAAAGCAAAACAACTTTTGGCGTAGTGTGGGTTTCGCAACTTGGTTGGTGCCCGGAGGGGGTATCATAAAGGGCGGAAGATGGGCGTGGACGGGCATTATTGTGCCCATAGCAATTATGCTCAAGTGGATGTCGCCGCAAACTGAAACTACAAAGAGCGATACTGATGAAGTCGCAAGATGCCAAGGAAAGATCCGTGAGTGCCAAGCCGATTGCATAGATGACTACGCTTCAAGTGGCGGTAGTCGGGGGACTAACGCTAATGGAAGCATCAGAGTGTGCGTTCGGAAGTGCTTGAGGGCGTATGGGTGCCATAACCATTATTGAGGACAACAGCGTATGAAGAAAGAGCAAGCAGAAAAGCTCGTACGATTCGCTGAGAAACTGGAAGTAATCTTAGATGAAGCGTCCTTCGTCACAGATTTTTTTGATGATATTGAGGAGAAGCGCACAGTTAGAACAGCGCTTGGCGGTATGATAAAGAGTCGGATGCTCCTTGAAGAACTGTTGCTCGATCAGTACCCGGAATTTCGAGATCGACTTCGCCCTCCAAGCTCTGACGATTGGTAGTCTTGTCTCGTTGAATTGGAGTTGGCCTCGCTGCCGTTTGTGTGAGCCTTTTTTTGTGGGAGATGTTTGCTAAGCTTTCGTGGATGGTCAGTATTGCTTTGAGGATTTGGATGGCCTGATTGTGTAAGGACGGAAATTAGCTGACAGTCGCTGCAT
>Ga0075163_10002789_pt1 | contig 23457 bp, 17 predicted proteins | sample JI1023141ADNA_FD_71478 | JGI IMG/M metagenome (GOLD analysis project Ga0075163, IMG submission 71478) | Wastewater effluent complex algal communities from Wisconsin, to seasonally profile nutrient transformation and Carbon sequestration -... | ecosystem: Engineered > WWTP > Effluent > Algae... | reverse complement strand
GTATTAAGCAGGATATGAAAATAGTTCTTAATATTAACCCGCGACAGAAGGTAATACTTGATTGCCTCGGTGAAAAATATTGGGGGATTTATTCATAAAAATGGGTGCGGAATGTGGGTTATAAGACATGATGCGAGAGATAAAGAAGATTGATATTTCTTGGTTATGAACCAAGTAAGTAGCATTTTTATATGAACTGGTAAAATCGCTGTCAGCTTAAGTTGCGAGCGGCAGGCCCCTAGCTAAATGGTTTGCTGAAGCCTGAACGGTTGGCATGATAAGCATTTGTTCTATATCGACATGTGGAGGTCTTGAAGCACAATATAAGACTGCGTCTGCGATATCGTGGGCGCTAAGCGGTTGAAAATCTTTATAAAAATCTTTGGCTTTTTGTTTGTCACTCCAACGCACCTCACTAAATTCGGTTTCAACCGCGCCTGGTGCAATTTCTGTTACCCGAATACCGCTGCCTAATAAATCTAAACGCATAGATTTAGAAATGGCATGCACGGCATGTTTCGTTGCAGAATAAATATTACCGTTAGGGTAGCACTCGTGACCCGCAATAGAGCCAATATTAATCACATGCCCCGACTTTCGTTTTAACATCTCAGGCAAAATAAGGCGGCTAACATAGAGTAAGCCTTTTAGATTGGTATCTATCATGGTATCCCAATGCAAAATATTGCCTTCTTGTATTGGCAGTGTATCCAATGCTAAACCCGCATTATTGATTAAAATATCAATATTGCACCATTTTGATGGCAAGCTTGCGATTTGTTGTTGAACGATGTCTTTATCCCTCACATCCAAAGGAAGAATATAGGTTTCAATATTCTTGGATTTAAGTTGGTTTGCTAATTCATCTAAACGCTCAACTCGGCGCGCCGCCAAGATAATACGTGCACCTTGATTCGCAAAAGCGTTTGCACAAGCGTGACCAATACCACTTGAGGCCCCGGTGATTAATACGATTTTATCTTTTAAAAGGTTCATTGATAGCTGCCGTTTAGCTTGAAAAAAATTCAAGCATGACAAATTAATCTGAATATTACAATGAGATTCATAGGCCACTCGCATCAAAATAATTGCAATTATTTAGTAGTCAATACTATCTAATAACTCAATCTGTTCATTAAGATTCACAATTAGATTTTGCCAATAGACAGGCGTATTAAACCATGGGAAATTCAAAGGAAATGCTGGGTCTTCCCAGCGTTTTGCGAGCCATCCTGCATGATGAATCATGCGTAATGTTCGTAATGCTTCGATTAAATGGCGCTCACGCGGGTTAAAATCATGAAATTCACGGTAACCCTGTAAAATATTTGTCAGTTGCGCTTCCATTTGTTTGGGCTCGCCTGACAGCAACATCCAGATATCTTGTATTGCGGGTCCCATGAGGCAATCATCTAAGTCCACAATATGAGGGCCTGATTCGCGCCATAATATATTTCCTGCATGACAATCGCCGTGTAAACGGATGTTATCCACTTGACCCACGGATTCAAATACTTGCTTGATTTTTTGTAAGGCCATTTCGATTGTTTGGCAAAAATTAGGTTTTAAATAGTCAGGGATAAAATTTTGCTCAATGAGCAATTCGTAAGGTTCTTGACCGTAAGTGTGGGTGTTTAATTGAATGCGATGTTGAAATGGCTGGCATGCACTAACGCTATGTAAGCGCCCTAAAAAACGCCCCATCCATTCTAGTTGATTGCTATTATCCAACTCTAGGGCGTGGCCACCAAATCTCGGAAAGAGGGCAAATCTGAAATCATGATGCTTATGTAAAGTATTATTGTTTATTATTAGGGGCGCTACAATGGGGATTTCATGCGCTACTAATTCATGTGAAAACTGATGTTCTTCTAAAATCGCGGCTGAACGCCAGCGATGTGGCCTATAAAACTTTGCAATGAGGGGTTCTGCATCTTCAATCCCGATTTGATAAACGCGGTTTTCATAGCTATTGAGTGCGAGTAGGCTGCCTGTACAATGAAAGCCTATGCTTTCTATGGCATCCAAAATGACCGTTGGGTCGAGTTTAGCATAGGGTGTTTGACTCTCGTGATTCAAATGTGAAGCCTCTGATGGGTAAGTGTATAGATGTATTATACAGGTTACGATAGTGAGTTGCAGTTGGATAGCTACAAAATCATGCGACGTTCCAATTCATGTAATATTTTTTTGCGATGTATTAATGTTTCTTTGTTTCTTGAATCTAAAGCAGCATTTATGTCTTCAATCACAGTCGCAAAATCAATGACGGCATGATCCTTAATTTTTTGTTGTCGATAAAACCATTCTGCAACCATGCTCCAACGCCATAAAGGACTTTTATTAGCAATCTTTAATATGGGCTTAGGAAAATCTTTTGTCCCCCGTTCTCCTAATACAAATAAAGAAACGGCTTGTCGCGACATAGATACTCTTTCTGCGATATCAGATAAACTGACTAAATGTTCTGGCGCAACACTCACAATCTTTGCACCTAGAGACGTTGACTCCACCGCTTTAATGGCAGAAATGATGGCATGCTCCAAATTCTCATCTTCTCTATCAAAATCAAGATAAACAGTACCATTTTTATAGTTAATCAAAGCATCATCACATCCTGCTTCAAACAAGGCATCTTCCAAATTAGGCGTTTTTTCATCTACGCCATCAAGAACCAAGGTAAACTGATACACTTTACTCATCTTGTTCTCCTTGATGCTCACAAGCATCAACATTACGTTTAATTTGTTTAGCATGGTTTTCAGCACTTTTAGGCGTTGACCATATGCTCATAGCATGTCCATCTCTATTTGCTAAAGGACATAAAATTCTTCCCCACGCATGAGCTGAATTTCCAGGTGGATGATAACGCCAACCTTTAGATTCTGCATACTTCAAAACTTGTTCTATATCTTTATTAGGGTGTTTAGGTCTCACAACAATTCCTGTTTAAATTATAACTACACCGTTGACATTTGTCAACGTAATTGCAAGTTGATTGTGTAACTACACACCAGCACGCGACGTCCCGCGGCTTGTCCGCGGGATCCAGCGAACACCTGTGCATCATGGACCCCGCGGACAAGCCGCGGGGCGTCGGAACGCTGGTGGTACCTGAGCAGTTACTTGATTGTAAATATAGTAATCTATTTACAGCTATCAGGTTGTCCATTTTCATCGCATATGGCACTTTGCTCATCAAGGCAGAATTTAAGTGTTGTGACAGCGCATGGGGGCAGCGGTGTACTATTGTAAATAGTCGACAGGCATTCCCCTTGATTTTTGTAGATAAAGTCATGAGGGCAATCGGGTGTTTGGGATAGAGGTGTGCAGCTCATTTCATCGAAGTTTAAGCAATAAGGTTTCGCTGCATTGGATTCATTATAGGGAATACATGCACAATATTTTGCGTGACCTGGGTCACAAGCGTCGCCATCTGACCCACAAATAAAATATTTATCACTGGCATGACAAGTGATGGTAATTATCCCCAAAATTAGCACGAGCGGTTTGGACTTTAACTTTAACATTTTTCTTCCATTGTTAAATAAAGAGGCTGCGGATTGTAAACCTAAGATACTTCAAAATGCTAGTTTTATCTTTTTTATTATGCCTTAGAAGGTTTCCTACTTTCTCTCGTTTGTCATTGGTAGACGTGATTGCAGTTTTCAATTAACATGGTTTAAATCAACCGTTATTATCGATTCAGGAGTGAATGATATGTTTAAGGTACGGATACCTTCATTGGCTGTTTTAGTTTTAGCTTTGTCACCTTTAGTCCTACTAAATTCAGCTATCGCACAGGATGAACCAAAGCCAAATGAATATTGGTGGCCTAAAAAACTTGATTTGAGCCCATTACGTCAGCATGATGCGGCTAATAACCCCATGGGTGAATCATTCAACTACGCTAAAGAATTTAATACGCTAGACTTAAATGCTGTCACAAAAGATCTTGAACAAATGATGACGACTTCACAATCCTGGTGGCCTGCTGATTTTGGAAACTATGGTCCCTTATTTATTCGTATGACTTGGCATAGTGCAGGCACCTATCGCATTTTTGATGGTCGCGGAGGTGCGGATGGTGGAGGGCAGCGCTTTGCACCACTAAATAGCTGGCCTGATAATGCCAATTTGGATAAAGCGCGTCGTCTTTTGTGGCCTATTAAGCAAAAATATGGTCAAAAAATTTCTTGGTCAGACTTGATGGTTTTGGCCGGAAATGTCGCCATGGACTCAATGGGCTTTAAGACGCTAGGATTTGCAGGTGGGCGTGAAGATGATTGGGTCTCTGAAAATGTGAACTGGGGGGCTGAGAGTGAGTGGCTGGCAAGCAAACGTCACAGTGCTGATGAGAAGCTAGATAAGCCTTTGGCTGCAACCCAAATGGGACTCATTTATGTTAATCCTGAAGGCCCGGGTGGTAATCCTGACCCATTAGCCGCAGCTCATGATATTCGAGATACTTTTGCGCGAATGGCTATGAATGATGAAGAGACAGTTGCACTCATCGCTGGTGGTCATTCATTTGGTAAAGCGCATGGGGCTGCAAGCGCTGCTAAATATGTAGGGCCGGCACCTGAAGGCGCGGGCATTGAAGAACAAGGGTTGGGTTGGAAAAACAGCTATCAAACCGGTAAGGGCCCAGATACTATTACCAGTGGACTTGAAGGCGCATGGACGTCAGCCCCTGCAAAGTTTACCCATGACTATCTTAAAAATTTGATGACGCTAAATTGGGTGCAAACAAAAAGCCCGGCAGGCGCTATTCAGTGGGTTCCTGATAACAAAAATCTGTCATCCATGATACCTGATGCCTATGATGCGAGTAAAAGGCATGCGCCTATGATGTTTACAACTGACTTAGCACTGAAGTTTGACCCGGCTTATCGTAAAATCACGCAGCATTTTTTAGATGATCCTAAAGCATTTGAGGCGGCATTTGCCAAAGCCTGGTTTAAGCTCATTCATCGTGACATGGGGCCACGCTCGCGCTATTTGGGTTCTTTAGTGCCTAAAGAGGAAATGATATGGCAAGACCCTGTTCCTGCTGTTGATTATCCATTAGTCGACGCTAATGATATTGCCAATCTTAAAGCCAAAATTCTAGACTCAGGCTTAACAGTGCCTGAATTGGTCAGAACGGCTTGGGCATCAGCCTCAGTATTTCGTGGTACCGATTTGCGAGGGGGTGCTAATGGTGCGCGTATTCGCTTAGCCCCTCAGAAGGATTGGGCAGTTAACAATCCAGCCGAGCTTGCAAAAGTCCTGAAAACCTTGGAAGACATACAGAAGAACTTTAACAATGCGCAAACAGGCGGGAAGAAAGTCTCACTGGCAGACTTGATTGTTTTAGGCGGCTCGGCGGGTATTGAGCAGGCATCAAAACTGGCAGGTCATACGATTCAGGTTCCTTTTACGCCAGGAAGAACTGATGCCTCAGCTGCACAGACCGATGCGCAGTCTTTTAATGTTCTAAAACCCACAGCAGATGGTTTTCGTAATTACTTTGATAAGAGTAACCAAAAATCTCCGCCTGAAATGTTAGTCGATAAGGCTTACATGTTAAACTTGACCATTCCTGAAATGACAGTTTTGGTTGGGGGTATGCGCGCTCTTAATGCCAATGCCATGCAGACAAGTGATGGCGTATTCACCGATAAGCCCGGGACTTTGACCAATGACTTTTTTGTTAATTTGCTTGAAATGTCAACGCAGTGGAAGAAGTCAGCGACGACTGAGGGTGAGTATGAAGGGTATGACAGTACTGGCAAATTAAAATGGAAAGCCACGCCTGTTGACCTTATCTTTGGCTCTAACGCTGAGTTGAGAGCTGTGGCTGAAGTCTATGCCATGGATGATGCAAAAGAAAAGTTTGTAAATGATTTTGTTAATGCTTGGGTTAAAGTGATGAATCTTGACCGCTTTGATATTAAAAAAGCGAGCATTACAACCCAAGCCAACGAATAAATTGATGGGTTGATTGTAACTTAACCGTGGGTTTTGCCTCAAATTCTGCACTGTAGTTTGAATGTGTGCTTTTATTCAAACGTGCGGTTTTGAGGCTCCCAAGGTATACCAATTTCATTTCAGTGATGTAGTATCCATGAATAAGTTTTACCTCGGGGATGGCAAATCTTACTGCACCAAACTGATGGGTATCGATGAGTTGTTTAAATTCATCATTACTTAAGGCGATGTATTCAACGTTATTGATTTGACGTCTAAGCATACGATTAAGCGGTGCTTTTTTGTGAAAAGTGGTTTGGTAGATGTCAGCTGCCATCACAACAACAGGATTGTTTTCTTCACGCTTATTATTTTTATTAAGGTCGGCAAACAGGATATCTTCACGTGCCTCATCATCTGGGGTCATTGGGGTTATGTCTTCATTTTGTGCCGCTAATGGGGCGAAGTGGTTGCAACGAAGATATTTTGAGCTATGTTGCCAATCATCACTCGGGTAATACGCCACTAATAACCCATCATCCTTAATGGTATTAATAATGCTTTTAGATAAGCTTAAAGGAACCGCGGGGCAACCCCAACTTCGACCGGCTCTGCCATATTTTTTGATAAACGCTTCATCCATATACCAACCGCCATGCATGACGATATAGCGCGTCATGGCATTGTCATTAAAGCCTGCATCAATGCCTTCTAATCTTAACGACGTTCCTTCACGGCCATAATAAGCTTCACCGGTTTTATAGACGCCCATGCTGCTGGCTTTACTGTCGTTTTTATTTGAAAAAAAGGTTGTAAATAATGTACCTGACTTAATGCCGTGTGAGACATAAGTGTTAAAAAGTAAATTTTTTTGCTTTAGGTCAAAAATCCAGAGGCGCTTAGCGTTTGATGGGAGTGAGTAATCAATAACGGTTAAAATGTTATTGTTGCCAATATGGTTTTCATGCGTGCATTCTAAAGTTGTTAAAACTTTATCGATGACGGCACGATTAAGATGATAATTGGGTTGACTCAGTAATTGTTTAATTTGATTGATGGGAGGGAGCTGATTAATGCCATATTTAGCATTGAGCTGCGTTAAGATGCTTTCCATCGGCGCGCTTGTGGCAAAACAAGGAGCGGCAATCGCTAAGGATAATAGCAGGCTTTTCTTCATGATAGACCCTATTTTATTATTAACCAACTCACGACGCCCTGCGGCTTGTCCGCAGGGTCCATGATGCTCCAGCATTCGCTGGATCCCGCGGACAAGCCGCGGGACGTCGTGAGTTGTGGTAATTGCATTATTGTTATGTCATTTAATATAGTCCATAAATTTAAAAGCTGCAGGAAAAAGATGCGTTGTTATATTCTGTTAGGTATTTTGTAGCGATAGGATTGCTATGGTCTTTGGCATAATCGTACACTGTTTTCCCAGAGGTGGATTTTATATTTATAGATGCGCCTTTTGCCAATAATAATCTGATGATAGTGTCATCGGTTTTGCTTTGTAGTGTGGTACAAGAAATCATCAGAGGCGTTTCACCATTGATGTCAGTCGAATTGATGTTAATTTTTTTTAAGTTTAAGAGATAACGCACAATATCGATTGTATGAGATAAGACAGCTAAATGTAATAGCGATTTTTTATCACACTGTCGCTTTATATTGAGATTGTGAGGTGCGGCATTGAGTAGTGCAATGAAGACCTCTGTCCTTCCTTGTGATATGGCAAGTGTGATGGGTGAGCTATCTGAACTATGATAATGAAAAAAAGCCCCCCAGCCACGTTTAATTCCTTGTCTTATAGCGCTCATATCGCCTTGAAAGGCCGCGATAGAGAGAAAGGATAATCGGGTATTATTATCGCCTTCTTGATAGGTCGCACTTAGCGGAGCGATTGCTTTAAGCCACCTAAGATTTGGGTCTATGGGGGTATGAGGTTTGCCGATAAAGTCCATCGATAAAATTAAATGACGAGACAGCTTTGCGGCAAAATGCGTATATAAATAATCAACCATACCGTCTGTATTAAAGCGCAAATAAGGGTACTTGAGGTCATGTTCATATAAAGAGTTTGTATTTAACACTAACCACTGATTTCCTTGGATGGTTATCGCTATCGTATGGGCATGACTTGATAATAATAAAACAAATTTATGCTGATGGAGTGAGGTAAATAATTGACTAAAAATGTATTTTGCATCATTTCGGTCTTTAAAGGCGTGGGTGTGCATGAATTGTCGTTTGACGTGATGATGGGGGTCATTAATTGTCGCTAAAATAACATCAATGTCCGCTTGCCAGGTGTGTTTTCGGTAGATATTGGGATATTCTTCAGGGCTTTGTATTTGAATTATTTTTTTAATACGGTATTTGAAATTTAAGAGTAAGGCGTCTTCTTCTGAAGTAGAATGCATAGGAATATCACGTAGTTTTTCCGGTAAACAGTCTTGGTAGCGTCTTAATGCATCAAGTTGCTTGTAAAACGTTTCCTCATTGTTTGTCATAAAAAGAACGGCCCAAAGCAAAGATACACCAAAGCACACGCCATCACTTAATTGAAATCCATAACAAGCAAAGAGCGTTAATAGTTTATTGTGTGAGAGTTTTTTGTGCGGCGTTTGTACGACAAGGTTGGTAGATAGGCCTACCTTTGTGAAATAAATATGATAGGCGAGTAATAAAAGGGTACATGCAAGAAATATCAGGATAAGTGATATTGCATTTAGGGATTGCACGTCTTTTTAACCTCAGTTGATGATGTACTAGACCATCTAAAAAAACCATATAACCAAGGCTTTGGCGGCTCATTAGATGTGCAAGCATTGGTTGGTAATGGACGTTTTTCAGGGGCTAAGATATTGAAATAAGTTAACCAGGGTGAGGTGTCTTGGATTATCTCGTCATTTGCAAACGTGGTTTCAACCGGCGGGGTTAATGCTTCTACTATTTTAGTATGAGATGGCTTGGTCTCATTCAGGAGGAGAACAGCTTTTTTGCTTGGGTCAAAAGACATGACAAAAATAGGTGATTTTGGTTTAAACCAACCGGTAAAGCCATAAGTCCAACATCGCCAAAACCAAGTTCTAAAGGTAATAAAATGTTTAAACTGGCTTATCGCTAATTCAAGCTTAGCTTCTTTTAAAGCTTGTTTAATATGAGTTAATGATTCTGGCGAAAATTTAATAGCCTGCGCCTTAAGCGCTGCCTCGCTTAACATAATAACGGTGGCGTAGTCTCCCTTTTCTCCATGATATTGGAGTATTTTTTTTGCATCATGAAATACAAAATAGGCCGCATTTTCCGCATTAAGGCGTTCTGTTTTTTGATATAGTGTTTCAAAAATAGTGTTTCTAATGTGGATATCAACACTTTTAAACGTGAGTAATGCAAGTGTTGAATTAATTTGTCGCAGTTGCTCTAAATAGGTGGTGAGTAACGTATTTAAGGCGGTAGCACAATCTCTGCGCCATTTGAAATGGATTAAAAAATAATCGATATTACGCATGACTAAATCATAAGCGGTGAATAAGGCCATATCTTCTATTATTGATTTATCAATTTTGGGTGGTAGGGGCGTATCAAATTCAGTTAAATTTCGCCAAACACCAAAACTTAATTGTTTACTCGCTGCTTGTTTGGGCTCAACAAAGGTCCCGGGGTCGTAGCTTAAGATATTATGTAGCCGATGAGTGTTAACACGATTTCTGTGATAAAACAGCGATACATCACTGTTAAGGGCGTAATGACGCAGCGTATTACCCGTAAAAAACGAGATTTCTTTTCGTAAGAAGGCAAAGCTCGGTTTTTCACTGAGCTCAATGAGCAATCGGATGGTATTAGATTCTAGCGCATTTTGTAATAAGACTTTTTTAGTGAGTTTGCTTATCCATTGTTTTGCAATGTCCCCTTGCATGGCGCCACTTAAGTAATGCTCAATCGCATAAGCCAAATCACATTCTTGGCAGATATCAATGAGTGCATCTAAGGTTTCGTTATTGAATTCAGTTAATGCTTCGCTATTATCCATGAGCATTTGACGGATGAGTGCGCATTGATAAGGCGGGGTATCTTTTAAGGTTTTTAGCACTAATGCGCGTTCTAAATTAAAGAAGCTGATAACTGGGGTGGCGGCATCGGGTGCTGTTTGAAACTGTTTGAGCCAAAAGGGGATAAACCATATTTTTGTGGCACTGGTGAAGGGATAAAATCCTTGACTAAACGTGCTTAAAATCGCTTTCATTTTGTCTTGATTGAGACAGAAAAACGTTTGAACACTAACCAAAAGGTGTAGTAAAACCGTCTCAGGGAGTAGCGTTATCACCTCATTAGGCAAAAGATTTACATTGATGCGTTGGATAATGGCTTGATAGGGTGAGGGTTTGGGTGTTGTTTGAGTTTGAAGCGTTTGAAAATAAGCGCTGGTGTCTATTTGTTGCATTAAAAGATGGCTTGCAATTAACGTTTGTAGCAGTGATTCAGGTCGTACTGGGTCAAGGCAGTCGATGAGCGCATTATAATCAAGTGATGTCGTGTGTAGCACATTAAATAAATCAAGGGCCTTGGGTAATTGTTGCGGGCTTAAGTTGGCTTGTAATAATCCTTGTAGGAGGTGCACACCATAGACGGGGTCACTTTTGAGGGTTGCCATAATTTTATTGGGGTCGCAAAGAGGAGCTAATACGCTTAATTCATCGGCACATAAGCGTTTACTGTCTAAACAGTCGTGTAATATCCAGGCATATTTTGGTGCATCACTGAGGTCTTTTGTGGTGATGGTCTGACATAAATGTTTGACGAGGCCCACTTCAATGACATAAGACAGTAATGCGTGTAGATTTAGGTCTTTTTTAAACTGAGTTTCACTTGTATAGAGCTTAGTCCATCTTAATAAGGTTTCAATCAGATTTTGTTGTTCTGATGCTTGGGCATCAGGGTAGGCTAGCGCTAAAAAATAACGGAGCTTTAACCAGCAGTGTAAAAAATCTTTATTGGCGGTTGAAAGCTCTTTCTCAACCATATCTGTTTCTTGAATATAATAGTTTATTAGGCTCTTTTTCTGAAGCCAAGACAATGCTTTTTTTCCTGCTTCTTTTTCACTGTCAGGGCGTGTTGACCAATAATAAAAAAATGCAGCATCAGCCATAAAAATAGTTTGTGCGGCAGGATTTTTAAATCCTATGGCTTGCGCTTTAAGTGGGAAATTTTCAGGAGGCGTCACTGCAAAATGTAGCCGTTGTCTTTCATATGATAGATCGGTAGTTATATTTTTAGGGTTGATTAGGGTTGAATAAGTGGTTGATGGCATGTCACTTATTAAAGAAAACACTAAAAATTCATTGTCACTTAATTGTGTTAAGGCATAGTTAATCAGCTGTGTTTTAAAGGGCAAGCTTAAATGTTTTAAAAAAGGTTTTAGTGTTTTACTTTGTTTGAGCATCAAAATGAGTTGTGTGACAAAGGCATTTTGATAGTGAAACTTGGTTTTATCTGTAAAAAGAACGTGATAACTCTCGATGATAGTTGCTAAATCATTTTCACTTAAAGTCGGTAGTAAAGGGTTGCTCGATAAGCTTGCAATTTTTTTATCAATGAATGCCGAATCATTGTTGAGTGAAAATCCGACCGAGATAATTTGTTGTCGCATCTGAAGTAAGTCAGAAAATCGCGTATCAAGTTTGGCTACGTCTTGATTAGGCCCATCAGTATCATTTTTTAAACTTAATGCTTCTGGTAAAAAAAGCAAAGCCATTTGCTTGGGTTCAAAATGAATATTTTTACAAAACATGGCCATCAAAATTAAATCTTGGAAATGATGGCAGTTGAGCCATGTCATCACATCATACCAAGTATTGAGTGTTTCAATGGGCATTGCTGTTAATGCCGCGATAAAGACTGGTAAGGGTTTGGTTTCAAGCGGCTTAAAGGTATCTGTTATTGCACGCTTATTGGTCGCTATCAATAAAAGTTTTTTATTGAGTCGCTGTACGTTCCCTAAACATTCTTCAGGGCTAAAGTGACTCATTATTTGATTAAATAGCTTATCATCCATCCTTGAATATCGCGGTTGTGATAATAGTTCATCAAAAATAAGCCGTTTAACGGGGGGATGCTCGATAAGTTTGGTTGAGATTAAACTGCTTAATAACTCATGTCTGAGTTCATAAGAATCAAACTGAAATTTAGTCAGACTTTCTTGATGAAGTTTGCTCGCTTCAGTCACTGCAGTTGAATCTAAGTCATGTAGTTGTGGGAGTGTTTCGCCTTTTATTGCAGCAATTGCATTCTGAGGCGAGAACAAATTCCATAGTCGCATGCTAGAATATTTTTTAATATGTCCGAGCTTGTGTTGATATAAGCGTATCCCTGTTTTAGCCGTTTTTTTGTGGGTATCATCTAACTTATCTGGAAAAGTGCTTATATAGTCATCAAGTAGGTTGACCAATCGGTTATTGAGATTTTCAATAAAAATGCTTTCGCCTTGTGATAACGGACTGATAAGTGCGTGAAACAGTTTTGTTTGTTCAATAAAATCTTTAAGTGCTGTATTACTTGTCGTTTTCCAGGTCAAATAAATATCTAAAAAGGTATTAGTGAGCAAACTCAATTTATGGATATAACGTACGCTAAGCAAGGTTTCTATTTGGGCATTTCCAGCATTAGACAGTGCTTCAAACAGTCTTGCTAATTGATCAAGCTCACTTAAGATGAGCAATCGTCGTTTGATAGCCTCTAAACAGTCTTTAGCTGATAATACGGTTAAATAATTGGCATGAACAAAACTGCCTTGCCAGGGATTAAGCCATTGCAGTCTGATAAATTCGGCCAAATAACTCTCAGGCTGAACTTCCATATCTAATGAAGGCGCACGTAGGGCAACACAGAGTGAGGCTTTTTGATAGTCATTGGCCGTGATAAATGCATTGAGGTACTTTATGTCATCGGGATGCGTCGTATAATTTGCTAATAATACTAAGCTTTGTTCATCTAAAAATAGTTTATCAAGTGTGTAGGTTGGGCCTTGGCCCAACAGTTTAAAATAAGCCCTAACCAATTTATTTTTAGTACTCACTGGATTATAGCTATTAAGCAGTCGTGTGATATCTCGATTTGATTTGATCTGGCTTAATAATTCATGTTGCTCGGCTTCTGTGAGGTCAGTCGTTGCTTCATCTTTTCTAAAGATTAAATCAACAAAGATATATTTTGTCTGGCTGATTTTAAAAATTTCATATAAGTGTCGCGCAGATAAGGCATTGGATAGGGTAAATAACATCCCCATTTGGACATCCGATAGCGCTTTTTGCCTTAAAATGGTGTTGGCCAGTTTTTGTTGATTGGCTGGACGCAACGTTTCAAATAATCCACCAAACTGCGTTTCTGTCAGATAGTGCGGGGGATTTTCCAATAATTGTTGTATAAAGTTCTGATATTCATCAGTATTGATAAGCACAGGATGGGTATCATTCGATGTTTGCTCTAAAATATGTCGTGTTAAAAATTGCTTTTCAATAGGGTCGTCATGATTGAATTTCAACCATTTTAAGAGATTAAGATTAAAGGTTTCATCACGATGTAAGGCGTTATCCCAAATCGCATCTTGAGCCCGCAGATGACTTAATAATGTCATTAAAAGCTGCTGTAATCCTCGCATTGATAAGGTTTCGTCAGTGCTTAAATGGGGATTGCCAAGAATTTTAGTTAAAAAATCGACATGCGTTAGTACGAGTTTTACATCGTTAAAATCGTTGGGTTTAAGGGGTAATGACATCAATAAATGCGTCAACGCATAAGCAGTTGTGCCTTCAAGTTTTGTTGGGTCACACTGAAGATATGCTGTATTTAAAAATAGTCGAATGGCCCCTGGATGTTGTTTAATGGCTTCAACAATGGCTATTTTATGGGTGGCGGTATTCGATTTTTGCGATAAGTGAATAAAAAAAGTGGTTAATTGCGTATCCGTAAAAAGGTTATTTTGGTAAAAAGGATAGAGTAGTTGTGGCGAGTTTGGGAGTTGTAGGAGTATTTCTGCAATGTCTAAATCCTTTTTTTGAGCCATCAGGGTTATGAGCCATTTTGGGTGCAAGGTTATGACTTTGTCCTCAGGTGCATTTTTAAATAACCATTGCAAGATACCATTATCAAGTTGTGGAAATACTTCATCAAAAGCCTTGAGCGAGGTTAACCAGTCCCAGCTTTTTTGATTAAAGATAGGACTATTATCTGTATTTAAGGTGATAAGTGTTGTGATGATAGTGAAACAATGATCAGGTGGTAGTCCATTGATATGGTCAGCAATTCTTTCCCAGTGCTTATGATAAATAGGGTCGACAGCGCGTATTAACAGATTAACGAGTGTTTTAAATTGTAGCCCTTCTAAATCTTTGCCTTCTAATTGTTCAAAAAGCGTCAGTTGTTTGTCTTTATCAGCACGTTCAATATTGCTAATTTTTATGGGGTCAAAACAATGCTTATCAACTAATTTCTGAGTTAAATACTCAGTAATGAGTGCTTCTGCAGCTGTGGGCATATGTCTTGTATCTGGATGTAAAAATTGATAACAAGCATTTTTGATACGTAAATAATTGTTTTTAGGTAACTGCTCAGGTACTGCCTGCGCCTCGACGCCCCGCGGCTTGTCCGCGGGGTCCATGATACTCCGGTGATCGCTGGATCCCGCGGACAAGCCGCGGGACGTCGCGAGTTGGTGAGTAGTTACGTTTTTAGCCGCTATATCAAGCGTTGGAGCGATGGATTCAATGGCTAAAAAGCACTGTTGAAGGAGTGAAGGCTTAAGTTGAAAATAGGTGAGCCATTGATAAGCCAGACTTTGGATGTCCTTTTCATCTAACACGGCAAGTTTTAAGCATTTGTGAATTCTAAGCTTTAAATCAGTCTCAGCAGAGGCAACTAAATATCCTTGTAACATCGAAGGGGTATATGATTGAGCCGTGGTTGTGCGTTCACAGAGTTTATTAAGACATTCAGGGTTTAATAAGAGATGTTTGGCTAAAAGTGCTTCGTTTGGCCATTGATGAATGTCGGCTTTGTCATCGTAAGTGGCTTTAAGACGATCACTTAGCGTTAATAGGCATTTTTTAAATGTGTGTTCAAAGGCCGGATTATGGTCTATTTTTTCGATTAATGCCTGAGTGAGCTTAATTAATGTTGCATCATCAATATAATAAAATAAATTTTCAAGACAATTAGCATGTAACGTTGGCGTATTTGTGATGAGCATGATGAGCATGTCATGTCGCGACTTGTCTTGGAAATAGCGCTCAATTTCAAGATAGAGGGGAGAGATGGGATGATGTTGTAACACATATAAATAAAAGGCTAAGAAGGCTTCTGGGTTTAAGTCATTGAGTAAAGCAAAGGTTGTGATGGGAGATGACCAAAACATAGAGGCGTGTGTCAGTAAGGCGATTAGCACATTATATAAATGAGCGTTTAATGGAATTGTAGCATCCAGAACGTGCCCGTCATCCCGAGTGAAGCGAGGGACCTCCTGGCTATCGTTCGGTGTTATTGCAGGGAGGTCCCTCGCTTCACTCGGGATGACGGCTTTGAGAATAAGCGCCTTTATTAACGCTGCACTTAGATTTACATTATCTTTCCACTCTAAAAAGAGCTTGTTTATCAGTAACACTTTAGCATCTTTTTGCATGGCGTTGATGGTGTCGACAAACTCAGCTAATAAAGCGGTTTTATCAGCATGGGTTTGTAGCTTTTCTTTTAAAATTTGGCAAAAATACTGTGACAGGTTTTTTAAGTCATCATCAAAAAAATAATCAAGCGCCATAATATGATTAGGGATAGATAGCAGCCGTTCAATAGATAGCAGAGACAATAGCTGCTTTTTAAACTCAAGCGTCCCATATTTAGCCCAAGTAAAATAATTTAGAATAATCATTTCACGTGCATCAGATGGAAGCGTTGTGATAAGGCTTAAACATTCAGGTTGAGTATTGTTTGAGATTAATAATTTATCTAATAATGCGATGGCATCTTGAGGTAAAAAAGTATCTACAAAACCTTTAAAACGGCGTTGTCTTATGTCACTGGCGCATGTAACCATCGCCTCACCGATGCGTGATAGGCTAAGTCGTTTAAATTCAGTATTGCTCCAATCATATCGATTGTAATTGTTTAATAATTCATCAGTCAATTTTTGTTGTTGTGGATTTTTAATATCAGGGTGATATTGCCAATTAAATAGCATATTAGCTAAAGGCTTGTTGTCTTTGACGACCATGATAAAGCTTGCTTCATCTCTTGTAGCCATGCTCGCTAACGTATCAACGACTGCATCGAGTTTTATGTGATAGAGGTAGGTGCTTTTTTGATTGATTTCGCCGGCGGCTAATAGCCTTAAATCAAAAATCAGTGATTTTAATTCATCAGGGGTGAGCACAGAGGAAAGATCAATACAAGGCTCACGTTCTAAGGGATAATGTGCTTTAATTAGGTGGATGATAGCCAGATTTGGGTTGTCGATGTGCGGCAAATAATCAATCACCGCTAATAGTTGCGCGGGCGTTAAGTCGGTGACCAACTGCTGGAGGGTCGCAATGTCAGGTTTTTTTTCTTGAAGGGCTTTAAAGGCACTATTTTGAGTGACAGCAAATTGACGAAAATCATTAATAAAAGCCAAGTCCATTTGAGTGCCTTAAATCATGACAAAGTGTAAATCCGGTTACACTCACAGCATACAAGAATGGGCGTTAATTTCAAGCATTAAATAATAGAGCCCGGGATTTTAACCCCGGGACTTTTTGACTAATCGAGGTAGGTATCGCCGTGAAAAAGCACCCCATCATACACAAAGGTCGCGGTTCCCGTGAGGTAAAGGGGGCTATCTTGCTCAATCCAATTAATAAATAGTGTGCCGCCTGGCAAATGTACTGAGATATTAGGTTCAAATTGATAGTATAAACGGCTGATAGCGGCAGCGGCAGCTGCCCCACTGCCACAGGCGAGTGTTTCGCCGACACCGCGCTCAAATACACGAAGAGACAGGGTGTTATCATCATGATGCATCATAAAGCCTACATTGGTAAACTCAGGAAATAAGGGGTGATGGCAAATGATATCACCCAAGGTCTCGACAGGTGCTTTTTTGATGTCCTCCACTTTTATGACAACGTGAGGGTTGCCCATATTGACCGCGTGAAAATTAATGGGGGTATGACCTTCAAGGTTAAGGGTGTAATAAGGTTTTTGTTCAAGATACAGCATGGGGATGTCATTGGGGGCTAGTTTTGGTATCCCCATATTAAGGGTGACGCGATTATCGTGTCCTAAATGCAACGACATTTTAGTAGTACATGTTTTAACCGTGATATCTTTTTTGCGGGTGAGTTTTTTTTCAAAGACATAACGCATCAAACATCTTGCACCATTGCCGCATTGGCCAACTTCATCTCCTGAGGCATTAAAAATACGATAATAAAAATCAATGCCAGATGAGTGACTTTTTTCAATAATAAGGCATTGATCGAAGCCTATACCTGTATGGCGGTTAGCTAATTGTTGAATCAGTGATTTATCAGGATTAAAGGGAGTATCAATGGCATTGATGACCATAAAATCATTGCCTAATCCATGCATTTTTGTGAAGGATATCGTCATGATGATGCCATTGATGTTTGGGGTTCATTCTCTGGTAAATACAATGGGCCTTTTTGCCCACAGCCAGTAATGACACTCAATAGTAAAATGCCAGTAAAAAGAGAGATGATTTTAGCCATTATCTTCAATCAATAAGAAAGAGACTCACATTATAGATTAAGTACTTGCAGAATGAAAAGGCATTCGTAATAATGTCGTTTTTTGCTGAGAGAGTAATAAGTTGAGATTATGTATGATTTGGATGCATGGCTTAGGCGCTGATGCATCTGATATGGCGGGTTTGGCCCGCGCTTTATCATTTTCTGAAGACAAAGTGCATCATGTGTTTTTACAAGCACCTGAGAGACCGGTTTTCATCAATGGTGGTTTTGTCATGCCAGCTTGGTATGATATTACCGGTGAAAATTTGACCGACAGGCAAGATGAATCAGGAATAAATGCCTCAAGCGCTATCATTAATGAAGAAATTTCCAAGCAGATGAAACAGGGTTTTGCGTCATCGCAAATCGTATTGGCGGGTTTTTCTCAAGGGGGTGCGATGGCACTTTACACGGGCCTTACCTGTAATGAGCCATTGGCAGGTATTTTATCAATGTCTGGTTACTTGCCACTCATCGCATCAATAAAATCAACGCAATCCACTACTGTGCCTATCATGATGACCAGGGGAACACAAGACGATGTCGTATTACCGATATGGACAGAAGAATCAATATCGTTTATGCAATCCTTGGGCTACAAAAACATTCAAGCTAAAAGTTACACTATGGGGCATGCTGTATCGATAGACTCCTTGAAAGACATTTCAGCATGGCTTAGTTCGTTATTACGAGATGATTTATGACAACGGTAAAAAAATCAAAAGTTGTTCCTTACTCCCCCCTGCAAATGTATGCGTTAGTTGATGATATATCACAATATGCAAGCTTTTTGCCCTATTGTACGGATGCGGTTGTCCATCATCGGGACAATGATGAAGTTCAAGCAACGTTAAGTATTAGTGCTGCGGGCTTTACAAAATCATTTACCACACGTAATCGGTTGCAACCCAATAAAATGATTGAGATTCGTTTAGTTGAAGGACCTTTCAGCCATCTTGAGGGCTTTTGGCGTTTTGATGCGGTGGATGAGGGTTGTTTAGTTTCTTTTGATATGGAATTTGAAGTTGCGGGTAAATTGATGTCTATGATGTTAGGCCCGATATTTGAACAAGTATCTGAAAAAATGGTTGATGCCTTTTGTGATAGAGCAAGGACGGTTTATGCCTAATATTGAAGTGGTGTATTGCCCAGAAGGCGGCCCTGTATTTTCACAACACCTTCAATTGCCAAATGGTGCGACGGTTAATGATGCATTACGAGAATCAAGAGTATTTTTGAGTTATCCTGAAGCAAAAGATTATGTGATGGGCATTTTTTCAAGTCGCGTATTGCCTCATGATATGGTCCATGAAGGGGATAGGGTAGAAATCTATCGCCCTTTAAAGATTTCCCCTAAAGAGCGTCGGAGAAGAAAGGCTTTGGCTTAGGAGTCATTGATAATTCATGTTCTAGTCTACGTCCCGCGGCTTGACCGCGGGATCCATGGATGCAGCGGATAAACCGCGGCACGTAGGGAGTTAGTTTTTATCTTGTGTATGCGAAATTTTAACTAAACGGTCATTTTTGAAATTTAAAATGACGTGTTTTACTTTAATGTCGTCTTTATTGCGCAGGGTATAAGCGTAATCCCAGCGATTGTTGTTAAATTCAGGGGTAAGTAAGCTTGTGCCCATAAGGGTATTCACGTCATCTTTGCTCATGCCAAAGTGAAGTTTTTTGATTTTTTGTGGGGTTAATAAATTGCCCTGCTGAACGACACGGCGAGATAAATCGTAATCAATACAGCCACTGGCTAAGAGAACAGCCAACAAGACGCTCAGTTGTTTTATCATATTCATTTTCTTTTGCCTCAGCATTAAAAGTCCGACATAATATCATGTCAGAAGCGTAAATACATTACTTGTGTCAGGAGATACTGTGCCAGAAAATCAGCAACTAAAAGACGCGGGTTTAAAAATTACGTTGCCTCGTCTCAAAGTTCTTCAAATTTTAGAAGAGTCTGCCGCGCATCATTTGAGTGCTGAAGGTATCTATAAAGCCCTAATAGATTCAGGTGAAGATGTAGGGCTTGCAACCGTGTATCGTGTGTTAACACAATTTGAAGCAGCAGGTCTTATCTCTCGTCATAATTTTGAGGGGGGCGTTGCTGTTTTTGAGTTAACTAACGCGGCACATCATGACCATTTAGTTTGTGTCAAATGCGGCAGAGTTGATGAATTTTATGATGAAGTTATTGAAATGCGACAGATGGATATTGCAAAAAAAGCGCAGTTTAAAATGACCGATCATGCGTTAAATATTTATGGGTTGTGTGTTCAATGCCAAGTGTAAGGGATTAACAGGGGTATATACATGTCGTTTGATTATATTATTGTGGGCGGTGGCAGCGCGGGTTGCGTCTTAGCCAATCGTTTATCAGAAGATGAAAATAATCGTGTGTTGCTCCTAGAAGCTGGCGGCACGCATCAGTCTATTTGGGTACAAATTCCTTTTTTAACGACCGCGACACTCCCATATTGGTTTAAAAATTGGCACTATTTTACGACACCCCAGTCAGGCTTTAATGGACGAGTCGGTTATCAACCACGCGGTAAAATTTTAGGTGGGTCAAGTGCAATTAATGCGATGATTTATATTAGAGGTCAGCAAGAAGATTATAACGAATGGGCAGCTGTGACTTCTAAAGAATGGACATTTGATTCAGTATTACCAACATTTAAAAAACTTGAACACAATGAGCGCCTCAATGGCGCATTACATGGTCAGCAAGGTGAGCTTGCGGTGAGTGATATTTTATACCCAAATGTCGCATCACAGGCATTTATTGATAGTGCAAATGCATTGGGCTACCCCCTAAATGATGACTTTAATGGTGAACATCAAATGGGTGCTGGGATGTATCAAGTGACACAAAAAAATGGCCTGCGCCATAGCTCAGCGGATGCCTTTTTAAATCCTGTTATGGCACGTAAAAATCTTACTATACTCACTAAAGCGCATACCATGAAATTGATATTTTCAGGTAAGCGATGCACGGGTGTTGACGTGCGTGTTAATGGTAAAACTCAGCAGTTTTTAGCTAAAAAACGCGTGATTTTAGCGGCAGGGGCAATTAATTCACCGCAATTATTATTGTTATCAGGCGTGGGCCCAAAAGACGAATTAAAGGCCCTAGATATTTCTTTAGTGCATGATTTGCCAGGTGTGGGTAAAAATTTCCATGACCATCCTGATTATGTGCATTGTTATTCGTCATCTCATAAAGATTTATTAGGCTTATCGCCATCAGGCATTTGGGATATGTTAAAAGCATATATGCACTATCGTCAGGGCAAACCCAGTTTTATGTCGACAAATTTTGCAGAAGCAGGTGCTTTTATTTGCAGTGATAAAGAAATGACACGACCCGATTTACAATTACATTTTGTGCCAGGCATTGTTGATAATCATGCGAGAAATTGGCATTTCAAACGGGGCTTTTCTTGTCATGTTTGTGTGCTCAGACCTAAAAGTCGCGGGGCTGTGACGTTACAATCAGCTGACCCATTTAAGGCACCTTTAATCGACCCTAATTTTTTAGGGGATGACAGTGATTTAGACTTATTAATTAAAGGTTACAAACTCACCGAAGCGATTATGACCCATGAAAAAATGTCGCACTATCAGGCAAAGCCCTTATATAAAGCAAGTTCTGATGATGAGATTTTAGGGTTAATTAAATCACGGGCAGACACGGTTTATCATCCTGTTGGGAGTTGTCGCATGGGTAATGATGAAATGGCTGTTGTTAGTCCGCATCTAGAAGTTCATGGTATTGAGGGTTTAAGTGTTGTGGATGCGTCTGTTATGCCGAGTGTTGTGTCAGGTAATACTAATGCACCGACCATGATGATAGCTGAGAAGGCGGCTGCCTGGATGCTTGGTTAAGCTTTTTAAAATGAGCCCTAAAATTGGCAAAGCTGGCGTCAACCCTTCCCATAAAACGCGCTTTCGCCATCCATGGCGTGCTCTAGAAAAACATCCTGTTTTTCAAAGGTTTTATGGGAAGGGTTGACGCCAGCTTTGCCAATTTTAGGGAGTTATAATAATTTTTGTGCTAAATCTGGCAATTTAGTCTAAATTTAATGATATTAGTCGCAAGGAAAAATACTTATGTACGACGATTTACGCCTACCCTATCAAGTGAATGTTAATCCCACCTTATCTTTGGGCGGCATTTTTGTTAATAACGAGGTTGTGCCTGATGCGCCGGTAAACTTGGTTTTAAAATCGTTTAATCGTCATGGATTAATTGCGGGTGCTACAGGGAGTGGTAAAACGAAAACCATGCAAGTATTGGCTGAGCAATTATCTTTAAATGGCGTGCCAAGTTTAGTCATGGATATTAAAGGTGATATTTCAGGGCTTGCCATGCCAGGGGAGAGCAGTGAATTTTTGGTTAATCGAGGTAAATCGTTAAATCTGCCCTTCACACCCAGCGCTTATCCTGTTGAGTTTTTATCGCTTCAAAAAGGGCAAGCAGGTGTGCCACTTCGCTCAACAGTCATGGATTTTGGCGCTGTTTTATTTGCTCGATTATTAGATTTAAATGAAACGCAATCAGGGGTGATTACCATTGTTTTTGAGTTTGCTAAAGACAATAATATTAAACTAATCGATCTGTTAGATGTTAAAAACATATTACAATATTTACAAACCGATGAAGGTAATGCGCAAATTGAAAAGGCTTATGGTGCTGTTGCCAGTACATCGGTGGGTACGATTTTTAGAGCGATTATTGAGCTTGAGTCACAAGGTGCGGAAGCCTTATTTGGGGAGCCTGCTTTTGATGTCCAAGATTTGGTGCGTATAACGCCTGATAATTATGGTGTCATTTCTATTGTAAGACTCATGACGCTACAAGATAGGCCCAAATTATTTTCAACGTTTATGTTGAAGCTTTTAACAGATGTCTACAGGAAAATGCCAGAATTGGGCGACCCTGAAAAACCAAAATTAGTCATCTTTATTGATGAAGCGCATTTGATATTTAACCATGCCACAAAAGCTGTATTAGATTTGCTTGAAACGATGGTTAAACTGATACGCTCAAAAGGCATAGGATTAATTTTTTGTACGCAAATGCCAGATGATGTGCCAGACAGTGTTTTAAGTCAATTAGGCCTTAAAGTTCAACACACGCTCAGAGCCTTTACAGCGAAAGACAGAAAAGCAATGAAACTCGTGGCACAAAACTTCCCGCCATCGACGTATTATAATACGGAAGAATTATTAACGTCTCTAAGTACTGGGGAGGCCTTGCTTACAAGTTTAGATGGCAAGGGGCAGCCGACACCGTTGGTTCAATGTATTATTAGAGCACCGGCTTCACGCATGGGCACCTTGTCTGATTCAGAGATGGCCTCTTTTAGTTCTCGTTCAACTTTAATGGGGAAATATGGCACAAAAATAGAGCACGCCCTTCAAACTTTAGGCTCAGTACAAGCAACGGCCCCTGCGTCACCAAATGGCACATCAGCCCCAAGCAGTGAACCATCGGTCATTACGACGCTATCTAAAAATACACTGGTTCGCCAAGTTATACGCCAGGTGTTTAGAGATGGGTTCAAAGCGCTGTTTTCTATATTAAAGGGTAAGCGTTAGTTAAAATATACCCAAGATGCTTCAAAATGCTATGTTTTAGGCGACTTGATTTTTTTGGCTATAAAGCTTTTAAAAGTGAGTAATAGCTGGCTCTATTGCGAACTTTTAAAAGCTTTATAGCCGG
>Ga0075163_10002785_pt1 | contig 23483 bp, 20 predicted proteins | sample JI1023141ADNA_FD_71478 | JGI IMG/M metagenome (GOLD analysis project Ga0075163, IMG submission 71478) | Wastewater effluent complex algal communities from Wisconsin, to seasonally profile nutrient transformation and Carbon sequestration -... | ecosystem: Engineered > WWTP > Effluent > Algae... | reverse complement strand
CCACGATCACCGGCCACGGGACGCGACCCGCGCACCGTCGGGCTTGCGCTCGCGGCCCGAGAGGCATCGAATGTCGGTCAGGGAGCGCCGGATCGGTTTCGGTGGGGCCCATGTTCGTCGCGAGGAGGATGCCAGTGTCGATCGTCAGCCGTCTCTCGTCCACGGGTCGTCGCCTTCTCGCGCCGAGATCGTCGGATCGCTGGCCGCCGCGTCGCATGCCCGCGGTCGTCACGCTCGCGATCGTCGTCCTCCTCGCGAATTCGAGCCGCGCGCAAGCGCCCAAGGAACTCGCCGAGACGTACGCCAAGGCCGTGCAGGCGCTCAACGAGGCGCACGCCAAGAAACCGGCGGGCGAGACGGAGGCCGCGCTGTCGAAGAAGATGCCGCGCGAGGCCGTCGCGGCGCTCGAGACGTTGCTGAAGGCCGAAGGCGACGGTGTCGGGGGCGCGCTGGTCGTCGCGGGCGAGGCCGCCTTGGATCTCGACCGCATCGACGACTTCGAGAAGGTACGCACACGGATCGCCAAGGTCTCGCCCGACGCCGCGGCCAAGCTCGGCATCGCGCTCTCGCGTCCGCGGTTCGTGATGCGCGGCCTCGACGGTGTCGAGAAGGAAGGCCTGGAGGCCGTCGCCGCCGCCGCCGACGAGGTCCTCGACGCGTACGCGGCCACGTTCGCGTTCGCCGAGTGGAGCAAGGTCCCGGGCAAGAAGCTGCGGTTCCGCGTGCACCTCGTGACGAAGATCGAGAAGCCGCCGCACTTCGCGCCGGAGTTCCCGTTCCATTCCGAAATCGACTTCCCCGTGATCGACAAGAAGACGTTCACGTCGCCGACGGAAGACGGTCAGTTCCTCCTGTACGGACTGGCCCACGAACTCGGGCACGTGATCGCGATGTGGGGCGACGCCGACCACGAAGAGGACTTCCACGCCTGGGCGCACTACACGGGGCTCGTGGTCGTGACGTGGTTGGCCACGAACCGCAAGGAATCGGCCGCGCTCAAGGAGCTGAAGGACGTGAAGTGGCGTTCCGTCGACATCGAACGGTACCGGTTGTCCGGTGCGCAGGCCCGTCCGGGTCGAACGACGAAGGACGCGGTGCTCGAGCTCTTGTTCGAGACGCAGGACATGGCCGGCACCAAGGCGATCGGTGAAGCGATCAACGCGCTGGACAAGAAGGACGAGCGCCTGCGCGTCAACGGCGTGCGCTACTACACGTTCGACGCGTTCGGCAAGGCGCTGAAGGCCGCGCCCAGCGCGAAGAAGAAGGCCAAGGACCTGGCGCTCTTGTTCCCCAACTGAACCCCGACCCCGAGTCGAGGAAACGACCGCGCCGCCGCCGCGCGGTCCGACACGGCGAGACGAACCATGACGAACACCGATCCCTCCGCGAGCGGCCGCAAGGAACTCGAGCCCGAGACCTCGAACCGATTGTTGTGGTGGGCCCTGGGCGGGACCGGAGCGCTCTTGTTGTTGCTCGTGCTGGTCGGGTTGGTGGCCACGATCGTGGTGCCGAGCCTGTACTCGAAGTCGCGACACGAGGCGCACGCGGCGGCCGCGCGGATGCAGATCCGCGCGCTGGAAGAGATGCTCGAGCGCGAGCGCGCGCGGTCGGGCGCCTATCCGTCGTCGTTGGAAGAGCTGCGTCGCGACGGCGCGCCACTCGCGGGCCAGGCGTTGCCGTTGGACCCGTGGGATCACCCGTTCCAGTACGTCCCGCCGCGAGCGGCCGGCGAGAAGCCGCTCGTCGTGAGCTTGGGCGCGGACGGGAAGCCGGGCGGCGCGGGCGAAGCCGCCGACGTTTCGGATCCCTGAACGCTCCGACACGCGACACGACCCGCGGCGTCCGTTCCGACGCGCGCGGGTCGTTCCAGGAGCCCGATCGCGCTCAGGGCTTGGAGCGCGGTCCGTTCCACGCGCTCATGCCGCCCTCGAGGTTCAGCAAGTTCTCGTGGCCCTGCGACGCGAGGAACTCGCACGCCGCCGCGGATCGCGCACCGGCGGCGCAGCAGACGAGCAGCGGTTCCGACGTCTTCGGCACGTCGCGCACGCGTGCCTCGAGTTCGTCGACGGGGATCACCAGCGCGCCCGGGATGACGCCGGAAGCCGTCTCGGATCGCGTGCGCACGTCGAGCACCCGCACACGGCCCGACGCGACGAGTTGCACGGCCTCGCGGGTGCCGACGTCACGCCACAAGCGGCCTTCCAGGATCATGTCCTGCGGCACGGATTCGCCGCTCGCGACGCGCGCCGTCAACCGTCGCAGGACGTCCAACGATCGCTGTTGTTCGTCGACGGCGTTCTGGACGCGGCGGCGAGCGTCGTCGCGCGCTTCTTCGACCTCACGGCGCATCCCCGCGGCTTGCGAACGCGCGATCAGCGCGACGATCAACGCCACGAGGGCCGTTCCGAACGCGACGTACTCCATGCCGTCGGACTCTAACCGCCGGCCGCACGCGCGTCAGCGAGACTCGGGCTTCACGGCGACGTTCCCGCTCGAGGTCTCGACCTTGACGGTGCCGCCGCCGCCGTTGACGCGACCGGTCAACTGCTTCTGGTCCTTGCCCAGGCCGCCCGGTTGGATCTCGATCGGATAGCCGACGTCGATCGAGCCGTAGCCCGTCTTGGCCGACAGCACGAAGCCCAGGTCCTGCGGCGCGGTCAGCGCGACCGCGCCGTACTTCGACGAGAGCGACCAACCGTCGCCCACGCTGCTCTTGGGCCGCGCGGTCACGCGCACGTCGCCCGAGCTGCTCGCCGCGGCCAACGACGTGAACACGCCGTCGAGCGACACGGATCCGTAGCCGGTCTGCGCCGACACCGCGGCTTCGACCGCGGCGGCGGAGATGTTGCCGCTCGAGGTCTTCAGCTCGAGGGCCCCCGAGCCACCGTCGATCGCGACCTTGCCGTAGCCGCTCGCGAGGCTCGCCGTCCGCGCCGCGAGATGATTCGCGATCACGTCACCCGACTTGGACGAGGCCTTCGCCGACGCTTCGACCGTCACGTCGCGCAGGTCGAGTCGGCCGTAACCGCTCTCCGCTTCGAGTTCGCGGCCCTTCACGCGTTCGACGCGCAGGTTGCCCGAGCTGGACTTGACGCGCACGTCCGTCCCGTTCACGTCGAGGACCGAGACGTTGCCGTAGCCGGACGTCGCCGTGACGGCACCTTGTTCCACGTGCGCCACGTGCACGTCGCCCGACTTCGACTCGGCGGTGACGTCGCCGGTCACGCCTTCGACCGACACCTTGCCGTAGCTCGACTTCAACGTGGTCGCGCCGTACGCGCCCTTCTCGACCTTGACGTTCCCGGAGCTCGACGCGAGCTCCAAGCGCACGCCGGCCGGAACCTCGAACTCGTACGTCACCGTGGGGCCACCGAGCTTGCGCCGGGTCGATTCGGGTTCGACCTCGAGTCGCAGCGTCGCGCCCGAACCGGCCTCGTCGATCACGAGCTTCACCGCCGCGAGCCGCCGATTCGCTTCGGCTTCGTCCTCGCCGCTCGCCTGGATCTCGGCCCGCACGCGGCCGCCACTCGTTCCGGTCGCGGGGCGCACGGTCACGTTGCCGTAGGGCGTCTCGGCGCGCAGGGTCTCGCCCGGCGTGAGGTTCAGCTCGTGGGTCTCGACTCGACTCGCGACTTCGCGCGAGGTCACGATCATCCCGTCGGCCGAGTGGACGGTGACGATGCAGGCGGTGGTGAGGACCAGGGAGGCGAGGGTCGCGCCGGCCATGGCCAACGCGAAGCGGGGGAAGTTCTTCATCGAGTGGATCGACCGAACGGGACAGGGGGGGGAAGTCGGAGCCGCGGCTGCGCGGAACCGCCGCCGTCATTTCACGACGCGGGTCGTCGATCGGGCAACTCTTCGACGCCCGTCGAGGTGAAGGGGGAGTGCACTCCCGACCTCTCGGGCCCCGGGGACGGCTCCGAGACAGCGAGAGCGTGACGGGCTCGATGCGCCCCGCCCCCGCTGCGTGGCATCACGCCAGAGTCGGTGCGCTCGATCGCCCCGCGGAATCTCAGATGCGGCGCCGGAACAGCGCGACGCTGGCCGTGAACCCGTGGAGGAAGTTGCGGCCTCCGACCGGCCCGATCTCGCCGCTCGCGAAGAACCCGGCGGTCGGCACGTCGGCCGAGAACGCGGCCCGCAGACAGCCCACGTCGTGGTCGGGGCGACGGAACATGCGCGTGCCGCGCCCGTTGCACGAGAACATCAGCACGCCCGCTCGGCTCGGCTCGGTCCCGGCCGCGGCTTCCTCGCGCACGAGCTGCGTCAGGTCCTCGCCCGCCGTCGCGGCGTCGCGCACCAGGAACTGGACGCTCATGCCGTTGCGGATCGTGTTGTCGGCCACGGCGATCGCGTTCAGGTCCTTCTCGAGCCCCACGATGCCGCGCGCCAGGAAGTCGCCGCGTTGGAACTCGCTCTTCGTCGGATCGAGCGCGAGGCCCAGGAACGGACCGCGCTGCAACAGCTTCTGATCGTCGCTGGGCGCCGTCTGCAGCGTCTCCATGAGCGCGTGCAGGGCCGGTTTGCCCGACAGCTTGAGGACGAAGTTCTCCTTGCACGCCGTGATGACGAACGGCTTGCCGACGGGGCGACAACCTTGGCTGACGATGGCGCGCACTTCGATCGCGCCCTCGACCACGACGCCGATGGCGCCGCCCTCGACGATTCCGCCGTGCGTGAACAGCAGGTTCTGACCCGGACCTTGTCCGCCGCTCGCGAGCCCGCCGATCGCGGGTACGTGGAGCAACTCGCGGTTCAGGACTTCGAGGTACGCGTGGGCCGGGAACGAGAACGGATCGGCGAGCAGGAGGATGCTCGCGCGCGACCGGTCGCGCACGTCGGGCATACCGTTGAACCGCAACGTGTCGTCGGACACGGCTTCGGCCTGCACCGTGAACGGGCGCACGTCCGTCTCGGGCAGCACGGCGGCCCACACGGCCAACGCCGCGCCGCGTTCCACCTCACGCCCCGTGCCCACGATGCCCTCGCCCGTGCAGCCGATGAGTGCCTGGGCGTTCAAGGCCACCGAGAGCCGGGGGCCCAAGGTCTCGATCGCGGCGCCGTGGTGATGCGAGACGAAGCACGTGACCAGATCGGGCGCCGTGTCGCCCAACTCGGCGCGCACGGACGCGACGACCTCTTCGATCGCGCGATCGGAGTCGGTGTGGGTCGAGAGGCAGCTGGCGAAGCGCGGTTCGTTCATGGGACCTTGGATGCACGATCCTCGCGCCTGGGATCCCGCGATTCGAGGGTTCGCGCGCTTTTCCTCGTGCGCTACGATCCGTGCCCCTCACGGAGCTACCGCCATGGCACATGTGTTCGCCTTCGCTCTCGCGATCCTCTCCATGCTCGCGCCGCAGATGCCCGGCGCCACTCGCCCGAACCCGGGCGAGATCCCCGACGACCGCATCGAGGTCCGGCGCCGCCTCGAGTCGTTCGAGAAGACGGTCAAGGATCCCGAGAAGGACGCGGACGCGGTCGCGATGCTCGACGGCATGATCGTGATGTTCAAGGACAGCGCTCCGCGCGACCGCGGTCGCATCCAGAAGTCGCTCGTCGCGTGCGTGAAGTTGTTCGACGCGCCCAAGGACAAATCCAAGCCGCGCAACCTCCCGATCCACGCCGCGGAAGTGATGGCGCAGATGGGAGCCGAAGCGGCGAAGCCGATCACCGACCTGTTGCTCGACTCGCGCGTTGGCAAGGAGATGCTGCGCGTCACGCCGCTTGCGGCCGGCCTCGTGAAGTTGGGTCTCGGCACGCCCGAGGCCTTGGAGTCGAGCGTCAAGTTGCTCGACGATCCGAACCCGCGCCTGTTCACCGGTCTCACGGCCGCGTTCGCGACCTACGAGTTGGAGACACAGGCCAAGCGCAAGCGCATCGCCGGCGCGATCCTGGCGGCCCACGAGACGTTCGCGGCGCGCGTGGAGAAGGACAAGACGATCGCGCCCGACACCAAGGCCTCGTTCCTCGAGAACGGCAACGTGGGCACGATCGGGACGTTGAACGCCCTGGCGGTGCAGAAGCAGCCCGACGTGGCCGCGTTCAAGGCTTGGTTCGCCGAGAACAAGGGCAAGGAGTGGCCGGAGAAGTGATCCGCGACGCGGACGCGTGAGGGTCGGGACCTCTGCCGCTCGCGAGAGACTTCGAGTACGAGAAGGGCGGAAATCCGCCTTGACGTTTTGGAAGTAGATACATACAAAATGGGGCATGGGCCGCCCCAGCACACTCGAAGACAAGCGCCGTGAGTTCCTTCCGATCGTCGCCGGCGCGTTCGCCGAACTCGGGTATCGACGCCTGACGAGCGCGGAACTCGCCGCGCGCTGCGGCGTGGGCGAGAACGTGCTCTACCGCATCTGGCCCGACAAACAGGCCATGTTCCTGGCGGCCCTTGAGTGGGTGTATCTCGCGTCCGAACGGGCGTGGGAGCGCGTGTTGAGCGAGCCGGGCGGCGAACCCAGCGCGTTCCTGCGCCTGCTCTCGTACGAGGCTCGTCACCTGGGCGAACACGGTCTGCACCGGATCGTGTTCGCGGGGCTCAGCGAGACGGACGACCCGCGCGTCAAAGCCGCGCTCAAGGACCTGTACGGACGATTTCACTCGTTCGTGCGCCGGCACTTGACCGCGCATCGCGCCCGAGGCGACGCGGGCGAGCTGGACGTGGAACTCGCCGCGTGGGCGATCCTGGGGCTCGGCACGGTGGCGAACGTGGGCCGCGAGTTGGGGCTCGTCGGCGCGCAACGTCGAGAAGCGCTGCTGTGGGAAGCCGGGCGTTTGATGGCCGACGGACACTCGGGGGCGACGACGCGCGGCGCCTCACGAAAGAACTCGAAGCGCGCGAAGCCGAAGGAGTGATCATGGAAGCGAAGTCGATTTCGTCTCGGACGCCTCGCATCGGACCGACCGCGCATCGTCGACGATGGATGCGGCTCGCCGCCGGCGTGGCGACGCTCGTGTGGGCCGGCCTGTGGACCGCGTTCGTGATGGCCGACGGGCTGACCGACGCCACCACGCTGGGGCCGACCACGTACCTGTACATGTCGGGATTCCTGATCGCGTTCTGGACGCCGACGTGGCTCGCGTGGCGTCGCCCGCTCGTCGGCGCGGTCGCGCTCGGGATCGTGGGAACCGTCGCGTTCGTGTTCTTCGATTACCCCGGCGTGCGCTGGATCCTGGCGGCGCCGCCGCTCGTGCTGGCCGTCGCGCACGCGTTCGTCGCGTGGGACGAGCGGCGTGGGGCCGCGTCCGCGGGCACCACGGAGGCGGGAGAGAACGGCGGATGATCACGGTCCTGCGCATCGTCGCGTGCCTCCTGGCCGTCGACTTCGTCTCGGGGCTCGTCCACTGGGCCGAGGACACGTTCGGCACCGAAACGACGCCCGTGTTCGGGCGCTGGGTCGTGGCGCCGAACGTCGAGCACCACCGCGATGCGGCCGCGTTCGTGCGCAAGAGTTGGTTGGGCAGCAACTGGGACCTCGCGCTCGTGGGCGTGATCCTCGTCGCGATGTCGCTGGTCGGTGGTTGGTTCGGTCCGGGCGTCGCCGTGTTCGCCTTGGCCGGCGCGAACGCGAATCAGATCCACAAGTGGTGTCACGCTCCCGCGCGCGCGCCGTGGATCGCGCGAGCTCTGTGGCGCACGGGGATCCTGCAACGTCCCGCGCACCACGGACGTCACCACACGGGCGACAAGAACTCCGCGTACTGCGTCGTCACGCCGTTCGTGAACCCCGTGCTCGATCGATTCGGATTCTGGCGCGGGCTCGAGCGGCTCGTCGTGCCGTTCACCGGCGCGCCGCGGCGCGAGGACCTGCGGCACCTGCGCCCGTTCCCGTGGGTGCGTGCGCGCGCCACGAGGAGACCCGGAAGAGCGTAGTCGCATCGACGCGAGTCGCCGGCACGCCGTTGGTGGCTCGGCGCGCCTTCACGTGAGAGCTCGCACCCTCGAGTGCGTCACGAACTCTCAGGCGATCTTGGGGATCTCGCCCAGCTTGCGCCAACGCACGACCTGGCTCGCGTCGAACGTGAAGTCGCGTTGCTTGACGTCGACGCCGTAGGTCGCGGTCTCGCGGATGTACGCCTCGGGGTCGGCTCCGGCGGGCGGGTCGTACAGGTCCACGTCGTGCATCACGACCTGGAATCCGTTCGTGCTGTCGAATCGGCCGATGACGACGCGGCCGCTCTTGGTCTCGATGACCAGGTTCAGGCCGTGGGGTGCGTTGTGGAGGCTCTGCATGGAATTCGGTGTCCGTTCGGCGCGTTCCGCCCGATCGCTTCCGAGTCGTCGCGCACGCGAGTTCGGACGTTTCGGTCCGGCCCGTCGCGCCCTCGGAACGAATGCGGCGCGACATGGTATCCGACGGAGCGCTACCATCGCGGACCCATGAAGCTGAACCCGTCGCCCTACATCTGGTTCAACGGTGAGCTGGTCGCCTGGGAGAAGGCCCAGGTCCACGTCCTCACCCACGCGCTGCACTACGCCTCCAGCGTCTTCGAGGGGATCCGCGCGTATCCGACGCCGCGGGGACCCGCGGTGCTGGGGCTCGACGAGCACGTCGAACGGCTCTTCGATTCGTGCCGCATCGTGCACCTGCCGATCCCGTACACGCCGGCGCGCATCCGCGACGCGGTCCTCGAGACCGTGCGGGAGAACGGTCACGATGCGTGCTACATCCGACCGCTCGTGTACCGCGGCTACGGCGCGTTGGGCGTGTGGCCCGAGGAGAACCCGGTCGAGGTCGCGATCGCGACGTTCCCGTGGGTCAAGCCGAACGAGCGCGAGCTGTACGAGAACGGCATCACGGTCGGCGTCTCCTCGTGGCGACGCATGGCGCCCGACACGTTGCCGGCGATGGCCAAGTCGGCCGGCAACTACGTGAACTCCGCGCTGGTGGTGATGGAGGCCAAGCGTCACGGCTACGGCGAGGGCCTCGTGCTCGACGTCGACGGCTACGTGAGCGAAGGCAGCGGGCAGAACGTGTTCCTCGTGCACGACGGTCGCCTGTGGACGCCGCCCGTGGGGTCGTCGATCCTGGCCGGCATCACGCGCCGCTACGTGTTGCAGGTCGCGCGGGACTTGGGTGTCGAGACCGTCGAGCAACGCATCCCGCGCGAGATGCTCTACACGGCCGACGAGGCCTTTTTCACCGGCACCGTGGCCGAGGTCACGCCGATCCGCTCGTTCGACGCGGTTCCGGTCGGCTCCGGGGCGCGAGGTCCGATCACGCGGAGCATCCAGGAGCGATTCTTCGCCCTGGCGCGCGGTCAAGCCGTCGACGTGCACGGTTGGCTGACGCCCGTGCGCGTCTGAGGTCGGTTCGAGCTCGCCGTGGGCTCGTGATGGTCGGAGGGCCCGTAGACCTCCGAGCGGTCACGAATCCGCAACGCCGCGTCACGTCCTCGCCCCGCGGGGGCGACCCCGGAACCGGCGCGGGCGCCCGCGAGAGCCCGTGGAGAGGGTCGCGAGCGCGTGGACCGGTCCTTGCATCCCGCGGATGCCCCGTGAACGCGGGTGCCCCCCAAGGAGTTCGTCATGATCCGCCGCCTCACGCTCGCCCTGTCCCTCGTCACGACCCTGAGCCTTCCGCTCGCCACGCCCGGCTTCGCCCAAGCGCGACCGGGCGCGGTCGTTTCCGCGGCCCCTCTGGGCGGTGCGCAATCCGTCGGTGGGCTCACGCCCGCGCGGCTGCTGGCGGAGGACTCCGCGCACGACGGACGCGAGGCGCGTCGCGCCGCTCCCTCGTTCTCCTCGGTCCCGGTCATCGACATCGGCGGCGGCGGTCACGGAGGTTCGTCCGGCGGGGACACGGCACCGGCGCCTGCCGGCGGGAGCTACCAAGGCCCGGGCGACACGGTCTCCGGTGGCGGATCGTCCGGCCCGCGCGGTTCCGCGCCCAGCGGCGGCGCCCCGTCCGGCGGTCACACCGGGAGCAAGACGAACAGCGGACCCGGCACGAGCTACGGCGGCAAGTCGGGCGCGTCGTCGGGCGGCAGCGCGATGCCCAACCCGGTCACGCTGACGACGACGCAGGACGACACGTGGTGGCTGTGGTGGGAGTTCAACAAGAACGACTACCTGCGCCCGAATCGCTTGAGCCTCGCTCGCATGGCGACGACCGGCGACGATCCCGAGAACACGATTCGACTGGCGATCGCCGCCGCGCGCGACGGAGCGGTTCCGCTGTTCGCCAAGTCGCTGGCGGACGCCGACGCGAACGTGCGCGGAGCCGCAGTGGTGGCGCTCGGTCGCACGGGCGGCGCCGCGTCGATCCCGGCGCTCCTGCGCATGCTCGACGACGCGAACCAGGACGTGCGTCACCAAGCGATCCTCGCGTTGGGTGCGACAGGTGCGCAGGAATCGATCGAGCCCTTGCTCGCGATCGCGCGCACGGGAGCGGTCGACGGCGACGATCGCCGGCGCATCTCGCCGTTCGCGCGGCCCATCGCGATCGTCGCCTTGGGGTTGGGGCGACGTCACCAACTCGACGACCGCATCGACGTCGAGATCATGAAGCTGGTGCAGGACCGGACGCGCTCGAATCGCGAGGAGATCGGGGTCGCGGCGTTGATCTACACCATGCTCGCGCCGTCCGAGGAGCTCGAACGCTACGCGTTGGCGATGGCCAAGGACGACACGGAGGCGCCCAGCGTCCGTTGCCGCGCGATCGAGAGCCTGCGTCACGCGACGTCCGACGCCGCGTTGGCCGAGTTGCGCACCTTCGTCACGGAAGGTCGCATGGACCTGCGTCGCTCGGCCGCGTTGGCGCTGGGAGACGTGAAGAACCCCGCCGCGTTGTCGGTGCTCACCGCCGCGTACGAGAAGGAGACCGAGCCGCTGACGCGTGGTTTCCTGCTGATCTCGATCGGTCGTCGGGGCGGTGAATCCGCGCAGGCGTACCTCAAGTCGGTGCTCGAGAAGGGCGAGAGCGGCATGCGTCGTTGGGCCGCGCTCGCGCTGGGAATCGAGGTGCGCAAGCTGACCGACGTCGATCAAGTCGCGCGTCTCGCGGCCTGCATCCGCGAGGCACGCGAACGCGAGAAGGGGCAGGAGGGGCTGGGCGCCTATTCGATCGCCATGGGGCTCGCGCGCGACACGGCCGCGCGACCGCTCCTGCGCGCGCAACTCGAGACCGCCGCCGACCCGCGCATGCGCATGTACGCGGCTTCGGCGATGGCGCTCTTGGGCGGCGACGAGGACGCCGCGTTCTTGCGCTCTCGCCTGGCCGTCGAGACCTTGCCCGTGGCGCGGGTCGCGATCGCCGACGCGCTGGGGGTCCTGGGGCACACGCAAGACGTGCCGCGCATGGCCGAGGTGCTGACGAAGCTGAACGAGCCGGCTCTCCAGGGCCTGGCGGCTTCCGCGATGGCCTCCCACGGCACGCGCGAGGCGTTGCTGTCGATCAGCGAACTGGCCCGCGTCGAGAACGGTTCGCCCGTGCGCCGTTCGGCGGCCGTCGCGGGACTCGGCATGATCCTCTCGCCGAATCCGCCGTTGACGTTCGCCGAGGTCTCCCGCGGAGCGAACTACACGGTATTCTCCGAGTGGGTGAGCGGGATCTTCGTCACCACGCTCTGAACGAGTTCGGGCTCCCCCGACGGACCTGGCCGGGGGGCCAGTCGATCGCGCCGCGACTTGCCCGCGGCGCGATCACCTTTTCGAGCGAGCCGTTTCCTCGAGGGACGCGCGCGTCAACGCGGCACGAGATGCGTGCGCAGCAGACGATCGACGACGGACTGCGTCGGGTTCAAGATCGCGTCGATCACGGCCAGCACGTACACGATCCCCAGGATCGAGCCGAGGACCGTCGCGGCGACCATGTGCTCCTTCATGGCGAGTATCAAGACGCCGAACGTGCCGGCGGCGAGCGGCAGCCATGCCAGCGTGGTCCGCAGTCCGCACAACCAGCGACCCGCGCGTCGACCCCGTCGGTCACGGATGCGGATGCCGAACAGCGTGAACATCAACCCGCCCGCCAGGATGAACGAGAGCGGCAACGAGAAGAGCCCCCAGGCGATCGTGCCCACGAAGGCCATGACGGCCGCGATGTGATCGAGTCCGGTGCCGACCTCGATCACGGTCGAGGATCCGTCCGACTTGTCCACGGTGTGGAACGCGGTGCGTTGCTGTCGACGCTGGGTCGTCCGGCCACCTTCGGTCTGGATGTGCGCCTCGGCCCACGCCACCTCGGCTTCGGTCGGTACCGGTTGGCGCGCCTGCACTTGCTCGAACAACTCGCGGTTCTCGTCCATGTTCCGCGCCAGCGCCGCACCCCACGGTGCGTGCAACGCGTCGACGATCAGGATGTCCCGCGCACGGCGTCCGTCCTCGTCGAGGGGCCGGGCCTCCTCGCCGACCCGTTGTTCCAACGGCTGGATCTTGCCCGTCTGCAGATCGTCGACCATCGAGCCGAGTCCGCGGAACGTGCCGATCGCGCTGGCCAACATGAAACCCAGGATCGCGACGAACGCCGTCGATGCCGCGGGGAGGACCACGTTGAGCGCCATCTGGGCGCTGCGGGTGCGCCGTTGGATCTGCACCGGCCCCGACTCGAGGCGTGACAGTGCCGCGCGTACCTCGTCGAGCCCGCGGAACTGCGCGGTCTTCCCGATCAGACGCGACACCGTCTCTTCGGCGTGGAACGGCAAGTCCGGCGGCATCACGAGGTTCTGGTCCTGCTTGCCCAGGAACAGGAGCCGCGCGACGTCCGCGATGAGCTCCGGTTCGCTGCGTCGCGCGAACGGACCGTGGCCGACGGGCTCGTCGAGCAGGCGCAGGTCCCAGTTGCGATCGACCCAGATCTGCTCGACCGCCCAGCCCGACGGATTCGCGCCGCTGGCCTTCATCTCGTCGATCAGTGCGACGAGGAGACGTTGCGCCATCGGCCAATCGATCCGACCTCGGGACGCGACGAGCTCGGTGAGGCTCGTGCCGCCGGGGGACTCGAACACGTCCGCCGTGCCGGAACCCGAGTGCACGGCGCCCAACCAACGCAGCTTCGCGTGTCGCGCGAGCGTGCGGCGCGTCTCGTCCACACAGGCACGGTCGGCCTCGCACCAGTGGATCCACACGCTGCGTTCCAGCGTCGTGTCGCGCGCCTTGAGCATGCGGCCCACGGGCGTTCGCCCCACGACGCCTTCCACGGAGTAGTCGCCGAGCATCGTCGGCAACGCCGTGTCCTGCTCGGCCGGCTTCTCGGGAGGCGGCGTCTGCAGTCGCGTCCGCACGAACGGTGGCGTCACGGGCAACGTGAGGGTGCCGCTGGCGAAGTCGTGCAGGCCGCGCCAGCCGTTGCGCCGGCGAGCGGTGCAGAACATCAGCACCGGGATCAAGAGCGGGGCGATCGACAGCCACTGCATGGTGCTCGTCGGGGCGCTCAGGTCGCCACTCTTGCTCATGAACGCGTACAGGACGAGTGCGATCGCGATCGTGGGTCCGAAGAACACGAGGCTGCGGACCGCGGCACCCAGCATCGTCGGTTTGCGAGTCGCCACGGAGACGACGCGGATGCCGAACAACCACTTGCCGATCGTGGACCCGAGCCAGCCCTCGCCCAGGACGTAGTACAGGTGCGGAACGACGTTCACGGTCGCCTGCGCCCACCAGGTGCCGAAGAGGCCCGCTTCGTTGGGCAGGAACGCCTCCCAGTCCATCGCCTTGCCCGTGAGCATGAAGAGCCCGCTCAAGAGAGCCATGGCGGACGAGTCCACGACGTAGGCGCCGATGCGCCGCCAAGGCGAGGCGACCTCGACCTTGCCCGTGGCGAAGGGCAAGAGCGCGTCGCGGAACTCGTTCAGGTCGGCGAAGCGCTTCTCGGGCTCGCGCTCCATCGCTCGCAACACGACGTGGTCGAGTTCGGCGGGCACGTCGGGGCGCGCCGTGCGCAAGGACGGCGGCGGCTCGGACAGGATCCGCGCCAACACCTCGCCCACGTTCGATCCGCTGTACGGCGCCTTGCCGGCGAGCACCGCGTAGAGCGTGGCCGCGCACGAATAGAGGTCGCTGCGCACGTCGAACGAGCGCCCGCGGATCTGCTCCGGGCTGGCGTACAGGGGCGAGCCCAGGAATTGCCCGGTCTGCGTCAGCTGCACGTCGCGTTCGATCGAGCGTGACAAGCCGAAGTCGCCGACCTTCACGCGACCTTCGGGCGTCACGAAGCAGTTCGACGGCTTCACGTCGCGGTGCAGGACGCCGGAGCGGTGCGCCGCCTCGAGGCCGTCGAGCACGTCGATCATCCAGCGCACCGCCGTCTGCACCGGGATCGGTTCGCCGCGGCGGATCTTGTCCTCGAGGGTCTCGCCACCGACGAGCTCCATCACGATCGCGGGCGAGCCGTCGATCTTCTGCGCGCCGTACACGAACACGCAGTGGCTGTGGCTGATCGAAGCCGCCAGACGAGCTTCGCGTTGGAAGCGCTCGAACGCCTCGCCCGAGAGCACGAGGTCCGACATGAGCACCTTGACCGCGACGGTGCGGCCGGTGCCGAGCTCGAGAGCCTCGTAGACGATCCCCATCCCACCGCGCCCGAGCTCGCGCACGAGTCGCAGGCCGCCCACGTCGCGCGGCAACGACGGGGAAGAGGGCACGGCCGGAGGGGGGCTCTTCACGCGGGTGATTGTAGACGGGCAGCTCCGCCAGGGCGAGCGGCGAGGCGGCGGAACTTGGATCCTAAGTCATTGTCGGGAAAAGGTTAGCGACCCTGTGTCGATGGAAGCTGCAATGTCGGCGGGTTGGGCGTGTAGTAGCACATTGATATCATTCCGATATGGACACCGAGGTCCACGTGACCCAGAGGAACCCATGCAAGCCAGCACCACATCCAAGGAAGTCGTCTTCAAGCCCCTCCCCGGCGCCCCGATCCTGAGCCTCGTCATCCTGTTGTTCGCGGGGGCCGTCCTGAGCCTCGTGAACGGCGCGGTGAACCATCAGCCGGTGTGGATCATCATCGGCCTCTGCGGCCTGCTCGCGTTCTTCCTGTCGCTGAGCGGCTTCTTCATCGTGGAACCGAACCTCGGTCGGGTGCTCGTCCTGTTCGGCACGTATCGCGGCACCGTGCGACAGCCGGGTTTCTGGTTCACGAACCCGTTCACGTCGAAGAAGAAGATCTCGCTGCGCGTGCACAACCTGAACGGCAAGACGCTCAAGGTGAACGACCTGCTCGGCAACCCGATCGAGATCGGCGCGATCACCGTGTGGCAGGTGCGCGACAGCGCGCAAGCGATGTTCGACGTCGTCGAGTTCGAGAAGTTCGTGGAAGTGCAGAGCGAGTCCGCCGTGCGCTACGTCGCCAGCAAGCACCCGTACGACGACGACCACACGAACTCGGTCAGCTCCAACCTGCGCGGCAGCGCCGACGTGGTCGCTCACGAACTCCAGCACGAGCTGCAACAGCGGCTCGAGATCGCCGGAATCCAGATCCTCGAAGCGCGACTGTCGCACCTGGCGTACGCGCCGGAGATCGCGGCCGCGATGCTGCAGCGCCAACAGGCCGGTGCCATCATCGCCGCGCGCAAGATGATCGTGGAAGGGGCCGTGGGCATGGTCGAACACGCGATCGAGATGCTCTCGGAGAAGAAGACCGTCGTGCTCGACGACGAGCGCAAGGCCGTCCTGACGGGCAACCTGCTCGTCGTCCTGTGCGGTCACCAGAACCCGACGCCCGTGCTGAACACCGGCACGATCTACAGCTGATTCGATGGCGCAACGCGACGATGCCCGGGAGCCGGGTCACGAAGAGCCCCGCGAACAGGAGCCGAAGGAGCGCAAGTCGTTCCTCCTGCGCCTGCAGCCGGAGCTCTACGAGGAACTCCGGACCTGGGCCGCCGCGGACCTGCGGTCGCTGAACGGGCACATCGAATTCCTGCTCCGCGAAGCCGTCAAGAAGCGCCGTGGATCCCGCGGAGGTTAGGCTGCGTCGGATGACGACGACACGCGACGAAGCTTGGACGCACCTGTGCGAGTGGACGAAGACGGACGCCCTGCGCAAGCACGCACGCGCCGTCGAGGTCGTGATGCGCGCCGCGGCGACGCGCTACGGCGCGGGAGCCGCCGACGTGGAGCGGTTCGGCCTCGCCGGGATGTTGCACGACGCCGACTACGAGGCTTGGCCCGAGGACCATCCGCGCCGCATCGTCGCGTGGCTGGAGGCGCGCGGGGAGCACGAGGTCGCGCACGCGGTGTCCGCCCACTACACGAAGTGGGGCGTGCCGTACGAGACGATCCTCGACAAGGCGCTGCTCGCATGCGACGAGCTCACCGGTTTCGTCGGCGCGTGCTGTCACGTCCGTGAAGGCGGAGTGCGCACGTTGGAGCCGAAGAGCGTCCTCAAGAAGCTCAAGGACAAGGGCTTCGCCGCGAAGGTCGAGCGTTCCGAGGTCGCGGCCGGCGTCGAGATGCTGGGGGTCGACCTCGAGGCGCACGTCGCGTTCGTGATCGACGCCTTGCGCCCGCACGCCGAGGAACTCGGTCTCCTGGGCCGTCCCGCGACGCCGCCCGCTCCCGCGTAGCACGCCGGGCGCCTCGCGTCCGCGATCGTGACGTATCCGCGACCGAGCCGAGCCGCGGAGCGGACTACCAGTAGCGCTCGAAGTGCACGTTGCCCGGCACCTTGGGCGTGTCGACCGTGAAGCCGCGCGTCTCGAGCAGCGCGCGCACGTCGTCGATCATCTGCGGGTTGCCGCACAGGAGCACGTGCGTGCCTTCGGGGCGCAACTCGAAGCCGGCGTGCTCGCGGAACGTCGCCTCCTCCAGCGCCGTCTGCACGCGCCCGCGCAGCCCGTGCCAGTCGCCGGCTCCTGGCTCGCGCGACAAGACCGGCACGTAGCGCACGCGGGGATCGTGGCGTTGCGCCGCCGTGAGCTCCTGGTCGTAGGCCAGGTCGCTGCGCTCGCGCGCCCCGTGGATCGCGACGAACCGGCGGAATCTCCCCGCTTCGGCGCCGTGGTGTCGCCACATCGAAACGAACGGCGCGATGCCCGTTCCCGTCGCGATCGTCACGAGGTCGCGTCCGTCGGGGATGCGCGCCAGGGTGAAGAAGCCCTTGGGCGCCGCGTCGCACCACAAGCGATCTCCCACGCGCAATCCGCGCAGTCGCGGCGTCAGCTTGCCCTCGTCGACGAACGCGATGCACAGCTCGTAGGCGTCGCGCTCGTTCGGCGCGCTGGCGATCGAGTACGAGCGCTTGACCATCCGGACGCGCGCGGGCGGCGCGTCGGGCGTCGTCGACGCGACCGAGGGGGAGACTTCGGACGGCAAGCCCAACTGCACGAACTGTCCCGGGACGAACGCGCCCACGTCGCCCGAATCCGGGCGGATCCAGAACAGCGCGACGCGCGCGTTCACGTCGTGGCGGCGCGTCACGACGGCGTTGGACCACGTCGCTTCGCTCATCGCTTCACCGAATCCAGGTCGACGGGGCGGTTCTGCGCGTAGGCGTCGGCCGCGGCGCGGATCGGCGCGACGAGGTCCTTGCGCCCCGCGCGCTCGGCCAGTGTGAGCGCCTCGAGCGCGACGCGCTTCGCGTCCTCGTAGCGCCCCGACCGAGCCAGCGCGGCCGCCAGCAGATCGCGGTACTCGGGGTCGGCGTGACCGGTGGCGTCGTCCAGCAAGGTCGCCAGGCGAACCGCCTCGGTGCCGTCGCACAACGCCGCGTCCGGACACCGCGCCAAGAGGTTCGCGAGGCCGAAGATCACCGACGCTTCTTGCGGATTCGCCGCGTAGCCGCGCCGCATCGTGTCCACGGCGCGCGCCCAGTCCTTGCGGCTCGTGTAGATGAAGCACAGGTTCACCCACGCTTCGGGGTCGGCCGCGAACAACTCGGTGGACCGCGTCAGCGCGCGGATGGCTCCCTCGGCGTCGCCCGTCTCGTACAGCGCCGTGCCGTACCGCTGTTGGAAACGAGGATCGTCGGGCCGCTGGTTCACCGCTTCGCGGATGCACGTCAGGCCCTCGGGCAGGCGACCGGACTGCGCCAGCACCTCGCCCAGGTTCGACCACGCCTCCGGCATCCCGCGATCGAGCGCCAACCCCGCGCGATACTGGACGATCGCTTCCGCGAATCGCCCTTGCGCGCGCAAGGCCGCGCCGGCGTTCACGTGGGACATCGACGCCTGATCGTCGCGGCGGAACAACGGCCAATTCGCCGGTACCGCCATGATCGCGAGAGCCACGAGTGGCCACGTGCATTCGCGCCAAGCCTTCGCGCGCGCGAGGGCGAGCCCTTGGACCAAGGCCATCGCCGCGAACAGGATCGTGAACGGCACGATCGGATAGCGGTAGCGCCCCATCACGTAGAACATCACGACCGCGACGCACTGGATCCCGAGCAGGACGGCGAAGATCCACAGCGTGCGCCGTCTCGGCCACGCCAAGACGAGTCCCGCGGCGCCCAACGGCAGGATCACGCCCAGGTTCAGCGGTCGCGACAAGAACGCGAGCACCGGTTCGAACCGTTCGTAGAAGTACTGGTCCTCGGCGTCGGGCACTTCGTACCAGTTGACGAGCAACAGCGCCTTCTTGCCCAGGAGCGCGAGCCAATCGCCCGGGTGATCGCCGATCCAGGCGAACGACTGGTCGAACCAGAAGTCCGAGACTTCCTTGGGCGTCAGCTTGCGACCCGATTCGATCTCGGCCAACTCCACCGCGTCCGCGCGCTCGAGCGGCGTGTTGCTGCGACCGGGGCGCAGAGGCGCGTACCGGCCGTCCGCGCCGGGACGGTTGCCGATGAAGAAGTTCGTGCCGGCTTGCGAGGTCGTCAACACGAACTCGCCGCCGACGCGGTGGTTGCGCCACGCGACCGGCGTGAGGACGAACGCGAGTCCCAGCACGAAGGCGCCGACGAGCTGTCCACGCATCGACCAGGCCAGACCGCGGTGTTGCCACACGATCCACGCGACCAGCGCGGGCACGAACAGGATCGTCTCCTCGCGCGTCAGCATCACGAGCCCCATCGTCGCGCCCAACGCCACGAGCCCTCGGCGACTCGGCGCGTCGACGAGTCGCGACGCGATCCAGATGAGGAGCACGACGAGGAAGCCGCCCAACGAGGCCTTCTGCACCAGACCGTCGTAGAAGATCGCCGGCGGATAGAGCGCCAAGATCACGCCCGCGACGACGCCGACCTTGTGCGAGACCAAGTTGCGTCCGGCCAGGAACAAGAACCCGCACGACAGTGCACCCAAGAGCGCTTGGACGACGCGCACGGGCCACAGCCCGTCGCCCACGGCGATCTTGAGCACCGCGAGGAAGTAGGGGTACAGCGGCGCCTGGTAGAACGTCTCCGTCCCCATCCAGTCGCCCGCGGAGATGCGGCGAGCCCACAGGTCGTATTGGCGTGCGTCGACGATCAGGTGCTCGAAGAGCGGCACGTCCTGCGCCTGGAACAGGTGAATCGCGCGCGCGACCAACGCGAGCCCCACGATCCACAGGAACGCGCGCACGCGGCGGCTACGGTCGGCGGCGGCGACTTCGGCCACGAGTTCCGCGGGATTCACCCTCGGAGCGGCGACCTTGCGTTCGTTGCGACTCATGCGTGCGTCGTCCGTTCGATGGTCTCGCGGTGCGCTCGAGCCAGGTCGCGGTATCGACCCGGAGTCCGGCGCACGATCTCGATCTCGCGCTCGTTCAGCTTGCGCTTCACGACGGCGGGAACGCCCACGACCAAGGAGCGCGGCGGCACGATCGTGCCCTCGCGCACCAACGCGCCCGCTGCGACCAGGGATCCGGCGCCGATCCGAGCTCCGTCGAGGATGCGCGCACCGATGCCGATCAGGACGTCGTCTTCCAGCACGCAGCCGTGGATCGTCGCCGAATGTCCGATCGAGACGCGACGCCCGACGACGACGGGCCACTCACCCAGCGTCCCGTGCATCACGACCCCGTCCTGCACGTTCGTATCGTCGCCGACGACGATCGAGTGCACGTCGCCGCGCAGGACGCACGCGTACCAGATCGACACCCGGGCTCCGAGCGTCACGTCGCCGATCAACGAAGCGTTGGGCGCCACGAAGACGTCCGGACCCAACACCGGCTTCTTGTCGCCGAAGGGCAAGAGGAGGGGGCGCATGAGCGGGATACGATACCTCGCGCGACGTCGCCGACGGTGGCGTCCCGCGCGCGAATTCGAGCTCAGCGCGTGGCGCGATCACGATTCCGTCGCGGCCGCCCGCGACGCGATGCCGAATCCGTCTCGTCCACACCGACTCGATTTCGAGCCGGTCGCGTTTCCGCGGGCCGGCTGACGGCGGAGACGCGAGGAATCGCGGCATCGTCGGCGATCCCCACGAACGGACGAGCCAGCACGCGTGGCGAGTGAACGGCTCCGCGTGCGCGGTGCGCGGACGGTCCCGTGCACGCGGCGAGCGAACGCCTGTCCGCGCTGCGAGCGTACGGCGCGCGACTCGATACCGTTCGCGTGCGCACGGACGAGTGGCCCACCCTGTAGATTGACGGAGACCGCGACCGATCGCGGAACGCATCCGTCCCACCACCGCGCTGCCGCCTTGTCCCAACCCCTCGCTCCGCTTCCGATCGACGCCGTGCTGCCCGAATTGGTGGCGGCGTTGCGCGCGCACCCGTGCGCCGTGTTGCGCGCGCCGACGGGCGCGGGCAAGACGACGCGCGTGCCGCCGGCCTTGCTCGACGCGGGGCTCGCGGGCGACGGCATCGTGTTGATGCTCGAGCCGCGCCGGATCGCCGCTCGCGCGGCGGCGCGACGCATCGCGATCGAGCGCGGCGTCGAGTTGGGCGCCGAAGTCGGCTTCCACGTGCGCTTCGAGCGCAAGGCCTCCCGGGCGACGCGCATCCTGGTCGTGACCGAGGGTCTCGTCGTGCGGATGCTGCAGGACGATCCGTTCCTGTCGCACGTGGGTGTCGTCGTGTTCGACGAGTTCCACGAGCGCAACTTGGACACGGACCTGGCCTTGGCCATGGTGCGCCGCGTGCAACAAGAGGCGCGGCCGGACCTGCGCCTGTTGGCGATGTCGGCCACCATCGCGACGTCCGAGCTGGCGCGCTTCCTGGGCGACGCGCCGGTCGTCGTCAGCGAAGGGCGCCTGTTCCCCGTCGAGGTCTCCTACCTCCCGAGCGAGGACGATCGCCACGTCTCGGCGTTGGTCGTCGGCGGCGTCGGGCGCGCGCTCGACCAGACGTCGGGCGACGTGTTGGCGTTCTTGCCCGGCGTGGGCGACATCAAGCGCGCGCACGACGACCTCGCCGCGACGTGTCAGCGCCGCAACGTGGCGTTGCACGACCTCTACGGCGATCTGCCGGCCGACGAGCAGGACGCCGTGTTGCGTCGATCCGATCGACGCAAGGTCGTGCTCGCCACGAACGTGGCCGAGACGTCGGTCACGATCGACGGCGTCACGGCGGTCGTCGACTCGGGGCTCGCGCGCATCCTGCGATTCGATCCGGGTGTCGGGCTCGACCGCCTCGAGCTCGTGCACGTCTCGCGCGCTTCCGCCGACCAGCGAGCCGGTCGCGCGGGCCGGACCGCGCCGGGCGTGTGCTTGCGCTTGTGGACGGAGCGCGTGCAGCGCTCCCTCGACGACGCGGAGGAGGCCGAGATCCGGCGCGTGGACTTGGCCGGACCCGTGCTCCAGCTCTTGTGCTTCGGCGAGCGCGATCCGGCGGCGTTTCCGTGGTTCGAGTCGCCCTCGTCGGCCGCACTCGAAGCGGCGCTCGACGTCCTGCGTCGACTCGGTGCGATGGACGCGCGCGGGGTCACCGACGTCGGTCGCGCGATGTCGCGCTTGCCGGCGCATCCGCGGCTCGCGCGCCTCTTGGTCGAGGGGCACGCGCGCGGCTGCGCGGCCAGCGCGTCGCTCGTCGCGGCGATGCTGCAGGAACGCGATCCGTTCCTGCGCGGTGACGGCCGGCGTGCGCGCATCAGCGACTCGGACGTCGTCGATCGCGTCGTGGCGCTCGAGAAGTTCGAGCGCGACGGCGCGTCGTCGACGCCGATCGGTCCGCTCAACACGAGCGCCGCGCGATTCACGAGCCGCGTCGCCGATTCCTTGTACCGCGACCTCGAGCGCGCGTTGGGGCCGCAGGCCAAGAGGACCACGTCTCCCGAGGAAGCTCTGATGCGCGCGCTCTTCGCGGCGTACGCCGATCGTCTCGCCGCTCGACGTTCGCACGCCGACCGCCGCGGCGTGATGATCGGTGGACGTGGCGTGAGGCTCGCCGAGGAGTCGGGTGTGCTCGACCACGATCTCTTCGTGTGCGTCGACATGGACGCCGGCCGACGCGGAGAGCGCGCGGAGGCGTTGGTTCGCCAAGCGTCCGCCGTCGAGCGCGCGTGGATCGATCCGGCGCGATTGCGCACCGAAACACACGTCGAGTTCGATCGAGAACGAGCGCGCGTCGTCGCCTCGAAGCGCACGCTGTTCGAGGACCTGGTGCTCGAGGAAGTCCAAGGCGCCTTGCCCTCCGAGGAGGAAGTGGCGCAAGTCTTGGCGCTCGCCGCCGCCGAGGACCCCGATCGCGCGCTGCCGCTGCAGCACGAGGAGACGATCGCGTTCTTGACGCGGTTGCGATCGTTGCGCGCGTGGATGCCGGAACTCGAGCTGCCCGCGTTCGAGATCGCCGAGATCGCGCCGATGTTGTCCGAGTTCTGTTGGGGCGCGCGCTCGTTCGACGACCTGAAGAAGAAGGACTTGGCCGGGTTCCTGCGATCCAAGCTCGATCCCAAGCAAGCCTCCGCGCTCGACCGCGAAGCTCCCGAACGCCTGCAGGTTCCCAGCGGCAGCTGGATTCGCCTGCAGTACGAGCCGGGTCGCCCTCCCGTGTTGGCCGCGCGCATCCAAGAGCTCTTCGGCCTCGCCGAGACCCCACGGATCGCCCGCGGACGCATCCCCGTCCTCCTCCACCTGCTCGCGCCCAACTACCGCCCCCAACAAGTCACCGACGACCTCCACTCGTTCTGGAACCACGCCTACTTCGAGATCCGCAAAGACCTGAAGCGCCGCTATCCCAAGCACAGCTGGCCCGAAGATCCCTGGAACGCGGAGCCCCAGCGCAGGCCCGGTCGCCGCTAGGTGCCAGGGGCTATTCTTTCGCTCGTCCTCCCTGACGCAGCACGCGCGCTTCTCTCGACGCGCGTTTCGGTCCGACGAAACCGTCGCGTGGCGTCGCTACGTCGCACGCCGTCTCACGGTGAGCTCGTTCACGATCAGTGGCGTGCGCCACTCGAATCATCCAGAGCCGCTCCCGAGGAGCTTGGCACTCGCGAGACGTGACGCTGTCGACGGAGGCAAGCGACGCGTGCCCGTGGGTAACGATCGTCGGTGCGAAGGCGCGAGATACGCGGCGCGAAAGCGCGAACACAAAGGGATGCGAATCGGCGTCGGAGCGTGAGGAGCGAGCGTGGGGCCGTGCGCCACGCGCGAACGCAGCGATCGCCGACGAAAACGGCAGACGGAATTCGCTCTCGAGTGGCGCGTTCCGGCTGCGTCAGGTCGAACGGGCGAAAGGAAAGCCCCTGGCACCGAGC
>Ga0075163_10002784_pt1 | contig 23483 bp, 25 predicted proteins | sample JI1023141ADNA_FD_71478 | JGI IMG/M metagenome (GOLD analysis project Ga0075163, IMG submission 71478) | Wastewater effluent complex algal communities from Wisconsin, to seasonally profile nutrient transformation and Carbon sequestration -... | ecosystem: Engineered > WWTP > Effluent > Algae... | reverse complement strand
CCCCGGCATCAGCGGGTTCGAGCAGAACGCGGTCGATGGCCGTCTGTACGTTTTCGTTCAGGGCAACAAGCCGCAGAATACGCTTATAGCCGACAAGCTGTCGCAAAAAAACGTGGCTTACCACGATATGCGCCTCGAATACGGACGCCTCGACGAGGTCTTCGCGAAGACCGTCGGCGAATATCCCGCATGAGCGCGTTTATGCCGATGCTGTCCAGGGAGCTCAACGCCTATCTGCGAACGCCGCTGGCATTGGTTTACGGCGTGGTGTTCCTGGTGCTGTCCAATGCCTTCGTTTTCTATCTGGGTGATTTGTTCGAGATCGGACAGGCAAGCATGCAGCCCTTTTTCCGCCTGTTGCCCTGGGTTTTCCTGTTGCTGCTGCCGGCGCTTTCGATGCGTTCCTGGGCCGAAGAATACCGTTCCGGCACCATGGAGCTGCTGGATTCGCTTCCGGTCCCACATTGGCAGATGGTGCTGGCGAAGTTCACCGGGCTTTGGTGCATTGGTGCAGGCGCCTTGATGCTTTCCTTTCCGTTGTGGTTGACGCTGGCCTGGCTCGGCCAGCCAGATCATGGTGCCATCCTGCTCGGCTATGCCGGATCCCTGCTGTTACTGGCGGCGATGCTCAGCATCGGTCTGTGCCTGTCGGCCCTGAGTGAAAACCAGCTGGTGGTTTACCTGCTCACCAGCTTGGTAATCCTGCTGTATCTGCTGGCCGGCTATCCTCTGGCACTGAATCCCCTGCGCGATGTGTTTCCGCAGGCTATGGTCGATCTGATCGCATCGTTCAGCTTCCTTGAACACCAGCAGGCGATCATGCGCGGTGTCCTTGAGATGCGCGACATCCTTTTCTTCGCACTGACCTGCCTGTTCTGGCTATCGCTCAATGTGCTGGTGCTGAAAGCCAAGAAGGGCGGATCATGATGTTCCGGCACCGCACCGGCATCGCCGCCGCCATGGCCGCCATGTTCCTGGCGTATCTGGCCATGGTTTTCCTGATTGGCAAATTGCCATCGACCCGTCTGGATCTCACCGAATACCGCCTGTTCACCCTGAGCGAAGGCAGCAAACGCATACTGGCCGAGGCCAAGGATCCGGTCACGCTGACGCTCTATTACTCGGACAGGGAAGCACGGCCGTATCCGCAGTTCCGTCAATATGCGGACCGGGTCATGGAAAAAATCGGCGAATATGCGGCGCAGTCCGATGGCAAGATACGGTTTCTCAGCGTTGATCCGGAACCCTTCTCAAGCGTAGAGGACACGGCACTTCTCAAAGGCATCCTGCCGGTGCCTCTCGAAGACGGTTCCGGCCCGCTGTATTTCGGACTGACCGCCGAAACCGGAAAGACTGAGCAGTCGATCGGCTTCGTCAAACCCGAATCCGAACAGTATCTCGAGTACGAGTTGTCGAAGCTCATCCAGACCCTGCAGCGCACCAAAAAACCGCGGGTGACCTTGGTCAGCGAACTGGCGGTGTCGGGCAACAACAATCCCGAACGTGGTCCGTTATCGCCTGCCTGGGTGGTTTACCGGCTGCTGTCCGAACGCTATCAGGTCGAGCATCTGTCGCCGGTCGGGTTGAGCATTCCGGATGACACCGACGTGTTGTGGGTAATGCATCCGCGAAACTGGCCGGCAGATGCCCTCCGGCAGGTGAAACAATATGTCGAATCGGGCCGGCACGCGGTTATTCAGGTCGATCCCAACGCCGAATCGGTGCCGGTCATGTCCTTGTCCGATTCGGATCTGGGTAATCTTTATCTGGGTTCCGGACTGGAAGCACTGTTCGGCGCCTGGGGGATCGGATTCAATCCCGATCAGGTCGTTCTTGACAGCAAGTATGCTTGGTTGATGCAGTTGGATGAAAACCAGTTCCCCAAACGCAATCCGGCGCTGCTCAGCCTGCCTCCCCAGGCCATGAACCAGAATGACCCGGCCACTGCCGCGCTTGATCGCATCGTGTTGTCCAGCGCCGGTGCCCTGACCCTTGAAGACGACAGCCCGTTGAAAATCGAGCCGCTGCTGCAGAGTTCGGATTCCTCGCGACTGATCAGCGCGGAAGCGTTCCGCAAGGCCGCCGAAGACCCGGAAAGCCTGTTGAACGGGTTTGTCGCAACCCAGGAACCGTTCGTGCTGGCGGCGCGTTTCAATGGCATTCTTGGGAAATCCGGCAAACAGGCCGATTTCATTATCGTGGCGGACAGCGATTTCATCAGCGACCGCCTGTGGGTGGTTGAAAACAACCTGTTCGGACAGCCGGTGTTCAATGCCCAGGCCAGTAACGGCGATTTTTTCTTCAATATGATCGATCAGCTATCAGGATCGGACAACCTGATCAGCATCCGAAGCCGCGGCAAAGTGTCGCGGCCGTTCGAGAAAGTCGACCAGATCCGGCGCAGCGCCGAGCTGGAATACCGCAATCGACAGGTCGAGCTGCTGGCCGAACTCGAGAAAACACAGTCGGGCATCAATGCACTGCAACCGGACGACGGCACAACGGGGGCGCTGAAAGACCCCGCCTATACAGCGTTGCTTGACCGAAAAGTCGCATTGCGCCGCGATCTGCGTCGCATACAGCGCAAGCTGAATGAAGATGTTGAAAACCTGGGCAGGTCCGTGAAACTGCTGAACATCTTCGGAATACCGTTGCTGCTGGTGCTACTCGGGATTTTTCTGGCGATTCGCCGCCGCTATTTCACCGACCATGCGAGGATCCGCCATGGCTCGGCATAAACGCGGTTTCGACTGCCAGCTGGCGACGCGTTGCCTGCTGAAATCGGATGCGGCATTCAGGCCGTGGCTGAAGCGGATCGGCACCCTTGATCTCTCTGCCGGCTGGAAAAAGCCGTTCGATGTGTCCGATGCCTTGGCCCGTGCCATTCTGTACCAGCAGCTCAGCGGCAAGGCCGCCGCCACCATCGTCGGCCGGGTGGAGCGGGCCATGGGTAGTGTCCGGTTCAACCATGTCAGCATCGGCAGTCTGAGCGATACCGAACTGCGCGCATGCGGCGTATCAGGCAATAAGACTTTGGCGCTGCGTGATCTGGCGCGGCGCGAAGCGGCTGACGAGATTCCCGGGACCCGGCAATTGCAATACTTGGATAACCAGCAGATCATCGATGCGCTGGTTCCGACCCGCGGTATCGGCCGTTGGACCGTGGAAATGATGCTGATGTTCCGCCTCGGCCGGCCGGATGTGTTGCCGATTGATGATCTCGGAATCCGTAAAGGAATTCAGCTCCTGGATGGACTCGACGCCATGCCTGCGCCGAAACAATTGCCGGAAAGGGCGGAGCGTTGGACGCCGTACCAAAGCATGGCCAGCTTCTACCTCTGGCGCATCGCCGATTTCCGCAAGACGCCGGTCAAGCGCTCTCAGGACTGAACTCAACCCGACCAGTACCAGTGCCAGGGCTCGTATCCGATGCCGTACGGATTGTCGCGCGGAAAGCTCATGCGGAATCCGAAGCGCTCGGCATTGCCCTCAAGCCAGGCGAATGCCGGCGTGTGTTCGAAGCTCGGTTCCGCGGCCGGTTCACCACGGGTGCCGATATCGATGGCGCGGCCGCTGTGGTGCTCGCTGAAACCGGGCGCGGCATTGACCCGCAGGATGTCTTCGAGCGCGAGGCCGCGCGCCAGTTTGCGCCGGAAAATGCCGGCTTGGTAGTGGCGGCTGCGGAATCCTGAGATGGCGTCCAGACAGATTTCATCGCGGTATGCGGCGAGCCGCATCCGCTGCCAGGCCTTGCCGGTATCGTAATCCAGCCAGAGCGGGCGGCGGTAGCGGTCTGTTCCGGCGTATTCCAGCTGCGACGGTTCGGCTATCGCATGCAGGCCGGTACGCGCGGAATATTCCGCCGGGTCCAGTCCGAGCCCCTGCAGCAGCGCCTCCAAGCTGGCCGGTACCTGGTTATCTGGATCCTGCCCGGCTTGGAACAGCAGATCCTGGACGCCCTGCAGGCGCTGCCGTTGCAGCGCCGAGCGCTGGAAGAAGTGCAACGAGCCGGCAGTCAAGGCGGCGACATGGGTACCGTCCGATTTGTCACGGATCAACCAGTCGGAACCGGCCAACAGTCTGGCCCGCGCATTGGCTTTTGCCCGGTACAGGGCAGCGGGTACCGCGTCGAAGTCGCGGCCGTTGATCAAACGGTATTGCGCCAATATCAGCATTACAGGCCTTGCAGGGCGGCGATGAAATCTTTCGGTCGCTGCAAGCTTAATAGAATCGGACCGCTTCCGGTTGGAATATACACCACCTGGGTTTTATCGGTGATGTAGACATGGGCTTTCTCGCCGTTCTGGAGTTTGAAAATGCCGGAGCTCAGGCCGGGCATTGCCGCGCCCCAAAGCTTCCATTTCGGGCGCAGATCCTTGCTGTTTTCGAGATTGACCAGTTTGACGCCGGCCCGATCCATGGATGCCAGCGCCCAGGTTTTGTTGACGAAGCTGACCCGGATTTTCAGGCCATCCGGACCCAACCGTGCTGTCGGATTGCGTACGGACATCGCCGCGCCCACTAGCAGGGCCGGACCGAGACCGATTAACAGGCCCAAGGCCCACCCAGGCATTTCACGCCAGGCCATGCCGTCGTTCCACAAAATCAACAGTGCGATTGCAATCGGTAGCAGCGTGATCAGTGCAAAAATCCATTTCGCCGATGCGCCGACGGACGACAATTCGAAGGTTCTGGGTTTGGGATTCATCGTTCGTTTTCCATGGGTTGTCTTTTCGGCATGCGACCGGATTTTTTTAGCGATTCCCGCAGGACGTATTCGATCTGCGCGTTGAGCGAGCGTAACTCGTCATCGGCCCAGTGCTGGACGGCTTCCAGCACCTGGGCGTTGATTCGCAGCGGATAGGCCTTTTTTTCGCTCATGGCCCTGGTGTCAGTAAATCGAACCGGCATTCACGATCGGCTGCGTGCCGCGCTCACCGCACAGGACGACCAGCAGGTTGCTGACCATGGCGGCGCGGCGTTCAGGATCGAGGTCGACGACATTGCGTTTTGACAGTTCGCTCAGGGCCATCTCGACCATGCTGACCGCACCTTCGACGATGCGCGTGCGCGCCGCGATGATGGCGCTGGCCTGCTGGCGCTGCAGCATGGCCTGGGCGATTTCCGGAGCGTAGGCCAGATGGCTGATGCGGGCCTCGATCACGCGGATTCCGGCATCGGCGAGCCCCTCCTGGATTTCCTCGGTCAGGTGTTTGGCGATTTCACCGGCATGGCTGCGCAGCGAAATCTTGCCGTCCTCGTGCTGGTCGTAAGGGTACGAGGTGGCCATGGCGCGCAATGCCGATTCCGACTGGATCTGCACGAAGCTCTCGTAGTCGTCGACATTGAACACCGCTTCGGCCGAATCGACCACGCTCCAGACCACGATGGCGGCGATTTCGATCGGGCTGCCCTCCAGGTCGTTGACTTTCAGCCTTCCGGATTCGAAGTTGCGTGTCCTCAGCGAGATTTTTTTCTTGCTGTAGAACGGGTTATTCCATCGCAGTCCCTGTTCCTTGACGGTGCCGACATACTTGCCGAACAGGCTGAGTACCGCGGCCTGGTTTGGCTCCACCATGTACAGGCCGACCATGAGGAATAACAGCACGGCCATGGTGACGACCGATGCCAGTGCCAAGAAACCGTCATGCCCCTGTGCGCCGATATAGAACCCGTACGCGCCGACCAGGCTGCCGGCCAGGGAAACCAGTAATACCACGATGCCATTGAGCGAATTCAAGCTGTTTTCTTTCATTGCTTTTCTCCTTTTGATATAAAAATGATATCAAAATATTTTAAATTGTCAAACGGAAAATTTTGTTTGAAAAACAGCAGGATAAAAAAAGGGCGGCGATGCCGCCCTGGTCAAAATTGTAAATCCCGTGCTTAGAATTGATAACCGACGGAAATGTTGAATAGCCATGGATCCACGTTGGCCGAACCGACATTGCCAAGCGATTCGACGTTGACATCGGCATCGAAATCCATCTGTTTGATGTCGCCACGGATGAACCAATTGTCGTTGATGAAGACATCGGCGCCTGCGCCCCAGACGAATCCGCTACCGTTATCGACATTGATGCCGAGTCCGGCCAGGGCGCCTTCGGTTTGTTCACCGGAAACCACATTCCAGCCGTAACCGGCGGTCAGGTAGGGACGGAACATCTTGTCGCTGAAGAACTGGTAGCTGACGCTCAAAGTCACCGGTCGCTGATCCAGTGTTGCGACATTGCCGAGACCGGCCAAGCTCACGGTGTGGCTGAAGTCGGTGATGCCGGTGCTGAGGTCGGCAAAGATTGACGGCGTGAACCGGTAGCCGACGCCGCCGGTCATTGCCCAAGCGTCGTTAACGCTGGCATCGGCGCCTGCGAGTATGCCGTTATCGGAATCGGGGTTGGTGTTTCCGAGCCCCAGTATTCCATAAAACTGCGCATCGGCGGTTCCGGCGGCCAGCGAAGCGGCCAAGGCTCCTGCGAGAATCAAGTTCGATTTCATTGCAATCTCCAAAGTTGTTTTAAGATGCCAGGCTTTGGCCCGACAACCCAATGTAGGAGGTTGAAAATGAAAACCCCGTGATGCCGGGGCTCTTGGTGATGAAGCGGATGTGAATGCGTTACTGCTCCGAGCGATCGAATCGGATGATCGGAGTCGGTGCCTGTTCACTGCCGACAAACAGACGCATGCCGTCCTGCGAGAATGCGATGCCCTCGGCCTGCGGCAGCCACGGCAAGGTGAGACTGGCGATCGGTTCGATGGCTGGCACCGGCCTGTCAGGCAGGGCATAAAAATAGATCTGCTGGTAATTCAAGACCGCGAAGATACGGCCATCCGGACTCAGGTCGGCACCGGTGATCTGAGCCCGGTAGCGGGCGTAATCGCCTTTGCCGTTCATGGTCTTGGCATCGGGTTGGGCAATGCCGTGCAGGCGTGTGATCAATGCCGGTGAACTGCCGTCCTCGGCATCGAAAGGAAGTGCGTATAACTCGGCGGGCACCCGCTTTTTCGAAATGAGGTAAAACTGGCGGTTTGTGCCGGAAGCGAAAAGGGCTTCGGTATCACGGGCGCCATCTTTCCAGACGAACCGCAGGCTTCGCAGCGGCTTGATCGCCTGTGCTTGCATGTTGTCGGGTTCTTCGAGGATGTGGATGAACAGTTCCGACCTGATGCCGCCGTTATCGCCGGTATCGGCGATGGCCAGACGATTGCTGCCATCGACGGTGTAACTGGCGATGTCTTCCCAGTCGATGTTGCGGATGCCCTCGATCGAAACGGCCCCGAGTGGTTCGGCCTTCGCGTTGATGGCGATGATTTCAGCGGGATTGCTGCCGTCGTTGATGGCCCAGAATACGCCATTGTGGCTGTTGGAGCGGGTCAATCCCGACAGTTCAGACAGTTTTACCGGATCGGGAATGCCGGCAAATGCCGGTTCAGACCATTTCCACGCCTGCGCATCGGTCGTGGCCTGACAGGCAGGCAGGACGGCGCAGGCAATGGCGAGCAGGACGGTGAATCCCGATTTCGATTTCAGGGCAGCAGACGTTTTCATCATGGATATAATGGCATATCCGTTCAGTCAGGGACAATCGCCATGTCATCTCCGGTTCCGGTCTTCGGTACACCTGAAGCCAAAAACGCTTTCCGTGTGCTGTTGCTGGGTTCCGGCGAGCTCGGCAAGGAAGTTGCCATCGAACTGCAGCGTTTCGGGGTCCAGGTCATCGCCGCCGACCGCTACGACAATGCCCCGGCAATGCAAGTAGCACATGAATGCCATACCTTGAACATGCTCGACCCGTCGGCATTGCGCGACCTCATCGGGCAGGTCAGGCCGCATCTGGTGGTTCCGGAGATCGAAGCCATTCACACACAGACCCTGGTCGAGCTGGAGCAGCATGAAGGCCTGCGGGTGATGCCGACAGCACGCGCCGCACGTCTGACCATGGACCGGGAAGGCATCCGACGGTTGGCCGCCGAAACGCTAGGCCTGCCGACATCTCCCTACGCATTCGTCGACACCGAAATCGAATACAGGCAAGCGGTGAACGCCATCGGCCTGCCCTGCGTCATCAAACCGCTGATGTCGTCATCGGGTAAAGGCCAAAGCACCATCCGAAATGCAGATGATATCGGAGCAGCTTGGATTAAGGCCCAGACCGGCGGACGCGCAGGGCAGGGCCGCTGCATCGTCGAGGGTTTCGTCGATTTCGATTATGAAATCACCCTGTTGACCGTCCGCCATCGCGGCGGGACCGACTTCTGCGCGCCGATCGGGCATCTGCAGGTCGACGGCGACTATCGCGAAAGCTGGATGCCGCAGCCCATGAGCGCGCCGGCCCTAGCGGAAGCGCAGGACATCGCGCACCGGATCACCGATGACCTTGGCGGCTTCGGATTGTTCGGTGTCGAGTTGTTCGTCAAGGGCGATGAGGTCTGGTTCAGCGAGGTGTCTCCGCGCCCGCATGATACCGGCTTGGTCACGCTCATTTCGCAGGAACTGTCGGAGTTCGCACTGCATGCGCGCGCCATTCTCGGCCTGCCGATTCCCACCATGGGGCAGCTGGGGCCTTCGGCATCGGTCGCGGTACTGGCCAAAGGCAAGGGTGTACCGCAGTTTAGCGGTATTGTGGAAGCGTTGTCGGAACCGGATACCGCGCTGCGTCTTTTCGGAAAGCCGTATGTCGACGGTTCGCGCAGGGTGGCGGTGACCCTGGCCCGTGATGTGTCGGTCTATGCAGCGCGTGAAAAGGCCAGGCGTTCCGCCGCTGCGCTCAGGATCGATCTGGTTCAGCCGGACTGAAGGTCGACCCAAACCATGCGGTGGTCGCTGGCATCAAGCCATTCCGCACCTAGCTGACCGGGCGGCGGCCAGAAAACTCCGCTGCCGACCACACGCATTCCTGTCGATGGCAGGACGTAATCTAGACGCATGTTGCCCACCCTTGGGCCGAAATTTCCGGTGTCGTGATGATGCGCGCCGCGATGCCCCAGATTGGCGCCGGCGTCGGCCAGGGCGGCTGCCTCGCCGCCTTCCGATCGCGGCGTCGGCATGCGCTGGACGCGCGGGTGTTCAAGCAGTGCCACAACCGTTCCTGGAATGCCGTCGCCGTCGGCCGGGTCGGCGTTCAGGTCGCCTGCGATGACGAAACGTTCGCCGGTTTTCAGGCCGCCACGGGCGCCGTCGTCGTCCAGTATCCAAAAGCTGTCCGCGCCACTGATGTATTCGGCCCAGAACCGGATTTCATCGTGGTTGCGCCTTCCGTTACGGTCTTCAACGCCGTCAAAAACCGGCGGAGTCGGGTGCGATACCAGCAAGTGCAAGGTTCCCAACGGTGTGGAAATCGGAATATCCCAATGCGATTTCGACGACAGGCGGAATCTGTCCCAAGCCTTGGCCGTGTACCACGGACTGCCATCCGGCCGGATAGGTGCCAGTGCGCCGGGCATGTCCTTCCAGAGAAATTTCTGGAAGGTACGTACATTCAATTTCTCGATGGGATACTGCGATAGAACCAGCATGCCGTATTGGCCCGGATGCTTGCCGTAACCGTAGGCATCGTTTGCGCCACCAACAACGCCGTCGTTGTCGAGATCATGGCCGCTCGGAATGCCGGTATTGACCGACGCGAAATATCGGTAGTTGTAACGGATCGGCTTCTGGCCGAATTGCGCCATGCCCAGATACCGTTTCTGGAAAAGGTCAGCCGACTTGGCCCCGGCATCGTAATCAAACTCGTTCAGCACAAGTATATTGGGACGTTGCTTCTGGATGACGGCGGCAACTTCGGCAGCCGCGGCATCGCCGGCTTGCAGGCGCCGGAGCAGTCCGCCTTGCTCATCCGAATACAGGGAAACGTTGAAAGTGGCTACCCTGACCGTTGCCTGTTCCGCGGCCAAGACCGCCATCGGCAGGTTTGCCAGCAGGACAAACAGCGCGAAATGTCGCATGAGGGATTCCGGAATCCGTGGCACTGCCACATTCTGCCACAGGTCAAGCCTATAATCGTAGCCTAAGTCAGACGGAGCGCGTTCTATGGAGCTTACGATGCTGTTCGGTTACCTGGCCGCAACCCTCACCACGGTATCGTTCGTGCCACAGGTCGTGCAGATCTGGCGCAGCAAGCATACCAAGGACATTTCGCTCGGCATGTATTCGATTTTCACGATCGGCATCGCGGTCTGGCTGGTTTATGGCATTCTGCTCGGATCGCATCCAATCATCATCGCCAATTGCGTCACCCTGATATTAGCCGGATCGGTACTGGCGATGAAACTCAGATACGGTTGATTAAATCACAGTGCCCATGCGCTGTCCGAGCACGGTCGGCGCTTGGTGTTCAAATGCGTCCAACTGCACCTTGCCTTCCGGAAACAGCAGGATCACCGTTGAGCCGTAGTTGAAACGTGCCATTTCGGCAAAGCGTTCCAAGCGGATGTTCTGACCGCGGAAATCGATGCGCTTCGGTCTGTCGGCGTATTCCGGAATGTTGACGCCGTTCCAGACCGTCTGCACGCCTGAGACCAGCATCGCACCGATCATCACCGAACACATCGGACCGAAGTCGGTATCGAAATGGCAGACCAGGCGTTCATTCCGTGCGAACAGGCGCGGTACGTCGTTGACGGTTCCAGGCGAGACGCTGAACAGGCGGCCCGGCACGTGCAGGGTCTCGGACAGCGTACCGGCCCATGGCATATGCACGCGGTGGTAATCGCGTGGTGAAAGATAGATGTTCATGAATGCACCGTCCGCATAGACCTTGGCCAGTTCGGCATCGCCGATCAATTCGGCTACAGTGTAATCGTGTCCTTTGGCCTGGAAGATTCGGCCCTGCTTGATGGTCCCGCATTGGCTGACTTTGCCGTCGGCCGGTAGAATCAGGGTTTGCGAATTGGAATCGGCGATACGTGCGCCGGGTTTCAGGGCGCGGGTGAAGAAGGCGTTGAAACTTTCGTAACTGTCCGGGTCGGGATTGGCCGCTTCGTCCAGATTGACATCGAAATTGGCCAGAATGGTATGGATGAACCGGTGTTTGATCCAGGGCGTTTTCGAATAGGCCAGGCGATGCGCCAGATGCGAAAGCATGCGGTGCGGCAGCAGATATTGCGCGGCCGACGACAGTTTCATGGCAAGACCTTGCTCAGGGCGAGCAGATCGCGGGCGATGGCTTCGGGGTTCAGCGGCGGCCGGATGATGCCGGCGAATTCTCCGCGCGGATTAATCACCGCCAGCGTCGCGGAATGGTCCATGGTATACGAGTCGCCCTGCGGCACCTTCATGTAGACCAGACCGAGCGCGCGGGTGAATTCGGCCAGCTGTGGTCCGGTGGCGGTAGCAGTGAGCGTGTCTTTGTGGAAATAGGCGGCGTATTCGGCGATTTTCGCGGGCGTGTCGCGCTCCGGATCGATGGAAACGAACAGCAGCTTCGGTTTGGCCCGCAGGCCGGAGGACTCCCACAGCGCCTGCGCGCGCGCCATATCGCTCAGGGTGGTCGGGCAGATGTCCGGACAATGGGTAAATCCGATAAAGACGACGGTCCAGCGGCCCATCAGGTCCTTGTTTCCCAGACTGCCCTGTTGCGTTTCAAGCGCGAATTCCGGTAATGCGCGCGGGGCGTTGATCAGCCGGACGGTTTCCATGGCCGATTGCGCGACTGCCGGGGTTTTCGGTTTGAAAAGCTGCGAGGACAGGGCAAGGCCGAGACCTGCAGCCAGGGCGATGATCAAAATGCGGATGATTTTGCGGTTCATGGAGGTGTTCGACACAGTGTTGGCAGCCTGAATTATAGCCTCTCGGGCTATAATAGGGCTCATTGCCAAACGCCAGGGCCATCATGAGCGCTGAATTGTCCACAATCATCGATTTCATCCGTTACGGTGCCAGCCAATTCGGAAAAGCCGACCTGACTTTCGGCCACAGTTTCGACAATGCCGTGGATGAATCGACCCAGCTGGTATTGCATGCCTTGCATCTGCCGCATGATATCGGGCCGGCCTACGGGCAGGCCAAGCTCACCGCCGATGAAAAATCGGCGGTATTGGCGCTGTTCCGCCGTCGAGTCGACGAGCGGATCCCGGCTTGCTATCTCACCGGCGAGGCCTGGTTTGCCGGGCTCAGCTTCAAGTCGGATGCGCGGGCGCTGGTGCCGCGGTCGCCGATTGCCGAGTTGATCGAGTCCGGTTTCGAGCCCTGGCTCGGCGGACGCCCGGTTTCGGCGGCCTTGGATCTGTGCACCGGATCCGGCTGTATCGCCATCGCCATGGCGCATTACAATCCGGATTGGACGGTGGACGGCGCCGACATTTCCGATCAGGCACTGGCTCTGGCGGCCGAAAACAAAGAGCGCCTGCTTGCCGATAACTGCACCTTGATCCGAAGTGACCTGTTCGGCGGGCTCGAAGGCAAAATCTATGACCTGATCGTGAGCAATCCGCCGTACGTCACCAATGACGAAACCGATGCCCTGCCGCCCGAATACGCGTTCGAGCCGGAACTCGGCCTGCGCGCCGGCGATGACGGGTTGGATTTCGCCCTGAAAATACTGCGCGATGCGCCTACGCACCTGTCCGAGCATGGCTTGCTGGTCTGCGAAGTTGGAGAAAGCGAAAGGCATCTGGTCAAGCTATTACCGGAAGTGCCGTTCCTGTGGATCGAATTCAAGGTTGGGCAGATGGGCATCTTCGCGATTGACCGCAACGATATCCTCGCCCATCATGATCGTATCGCCACACTGGCGAATGCCCGATAAAGGAAAGCTGTGTCGGATAACCGTTTCGGAAAACTTTTCTCGGTGACCACCTTCGGCGAAAGCCACGGTCCGGCCATCGGATGCGTGATCGATGGCTGCCCACCTGGTCTGGCCATTTCCTAGACCGATTTCGGGCTGGATCTGTCACGTCGTGCGACCGGCAAGACCCGGCATACGTCCCAGCGCCACGAGCAGGATGCCGTCGAGATATTGTCAGGAGTCTATCAGGGGCTGACGACCGGAACGCCGATCGGGCTGCTGATCCGAAATACCGATGCGCGTAGCAAGGATTACGCCAATATCGCCGAGCAATTCCGGCCCGGACATGCCGATTACACCTATTACCACAAGTACGGTATCCGCGATCCGCGCGGCGGTGGGCGCTCGTCGGCGCGTGAAACCACTATGCGGGTCGCCGCCGGTGTCATCGCCAAGAAGTGGCTGCTCGAAAGATACGCGATTGAAGTACATGCCTGCGTCAACCAGGTCGGCAGCGTACAGGCGGATTGCTCGAAGCCGATCGATTGGGCAACGGTCGAAGACAATCCCTTTTTCTGGCCGATAGCATCGCAGGTGCCTGAGCTCGAGGCCTTGCTCGACGCCACCCGGAAATCCGGTGATTCGCTCGGCGCCCGTGTTCATGTGCGCGCCACGCAGGTCCCGGTCGGTTGGGGCCAACCCGTCTATGGCAAGCTCGATGCCGAACTGGCGGCAGGCATGATGTCGATCAATGCCGTCAAAGGCGTCGAAATCGGCGCCGGTTTCGATGCCGTCGCGCAACCTGGAACCATCCACCGCGACCTGATCAGCGCCGAAGGGTTCCTGAGCAACCATGCCGGTGGCATTCTGGGCGGCATTAGTACCGGTCAGGACATTACCTGCCAAGTCGCATTCAAACCGACATCGAGCCTGCGCCTGCCCGGGCAAACCCTGGATGCCCAGGGCAATGCCGTTGAAGTCATCACCACCGGCCGTCATGATCCCTGCGTCGGCCTGCGGGCACCGCCGATCTGCGAAGCGATGATGGCGCTGTGTCTGATCGACATGGCATTGCGCCACCGGGCGCAATGCGGTGATGTGCCCGAACGCTTGCCGAGGGTTCCAGGGCCGTGAAACGCAGTATCCAGACCATAAGCATGAAGCAAAGGAAAGTATGAAAACGTTCAATGTTGCCGTCGTCGGCGCCACCGGTGCCGTCGGCCAGACCATGTTGGCGATCCTCGAGGAGCGCAAATTCCCGATCAACGATCTGTATGTGCTGGCATCGGAGCGGTCCGCCGGCGAGCAGATTGAATACGCCGGAAAGAAACACACGGTTCGCAATCTGGCCGAATTCGATCCGAAAGGCGTGGATTTCGCCCTGTTTTCGGCCGGCGGTTCCACGTCCAAGGAATACGCGCCGAAATTCGCGGCGGCCGGCGCGGTCGTCATCGACAACAGTTCCGCGTTCCGCATGGACGACGATGTGCCGCTGGTGATCTCGGAAGTCAATCCGCAAGCGCTTGACAGCATTCCGCGCGGAATCGTCGCCAACCCGAATTGCTCGACCATGCAGATGCTGGTGGCGCTGGCGCCGATCCACCGGGCGGTCGGCATCAGCCGCATCAACGTAGCGACCTATCAGTCGGTTTCCGGCGCCGGGCGCTCGGCAATGGAGGAATTGGGCCGGCAGACCGCTGACATCCTCGGTTTCAAGTCTCCGGAGCCGCAGCGTTTTCCGGTGCAGATCGCGTTCAACCTGATTCCGCACATCGATGATTTCCTCGATAACGGCTACACCAAGGAAGAGATGAAACTGGTCTGGGAAACACGGAAAATCCTTTCGGATCCATCCATCGAGGTCAATCCAACGGCAGTACGCGTCCCGGTCTTTTACGGTCACTCGGAAGCGGTGCATATCGAAACCAAGGCAAAGATCAGTGCAGCCGATGCACGATCATTGCTCGAAAAAGCGCCCGGCGTGGTGGTGGTCGATGATCGCAAGGCGCAGGGCTATCCGACTCCGGTCACCCACGCATCAGGCACCGATGCAGTCTATGTCGGACGCATCCGCGAAGACATATCCTGCGACAATGGCTTGAATTTATGGGTGGTTTCGGACAATATCCGTAAAGGCGCGGCTTTGAATGCGGTACAGATCGCCGAGTTGCTGGCCGCGAAGCGCTGAAACCACGCCGAACAGAAAAGGAATTGAATGATTTTCCGCAGATTGATCACCGCATCGGTTCTGGCCCTGGCAGCGATGCCCGTGCTTGCGGTCAGTCTGGGCCAAGTCCAGATGCAATCGGGGCTGGGCCAGCCGTTGCTGGCTACCATACCGATTTATGACGCATCGGCATACGAACTGCAAAACCTGAATATAAGACTGGCGCCGAATGAAGCCTATCGTCGCATCGGCATCGACCGCAGCCAATTCGACGATGTTCAGATCGACATTATCGAGGATGAAGACGGACGTTCCCTCGTTCAACTGAGTTCGAAGGCGGCTTTCAATGAGCCGGTATTCAACCTCCTGCTGGAAACCAGCCTCGGAAATGGCGTGGGACAGGTCAAGGAATTCACGGCCTTGGTCGATCCGCCGTTCATCGCCAAGGCCGCCATCCAGACCATTGAAAGCCCGACTGTCGCTTTGACTCCGGTAGTGGCCGCCCCGGTACCGGCTACGGCAATCCGGACACCCGAGGTCGCCACCGGATCGGAAACCGTGGCCGAAGGCAATCCGGCCAATCCGGTTACGGCGAAAAAAGCGCCTGCGATGAGAACCAGCCCCTCTGCACAGACTGCACCCAGGGCCGACTCACGCTTGTCTGCTGGGCCGCCGCCGGCAGTGCCGCAGATCGCCGCAACGGCCACCAACCAGCGCGACGTGCTCAGCGGTGAAAGCCTGTACACCGTTGCCATCGAGCATCAAAAAAAACTCGGTGATTCTGCCATCAGCCTGAATCAGATGATGACCGCGATCCAGCGTGCCAACAGCCAGGCATTCATCCGCGGCGACCGAAACCTGCTCAAACGCGGCAGCGTACTGCGTATGCCCGATGCGCAGCAGGTACGCGCACTGTTGCCCGAAGACAGCGCCAACCTGCTGAGCAGCCAATGGGCACGCACGGTTCAGGCGCAACCGGCACCAGTATTGGATGCGGCCAATCGCCTGGCCTCGGCTGCTGCCGTCAAACCGAATGCCAAACCGGCGCAAGCCGTCAATCCCAATCCCGTCGCCGCCAATCAGGGCCGGCTTCGAATCGTTCCTACGGTGGGTGCCATGAACAATGCAGGAAGTCAGTCCGGAGCCAGTGAATCCGGAACCGGTTCGGAGCTACGGGCCGAAGCCGGTGCCGCACAGGAAGACGTTGTCGCAGGACAGCTTGAAATCAGCAACCTTCGCAATCAGCTCGATGAAGCGGCCAAGCTGCAGGCTGAAAGCAAACGCCTGATCGAACTGCAGAACACCCAGATCAAGCAGTTGACCCAACGCATGCAGGAAATCGAAAAATCCGGCGGCAATGCCAGCCTGATGCCTCCGGCGCAGGCCGATGGCCAAGGCACCGCGCCCTGGTATGCCAATCCGTTCGCATTGCTCGGCGGCTTGCTGGTCATCGCCGTCATCCTGGGATTCGCCTTGAAACGGCGAAGATAAGCGGCATCGCCGTTAGCCGTTCGCCATCAGCCGGATGGCTTGGATCACCATGACCGTCATGACTCCCATCAGCAGTACGATGCGTATTTTGCTGAGTTTCCGGCCCGGGTCGGCAGTCACAGCGGCTTGCCGATAGCTCGGTGGCGCGAACGCTTCGCGTTTTTCTTCCAGAAGGTTCTGATCCAGCAGTATTTCCCGCGCCTTCCGGTAATCATCGGCACGGATCACCCACAGCTGAGCCTGCGATTCGGTGCCATAGGGTGTTTTGGCGTTATAGCTGAAACCACGCCGTGAAAACGCCTTGTAACTGCGTCCGCCGACGATCTTGGTTTCGATGCCGGCGTCGTGTAGCATCGCCTGCACCGCTTCGACGTTTTCAAGCCGCGGCGAAGTGAACATCATCCTCATGCTGCAGTTCCTTCCTTGTCGGGCAGGACGCGGATCAGGCCTTCCTGGGCGACCGAAGCGACCAAGGTCCCGTCTCGCGTGTAGATGCTGCCGCGCGCCAGTCCGCGCGCACCGCTGGCTGATGGGCTATCGAGAGCATACAGGAGCCAGTCATCGATGCGGAAAGGTCGATGGAACCAAAGGGCGTGATCGAGAGAGGCCATCTGCACATTGGGTTGGTAGTAACTGATGGCGTGCGGAAAAGTCGTGGTGCCGAGCAGATAGAAATCGGAGGCATAGGCCAGCATCGCGCGGTGCAGATTGGCGTCATCGCCGATGCGTTCGTTCAGGCGGAACCAGACCTGCTGGTAAGGCGGACGCTTGCTCGGATTGAGTTCGTCGCGCGGATAGACCGGACGCATGTCGAACGGCCCCATGCGTGACAGCCAGCGCTGCATCTTGGCCGAAAGGCCGGCCATCACCTCCGGGCTGATCGGCTCCGGTGCCGGGATGTCTTCGGGCTGTGGAACTTCGGGAATATGGAATTGGTGCTCGACACCGGGCTCGTTTTTTTGAAACGAGGCCGCGAATACCAGGATCGGCTGGCCGTGCTGGATGGCGGTCACACGTCGGACCGAAAAACTGTGACCGTCGCGTGAACGGTCGACATCGAACACGATCGGCGCCGTGATGTCGCCGGCACGCAGGAAGTAGGCATGGATGGAATGCACGGTCCGGTCGTCATCGACGGTGTGCTGGGCGGCGCTGAGCGACTGCCCTAGAACCTGGCCGCCGAACACGTATTTGGTGCCGATATCGCGGCTTTGGCCACGGAACAAGTTGTCTTCCAGACGCTCCAAGGTCAGCAGGTCGATCAGTTCTTCGACGACATTCGCGCTCATGGGATGGCTTCCGGTTTCAGGGGGGTGAGGCTACAGGTGGCAAGTACCTGTGACCAAGGGAATTGCGGGCCCGGATCGCGCTTTCGGTAAACCTGAAGGTCTGGATCGTCGCTGGCCGGAACTTTTTCGGTATCGAGGTCTTCATGTCCCGCGATGAAGCGCAGGTTCGGTAACTCGGCCACGAGATGCCGCAGCAGGGCGATGACAGCGTCAATCTGGTCAGGCGTGTACGCTTCGAGCATGGCCTGATGGCGGCTGTCTAGCCAATCCGGGTAGCGGCCGATGTTGACGATTTCGATGCCGACAGAGCGCGGGTTGTAGCCGCGGGTGTGGTTGGCGATACGTCCAACGGGCACATAGCAGATGATGCTACCGTCGCGGTCGATGTAGAAATGACCGCTATGGCCGGTTCCGGACGGATACAGGGCGCGCTCGCCGTATTCACGGGCCATGGCCAGGTCCGGCAGTTCGGTGCAATGCACGACCACCAGATCGATCTGCGTCAGCGGCCGCGGGTCCAGATGCCCGACATACGGCAAGGGCTGCTCGGTTATTGGCATGTGTTCGGACTTATCCCTCATAATGGTCACATTCTAGCATTGCCGACACGGAGCTTTCAGCACCGGCAACGGCCACAGGACTCCTTGTATGAGCGGTCACGTCATCATTTCCCACGGCCTCAACAGCGGCCCGGATGCCACCAAGGCCACGGCATTGGCGCAGGCCTGCGATTTGCTCGGCTGGCGTTGTGAACGCCCCGATTACCGCGATCTCGATGCCCTTATGCCGCCATTGGGTGATGTCAATGGCCGTATCCGCCGGTTGCGCGAGCTTGCCGGTAGCATCAGCGGGCCGGTGCTGCTGGCCGGCTCCAGCATGGGTGCTTTCATTTCGGCGCAGGTCTCGCTGCAGCTGCCGGTGCGCGGCCTGTTCCTGATGGCGCCGCCGATTGCCCTGGACGGCTACGACATGACCCTGCAGACCGCGGCCGTACCGGTGTCGGTCGTGCACGGATGGCACGATGACCTGATTCCGGCCGACGAAGTCCTGCGCTGGGCCAAACACCATCAAGCCCGCATCTGCATGGTCAATGACGACCACCGATTGGGCGCACATGTCGATTACTGCGCGCAGCAGTTCGCGTTGTTTCTGGGGTCCTTGCCATGAAGTTCTTCATCTCCTGCGCCAAAGGTCTGGAATACCTGTTGGTCGACGAAGCCAAAGCCATGGACATCGACGCGACCGCGACCATGGCCGGTGCCAATGCCGAAGGCAGTCTGGCCGATGCCGCTCGACTGGTGATGTTCTCGCGCCTCGCCTCGCGGGTGCTATGGCCGATCGGACATTTCGATTGCCGCACCGAACAAGATCTGTATCAAGGCGTACATGCCATCGAATGGGAGCGCCATATAGGCCCGGGTGCTACGCTCGCCATAGACGCCCGTATTTCCAGCGACACCCTGACCCATGAACGATATGCCGCACAACGGGTCAAGGATGCCATCGTCGACCGCCTGCGCGCCAGGATCGGCGCACGCCCGGATGTCGATGTGGAACAACCGGATGTGCGCATTAACTTGCATGTCCGCAAAGACAGGGCCGATATCGCCGTCGATCTGGGTGGCGGATCGTTGCATAAACGCGGTTGGCGCCAAGAACAAGGCGAAGCGCCGATCAAGGAAAATCTGGCAGCCGCTATGCTTTACCGCGGCAAGTGGCTTGAGGTCTATCGTGATGGCGGCGCTTTGATCGATCCGATGTGCGGCAGCGGCACGTTACTCATCGAAGCGGCCTTGATGGCTGCCGATGAGGCGCCGGGGCTGCACCGTTACCAAAGCCGCGTTCCGACCCGATGGCTCGGTTTTGATGCAGCCGCCTGGCAGGCGTTGTGTCATGAAGCCACGCAACGTGCCGAACAGGGCAGGACAAGCCTGCAACCGGTTTTCACCGGCTACGACAGCCAGCCGGAGGTCCTGCGCAAAGCCGTGGCGAACTGCGACCGGGCGGGCCTTGCCGAGATGGTCCGCTTCGAGCGGCAGCCGGTGACGGCCTTGAAAGCGCCGCCGCAGGTCAAAGGGCTTGTGGTCTGCAACATGCCATACAATCAGCGCCTGCAGGCCGATCAGGCGCTGTATCGGGAAACCGGTGACGTGCTGCGTGCGCAGTTGCCGGATTGGCGAGCAGTATTGTTGTGCGGCAGTGATGAGCTGGCGTTCGCCAGCGGCCTGCGGGCCAAGAAGAAATACGAGTTCCATAACGGTTCGCTGCCGTGTGTGTTGCTGGTGGTCGATCCGATATTCGTGCCCAAACCCGAACGCAGCGAACCGAAGCCGCTCGGCGACGGTGCCCAGATGGTGGCCAACCGCTTGCAGAAGAACCTGAAGAAGTTCGGCAAGTGGGCCAAGCAGAACGGCGTGCACTGCTACCGCGTTTACGATGCCGATCTGCCGGAATATGCGGCCGCTATCGATATTTACCCGGAAGCCGATGGTGAAAACCGAGTGTTCCTGCATGTGCAGGAATACGAAGCGCCGTCCGAAATTCCGGAACAGGATACCCAGCGCCGGTTCAGTGAACTGCTGCAGGCTGTGGAGTCGGTGTTCGCGTTGCCGCGCGCGCAGGTTTCGGTGAAGAAACGCAAACGCGGCAAAGGCGGTAGCAAATACGGGCGCATGGATGAAACCCATGATTTCATCCAGGTTGCCGAAGGCCAAGCCAAGCTGTGGGTCAATCTGTTCGATTATCTCGACACCGGCTTGTTCCTGGACCACCGGCCGATGCGTCTGCGGTTGGCTAGGGAAACCCGCGGCAAGCGTTTCCTCAACCTTTTCTGCTATACCGCCAGCGCCAGCGTGCAGGCCATTACGGGCGGCGCGACGGCATCGGTCTCGGTCGATCTGTCATCGACCTATTTGGACTGGGCCGAAGCCAATTTCGAGCTGAACGACATCCAGGGCGGCAGCCACCAGCTGGTGAAAGCCGATGTGGTGGAATGGCTCGGCAACTGTCGGCAGAAGTTCGATCTGGTGTTCTGCGATCCGCCGACGTTCTCGAACTCGGCCAGCGCCGAGGATTTCGATGTGCAGAAGGACCACGTCCCGCTGCTGGAGAAGATAATGGCGGTGTTGGCCGACGGCGGCGTCTGCTATTTCTCCAATAACTTCCGCAAGTTCAAGATCGACTTGGAAGCCCTGTCGGCGTTCGCCAACATCGATGACATTTCAGCGCAGACGATTGACCCTGATTTCGAACGTAACCCGAAGATCCATCGAAGTTGGAGGCTTCGAAAAAAATAAACCCGCCGAAGCGGGTTTATTTTTTCACTTACCGGTCTTAATGCTCGTCCACAGCCTTACACGCTCGCGCTGAATATCTTGCGGGAATGACGGTGGATCGACAAGGCGCGCTTTGACCTCGGCATCCGGATAAATCGACTTGTCCGCGGCAAGCTCCTGATCGAGGAACTGCAGTGCTGCGGTGTTCGGTGTGGCGTACGAAACGAAATTGCTGATGGAGGCGGCGACTTCCGGTTTCATCAGGTAATTGATGAACTTCATGGCATTGGCCTTGTGCGGCGCGTCGGCGGGAACCGCCATCACGTCGACCCACAGCGATGCGCCTTCCTTCGGAATTATGAAGGCGATTTCGATGCCGTTGCCGGCCTCCTCGGCGCGGTCGCGTGCCTGGAACACGTCGCCGGAATAGCCCATGGCCACGCAGATGTCGCCGTTGGCCAGATCGGTGATGTACTGCGACGAGTGGAAATTCCGGATGTACGGGCGCACCGCCATGAAGGTCTGCTTGACCGCGTCGAGCGCGGCGGCATCGGACACGTTCGGATCCATGCCTTTCCAGAGCAGGGCAGAAGTAAATGCATCTTCCGGATCCTCAAGGACGCTAATGCCACAGGCCGACAATTTTGCCGCGATGGCCGGATCAAAAATCAATGACCAGCTGTCAAGGGCTGCATCCGGACCGAGAATCTCGCGGACTTTCTTGACATTGATGCCGATGCCGGTGGTGCCCCACATGTACGGCGCCAGTCTGGCGTTGCCGGCGTCGATGGCGGCCAGCGATTTCAAAATCTGCGGGTCGTTCTTGCTCCAGTTGGGCAGGGCGGCTTTATCCAGGTCGCCGTAGACGCCGGCGGCCACCTGTTTCTCCGCGAACGGCCGGGCCGAAGGGAACACCACGTCGTAGCCCGAGGCGCCGGGTAACAGTTTCGCCTCCAGCATCTCGTTGCTGTCGTAAACGTCATATACCACCTTGATGCCGGTTTCCTTCTCGAAATTGGCGATCGTGTCCTCGGCGATGTAGTCGCTCCAGTTGTAGACATTGAGCGTGTTGTCGGCGGTTTTCTTGGCGGATTCGTCGTTCTTGCTGCTGCAGGCGGCAAGCACCAGACACAGTGCGGCAATCATGGGAATGGTTTTCATGGAGGTCTCCAAAGCGTCGGCGATAGGCGGATTCTAAACCAAATCCATGACTTCGGTGTGACGCATCAATAGCGCAGGTCCGACCAGCCTTCGCTGGCGCAACCACGCAGCCGCACGATGAACAGCCGGTCATATTGGTCATCGGCAATCGCCGGCACCGGTTCGCCGGTCCAGGCCGACACCATCGCCGGCACCGTATTGCTGTGCCCGACCACCAATGCCGTGGCGCCGTCGGGCAAGCTGCATATTGATTCAAGAACCGTTCGGGGGTAACTGTCGGCGCTTTCTTTGCCGATGGCGATGACCGTGACCGGAATGCCGACGGCGTCGGCAACCGGTTGTGCGGTCAATCGCGTGCGCTGGAATTGGCTGCTGAACACCGCCGCCGGCATGGCATTCGCGAACAGTCCCGGCAGCAGCGCGGCACGCGCCGAACCGGCTTCGCTGAGTATCGGATCGTCGGTCGGTTCCGCCGCTTTCTCGGCATGCCGGATCAGGAATACGGTCTGGCTCTGCGCCGAGGCCGTGCCCAGGCCCGCGAGTAGCAGCCCGATGGCGATAAGCGTTCTCATGCCGTGGACGCGCCAAGCCGTGCCAGCAAGGCGCGCAGGAACATCGCCCGTTGTTCGCCGGTTTCGGTTTTGTTGCTGATTTTCAGTCGGTCGGAACCCTGCATGGCATAGGTTTTCGGGTTGGCCTGAATCAATTGGATGACGCTGAACGGATCTATCGCCGGTTTGGCGACGAAGCCGATCATGCCGCCATGCTCATGCATGTCGATTTTGCTGATGCCCAACCGTTCGGCGGCCAGGCGCAGTTCGGCGCAATCGAACAGGTGCTTGGTCGGTGCCTGCAGCAGACCGAAACGATCGATGATCTCGATCTGCAGCTCGCGCAGGGTATCGGCATCCTTGGCCGAGGCGATGCGTTTATAAAGCGTCAATCGGGTGTGCACATCATCGATGATGCTTTCCGGAATCAAGGCCGGGCTATGCAGGTTGATCTGGGCGCTGACAGGTTTTGTCGCCAGCACGTCCGGAATACGGCCGTCCTTGATCGAGGCCACGGCCCGTTCCAGATACTGTGCGTAAAGCGAGAACCCGATTTCGGTGATCTGCCCGGACTGGCCCTCACCGAGCAGCTCGCCGGCACCGCGGATTTCCAGGTCGTGGGTCGAAAGCGTGAAACCGGCGCCGAGTTCTTCCAGCGATGCCAGGGCATCCAGTCGCTTGCGCGCATCGGAAGTGAGTCGGTTCATGTCCGGAACGATCAGGTACGCATAGGCCCTGTGGTGCGAGCGGCCGACGCGTCCGCGTAACTGATGCAGTTGCGCCAGTCCGAACCGGTCGGCGCGGTTGATGATGATGGTGTTGGCGCT
>Ga0075163_10002783_pt1 | contig 23484 bp, 23 predicted proteins | sample JI1023141ADNA_FD_71478 | JGI IMG/M metagenome (GOLD analysis project Ga0075163, IMG submission 71478) | Wastewater effluent complex algal communities from Wisconsin, to seasonally profile nutrient transformation and Carbon sequestration -... | ecosystem: Engineered > WWTP > Effluent > Algae... | reverse complement strand
CAACCATATATGGACAAAGAAAACATTTTAATTCAGGAGCTTGGGAAATTGGAGCTCTCTGAGCTAAAAAAAGTAGCAGCTCTTTGGAGTCTTCATAAATTCACCGGAAAAGATAAAAAGTCCTCAGTAACTCAACTCTATTCGGCATTTCAAGAAGAATTCTATCTAAAGTCGATACTCGAAAAGCTCACTCCCATTCAAGTTAATATTTTTTCGTTAATTCTAAAAAATAAAAATGTGCAGACTCTCGGTGAAATCGTTCGTAAAACAGCGCTTCACCCAATCAATGCCGAAACAGAATTAGGTGTATTACGAAAATATTGTTTAGTATACCAGAGAAAAAATCGAGAGCGTCTCACCAATAACCTGGATAAATACCACGCTTACCAAGAAATTGCTGATTTAATCAAATTAGATTTAAATGCCAAGGGTGAAAAATTCAAATTATCCTTAGATAAATCTCTACACAAAATGCCAGCAGATCAAATTTCCCCTGAGTGGGTAAAAGCGGTTGGTCATAAAAAAGTAGAGTCAACGGATGAATTCTTAAAGCATGCACTTTCAGAGGAAGGCATTGGGCATTGTATTTCATCTCTCTCCGAGATTGAGAGAGATGTGCTTTTATATGTATACACTCATGGTGGCGTCATTGAAGCTGATGTTGTAAGAAATTATATTAATGTTAACCGTGAAAAATTTGAAAATATAATTCCTGAATTAACTGCTAAGTATTTAGTTTTTGATACTTACTATGTGGATGAAAAATTCATTCGAATTATAACAATCCCAAAAGAGATTCTAAATTATATCCAGGTTCATACTCTTTTACCTTCTGTTAAAAAAGGCACAAAGCAAAAGCAGGAGAAGATAGCAAAGAATGATTTAGATTTTTTCCTCAATATAAAGAAGATGATTTCTTTTATTTCCCGCAAGGGTTTGAGTCTTGCAAAATCTGGAAAGATTAAGCAAGCAGACAATAAAAGAACAGAGCAGGATTTATTAAAACCGGATATAGATATTTTTCCGGAGAAAGGTCAAGTATATCAAATTGAACTGATATTGCCTATCTTAAAAATTTTGAACTTAGTTGATATCAAAGGGGAAAACATTGTATTAACCGGTGAGATCGATGAGTTTCAAAAGAAAGATATTTTTGAATTAATGAATCTAGTGATTCATGAAGTCAATGAAGTTAGATCTAAGAGATTTAATCCGCCGGAAGTATTCTCTGCCATAGAAGTTCCATTCTATGATAAGCCAATCTTAGATAAATGTGTTCAGATAATTCTCAATATGGGAAAAGTCAATACTTCTGTTATTTTCTCAAATGTTGTTCGGGAAAACTTAGTATTAGCCCCCGGCTTTAAAATTAAAAATTTTGAAGCTGATCTACTCGATTTAAGAAAAGAAATTATCAGTGCTATTTTTTATCTTCATTTGTTCGGGCTTTTAGAAGTAGAGTATCCTTCTCGCTTTTTAGTTCTTTCTGATTTAGGTAAATATTACTTTCAGTCTAAAGCAATTCCTAAACATACAGAGAAGGGGGGAATTACTATTAACTCCGACTTTAGTATCATTGCTTTCCCTGAAAAATGTTCTCTTCATGGAATTCATTTACTTAAAGTATTCACTGAGTTAAAAGATTACGATAGAGTCTATACATTTGCATTAACCAAAGATTCTTTCCAGAATGGAATTTTACTTGGATATGATCCAAATCTTTTCATTCAATTCTTAAAGGATTCTAGCAAAGCAGAATTAGCACAAAACTTAATGTTCCTTTTTGATGATTGGGGTAAGAATTTACCAATCGTAGTTGTAACAGAGGATTGTGTACTTCTAAAGACATATGACCCGCATGTTATGGAATTACTCCTAGGTCAAATTAAAGGAAAGAAAATAGTGATGGAAGAAATTAGTCCTGAAGCTATTTTGATAGACAAAACAAAGATTCAGGACGTAATCCAAATTTCAGAGAAATTAAACCTGATTATTAAATTAATCCGTTAATTCTATTCAGGGTCTGTAACTTTAATTTTAGTTTTAAAGTTCCAGGCTCTGAAAGGTGCAATTGCCTCTAGCCTTTGATCAAGAACGAAGTAAAGTCTGTCACCGTATTTTACCAGTCCACCCTTATAATGAGCATATTTTGTTTTATGATCTACTAATCCTACCTCTTTTACTTGCTTCCAATCTTCACAAGTTTTCAGGGAAGGCACTTTTCTTAGATACAATTCTTTAATTGTATTGTCTTTTACTGCGTCTCTTAAAATTTTTTCCCATTCCATACAGAATAGATTCCTTACTTTTTCCTAGCTTATGCTAAATTTACAATGCGATAAAAATACTTTCGTACTCTTGGTATCGTATGTAACATAAGCCGCAAATTGGTACTATATAATCGTTATTAGAGTAGTCAATGTAAATTTAAGAAAATAAATGGAAATTTATTAAGTGAGTCTACGAATTTTATGATTAGTTTTACTTTTTTCCTTTAATTACTTTTCTTTTTTCGTAGGATGAAAAAACTGGTAATACATTCTTATTCCTTGATAAGATTGTTCTCGGGCCTGTAGCTCAGCTGGTTAGAGCACTCGCTTGATAAGCGAGGGGTCACAAGTTCAAATCTTGTCAGGCCCATAAGGGGCTTTAGCTCAGCTGGGAGAGCATCTGCTTTGCAAGCAGAGGGTCATCGGTTCGATCCCGATAAGCTCCAATTTCTTTTATTTTTTCTTGCTTCTATCTAAGACCTTCTTACTTTATCACTCAGTGTCTACAGCAATCAAAATACTATTTCTTCTACTTTTTAGTCTTTCTTTAGAGGCAAAATTGCCTACGTATCCATACGGAGCCTATCCATCCAATTACTGGCAGTTTTGGGTCTTTTATGAAAAAGAATGGCGAAAGGGACAAAGCGATGTAATCCTACGTCCCTTTTATTCCTCTTATAAAGATGAATTGAGTGCTCATAAATATAATACTTCTTTATATCCAATTTACTATTCAGAGAAAACAAATCATTGGAGTAAGTGGACTTTTTTATTTGTCTTTAGCCACGATAGCACAATACATGATGATACAGGAGATGATTCTGATTTAGTTTTATCTCCCTTATTTCAGTGGGGGAAAGGAGAAACGGATAAGGATCGTTACCTTGCGTTTTTTCCTTTCTATGGAAAAATGAAATCCAAACTTTCCTGGGGAGAAATAAATTTCTTTTTATTTCCGCTTTATGTTGATTGGAGACACAAAGAATTCAAAGCGCGTAGTTTACTTTATCCTCTCATACTCTGGGGAAGTTCTGATGTTAGAAGTGAATATCGCTTTTTACCTTTTTATTCTAGAAAAGCACATATCGCAAAGTTTGAGCATAGCTCTCTACTCTGGCCTTTTATTCAATGGGGAAAAGATTCTTTGGATAAAAAAGAGCCAACTTCCTATTCCTTTTTTTTCCCATTTTACAATTTAAAATCATCTCATTATGGAAATATGAAAAGCCAGGCATATTTATGGTTTCCCATTTTAGGTTCAGTCTTTGGCTATGGTTATGATAAGAGAACAAGTGAAGTGAATTATAATTTTCTTTTCTTTTTGTTTCAGTATGGATATTCAAACAGTAAAGATTATCGCAAGCATATCTTTTTTCCATTCTACGGTTATTCACGGTTTGCCAGTAAAGAGTTTACCTTTATTTCTCCTTTTTTTGTGCATATGAGATCGGATACATACGGAGTAAAATCAAATTCCTATTACTTGATTCCTTTCTTTTATTATATGGAAAAGAATTTTGTGAAAGAAGAAAGAGTTGATACCTATTATAAATTCTGGCCAATTGTTAAATGGCATAAAGATTCAGAAGGAAATATTTTTTGGAATATGTTCTCTATTTTTCCGATTCGTTCTACCACGATAGAAAGAGTCTGGGATCCATTTTTTTCCATTATAGAATATAAGAAGTTTATAAACGGAGAAAAAAGAGTCTCCTTTTTTATGAGAGCATATACTCAACATTGGGCAGAAGATGAGTTTCATGCTTACGTTCCCTTTTTATTAGATCTATCGATAGAAGAAAAGCGCACAGCATGGAAATTCCTGTATGGATTTTTGGGATATGAAAGAGTAGAAGAAAAAAGAAACCTTCAACTATTATGGTTTATTTCGATATGATAATAAGGAAGATTAAATAGTGGCACTAGTTGAATTAGCAAAGAGTTTTATTTTCGGAGCAGGGTATACTCTTGTTTTACTCTTCGAAACTATTTTACAATTCAGAGCTATATTTTTTAAGCGAAATGAAATTGTGCAGCAGATGTTTACTGCTGGAATTAGTAGTTTCTTTGTTGTATCGATTGTTGCTGTATTCACAGGAATGATCATGGGGTTAAATGCCGGGCTAGGACTTAAAGACTTTGGAGCCGAGGGGCAAATCGGTCTTTTACTTACAATTACTTTGACCAGAGAAATGTCTCCCTTTATGACTGCGTTAATTCTTTCTGCTTCTGTGGGATCTGCCATAGCAGCTGAAATTGGAACTATGAAAGTCTCCGAAGAGATTGACGCTTTAGAGGTAATGTCAATTAGCCCCGTTCGTTATTTAGTCATGCCAAGAGTAATTGGATTTTCTCTTATGGTTCCTGTGCTCTGTATTTATTCAAGTATCTTAGGAGTATTCGGTGGAGCGGTGGTTGGTCATTTTCAATTAGGTGTTGAATACCAGGTTTATTTTAACGATGTATTAAACCGTGTTGGCTCGGTTCCAGGATTAAAAGATTTATATGTTGGTATTTTAAAGGGATTCGTATTTGGAGTGACTGTCTCTATCGTTGCATGCTCGCATGGACTTAGAGCGACTAACGGTGCTATTGGAGTGGGGCGAGCTACAAGAGAATCTGTAGTGACTTCTTTTCTTTTAGTTATTTTTATTGGTTATGTATTAACTGCAATTTTATATAGGTGATATATGAGTGAAACTCCAATCATTGAAATGAAAAATGTTCATAAAACTTTTGGTAGTAGAAAAATACTAAAAGGTGTTGATGTAGTTGTTAAAAAGGGAGAAACAATGGTTATCCTCGGTCCTTCCGGAACAGGAAAATCAGTCACTCTAAAACATATTACAGGTCTTGTGGCTCCCGATGAAGGAGACTGCTTTATCATGGGAGAGTCTATTTCCTTTTCGAAAGAAAAAGTCAGAGAGAGACTGCGTGCAAAAATGGGAGTATTATTTCAATCGGGTGCACTCATCAATTGGCTTAGTGTTTACGAAAATGTAGCACTTCCACTCAGGGAGCATAAAATATCAAAAGGAGAAGAGCTTCATAGGAATGTAATGGAAAAATTACATTGGCTTGATCTGGTTGTCGCTAAGGATAATTTACCAGGAGCGATAAGTGGTGGAATGAAAAAAAGAGCTGGCATTGCAAGGGCTCTTACTACAAATCCAGAAATACTTCTCTATGATGAGCCTACTTCAGGCTTGGATCCTGTCATGTCAAATGTCTTTAATGAACTAATACTTAGATTAAAAAAGGAGCTTCATGTAACATCGATTGTTGTTACGCACGATATGGAAAGTGCTTATATGATTGCAGACCGTATTACTTTTTTATATGAAGGGAAGGCTATCTTTTGTGGAACAGTTCCTGAATTAAAAGCTTCTTCAAATGCTGTTATCCAACAATTTATTCATGGAAAAACTGTCGGTCCTATGATTTTAGATCATTCAGAACAAAAGAAAAAAAAATAAATCTGGATGCAGTTAACGTATAAAATAAAACCGAATGAAGTTGGAAATACTCTTATACATTTACTGACTGCGAAGTATACCTATTATTCTCTAGAAGAATGGAGAAACCAAATACTTAAACAAAAGATTTTACTAAATGAAGAAGTTACAAAGGAAAATGTAATCTTAAATTTGAATGATGAAATTCGATTCTTTGTAGAAGACTTTGTGGAGCCTGAAGTAATTTCAGATTATTCTATAATATATGAAGATGAATATTTATTTGCGGTAAATAAACCTGGCAACTTACCCGTTCATCCTGCTGGTAGATATCGGAAAGGAAATCTGACTACTCTGTTAACGAGTTCCGGTAGAAAGGATATTTTTATTGTAAATCGTTTAGATAGAGAAACTTCTGGAATTGTATTGTTTGGTAAATCAACAGAGGCTGCATCTAAGCTAGGTAAACTTTTTGAATCAGGAAAAATAAAGAAAACTTATATATGTTATGTAGAAGGCTTATTCCCGAAGTCTTTATCTGCTAGAGGATATTTAGGAAAAGATAAAGATTCATTAATTCGAAAGAAGAAAAAGTTTTCGCATGAGAAGCTTGAAGATTCTCTATGGGAAGTTCATACCGATTTTAGGATAATAGAAAGTAACCACAACCTCTCCAAAATATATGCCTACCCGCATACTGGAAAAATTCACCAGATTCGTGCAACACTTTACTCTCTAGGCTATCCAGTGGTAGGTGATAAAATGTATGGCTATGACGAGAATTTATTTTTAGAGTTCATCCAAACTGGAAGTGCTAAGAATAAATGCAAAATAGAAAGACAGGCTTTACATGCGTATGAATTGGAATTTATACATCCATTTCTAAATCAGAATTTAAACATAAAAGCAGAAGAGCCAGAGGATATGAAAGAAATATTCTAGATTAATATTTTTCAAAATTCAAAGCAGATAGCATATCAATTAAAATAGAGCCCATAGATTTGTTATCAACATTTGGGGCATACCGTATATTTAAATCTTCCCGGTCTAGAGTTCGAAAGTCTATACTGAATCTAGTCTGGTTTGAAAGATTTGGTGATGTCCCGTGTAAATGAGAAGAAGAGAATAACAGTAAGTTTCCGGCATTGCAGGGAATTTTAATTTCTTTCATTGAAGAAATCTCTTCTTTAATTTCTGGAAAGATCTGTTTTTTTAAATTATCTGTTGATTGAAAACCTCCACCATTTGTCCAGTCATCATAGTTAAATTCATTGGAATTGTTTTTTATGGGAATAGAAAAATAATTGGGATAAAAAGAAAAAGTATCTTTTTCATTCACATCAAATAAAGGAATCCACCAATTGATTTGAGATTCTGAATTTGCATACCATGTATCCCTATGAATGGCAAAGACCGGTTTTGCTTCTTCTATAGTATGCGCATAGGAGGTAATAGTTCTTAGTCGCGCAGTATCAAAGAAGTTTGTGTTTAGATTAAAATTCAGTTCTTTTAATAGATTTTGAATATGTAATTTGGTGTTATTATCATTGGAGAATTTTGGTTTTAAACTGGAAGTAATCTTAAAGAAATAATCTCTAGAAACTTTGTCTTCGAATTGTTTTATATTTTCTTCCCTTAGTTCTCTTTTAAGAAAAGAAACTGCAAAGTCAGCGAAAGACTTTGCTGATTTAAGTTCAGTGAATAATAGAATGTTTCCTCGAAATATAAGTTCTCTTAATTCAATATTTGTGTTTGTCGGATTTTTCAAAATAGAAAAGGAATTCAATTTATACCTACTGTATAGTATATAAAAATGTAATTTGAAAAATTTGAAATAGATTGACTCATTTGATTCCATTTCAGAAGTATAGCAGTATGAAATTAAATCAAATTAAAAATCAAACATTTTATATATTGTTTCTCATTGTAGTTTTTATGAGTGGTTCGTGTTCTAGTCCCAAGGTAACTATTCCAAAAGAAACGGAACTTGGAAAAGAATATCCAAAAGCTAATGAAGAAGAAATTGCAAAGCGGACTCTAGAACTAACGCTTAATTCTATAAAAGAAAATGCAAAGAATGGCGTCAAAGTTTTACGTGATGCTCATCCAAAACACCATGGATGTGTTTCTGGTTCCTTTGTTGTGGATAACACTGTCCCTGCTACAATGAGGTTTGGTGTTTTCTCAAAACCTAAATCCTATCCAGTCTGGATTCGTTTTTCAAATGGAGGCACTCCGCCAAAAGACGATAAGGAAGGGGATATTCGTGGTATGGCGATAAAACTCATGGGAGTAGAGGGTGAAAAATTATTAGAAGATGAAAAAAATGAAAAAACACAGGATTTTTTAGTAATCAGTCATCCTGTATTACCGGTTGGAGATCCACAGGATTATTTAGATTTATTTGAAGCAGCATTTGCCAAACGTCCTTTGCGTCATTTAGTATTCAATGGACATTTTGGAGCGATAAAAAAAATCACAGCTCTAAGAGGATTAAAAGTTCCAAGTCCTTTAGGTATTCGCTATTTTAGCACAACACCGTATAAATTAGGAAACTCTGCGGTTAAATATTCTGCAAAGCCCTGCGATAATTTTAAACCGGATATGCCTGCGGAGCTAACACCGAATTACCTAAAAGAAACAATGGTTAAGCATCTATCCGAGAAAGAAGCTTGCTTTGATTTCATGGTTCAACCACAGACTGATCCAATCACGATGCCAGTCGAGGATCCAGCAGAAGAGTGGGATGAAACAGTTTCTCCTTTTGTAAAAGTGGCAACAATAAAGATTGATAAACAAAAGTTCGATTCACCTGAACAAATGGAAGCTTGCGAAAATTTATCCTTTACTCCTTGGCATTCTATTGCAGAGCACAGACCTTTAGGCGGAATTAATAGAATTAGAAAATCAGTCTATTTAGGAATTTCAAAACATCGCCATGAGGCAAATGGAGTTCCAAGAAAGGAACCTACTAAATAAGATTTTACTTTTGAGAGAGAGGAAAGAAAAAAGAATCCGAGTATTTACCCGGATTCTTTTTTTGAGGCTAATGTTACTTAGACACTCCGAGAGATCTAACGGTTGCCATGTTAATATGCTTACCGTCATCTTCTGGAAGATTTTTACTTTTTTGGTAATCTTTTAAAGCTTTAAAAGTTTTTTCATCAGCTACACCTTCAGTTGCTCCAGGATCAAATCCTGCACCTTTAAGCGCTCTTTGAATTTCACTTAGCTTTTCTTTGGTTGTATTGTTTTCACAGAGAATTTCTCTCCATTCTGCTTTTTCAGGTTGGTCTACAACTTTTCTTGTAACTAATTGATACTCTGCTGGAGCAAAGCCTTTTACTTCTTTTTCAGGCTCGATTAACTTTTGAATTTGCACTGTTCTGTATTCAGCGGGAACTTCAACAGTTCTTGTTGTTGCAGGTGTTTTTAATACTTGCTTGGTTACAACAGTAGTTTCTTCAGGAACATCGACTTCTCTAGATGCTGCAGGAACTTTTACAACTTCTTTGGTTACAGTTTTGTATGTTGGAGGAATTTCCACCAAACACATAATACCTGTGGAAGAATCTTTTTTCCATTCTGTTCTTGCTTCTTTATCTATAACTTTTTCTTCTACTGTTTCGTATACTGCAGGAACTTGTTCGATTTTTTTACCAGCAGGACGGATAACAACTTTTTCCTCTACAGTTTCATAAACAGCAGGGATAGTTTCTGTAAGTGTAGAAGCTGGTTTTACTAATACTTGCTCAGGAACGTATTCATATCTTGCAGGAATTAACTCGATTTTTTCAGCAGCTGCTCTTTTTACAACATTCTCAGTAACTTCCTTGTATGTTGCAGGTGAATAGACAGGAATCCAGCATTGACCTGGTTTCGCACCCGGAGGATTTTCAGGTAAGCCTCCCATTTTTGATAGACTTTCATCGGCACTTCTCATACCAACTTTTGCTTTCTCTGCTGGAGTCTCATCACCAGCACTTCTTTTTGCTGCTGCTGGAGCAGACTTTGCATCTTTAGTCGCAGCATCCTTGGAATCTTTCGCATCTTTTGTGCTAGTTGTATCTTTTGCATCCTTTGCATCTTTCGCGTCTTTTTTTGGTGAGCTGCTGCAAGCAACAAAGACTGCTAAGACTAGAGATACAATTATAACTTTTAAGCTAAAATTTCTTAACATTTTTATTCTCCAATATATCGATTGTAACCATGTAGATTTGTAAATAGAAAAAAGTAAAGTAGACTTTTCACTACGATAAATACATCGTGATATTTTTTGGATTTCTTAAGGAGAGTTTTAAAGAACACTTCTTTCTTGAAAAAATAATTCTGAAAAAAATTAAATCTTGCAAATTGTAATTAAGTAAAACCAAAAATGGTTTTTTTTTGCAGATTTGTCTTTCTTCTTTTTCGAACTTAATATGACAGATATACAATAATAATTTAGGTTGATTCTTTCCTTAGGATTGGTATTTTAGATTTCGAATATGCCTAAAGAAATTCCGCTTGGAATCAATCCTAGAAAGATGATTCCATACAATGTCCTAATTGCAGATGACTCTCTTACAGAGAGAAAGCTAATTCAACAATTTTTAAAATCTGCTGATTTTCATATTATTGGTGAGGCGGTTAATGGAGAAGATGCGATTGAGAAGACAATGGCACTGCATGGACAGTTAGATATTCTCTGCATGGATTATTTTATGCCCGGCATGAATGGTTTAGAAGTGATCCAAAAGCTCCGTCCCCTTTTTCCAAAGTTAATTATCCTATTAATCACAGGTCATACTGAAAAGGAAGTTGTAGAAGAAGTTGCGCGGCTAAAGGTAAACGGCTTTCTTGTTAAACCAATTTCAAAATCCACTATCTATGATAGGCTAACCTTTTTACTAGGAAGAAGAGATCTCGCTTCCAAAATGGTAGTAGGTTATAAACCAATTGGCATTAATCTAAATGAAATCCAAATTCCTCCTTTAAAAGAAGTAATGAATCGGGTTATCACATTTGATACCAAGAAGTTTGGAGGAAGTTCAGATTTAGAAACAATCATTGCTCCGGATAAAGCATTGAGTTCTGATATTTTAAGAGTTGCAAATTCGAGTTTTTATGGAAGGTCAGGAAGTGTTGTTACGTTAAAATCAGCCATTACTTTAATAGGACTTTCCACAATTAAAAATATAGTAATACTTCAGTTCAGAAAAAATTTCACAAAGAATTTACCACAACCCTTATTTAGAAAGCATTTAAATGAAATTCCACTTCTCACGGGATTAATAGCGATTGACCTCACAGCTCCTCTACATTTACAAAATCTCAATGACCAAATTGTTGTTAGCTCCACACTTAGAAAAGTAGGGATGACGATTCTTGCTCAAAATTTAAAAAATCGTTATTTAGAAGTAATTAAACTTTTTGAATTCGGGCAGAAACCTCTATCCCAATTTGAAAGAGATGAATTTAATATAGATCATGTTCAGATTGGAATAAAAGTATTTAAACTCTGGCAAATGCCAAAGAGTCTTCAGAAAGTTGTGGCAAATCAGGATTTTACGATAGATGAAATCGAAAAGGTAGATGATATCGATCGCCTCTTAAGAATAGCTGAAATATTCGCCATGTCTATGCTTGGAATTACTCTGACTGAAAATGATTTAGAAATGCTACCCAAATTACTAAATTTCTATAATGCTCCAGAAGAATTAATCTCTTTATTTAATGATGATTATTACTCCAATATAAAAGGACATCCGTTCTTTGATTCTATTTAGATAATAGCCATTCATTTTTTTGAATGGATTTTTCAGCCTAGGTTTTCATCTTTGTATTTGTTCCATGAAATATATAATCGTAAGTCATATAGCAAAAATCATTTTATCGTTCTGGTTTTTTTTTATTAGAAAGCAAAATTACTTTGTTCCAGAAGCCACGGAAAAATACTTAAAACAAAAAAACGGATTTATTTTTGCCGGTTGGCATAATCAAATTCTTTCTTTGACCAGGCATGTAGCTTATTATTTACAAAGAGATAGGCATATTCTTTTAACACCACTCGTTTCTCTTTCGAAAGATGGAGAATTTATTTACCAGACTTTTCTTAGATTTAAAATGCAATCGGTTCGAGGCTCTACAAGTAAGGGTGGATCGACTGCACTTCGTCAAATTTTAAAAGCTATCAAAGATGGAAAAGTTCCAATCTTCACACCTGACGGTCCGAGAGGTCCTAGATACAAAGCACAAACCGGAGTGATTCAAATGGCTTCGCTTACTAAATTGCCAATCATAACATTCTATTCTAGATTTGATGAATACTATGAGTTTAAAAGTTGGGATAGGCAAAGGTTCCCAAAATTCTTTGCTAGGGAATGGGTTGATTATTCAGAGCCATTTTTTGTTCCAGAAAAAATTGAGAATTATGAAGAGTATGCGCTTGAATTAGAAAAGCGAATGTTAGAACAAGTAGAACGATTAGATAAAATTGTAGAAGAAGCAAAGGCAAAAAAGTGATGATAAAATCCAATTCGCAAAAAAAAATACCTGGCAAATTTATATATACTTTAATTTTTTTAATAATCATTTTAAATCAATGTATTATTGGAAATTCTATAAAGTTTCCCTCTCTAGGACCTGAAAGAGAAACTGAATTAACCGAGCATGTTATGGAAGGGACTGATAGAGATAAAATTTTAATTCTATCGATTGACGGCGCAATTTCTGAAAATCCTTCCGGTGGTAATATCTTTGGAGGAGGAAGCAGTGAATCAACAGTATCCGCAATTATCAATGATCTTTTCAAAGCAAGATTTGACAAAGACATCAAGGGAATTATTTTAAAAATAAATTCTCCCGGTGGAACTGTTACTGGAAGTGATTTAATTTATAGAGAGCTAGTTCAGTTTAAGGCAGCAACAGGAATTCCAATAGTTGCCCTTTTCATGGACAAGGCTGCCAGCGGTGGATACTATGTGGCAATGTCTGCTGATAAAATAGTTTCTATGCCAACTGCGGTAACAGGATCTGTCGGAGTTATACTTTCGGGATTTAATGTAAAAGAGGGACTTGATAAAATTGGAATCAAAGATCAATCCATTACCTCCGGACAAAATAAAGCAATTGGCTCTCCGTTCGTTGAAATGAAGCCAGAACAAAAATTAATTTTACAGTCGATAGTAAATAATCTCTATGAAAGATTTTTTAGTATTGTAAAGCAGAATCGTCAGAATGTATCCGAGTCGCGGCTAAGAGAGATTTGCGATGGAAGAATTTTTACTGCTGATCAAGCCTTAAAAGAAGGAATGATAGATAAAATCGGTTATTTTGAAGAGACCGTAAATGAATTAATGAAAATGGATAAGTATACAAGAATCGCTACGCCTAACAATAACAAGCCGCGAATTGTTTATTATACACATTTCAAGCAAAGAGTTAGAAGTATCTACCAGATACTATCGGAAGATTCAAATACTTTTGGAGCAATAGAGAGTATTCTGAAAACAAGCACAGAAGCAAAATTTATGTATCTCTGGTCTTATTAAATGCTTTTTAATTCGATTCCTTTTTTAATTTTATTTTTCTTCACGTATTTACTGTATTGGAATATTGATGATAAATATAAAAAGTATGTAATCGCAGGCTCTTCTTTTCTTTTTTATTTGTATTATGATGTTTTGGCAACAGTTCATTTTTTCACGGTTATCGCTATCAATTATTACTTTAGCGAGAAAATGTTTCAAGCCAAACAAAATGGAGCAGATACCGGTAAGCTCTTAAAAATTATTCTAGGATTAAACCTTGTCAATCTGGCTTTTTTTAAATACTTTTATTTTTTACTCGATTCTTGTTTTAGCCTGACTCATTCGCAAATGTTTAAAGATATTTCCTCATCGGTAAATATTATTTTGCCGCTTGCAATTAGCTTTTATACATTTCAGTTGATAGCAATTCAAGTTGATATTCACCGCGGAAGAGTTTTAGAACGAATTAGTTTTATGGATTATACTATTTTTATAATCTTTTTTCCCCAGCTCATTGCAGGTCCTATTATGAGGACTTCCGATTTCCTACCCAGGTTAAATCAGCCTGTGATTTCATCGGATTCAATGAAACGCGGTTTATTCTTATTAATCGCTGGGCTTTTTAAAAAAGTAGTAATAGCTGACAATGTAGGCTCACTCATTGCCCCTGTTTATATGGATCCTGAGAAATATCATTTTGTTTCTATTTTTATTGCCTTTCTCGGTTTTGCAGCGCAGGTTTACTCTGATTTTAGTGGTTATACAGATATGGCACGCGGCCTGGCTTTACTTTTAGGTTTTGAAATTCCAGAAAATTTTACAGGTCCATTTTATTCTGCTTCTTTTTCTGAATTATGGTCAAGGTGGCATATTACTTTATCAACATGGCTTCGGGATTACCTCTATATACCTCTCGGTGGAAATGCACGGGGATTTCATATGAGCAATGTGAATATGTTTATTACGATGGTTCTCGGTGGTCTCTGGCATGGGGCAAATCTTGCTTTTATTCTCTGGGGTGCTTATTTTGGAATTATACTCTGGATAGAGAGAATTCTAATGGCAAAAGGATTTTCAATGGTTCCGAAAAATCCTGTTTTATTATTTGTGAAAAGAATGTTTGTCTTTGTTCTATTTTCCATGTCTGCAATTTTTTTTAGAAGTGGAGCCTATGGAACTGATTCTACAGCAGTGATGTATAAATTGTCTGCCAGCTTTTTTGGACTTAACCAGGGCAAGGGAATTGGCGCTAGAGATGAAGTTATCCTTTATATTGTTCTCGCTTTAATTTTAAATTTTGTCCAATACAATAAGGGGAGCCTGGATAGATGGAAGAAATTTCAAAATGTAATCCTTCCAATTGCATCCTTTATACTGTTTATTCTACTTGGTCTATTTGGAGATGGAGGCGGCGATTTTATTTATTTTCAATTTTAGGTTGGAATAAATGAAAAGGCTTGCACTCGCTTTCTTTTCTTTTGTATTTCTAAATTGCTCACAGCCATGGTATAGAAGTATACCAGGTAGTAACCGATTAGAAACCGGTAAATTCGTTGGAGTCTGGTCAAAAAAAACCAATCCTAGATCCGCAATTAATTCTTCCTGGCATAAAAATAAATGGACAGAAAAAATTGTCTTGCATAATGACTTGAGCTTTGTAAAAACCTATGAATCAGAAGATTTTATAGGAGAGAGTGTAAGTTATAAGAAAGTAATAGGAAGAGGGATTTATAAAACACACAAAGATTGGATTTTACTCCAGACAAAGTCGATTGAAATGACAGAAAAACAGGATGGAGAATTAAAAAAAAATTCAATAAAACCATATGAATCAGACCTCTTGTATTATTATTATCTTGAAGGAAATTTAATTATTCCGATGATTTATGATATGGGATACGAAGAAAAAGATTTTGGAGTTAAAGATGGTGTATCAAAGCCTTTTGATGACACAAATCCAAATTTTTTTAAGTATATTAAAATATATGCTTTCAAAGAATTTCAATCTCATGCTTACTATCTAGAAAATTGAGAAATAATATGGCAAATCCATTTACTGTCTACAAACAGAGAAAATATGCTATCTTCATAAAAAATTGCATATTTTTTATATTGTCTGTCGGACTTGCATTTTACCTTGATAGCCTTAACTTTTTAAACTTAGGAGAAAGTTCTTTTTGGCTAGTCTACAATGTATTCTTATTTATAATCTTCATTATTTTAAATTTTTCAGAATTAAACTATCTTAAGAAGTTATTTGTTCTATTAAATTATTTTCATGCAAGCGAAAGCCATTCCCTCGATTTAGTAAATCTAAACCTTCAGACTTTTGTATTTCCATTAAATTTAGATGATGAGAACTTTGAAGTATTTGGTAAATTACAGCCTGCAACTTACCTGGGCGGGGATATAATCAATCATGCAAGGGATAAGGATGGAAATTATTGGTTCGCTGTTGGTGATGCATCCGGCCATGATTTAAATTCGCATTTATTTAGTATGATGATATTAAATCAAATGAACTACCTCGTAAATCTCGCAAAGACTCCAAAAGAAATGAATGCAATGATGAACCAGGTACTAAGAGAGAGAATTCAAAGTTATCCTATACCTGTAAATAGCTATGCCTCTTTGGGTTTGTTAAAAGCAGATCCAAATGGAAATTTTATGCACTATGGACTGCATCCTAACTTTTTGTTATATCGAGTGGATAAAAAAGACATAGATATCATTGAAACCAGCGGCCATTTTATTGGAATAGAAGTATCGAGTGCATTTCACTCTAATACCAAAGAAGAACAGGATAATCGAAGTTTTACCATGAACAAGGGTGATATTTTGTTCTGTTTTACAGATGGACTTTTTGAACAAAAAAACAAAGAAAGAAAATACTTTGGATATCGCTTGTATGAATTTATAAAAAATGAAGATAAGAGTAATTTTCCTCTATTTGCTAAAAAGTTATTTGATTCGGTTAAGGCTTTTGCCGGAACCAAACAAATTGACGATGATATGACTATTTTGATAATTAGAAAAAAATAATCTTATCTTAGAAAAGGTGCATCTTTCCAATCCCATAGTCTAAAAGAATTTTCATCTATATTACTCGGTTGTAGATTCCAATAATAAGTTTCCATACGGTTTGCTCCCTGAAAATTTATAAATAGGGAAAATATTATGCTTAGAATGAATAAGGCAAAGATAGGAGATTTTAGATTTGCATATTTAAGAAAGAATATAAGATAAAAAACAAAAAAGGGAATCATATCGGATAACAGTCGATAGCCATAACAATGTCCACCCCACCAGTTCAAGTTTCTAGATACTAGAACCCAATGAAATAAAACAGTCAAAAAAAATGCATAATCAAATAGAGATAGCGTTTCCTCCTTCCATTTATAATAGATTCCTAAAAAACTAAAAAGGAAAATAGGGGAGTATATGAATAATCCTCTAGCGGGAGAAATTAAATTTCCTGCCAATGCTTCATAAAACGTATTGCTTCCCTGCACTTTTCTAAAATCATAATAGGGATGGAGTAAATTTCCCATTTCGAAGTAATTAAATAAAAAGAAAAAGGAAAGTATGAGTCCTCCTAGAAAAAGAAATCCGATTGGCTTTTCTCTAAGTAGGTAAATAAAAATTAACCCGAGAAAAAAAATGGGAAGTAGGTTAGTTGGACGAACTGCATAAGAAAAAAAAAGGGGTAGGGCAGATAGAATAAAAAGGCTTTTCTTATTTAATACAATAAATAAAAGGAGAATCGATAGAAGTAAAATACTTCCTGCGTGTTGCCATAATCCTCTCGACACAGTAGAGAAAATGATAGTGCAAAAGGAGTACAAGAAAACAACCAGTAAAGATTTAGGCACTGACTTTGTGCTATGAAAACTAATGATGAAAAATAAAACAGCAGAAATCGACAGTAAAGAAGAAGAAATATTTTTTTCTAGAGAGATTGTAGAGGAGGAAAGTATTTTCTCTTGAAAGTCTTTGCCTTTAAGTGCATACCATTTGTTTGCAATCCAAATATGAGGAATTGCTAATATACTTACTCCATAGGGGTAATAGTTAAAGGTATGTCCGTTTGTTTCAGTTAGATTTGCAAAGAAGGCTTTTGGAAATAAGGAAGAATACTCATCGATATTTAAATTACCCTCTCGAACGAGGCTAATCGTTGTATAGACACTCCAGAGGGAATCGGTTTGGTTGTATACCTTGGTTTCGTATAGACCAAACCAGACAAAAAGATAAATAGAAACTAAAAGAAAAAACTTTTTCATATTGTCCAGACTTTATAGTAAGTCTGGATTTTATTTTATTGAACTATCTTCTTAGCATCTTCTAAAAATTTTGCTAATCCCAAATCTGTTTGTGGATGCTTAAATAGCATTTGGAATATAGAAAAAGGGAGAGTAACCGCATCGGCACCTTCGAGGGCAACTTCTTTAAAGTGGATTGGGTGACGGACAGAAGCAGCTAATATCTTTGTCTCAAAGCTATAATTATCATAGATAGTTCTAATCTCTGATATTAAATCCAAACCGTTATACGATATATCATCTAACCGACCGATAAAGGGAGAGATATAAGTAGCTCCTACTTTAGCAGCAAGAAGTGCCTGTGGAGCTGAAAAACATAGAGTAACATTGGTTTTAATATTTCTCTTTGTAAGCTCTGCAACACATTTTATGCCTTCTGGTATCAGTGGAATCTTAATTACAACGTTATCCGCAATCTGAGAAAGATCCATTGCTTCTGAAAGCATTCCTGCGTAGTCAACAGATAATACTTCTGCACTGACAGGACCTTTTGTGATTTCACAAATTTCTTTGATTACTTCTTTAAATCTGCGCTTGCTTGCAGCGATGATGCTAGGATTTGTAGTAACACCATCGAGAAGTCCTAAGTCTGCAATCTTTGCAATTTCTGCTACGTCTGCTGTATCTAAAAATAATTTCATTATTGCTTTGCCGGTGGATTTACAGTTGGATTTACTTCTGACTCTTTTGGTTTATTGGGATCTTTTTCTTGATAAACGCCTTCTGTTACTAAATCTAAAAGAACGTCAGTCTCTCTAGCAGAAAAATAATCCTTATAATCAATATTAATTAGATCAGTTCTATCAACGCTGAAATAATCCATTCTCTTGGTAAATGCTTTTCTATTATAAGGTTCAACCCATTGAATGATAAATTCTGATTTATTGCTTTTAGATGGATTATTTGCATTTGCCGCAGCTGATTTAGAAGGCTCTGCACTTTCTCCTGGAATTGTTCCATCTGCTCTTTTAAAAGACCAGGTATAGGCTCCTGCAATTTTTTTATCGTCTACATTATCATCGGCAGAATCATTTTCATCATCCGGTTTAGAAAATTTGTCTTTTGGAATTTGAGCTTGTGGCTCTCTAGATGGTTTACCATACTTATCTTCGACTTGCTTTTTGAGTTTAAGACTTTCTACGGGGCTAAAATAGACCCCAACAGAAAATAAAGAAGAGCTTCCCTTTCCTTCGTCTTCCTTACTCTTATTGAATTTTTCTAGAACTTTCGGTTTTTTGTAAAATCTGTATAGATAGGTGATATTATTTCTTTTTACTAAAAGTGATTTGTCTTTTACTTCATTGACAATTTCAATTTTTTCTTTTATATCTGGATTCTGGCGAATCTTGTTGATTTCATCTCGTATACTTACATAAGAATTTCCCCAGGCTGTATCTCCTAGTCCACTTCCGGGACCTGGAACACTGACTGCTATCTTTGATTGGTCAATCGCTGGTTTCTCTTTATTTGCATTTGGATTCGTTGTTTCTGTTGGGGTCTGTGCCCAAATAGAAAATGTAAAAAATATAAGTATAGAGATTAATATGTTTTTCATAGTAAATTTATCGGAGAATTATTTTAAATCGTATATAGTAATTTTCAAAATATATAGGAATTTAGACTAAGAATTCTATGAAAAATGATTTTATTGCCCACTCTGTTTCGGAATGTTGTTTAATATGACAGATTCAAACTCTAAGATTATTGTAGAGATTTCAAAGGATTTGGAAGATTTAATTCCAGAATACTTAGAATCAATGAATACTTCTCTTGATTATCTAGAAAGGCTAATTGCCGCAGAGGATTTTCCTGAGATTAAAAGTGAAGCACATAAGATGAAAGGTCATGGGGGAGCTTATGGGTTTCGTTATATTTCTGATATGGGCTTACTGATTGAAGGCTTTGCCGGAGAAAGAAAAAAAGAATTAATTATCAAATGTGTAAATGAATTAAAAAATTATTTAGGGAGGATTCAAATTGAATTCAGAGAAGACCCATAAGATTTTTATATTGTTTTTACAGATTGCCATTGTCTCCTGTGCAATTTCAGTTTCTCTTAGCCAGTTATTTTTATTTTTAACGCTAGTCTTATATTTGCTTTTGAAAGGTTATAAGTCCTTTCGACTCACAAGCATTTCCTTTTTGGCACTGGGGATTTTTATACTCTATGCCCTTTCTTTTTTATTGCATACACCCAGGAGTGATCCCTGGACTTATTTGATTTCCATTAAGGGAACAGAATTTAAAGATGTTCTCCTCTTTGGAGCATTTTTAGTGATGCAAAATCTAAGAGATTCAGAAGACAGAAAGAAAATTGAAAAGGCTTTTTGGATACTACTTGTTGTTCTTCTTGTGACTGGATTTGTATCTGTATTTAGCCAAATTCGTCTTTCCCGTTTGATTTCAGATTTATTTAAACCATCCGCTAATTGGAAGTTTGCCCATCATTATGGAGATTTAATGGGAGTAGGAATTCATTTACCAATCGGGTTAATGAATACTCATTTGACTTACGCTGGTATATTGTTGTTATTTGCACCCTTTGTATTCTTTCGATTTATCTTTGCGGTTCGCGATCGCAATGGCTACCTATTTCATTTTTTGGTTTTAGTAGTATTTGGATTTATCGCTATTTTAAATAATGCAAGGTCAGCTTTAATTGGAGCAGCATTTTCTATTTTGATTGGATATATCGATTTGATTTTAGTGCAAAGGTATATCTCCTGGAAGAAAACTTTAAAGCTAATCAGTATTCTATTTCTTGGAATTGGCATTATTGCAAGTTCCCTTTTCTTTAACGAGACAATGGCTAAAACCATTCAGCCTCTATTGGGTCAGGAAAAACATACTGATTCTGGAAGAACATTTATTTGGAGTTCTACTTATCCGATGATAAAGTCGAATCCCATTCTTGGAATAGGTCCCGGGAATTATGGAAAAGAAGTAGAGCTAGTAAGAAAGCAATTAAGTGAGAAATACAAAGAATTACTTTTCTTTTTTGAGGTAACACAAAGAGGTCATGCACATAATGACTTTTTACATATTGCGGCTATTTCTGGTTTGCCGGCAATGTGTTTTTATATTTTACTCGGTTCTGTAATTTGTTATAAACTATTGGAGGATAAAAGCTCAAGAAGTGCTAATATTCTCTTCTATGGCCTAGTTGGATTTTTTATATCGGGATTATTTCAATGCTACTTTCAAGATGATGAAGTGGTGATCGTATTCTGGTATTTACTCGGCTTTTTTCATTTGCAGGTAAATAACCCAAAAGAAGAAATTCGAAGCACCACTTCTATTTAAAAAGATTTTCTATTTTGTGCAGTAAATCAAAACACTTCTACTAGATGTAATACCACCGAGTAGGCCGTGAATGATTGTATCTAGCCAATCAGGATAGAGAATAACAGCGTCTACATTGTTAGCGCAAACTGGAGTTGTATGTTTTTCTTTTTCAGCTTTGGAGGTAAACCAGGTGCTTCTAAATACTTGCGGTTTATTGGGAGTAACCGGTTTAGAATATTCCTGAAACCCGTCAAAGTTATTTATATATCTTTTGTGATAATCCGCAGGCTCGCTTGCTTCAATCACTCTAGATGGATTGTTTATTTTGATTATTGTTTTCCCGCAATGAATAAAAGTGAGTAGGGAAAGTAATACTAAAAAGGAAATGGTATTTTTCATAAAAAGCTCCTGGGGTTAATTACAAGTAATCTTTAACGTCTTTGGAACATAGATACCAAGCGTTAATTGAGTAAAGACTGCATCCTGCCATCTAAAGTATTCGTCGATTTCATAAACACCGGAAGGACAAAGTGTAGTCGCATCTACTTCTACTTTGCGAGGGAAAAAACCGCCTACCCAAAATCTATGGTGAAGTGTTTTTACTTCTCCCCTGGTTCCGCCATTTTCATTGTCAAGTCTGACTCTGTTATGATGACAACCAATGGAAAATAAAATAAGAAAAGTGATTAAGGTTATATGTTTCATTTTTATTTTTCCTCGTTTGTTTTAGCTACAGGTATTGAATCTAATTCTTTGAATTCTTTTCCATCAAAGGCTAATATTGATTGCCCTGTGGCTGTTACTGAAATTTTTACTGTTGCTGCAGGAGTTAAGCTTGTATGTGTTGCAGTAATTGTAGTTTCTCCGACGGCAACGGCAGTAACTAAACCGGTTGCACTGATTGTGGCAGCTGCAGGAGTGCTAGATGACCAGGTAATAGCAGAAGAAATATCTGCACCCGCTTTGTCAATTGCTTTGAGTTGCTTTGTATTACCCGGTGCCATTTTGAAATCACTGAGTGCATTTGGAGGAGTTTCAGATATGCGAACATTGGCAACGGATGATGTAGTCTGACCTGGAAGGGGAATAGGATAAATGGTTGTTTTTTTCTTTCCAGGTGGAACCGGTATGAGCGCGGGCCATGCCGTGCAACTAATAAAAAATAGTAATATGCAAATCACTAAAATATTTTTAATAAATTTCATAGAAAACCTCTCTTGTATTAACTTTCGAATTTTTACTTTTATTACATTTTCTTTTTTAAAAAAAAATAGTTTTAAAGTATTCGCATTTTTTTTTAATATAATTTGTTTTTTCTTTACTCATCTATTGCAATCCTTAGTAGAGAGCATTGCAGTAATTTTTACATTTTTCCATAAAAAGTTTTGAAACACATTTTGTCTTTCCTTTCTTTAGATTCTTACTAAAAAGAATAAGTGATTAATATTAGGAAATCCTTTTGTTTTTTCCGTTTTCAAATTCGGGTAGTTTTTCAGAATGGAAGGATAAAATTTTCTAAAAATGAATTTACCGATCAATAAAAACAAAAATGCAAAAGCCTTGATTGTAGAGGGCGGGGGAATGCGCGGAGCTTTTGCCGGTGGTGTGCTTTCTGCAATGTGTAAGTATTATCCAGTGGATAATTTCGATTTGGTGGTAGGAGTGTCAGCAGGATCCTGTTCTCTTGCTTACTACACGATAGAAGATGAACGTCAGTTCCTATCTAAAAAATCTATAATTGATATATGGAAAAATGAGCTAGATGGTTCAAAATTTATTTCTCTACTTAATTTTCTAAAAGGCAAAAAACCATTAGATCATAAATATCTAATCGATCACCTATTAGGAGAAAAGTATAGATTAAGAGCGGAAGAATTGCACAAGCAAACAGCGGTGCCTTTTTATATAGTAGTTTCAAATCTACATACACTTCTTCCTGAATATGTAAGGGCGAGTAAGGAAAATGTATTACAGCTTTTAAGGGCTGCGACTTCTTTACCAATTGCTACAAGAGGAAAAGAATGGATAGATCAAAAGTTATATTCTGATGGTGGAGTGATGGATCCAATTCCAATCAAAGCAGTGTTAGCCGCTGGGTACAAAGATATAACTGTAGTGCTAAATAAATCAAGAACTCATTTTTCTGAGCCTGTTGGTAAAATTGTAAGTTTTCTTTCTTTTCCTACATTACCAAAGGTGGCAGAGTTTTTAAGGGAAAAGCATCATATAGCATACAATGAAGCTAAGAATATTATTAATAATCCACCGCGGGGAGTAAAAATAAAAATATTAGATCCCAAGCATAAGATTGATATAGGACTTACTACTACAAATAAAAAATCTTTAATACATACTGTAAATCATGGTTGGGAAGTCGCCTATCGCATGTTTCAAGCGAATAAAAGGCGACGATCCAAATGACTTTAAGTAAACAGATTTGATATTAGATTATATTGAGATGCTTATCCAGATTTGCAATCTTGAGGATAGTCATCGTTTCGTGTCCAATATTTTTAATCTTGAGAATTCCATTTTTCTCATTCACATACTTTTGTGAATTGAATATGGCTCCAATACCGGATGAATCAATATATACATTTTCACCAAAATCCAATACTATATCCAAAATACCATTATCTAC
>Ga0075163_10002782_pt1 | contig 23487 bp, 22 predicted proteins | sample JI1023141ADNA_FD_71478 | JGI IMG/M metagenome (GOLD analysis project Ga0075163, IMG submission 71478) | Wastewater effluent complex algal communities from Wisconsin, to seasonally profile nutrient transformation and Carbon sequestration -... | ecosystem: Engineered > WWTP > Effluent > Algae... | reverse complement strand
TACTGCCCGCGTGCGTCTCATGAACGGTAAAGGCAACATCACGGTCAATGACAAACCTGTCGCTGACTACCTTGCAGGCAGCAAAACGCTGCTCGCTGAGGTCCAGAAGCCTTTTACAGTCTTGGAACTACCGCTTGCTAGCTACGACGTAACAGTCGTTGTAAGCGGCGGTGGTCACGCTGGTCAAGTCGACGCGATTCGCCTCGGTATCGCTAAAGCTCTTGTCGAAAAAGACGAGAACTACAAGGCAACCCTGCGCCGCGCTGAGCTACTCGGCCGCGACAGCCGCGAACGTGAACGTAAGAAATTTGGTCTCAAGGGCGCTCGTAAGCAGCGTCAGTTCACAAAGAGGTAGAGAAGTAATGAGACACCTGCAAGCAGGTTTCTCATCGCGCGGGCAAAATGGAATACATTTTGTCCGGCTGCTCTTCCCGGAAGCGCAAAAGTTGATATTAAAAAGCTCGGAGTAAATCCGAGTTTTTTAATGGGTTGAATTATAATGGGTGAATATGAAGCTGTATTTATCGTCGTATCAGTATGGAAACGACTTTGCTAAGTATCTGGAAATGGTCGGTAAGGGCGCTGAGATTGCGGTCATTGCAAATTCCAGAGATGGTTTTGACGAGTCGCGTAAAAATGCCCGAACAGAGGAGTGTATGACCTATCTTGGCTCGCTTGGCTTCAAGGTTCAAGAAATCGACCTAAGAGACTACATTGACAGACAAGAGGAAGTAAAACAGAAGCTCTCTGAGGTAAAAGGTATATGGATTTTAGGCGGCAATGCATTTGTGCTCAGAAAGATATTTCATCAAACTGGGCTTGATAAGGTGCTACCAGAAATATTGAAGCGCAACCAACTAGTATACGGTGGCTTTAGTGCCGCTGGATGCGTTTTATCACCTTCTCTTCATGGTGTGGAGCTTGTTGACGATGAGCATCTTATGAGCGAAGGTTACCAAACTGAGACAATTTGGGAAGGTCTTGGTGTGCTAGACTACGAATTCGTGCCGCACTACAAATCTGACCATCCTGAATCAGCTGACATTGACAAGTACGTCGCGTATTTAAAAGAACACAAAATGCCCCATATAACACTTCATGACGGCGAATCTATCATTATCGACACCCCAGGGAGGAGGCTTAGCTCTTGAAACCCGATAAGCTAGCCAAAAAAAGGCGGGAGTGGGTGAAGCGGACTGCTGAGGTCAGTGGCCTTACTGAGACGGAGGTAGTCGAACTGCTGTCGATCGAAAGACTGCCGAGTTTTCGTATCAATACTCTAAAAGTGGCCGATGACAAAGCAGTTTTGAAGACTCTTCTTGACCAGGGATGGCAGGGTGAGGCTCTTGGCGTGGGTTATACCATTGACGAAGGGTATGAGGCTGTACGTGATAGTGAACTTGCACGCACTGGGATCATTTACATTCAAAATGCGGCGAGCTGGCTTCCTGTGCTTGCCCTAGCGCCGAAGCCAGGCGAGAAGATTCTTGATATTTGTGCCGCGCCCGGCGGCAAGACGTCTCACATTGCCGCCATTACAGACAATAAAGCTGAGCTGTGGATAAACGACAACTCACGTGCTCGTCTGTACAAAATGCGGGCGAATCTCGACCGTTTGGGTGTGCAGGTGGCAGAAGAAACGATGTTTGATGCGACGCAGCTCACCCGTAAGCTCGGTGCTCTTCATCCTGAACTTATTTCAAGACCTATGCCGAGTGATGATAGTTATGACAGACAGGGTGGTATGGCCGGGAGCAGCGTTTTTGACAAAATTATGCTAGATGCACCTTGCAGCGGCGAGGGGCTCATGAATTATAGCAGTGATAAAGATTTTGAAACATGGTCAGTCGCACACATAAAAAGACTGCAACAATTACAAAAGAAGCTGATTATGCAGGCTTGGCGGCTACTAAAACCTGGAGGTACGCTCGTGTACAGTACCTGCACCATGGCACCCGAAGAAAACGAGGCGGTTGTTGATTATCTTGTGCGGCGCGTTTCGGACGTCCAAGTGAAATCTATAGAGGTGAAGTTGCCAAATGCGGTGAAACCAGTGCTGAGCTGGCATGGCAAATCATATCACCCTGATATACAAAATACACTCAGACTACTGCCGAGCACGCATGTAGAAGCCTTTTTTGTCAGCAGGCTTGACAAGGTGCTGGCAAGCGAGTATAAACTAACTTCATGATCAAGCATCAGAACAACCAGTATTGGTTTACCGACACACCTGTGGCGGCCTGTTCTGTGTGCTCATAACACCTTGAACCTACAAAATAGCCCGCCACCAGGCGGGTTTTTATAAATGTAAGCAAATTATGAGGTAAAAGACGATTTTTTACCAAGAAGAGAAAAAAGTAATGTACAAAGCACAACCAGTAAACGTACTCCCACTAGCCTGTCTGAGCGGCGAGACGTGTCCGATGAAGCCGCCAAATGGCGGGCTATGCCCAATAGTAGCGGGAGCAGTTATAAAAGGTGTCGTGGAGATTGATACGGCATATTTGCCTGACACTCGTCTTGAATTGGCTACGGCGGCTGCTATTCAGTTAGAAAGTATAGACCCAGTGAGAAAAAATGCGGCGGTTCGTGGTGGCACCGCCGCTTGCAGGCAACTCGTGGGTGAGTACAACAACTCAACCCAGGATAGCCTTCTAGTCATTTAATGGAGAGACTCGGAGAAAAACATGCCAACTACAAGACCCCAAAAAAATAATTGGCGCTGCCGCATTGCAGTGACGGCTTATTCTATGTGGTAGATTTTAAGACTTCTCAAAATAGAAAAGGGCCGCTAAACGGCCTTTTTAGTTTTAGCAAATTAGCATTAAGGAGTAACTATGAAAAATCATAATATATATTAAACACAGGCGAAAACGCAGCTGTAGTTGCGAGCATTTATTTTTGCACTGAAAGAGAGTGTCGGCGTGCGCTCGTCACGTATCTAGGTGCTTTAAGTAGTTCAAAGCATGCTGCTGGGCTTCCAGACGACACCATAGTCCTACTCAGAAACATGGGTAAGCAGTTTGTACCAACGCATTGTGATAAACACGGTGGGCCTGAGTACCTCGAACCTAACCAGTACCCAAACGAAAAGCTAGATAGAGAACAGAGCCGCATATTGTGTGTCGCACAGATGGGCGGAATGACAGTAGAGCAGACCACCTACTTCCGAAACCTATACGCCGGGCAGGGTATCTCGCCCATAATTTTTGAGGGCCACGTTGTGCCTGCCCGAGAGGAAATGATATGAAGCAACAAATGCAGTCTATGGGGTATACTGTGGATATGAATAAACCAGTGATTTTGACGGGGCTTCGGGCCAACAACGACCTGCACATCGGGAACTATTTTGGAGCGCTTTTGCCGCTTATCGACATGGCTAAAAATAAGTCGGAAGAGTATGAGGTGCATCTTTTTGTACCGGATTTGCACAGTTTTACCACGCCCATTGACCACAGTCAGCTACAAGCCCAAATCAAACACAATCTACGGATATATGCCGCCGCAGGTTTGCCGCTAGACAACCCAAATGTCCATATCTATCGTCAGAGTTATGTGCCGGCGCATAGCGAGCTGACAATCATGCTCAATTCATTTACGGGCATGGGACAACTCGAACGCATGACGCAGTTTAAAGATAAGTCTGCTAGCCTCGGGAATGATTCTATTAGTGTCGGGCTTTTTGATTATCCGGTGCTGATGGCGGCAGACATTTTACTCTACGGTGCAAAGTATGTGCCGGTGGGCGATGACCAGACGCAGCACCTTGAGTTTACGCGTGATATTGGTGAGCGGATGAATGCACGGTTTGGCGAAGAGTTATTCATAATCCCAGAGCCAGTCGCCAAACAGCACGAGTTTTTTGGCAATGAGCAGGGGCTACGTATAAAAGATTTGCAAGACCCAAGCAAAAAAATGAGCAAGAGCGATGAAAGTGGCAAAGGCATCATCTTCCTCGGCGACACTCCCGAAACTGCTGCGAAGAAAATCCATAGCGCAGCGACGGATAGTTTTGGTAAGATTGATGTTGATACCCAAGACCAGCCTGGCATCGTAAACCTTATGCAAATTTTAGCACTCGCCACAGGTCGCCAGTACAACGAAATAAAGCAACATTATAACGGTCAGATGCAATATGGTCCGCTCAAAATCGATGCTGCCGTAGCTATTTCTGAGTTCCTACACGACTTCCAAGACAAGCTGGCAAACGTAGATGAAGTGAAGTTAACTGAGAAGCTAGAGGCTAGCGAGGTGAAAATGAATGAAATTGCTAACGCCACACTCCTTCGCACCCAAAAAGCCCTCGGTCTCCGATAAGCCCGTAAGGCATGTGACAGGGTAAACACAGCGAAAAACGAAGCTAATAGGTTTAGGCATAAACATCCACCTCTGTTAAAATAGGGGTATGAAGGTGCCACCGTTTGTTCAGAATCATGAAGATAATATGCATTGTTTGCTGGCTTGCTACCGCATGCTTATGCAGCACCTTTGGAAACGTGATATGACCTGGGAACAGATCGAGGCGTTTACAGGCTACCACGATTACAAAGCGCCGTGGACCGTCCGCTCTCTGGTGCAATTTCATCGCATGGGTCTTGATATAAAAATGATTGAGCCTTTTGACTACAAGCGGTACGTGGAGGAAAAAGAGAGCTACCTACAGGAAATCTTTGACGCCAAGCAGCTAGAGTGGTTCGCAGAAAACAGTACGCTGGACGAAACCCTGCCATACCTAGCGGAGTTTTTTGAGCGGATAGATTACACGTGTAGGCAGCCCGAGCTCAGTGACATTGATAATTTTCTAGAAGAAGGCCATTTGGTGACCGTGACGGTAAATTCGCGTGCGCTGAACGGTAAAGAAGGTTTCGTTTCACATGTTGTGCTCATCTATGGCAAGCAAGGAGAGAATTATCTTGCACATGATCCAGGCCCCAAGCCACATCCCGGGAGAGTGATAGCACCTGAAGTGCTCAAAAAAGCCATGGGCAGCTTAGCTGGTGTAACGGGGTTTAAACTAGATGAAAAACGAGGCGTCCGCCTTGACCATTGGGTGACCGGCGTGTTTCCATTGATGAGTCGTGCCTATGCCGCCAAAATCATTGCCGATGGTAAGGTTAGCGTGAACGGCAAGGTTCAAGAGAAGGCCGGCTTCAAACTAAAGCGTAGTGACGACATCAAAATTGACTACGACCCAAGCGAACTGCACAACATACCAGAGATAGAACTTGAAATAATTTATGAAGATGATGACTGCGTAGTGATAAACAAACCAGCGGGCGTGCTGGTACATAGCATCGGAGAGTACACGGAAGAAGGCACGGTCGCTACCTGGCTCAGACGCCACCAACACAGCATGGGCGGTTCGCGTGGAGGCATCGTGCACCGTTTAGACCGCGTCACTTCCGGTGTGATGGTATGCGCGAAAAACCCCGAGGCGCTCAGCTTTTTGCAGCAACAGTTTGCCACTCGGAAGGTAAAAAAGACCTATCTTGCAGTGGTAAAAGGACACATGAAACTAGACGAAGCCATCATCGACATGCCGATAGAGCGAAATCCTAAAGCGCCATCAACTTTTCGCGTAGGTGTGCAGGGGAAGCCTTCGCAAACAGCGTATAAGGTACTAAAAACAAGTCCCTCAGGTAACTATAGTCTCTTAGAACTAAAGCCTGTTACCGGTCGCACGCACCAGCTGCGCGTACATTTAGCCCACCAAGGCCACCCTATCGTTGGTGACGTACTTTACGGCGGCGAAAAGGCAGGTAGACTGTATCTGCACGCTCATACCCTAGAAATTACACAGCCAAGCAGTCGTGAAATAAAGCACTTCACCGTGCCCGTACCGACACGCTTTGAGGAAAAACTACATGAAGCCTGACCTCTCTGGGTTGCTTATTTCACGAACAAATCAGAATAAGATCACCAAACTAGCTACTCCTCCAGCGCAAGCAATACTACTTTCGGGCCAAGTTGGTATAGGAAAAACTATCATTACAAATAGAATTGTGGGCACATGGTTACAAATTGATCCGGAAAAAGTGCCAGAAAGCCAATATGTGCGTATCGTTAGCCCAGAAAAGGAGGTCATAACGATTGAGCAAGTTCGCAGTCTTCGGCAATTTGTGCAGCTCAAAGAATCACGGTCTGGCGCTTTTAAGCGTGTGATAATCATGCAAGATGCCGATAAAATGACCGTGCCCGCACAAAATGCATTTTTGAAGCTACTCGAAGAACCGCCGGCGGGAGTTGCCGTGCTACTTACCTCTAGCAATGACCGAAAGCTATTACCAACCATACGGTCGCGTGTTCAGTTAGTGTATTTGCACGTACCAACAGAAAATGAAGCAACAACGTTCTTTGCCGCTAATGGCGCACAGCCTGCCGATATCTCTCGTGCCTACGCTATGACCGATGGCTCAGTCGCACAAATGAGCGTGCTTTTATCGGGCGAAAGCGACGAATCGAGCACTCTCGCTACCGCCAAACGTATCTTGCAGTCGACAAAGTATGAACGCCTCTGCATGGTCGATCAAGAGCTAAAAGATAAGGCAGTGGCGCACGAAGTAGTGCGGACTTTAGCGCAGCTTGCATCCGCCGCCTTAAAAAAAAGCAATCAGCCAGCAAAGATTGCCCAGTGGCATCGGGTACTCAGAGCATGTACGGTAGCAGATGAGGCGCTGAGTGCGAACGCCAGCACTAAACTCTCTTTGACTGAGCTTATGCTCTCTCTTTAAACTATGGTATAATTCACTGCAGATTATGTACGAGTTACTCATTGTTGCAGCTTTTGGAGCTTTTGGCATTTATCACGCAAAACTTCGTGGTTACGACGCCGATGATGTGAGCCGCAAAGTAGGCGACAAAATCGGTAAGCTTTGGGATGTTGCCCATCAGGGTATGCGAGAAAACCGTTTCCTTCGTGCCGAAAAAGCGCTCCTTACTATCCTTAAGATTGACGAAAAAAACGCGGCCGCCTACAACCGCCTCGGTATTTTGTATGCCAAGCAAAAAGAGTGCCGTGACGCCATTGACTGCTTTGAGATCGCTAGTTCAATAGAAGCAACTCCTTCGAGCCTGCACAACCTAGGGCTCATCTACTATGAGACAGAAAATTACGAAAAAGCTGGCATCGCCTTTGAGCAAGCATTGAAGCTCGAAGAAAACTTGGCCGCTCGCCACGTCGCCTACGCCAAAGTAAACGAAAAGCTTGGCAATGAAAAACTGATGTTTAAGGCTCTCCAACGTGCGGTTGACCTCGAGCCAAATAAAGAGACGTATTTGCTGCTCAAGCATGCCTACGAAGAGCGGGGTATGAGCGTAGAGGCCGATCGTATACAAGAAAAGCTCGCAACCCTTATCGTTCCGGCCGGTCGCCCAAAGCGTATCCTACGTCCTCGCAAAGTTGTCATCTAACCCGACCTAACATAACTTGCACAAGTCGCCTCTGTTTTGTTACACTAGGCTTTGACTTCTAAGAAGAAGATGCGCCGACGTAGCTCAGTGGCCAGAGCGGCTGTTTTGTAAACAGCGGGTCGTGGGTTCGACTCCCTCCGTCGGCTCCAGAGAACATTAACGTCAAATTTCCCGCGTAGGGAAAAAGAGCAGCCGGAGTCGAAAACGACGCTTTTTGACACGGCTTAGGTGAGAAAAAACCGTGAGGTTTTGTCTCAGTACCCATTTATGCAGGGTTAGTGAAGCGGTCAAACACGGCAGACTGTAAATCTGCTGGCTTATGCCTTCGTAGGTTCGAATCCTACACCCTGCACCAAAACCTATGCCGCGTTAGCTCAGTGGTAGAGCACTTCCATGGTAAGGAAGGGGTCTCGAGTTCAAGTCTCGAACGTGGCTCCACTTGATTTCTAAAGGATACGATTATGAACGGAAAGAAACTATATCGATCTCGCACTGACCGCAAGATTGCAGGTGTGTGTGGTGGCTTGGCGCAATATTCCAATGTTGATCCCACAGTTGTGCGTATAGGCATGATTGTCTTGGCGCTTCCTGGTGGGCCAAGCATTTTGATCTATGTTCTTCTTTGGGTGGTTATGCCCGAAGAACCCTCTAGCAATAACTAAGGCTGACGCGCGATCTGTTACATAAAAGTGCTTGACAAGCATAAGCGCTTGGGTGTAACCTGCATTTGTAAGCGAACGAAATAAAAAAGCGAACACTTACAAAAAGTAGTTAAAGCCGAAGGGAACATACTAACCAGAGCCAATAATTACACGTGTAAATTATCGTTACAGCTGAAGACGGAAAAAACGGCGAAGCGGACAAAGTAGCGAGCAAATTTACTATATTCTCCAAAAACCCCTGCAGGGTTAAAAAATACCGGGTGATCGACCCGGTATTTTGTTTACATTCACACTTATATCTGTTAAACTGTCGTAGATATGGCTAAAAAAGGTGAAAAGCGTAAACTTGTCGGACTCGTGAGTGAAGAGTCTGGTGAGCGCATATATTACACATCGAAAAACACGATGAACACTCCGGAAAAGCTGAGTCTCCGCAAGTACAGCAAAAAACTGCGCAAGCACGTTATCTTTACTGAGACCAAGAAGAACCTCGGTCGCAACGAAGTAAAGCCAAAGAAATAAGGCCTACTGCCGTTAAAAAAGACCTCATGTGAATGGAGGTCTTTTTCTATATGCGGCATTTTAAATGTGTTTTATATCTTCATCATATCTCGTAATACTAATTACCAAATGAGGTAAAAGTTACCGAAGTTAAAGATCAACCCCAGGTGAAATTAGTCGCGGAGGTCGAGAAGAATATTAATGAGCTCTGCGTGGCTCCAGACCAGTGGTGTCACAGAGAGAGGATGGCTATCTGAGGGGTTTATTTGCTCGCTGAGGACACCGCTTGGGATCCGTTTGCTGAGTACCCATTCGACGATACGTTCTGCGTCATGATCGCGATGAACCTGCAAATAGTACTGGGCGACCCATAAAGTCGTGACAAACCAAGGATTGCCCATGTACTTGGGGTTAGAAGCAAAGTAATTATCATCTTCGTACCGCGGGCTACCACCGGACGGAGATTTATCGAGTAACAGTCGCTCGATAGCTTCGTATGTGCTACGGATGTGCGAGGAACCAAATACCTTAGATGCAAACATCATGGCGCCGTATGCGCTGGAGACGTCGATCGTGTTGTCAAACTGCAAGGATCCATCCGGCTGCCTTAAAAAGCCTTTTCGAAAGGCACCGCGTTCGGGTTCAAAAAAGACATCAAGGTTGCCCGCAATTTTTTCGGCAGTTTTGCGCCACTTTACTGCGTCGTCAGGGTACTCAAACATGTCTGCAAAATTTGCCGCCTCCTCAAGCGCCCGCCAGGTAAGGGCGGTAGTATAGGTGCTAGTGGAGAACTTTTCTTCCCAAAGATCATAGCTGGCATGAGGCAGACCTGTCTCTTCATCCATAAACTTGGCAAGGAAATTTGCCATGGGCTGAATGAGTGTGCTATACAGACCACCTACATACTCTTTGTCACCAGACTCGTTATAAAACTCTGAAAGCATATAAAGCACAATCGCCGACTCATCTTCTTGGATAGCGAGTTCACTTCGTTTGCCGTGAACGAGGGGATGCCAGGTGCTGCCGATAGCTTTATCTGGCTGATACTTGTGCATCATATAGCCATCTGGATGCATGATATCGCGGCAAAACGAAAAGAATTTTTTGGGCTCTTCGGTGTAGCCCAGCCGAATGAGCGGCCACATAACATAGCAACCATCGCGCGGCCAAACATAACTATAGTAATCGCGACCAAAGTTGTAGATGCTTGAATCACAACTGGCGATGACACCACCTCGACGGTCAGTATGGGCTTTGATAACCAGCAATGATTTCTTGATGGCCGTTTGCTCTTCCTCTGACATGTGTGCGATTGCGCTCGCCGATTGACTAAGCCACTCTTGCCATGAATCCCGTGCGTGGTTCATGCGCATGGTTAGCCCGTCCTCAAGTAACTGAGTGTGTATGCGTTCAGCTCCAAACTGTGAGTCTGCACAGACAATCCAATAGTTTACGGCTGCTGCTTCATTTGCAGAGAGACTAAGAGTATTTGCGATCACTGAGTCAACACCGCCGTGTTCTACGGCGTTATTCGTTAGTTCGCCGTCCTCGGCGTCTTTCCAGGTGCCTTCTTTGCCCTCGATCTCATAATTACCTACAGAGTACTGATCAAAAGGCTCACCCGATTCCTTCTGGCTGTAAACAAGGAGGCTGCAACGACCCTTGTAATCAAGTATATAGTTTTGATCTGGCACGAAGAGTGCGGTGTCCGCTCGGCCAGCACGAGAGATCTGGAAAACTTGGTGGAAAAATATTCGAACGGTACGAGGGACGGCGCGCATGTTGCGTATAATTACGTGCCTGCAAAATGCGTTGAACTCGTAATCTACAAAGTCGTGTAACTCTAGCTCAATACCGAGGTCTTGGTTTGTCATGAGTACTTGGCTGACGAGCGAATCGGCGTCAAAATCGACGTTGGTTTGCCACGCACCTTGCTCCACCCAAGAGAAAGAACCATCAACGTAGATACCTATCTTATGGTGATCGCTCCGTGAGGTAGTGAGGTTATCGAGACCAACATAGGGGTAGTAAAAGTCGTGAACTAAGCCTGCTTCGTTGAGACCAACGGTCAGGCTGCCATTGCCAAGTATAACTGGCCTACCCACGGACCAGCTCCGTAGTGAAAGAATTTGACTCCAAATAGCTAAAGGTTACTGCCCACCGCATGTATTTAGACTACCACACCTTTCTCGACGAGACGATATCTAAGGTCGTGGTAAGCGTTCATAAACGCAATGTAGGCTTCGTAAGGGGATGTGTATGGACTAAAGTAGGCGTGAACATCACCGTCGTTAAAGTATTTCGTACACATATAGTAGAAATGATCGCTGGTTTGAAGCTTACGCCAATCTTCTATAAGCGCAAGATCCCCGCTGTCAATGATAGGCTTTTCAAGATCGTACAGAGACAAAATTGCGCCTTGCTGCATTTTGTTGCCGAGCCAGGCGGTAAGGTCGCGTTCAGTGTCTGCCCAAGTGATGGTCTGCGGGCAATCTATCTGCCCGACAGGCTCAAAACCCTCTGCGGCTTCGGTGACCGTCATAAATGTATGGGCGGGATTACTACTTAGCCACGCGTGTGGTAAGTGCTCGAGAAAGTCAAAAATGCCGCTGTCGGCCCACTGATGCTCGCCAAACGTCTCATAGTCCATGAAAAGGTTTAGGAGCGGTTGATCCCAGCTATTGTTTGTCCAGGACATGAATTTTTCAGTCGTCAGTGGGTACTCAGACCAATCGCGGTTGCTGAAACGGAAAGCAATATCATCACTTAGCTTGTAATTTTTGGTTAACGCTCGGATGTTTGCGGTATAGGCTGGCCTATAGACATAATTTGGGCTGCGCCAACCCATCACTGCGTCCCACCCTTCACATAAAACTGCTTTGTAACCGGCGCGGTCTGCCCAGTAGGCGAGGTCGTTATTGTAACTGAGCTCAGTGTTACGAAATGCAGTCGGTGTTACGCCAAAAAGGCGTTCGACGATTTCCTGGTGCATTTTCACTTGGGCCTCAAACTCTTCACGGTTGTAGAAAAATGCCAGCGAGTGGTGATAGGTTTCAGCGACAATTTCAACTCTTCCTGTCGCTATTACCCTTTGAAAGCTTGCGAGTACTTCAGGTGCATAGTGCTCAAATTGTTCGAGTACAGTCCCTGTGATTGACATGCTAAAACGAAACTTGGGGTGCACTTCTAGCATCTTGAGTAATCGCTCGTTCGTTGGTAGGTACGATTTTTCGGCAACTTTACTAATAATATCTGCGTTATTTTCTCTGGAGCCATTTGGGGCATCAAAGTAATCATGTTGATGAGCTATATCGAGTGCGGTGTAGTGGCGTACCCGGAAAGGCTGGTGGACATGCAGGTAGAGCACGATTGCTCGTTTAGCGTCCATATGCGTAACTCCGGTGTCTTTTGCAGTGATGCGTGTAGTGTTGCATCATTGTATCGACTGATTTTTTCCATGTGATACGCTCTAGCTCAGCATGGCCTTCCGTGGCCAGTGTTTGTTCTAGGTCGGGGCTGCGCAGTACGGCAATAATCTGATTTGCCATTTCATCTATATCCCAGAAATCTACCTTTAGAACGTTCTTCAGTAGCTCGCTAGCGCCGGATTGCTTACTGATGAGCGAGGGTGTGTGCTGGTGGAGCGCTTCGAACGGCGTTAAGCCAAAGGGCTCTGAGACGCTCGGCATAACAAAAAGGTTGGCGACACGGAATGCATCTCGCCAGGTTTTGCCCGTACCATCAAGCCTACCAGTAAAAAGTACGTTGCCACTGATGCCGAGTTCTGCAGATTTCTCAATGAGTTCAGTGTATTGCTCCCCTGAACCAACAACAAGTAGCAAACTTTTTGGCTGACGAGACACTACAAGGGCAAAAGCTTCAAGCAGATTTGTCAGGCCCTTTTGGATGGTCAGCCGCCCGGCACTGAGCACAACTCGGTAGCCGACCGACTGCATGGCCTGTAAATATTTAAATGTGTTGGCCGAGGTATCTTCGTGAAGCTCGTGGTCCTCAAGCTCCATAGCATTATGTACAATCTCAATTTTGTCTGGGTCAATGTCGTACTCACGGATGATCGTATCTTTGGTGGCTTGGCTGATTGCAAAAATCTTGTCTGCAAGGTGCAAACCCATGTACTCGATTTCTCGGACCTGAGGATTACCGCGGCCACCTCCCGAACGATCATACTCCGTAGCATGTATGTGGACAAAAAGTGGCTTGCCAGAAACCTGTTTTGCCGCTAATGCTGCCCGAAAAGTGAGCCAGTCGTGAGCGTGGATAACATCGTATTCGTTGATTTTTGCGAGTTTGGCCACATAACGGGCGTACTGGGTCTGGTGCTCGTCCATATGCACACCGCGAGTGCTACCATCGGTAGAAACGTACTCGAAATATTGACTGTCATAGGTACTGCCAGCTGTGATTCCGATCACTTCCTCTACACCTTCGGGTAGAGCAGGGTTGATAGCCATAAAGTCTATGTTCGGAAAGTCGGCTGCGAAAGGCAAAATAAACTCAATATCGGCACCAGAATGTGCAAGTTCTTTGCACATCTGATAACATACTACTCCCATCCCACCTGTGTGGTGCGGAGGTAATTCCCACCCGAGCATCAATACTTTCATGGTTTTTTGGTCTGTCTCTAAACCGCTTGTTAGTGTTTACATATGCATTATAGACCTGTGTGACATAAAGCACAAGCAGTTAGGTGTAAAATATCTTACAGATTTTTGGCATTTGCGCCGACGTCATATGTTGTGAGTTCAGCATCATTTTTGGCCCATTTTGTCAAAACATTTTCTACAATTCGCCATGATGACAGAACTTCTTCTGCAGAAGCAAAAAGTGATTGGTCACCGCGAATAGCGTCTATAATAACGCGTTCGTACGCTTCAGCTGTTCCCCCGAAAGACCTCTCATAGTCAAAATCCATTTCAACTTCATCAGTGTCATTGTAAATTCCTGGCTGTTTTGCTTGGAGGAGTAGGGTTATACCCTCTTTGGGTTGCAAGCGGAAAATAAGTGCGTTCGTACCGCTCGCTGTCTCATTTGCGCGAAACTTGACTAAAACTTGGGTATTTTTTTCGGAAAGTGCTTTACCGGTTTCTAAGACTACCTTAACTCCACGCCACTGTTCGTTGTCTATTTCGAGCTGCAGCCGTGCAAACGTCTCAGTCACTGATTTGGGATTGTTGACTTCTGTACGATAGGAGTGGTATTGGCCACGTACGGTCTTATCGTTAACTTGACCAGTTTCGATGGTTTTGATGCTCTCAAGCAGCCGGAGTTTGGATTTATGTATGTTTTGACTATCAAGCTCAGCGGGTGCTTCCATGGTGATAAGCGCAAGCAATTGCAAAAGATGACTTTGGATAATGTCCCTAAGTGCTCCTGTATGCTCATAGAATTCTACGCGGTTTTCGATGCCGATGGTCTCATGAGCACAGATGTGGATTTCAGAAATATGGCGAGCGTTCCAAATTGACTGAAAAAGGGGGTTGCCAAACCGAAACGTCAAAATGTTTTGCGCGGTTTCTTTCGCTAGGTAGTGGTCAATCCTGAAAGTTTGTTGCTCGCCAAAGTTTTGGTCGGCAACTTCTACCAGCTCGCGGGCGGACTTTGTATCCCGTCCAAAGGGTTTCTCCACAAGCAATCTCGGCTGGTCCATATCGGTGGGAAAGGGGTGTTGATGACCAGTTTTACCCAGATTAGAAACAATTTCGATAAATGCATTGGCTGGAATAGAGAGGTAGTACAAGCGGCTTACTCCAGGGCCGATTTCTTCGCTGAGGTCTTTGAGCCTGACAAGTAAGCTTTCGTAGTCCTTCGGACTTGCCACGTCCATTTCGACCATCTCAGTCATGTCCATAACTTCTTCTAAGCTTCGCTTGTCGTAAGATGATTCTAGATATGAGATAACTGGCTTAAACACTGACTGGACAGAAACTTTACGTCTGCTTATGCCAACGATGCGTGTCTGGGCGGGTAGTTCGCCCTTTTGCTGTAGATGGTAGAGGGCAGGCAAAAGTTTGCGTTGTGCAAGGTCGCCGGTGACTCCAAATATGACAAGTAGCAGTGATTTGTCGCGGTAATCCACTAGTTGGTTTCCTCTCTACCAATGTAAGATATCCCGTACATTATCATGCGGCACCTTCGCCATTCAGGTTATGGCCACCAAATTTATTACGCTGCGCAGCGACGACTTTCGTGGCAAAGTTTGTCTCGCCAGTCTGTGAGCGAAGTCGCACGTCAAACGCGGCTTGGATAGCTGGGAGTTCGATGCCAAGTTCTTTGGCCGCCTCAAGCGTCCAGCGTGCCTCACCACTTTCGGCGACATATCCACTTACGCCGTCAAGCTCCGGGTTCTCTGCAAGCGCCTGGCGACTGAGTTCGGTCAGCCAACTAGTGATGACACTCTGGTGCTGCCAGAGGTCAGCAGCCGCAGCAAGGTTTACGCCAGTATAGGGACCGTCGTGCAGCATGCGGAAGCCCTCGCCGAGACTTTGCATCATGCCGTACTCGATGGCATTGTGTACCATTTTTACGTAGTGGCCGGCACCACTCGCTCCAAATCGGTAATACATACCGCCGGGTTGGGTAAGTGTTTGTAGAATCGGTGTAATGTGCGTAAAAACATCTTCATTGTCGCTACCACACATGAGAGGAAAGCCATTTTGATACCCCCAAACGCCACCACTAACCCCAATGTCGATCAATTCCTGACCTGCTGCTTTTACCTTTTGGTTTAGCTCTTTGGTTTTACGAAAGTCTGAGTTACCCCCGTTTATGATGATCGATCCTTGTGGCAATAGAGTTGTCCACTCCATGATGATCTGATCGGTGATCTCGGCTGGTAACATCACCCAGACAACCGCTCTTTCACTACCAAATTCACCTTGGATGGTCGATTTATCAGGGGTGGGTTTCACTCCATATGTTTCCGCCTCTGCCATTGGTTCTGGGCTTCTATTGTGCCCATAGACCGTATGTTCGCCGCTCTCGGCAAGTTTACGTGCGATCTGCATGCCCATGCGCCCGAGTCCGTGTACGACAATTTTCACTATTTTACCCTCCTAATTGATCGTTATAAATCGTTACATTTCCGCAGGCGTAGAGCGCTGTGGCTGGTAACTCATCTGTAGTCTCTGTATGTGCGCGTAGTTGCCTAAGTGCCGGTGCCTTGGAGCCGCCGTAGGCAATAACAGCAATCTCATCACAACGCTGCAGCTGTCTTAATGTCACCGAAAAGCGTTTATAATCTGGTCCTTCAAAACCTGCTGCTGCGTCCACTGAAGCCACGGGCAACGAGTGTGGCAATGCGCCAACGATGTGCCCGTCGGCTCCCATGCCCAGTGTGGCGAAGACGTAGTCGGCCTGCGACATTTCCTGGCGTATTCGTTCGGTAAAAAGACCAACAGTTTCTGCAAACCCTAGTCTTTCGGCCAGCAGATCCACGATGGGATAGTTAAAACCTGCAGCACGGAGCTGGGCGGCGTTGGAGTCTGCATGGTCATATTGGCCAAAGCGCTCATCGGCGGGCATAACGACAAGTTGAGCTGCGCTAACGTCGATATGCTGCAAAATCTTAATTTGATTCTCGATGTTTGAGCCTCCGCTCACCAGCCATAGCACCCTGGAATTACCACTAAGCGCAGCATCCAGCTGATAGCCGATATCATCGACCGCGTCGGCGAGCGTTGTCTTTCTCCACATCATACTAAAGGTATAGTATACGCTAAAATGGCCAAGTCGTAGTGCTTATAAAAAGGGTACATGATGATGGTGGTGGTATGTAAAACCATCTTGTCAAAAACTTTTTGCGCTGGTGGACGTCATGCTGCAAGGTTCGATTCAGCTAGTTTTCAGCAAAGTATCAGTATAGTTAGTATGAGTATGCAAGAAAACACCAAACGAAAACTACTTATTGGGCTGCTCGTTGTGTCTGTGGTGCCAACCCTCTTACTTGTCCATCTTCCGGTGTCATTTACGGTGAAAGCGGTGGCACTTTACCTGTCGGCAATCACTGGTTATCTTGGGCTCATGCTCATGCTCTGGCAGTATATATTGGGCGCAAAATCGGTTTTTGGGCTGGTTTTTGCCGATCTTGCTCCGGTACTGAAGATACACAGCTGGCTCGGCAAATACGCTACGCTCCTCATTTTTGCGCACCCGCTCCTTGTCATGTACGCGTACGGCGAAGATTTGCTGTACACAGTTGTGCCTCACGTGGGAACGCAATTTGAGCGGCATGTTACGCTTGGACGGATCGCCTCCTTACTCGTCTTACTCATTTGGGTTACATCAGCGCTGGTGCGAGGAAAAATTAAGTTCCGCCCGTGGAAATACATTCACTACCTTGTCTACATTGCATTGCCATTTAGTTTCCTGCACGTGCCAGACGTAGGTACACAGTTTATGAGTCATCAATCTATCAAGATGTACCTATACTCACTCGTTGTTGTTTTTGCGGTCTTTACGTTGCTGCGCCTACGGTCGGTCTTTAATCTCGACAAATACCGCTACCGTATCCAACGCCATAAGCAGCTAAATGATGATGTCTTTATGGTTGAGCTAGCGCCGGTGAGCGGGCAGGTTACACCAAAACGCGGCCAGTATGTGTATGTAAAACTTGGTGTCATCAGCGAAGACCATCCGTTTTCGGTGGCTCAGTACAACGAAGCTACGGGCACACTGACGATTATTTACCGTGTCTTTGGCGCCTTTACCAAAGACTTTGCGGTACTAAAAGAAGGTGCAGAGGTCTGGGTTAGCGGCCCACATGGGGTTTTTATGCAGGAAGTGCCGTTTAGCCTGCGTCCGCGCGTGTATGTTGCGGGAGGCATAGGAGTGACGCCATTTATCGACGATATTGTGCGACCTCGAGATGAGCTAGACCAGTGGCTCTTTTATTCAAACCGATCGGTTGCAAGTGCGCCGCTTGTTTCAGAGTTTAGACGCGCCCTTGGGGACCATCTGGTGACAAACTACAGCCAAGAGAAAGTGGAGGTTGACCCAGAGTCTACGCTCGGGCGAATTAGCCCTAAGCTGCTCGCCTCAAAGCTCACCGCTCCTGCGCAGTTCGACTACTATCTTTGCGGTACTGAGGCCATGCTAGACGCCGTTAGTGCGCAGATCCACTCGCTCGGGGTGCCCACCAGCCAAATTCACCGTGAAGCCTTCAGCTGGTAGGTTCATTTCACTCGGAATACTTTCTCTAACTTCGTTAAGCTTCACTTCATTTGATGAAATAGGAATAAGGGTTAACGAATCTGGTTACATGCTGTTACTTTTTTCAGCAAGTTGGTCTTGGGTGATGAGGATTGTTTTAAGGCCAAACGTTTTTTCGAGTTGGGGCACTAGTTCCGGGCACAACAGGAAGATAGTGGCGCATGTGTCAGCTATGAGGGCGCTAGGGCCTTTTACGTAGCTACTAATGATATCAGTCTCGCTTGAAGCGGCCGTCTTCGGGTCGATGATGTGGTGGTGAAGTTTATTATCAGATTTCCAACGCCGTTTGATGGTTGAACTCACCGCTAATGCACCTTGTTTTATTTGTGTTGTGCCAATAATCTGTCCAGCGTCGAAGGGGTGCTCCAGACCTAGTTCGATTGGTTCGGCTGCCTGCACCAAAATATCACCGCCACCATTTATAACAAAGTATTTATGCCCGAGGCGTTCTAAAACAACACCGAGTTTATCGATCAGCCAGCCCTTGCCAAAACCCCCGAGGTCAACGGTGGTTTCACCTGGGATTGTAATTTTGTCTCTGTTGTATTTCACTTCATTCCAAAAATTGCGCTTTACACTTGTTGCGCGCGATTTATCTCCATAGCCGAGACGATCGAGTGCGCCGGAGACAGAGATGTTGAATGATCCTTGGCTAGCAACGTGCATTTTTTCGGCAAAAACAAACATATCGACTAACTCCTGGGGCGGGCTCAGAATGACTTTATGAATGTTTAGCTTGCCAATGAGCGAGCTGTCTCGAAATCGAGTGTAGGCGTCTTCGAACGTGGTTACTACGCCCAGCACGGTCTCTCGATCGTCTTTACACCAAGTGCCACCCAGAATCTCTAACGACCAGTGTGTGCCAAGGGCATCGAACTCGTACAGACTATCAGACTTTAGCATCGTTTCGTATGCTATCAAGCGCATCGTCGAAGGCTACGGTTGTGAGCGTCGCGCCACCGATTCGGTTTAGCTGCAAGCTGCCAATTGATTTACCGACCACAGCGTTCTGCAGTGAGCTCTCGAAACTATCAATATACATTCCTGATTCTCGGTCAGTGTAATTCTGGGTGGTTTTTACGGCCGTCACGACACCATCTTTGATGGTGACGCTCACGCCAATGCTGTTTGAATACCCAAGCGGGACGGAGTAGCTTGTATCTGCTGAATAAGTGCCCTCTTTGTAGCCGCTGCTGGTCGTTGTGCTGGCGCCGGTAGCGGTTGTGTTTGAGCTGCTTTCTCCGCTCGATGCTGTGCTGGGTGTGGTTGCTGTATCGTCCGATGTCGCTTGGGCACTAGTTGCTGACGTGCTGGCTGTAGACGCAGTAGAATTGTCTTTGGCAAAAAATAGGTAAGAGCCGCCGATGCCTGCAGCAAGTAAAATTGCGCTGGTACCGACTATGATAAAGGTTTTTTCTTGTGGTTTCATGCTCTTACAATATACACCTAGCCTGAACTCCACCTGAGAGAACACAATAAGGTAGTGGCAAAACACCCCCTAGTTTTGCTATAATCCATCTGTTCCGACTTCACAGGCATGCGAAGGGAAGAGAGTGGTCCGAGCCCATTATGATATTTTTGGCCGGGCATATGAGAAAAAACCGTAGGTTTGTCTCATTACTAACTATAGGGGTGTAGCTCAATTGGTAGAGTAGCGGTCTCCAAAACCGTTGGTTGCAGGTTCAAGTCCTGTCACCCCTGCCAAGATAAAAAACTTGCGTTTACGTAAGTCTTTTTATCTTGTCGCACGAAGTGCGGTGGAAATGAACCACGAAGTGGTGCGATAGCGACTGAAGCGCGCAGGAGTTTACTCCGACAGCAAGAAACTCACGCAAGTGCTCGCACCGAGTAAGTGACAAAAATGTTAGCGAAGCGTTCACACATCGAAGGAGATATATTCCTAATATTCTTGTCTGTTGTTCTGTGGATCCGAGCCACGATCACAGGTAAATCGAGCATGATTGTGGTGCGATAGCAAGAATCTCGCGCAGATACCCGCATCGATCAAGGAACTAATACGCACTCCTAATATTCCGCGCCGCCACTACTAAGAAGTACGGTGACATTAAAACTCATAGCGATGTTATGGTGGTCAAGGCCTCTACGAGTTTAATCTGAGTACTTCGCAGATGATATGACTGATTTAATTCATTGCTTGTTCAAAGCATTTACGTAATGAGGGTTGTGCATGATTCCGATAATGTTTCCAAACGGATCGATAACAGTAGCAGTGACGAAGTTGTTTCCACGGTCCTTTGGTGGCTCAAGCTCAGTCGCCCCCATACGTTGAAGTTGTCCTAAGACCGCCATGACATCGTCGACATGCCAATACACTATAGTGCCGGCAGGCGTGCCTGGAAATGTCATATGAGATGCATAATGGCTATCAATAATACCGAACTCGGTCGCGTGATCCCCAAAACGAAACTCGGCATAACCTGGTCTCTCAAAATACGGTTCGAGATCCAGTAATTCCGAATACCAATCAACGGCCTTCGAGTGATCAGATGCCCATATATTTACCGTTGCTACACTATGAAATAATGTCATGGTTTATTCTCCTTATTTTATGTATCGCTGATTTATAATGATGCATATGGTGAAAAACGTATTACAAAAAACCGCAGCCAGTTCAAAAACGAGAGGCAGACTTAACCCTGCTAGTTTTGAGCAAAATGTGAAATTTGAAACGTACGCACCACCAGAGGACATTGCGTTTTTGGTAGAGCATTTCTGGACAATACGTACACGACACATGGATACAAAATACCAGTCCGAGCAATTAATGCACCGACCGTATGTCGATTTCTTTATTTCGGCTAACTATTCTGGGATACAGGGTACTTCCCTTGAAAAGCGACAATATGCCGCAGATCCAGGCGCGCGTATTATCGGGGTGCGATTTCGACCTGGAGCTTTCCATGCTCTCTACGCCGGCAAGATGTCAGACTTGCGGGACAGAGTTATTGGACTGGAGCATGTATTTTCCGATTATGATTCGCAATATATCGACAAAATACTCAGACTTGAGGATCAAGACGTATTTGATCAGATTATCGAAAAGTTACGTTCAATTAAGCCGATGCAAGACACGCGAGTCGAACTTGTAAATACCATAATCGACATGGTTGAGACTCGCGACGATGTCGTCAGTTTGGCTCAAATAGCCGTTGCTGTTGGGAAAAGTGAACGATGGCTACAACAGCTCTTTCGAGAGTACGTGGGTGTCGGATTAAAATGGTTCTTGCTAACAAAAAGGCTCCTTGCGGTTGCTCATAGTATTCGATATGGAGCATCGGATTGGGCGGCACTTGCGTATGACGCAGGCTATAGTAGCCAGCAGCATTTTAATACCGATTTCAAACGCGTGACAGGTAAGACGCCGCAACAGTATAGACAGGAGATTGCATGAGACCCGAACTACCTACTCTTGAATTTACTCATCGTGAGGACCTTCATACATGGTTGGAGCAAAATCACAGCTCATCGCCCGGTATTTTTGTGCGTGTTTACAAAAAAGTGACGGGTGTCCCCTCGATAAGCTTTGAAGATCTCCTAGAAGAAGGCCTGTGCTTTGGATGGAGCGAGAGCCTCAGGCTCAAAGGTGATGAAAAATCATATTTACAGAAATTCACGCCTAGGCGCACCCGTGGCACCACATCCGACCGCAATCTTCGCTATACACAACGACTTATAAAAGAAGGACGCATGAAGCCTGAGGGACTGAGAGCTTTAGGTTTGTCAGACGTGACGCAACTAAAGAACCTACCAGATTAGTGCTCCTATCTGAGAGCCTTGAATACATTGTTCCCGCCGCTCTATATTTTTCCGTGGTGTCATTCGTAACGATGAGGCCCAGCAACGGTCCAACCTGGACTCACGTGTACGGTTTGCTTTACTCATAGCATGACAGCACAAGAAAAGTTTCTGGCAGTTGAGACACCGTATTCTTTTACATGCCAGACAACAAAATCTTCCCACCTTAACAGGCAATTGGTATCTGAATTCGAAGGCTCATGACAAATGGCACTGTCACTTCTACGCATATCGTAGGGAGCGGCACATTTGTGGGTCATCACCTCATCGTATATATCATGGCTGGGATGTACGTTATTCCAATGCTGCGGAATTCTTTGGATACTGCGCTGCGGATAGTAAAGCAGGACCTGGATTAAACAAATGATTAAAGTACTTTTGTTACTCTTTATGGAATATTATTTTCAATCACAGAGTAGAAAGTTCTATCTTCATCCATGTACCCCTGCCAATATAAATAACACATCGTCAAAGGTGTGTTATTTATATTTTAAGCGCATTTGAACTTGAGTTGATGGAAACGATGCACCGAAAGGTCACTCACTCATTATTCGTGTGAATCTTTGTACACTCTTGGATGGTCCAAATGCTCGTCAGTACTCGGCCGCATATAAATCTGCGCTCGATGGCTATAGTGTGCCACAATATCAGTCGCTAAAAGCAAAGATCCCTACCTATCCTGCAATATATCCGTTCAAATAATGCAATGTAGCGCATGCCGTCGACATATCGTCGCTCATGGCACGCCGCAACAAGTTGCTGACGTACACGACAGCACCACAGCTCCGTTTTTGAAAAAAGCGGTTGCAGGCAAGAATGAGCCTATTAATGAATATAGGGTGCGGCGCCGATAAACCGCCTGTCTTCCAGAGAGTCGACTAACGCAGCTACTACGGCTGCTCGAGGAATTGTTGCGAGCGGGCTGGGCGAATTCATGTTAAGCCGATATTTGGCATCGTCCTTATTTGTCATCACCGGTGAGCGAATAACTGTCCAATCTATCGTACTTTCCGCCAAGAGTCGTATATGCGCTTCGCCGTCTTTTAGTATTTTTGGCGCGAGCAAGCTAAGCATACTTCGATTGAGTCTGTCGATAATACTGAGGTGGTCGCCTGGTGCGCAGGCTGCTGAGCCAGTGAGGGAGATAACTCGCTTGATACCATGTTTTTCGGCTATCGGCACGATCGATGTCATCGCGGCGGTGAGAATATCTTTTGTTGGTGTATGCCAGCTTCCGAGGCAGCTAATGACGGCCTCACTATCACTCAGTGCCTTTTCGATATCGTCCGACTTATGAATATCACCGGCGATAATCCTCAGCCTGGTATTATCTGCAAAATGATGTGTACCGTGAGTAAATGCGCAGACATTGTGGCCACCAGCGAGTAATTTTTCTACAACAAGGCTGCCGACATGTCCTGTTGCACCAAAGACTGTAATATTCATACTGGTATTATAACCCTCTGCTGCCATATGCCCAATTGTAATAGCGCCTGACGCTGCCTTGGCCGACACATCGCATCTCCGGCCGCGCAATAATGTTCAACCTGAGAGGCATGTCGCCGCATATTTTTCCAGCATATGATCTGTCTAGTATCTTCCTCGGGTATACGCTCGACTATATCCCTGCCTCGACATCGCTGTCACACTCAGAAATACTATCGGCGCAAACTATGTCGTCATCTGAGTTGTTTTAACGATCGAGTTGGCCGTTGGCAGTGCAGCTAGCTACCACGTGTACCAGGAAGCCCCTGCTTCGTCAGGAAAAATAATTAGACCACAATGAGTTAAATAATCGTCCTGCAGCCCTTGCTATAATTTCTGGTTTTGGCTGATAGTATCAAGCCATTGTTTTTGAAAATTAGTCGTG
>Ga0075163_10002781_pt1 | contig 23490 bp, 19 predicted proteins | sample JI1023141ADNA_FD_71478 | JGI IMG/M metagenome (GOLD analysis project Ga0075163, IMG submission 71478) | Wastewater effluent complex algal communities from Wisconsin, to seasonally profile nutrient transformation and Carbon sequestration -... | ecosystem: Engineered > WWTP > Effluent > Algae... | reverse complement strand
CATGACCTTGGTCACGCCGATCGAGGAGCCTTCACGCGGCGGCTTGACGATCAGCGGCAAGCCCAGCTCGTCGGGCACGGTGCGCACGCGCTCGCGGTCCTGCTGGTCGGGGGCCAGCCAGACATAGTTCGGCGTGGGCAAACCCTCGCAATGCCAGATGCGCTTGGTCATCACCTTGTCCATGGCCACGCTGGAGGCCATGACCCCCGAGCCGGTGTAGGGAATGCCCAGCAGCTCGAGCGCACCCTGCACCGTGCCATCCTCGCCATGGCGACCGTGCAGCGCGATGAAACAGCGGGAAAACTGCTCCTTCCTGAGTTCGCCGATATCCCGCTGCGAGGGATCGAAGGCATGCGCGTCAACGCCACGCGAGCGCAACGCCTGCAGCACGCCGGCGCCGGACATCAGCGAAACCTCCCGCTCCGCCGAATGACCGCCCATCAGGACGGCCACCTTACCGAAATTCGAACTATTTTGGCTCATTCCCAGCGTCCTCTGGTCATTTAATGCTCCTTTTTGAGTAGCATGCTGACCACTTTTCCAGGCACCGAACCAATCGATCCGGCGCCCATGCACAAGACCACATCGCCCGCCCTCGCGGTATCGGCGATCGCCTGCGGCAACGCCCCGATATCGTCGACAAACAGCGGCTCCACCTTGCCGGCCAGGCGCAGCGCGCGCGCCAGGGTCCGGCTGTCGGCCGCCGCGATCGGCGCTTCGCCTGCGGCATAGACTTCGGCCAGAAGGACTGCGTCGGCGCGCCCGATCACCTTGACGAAATCCTCAAAGCAGTCCCGGGTGCGGGTGTAGCGGTGCGGCTGGAAGGCCAGCACCAGGCGCCGACCGGGAAATGCGCCACGAGCCGCTGCCAGCGTGGCAGCCATCTCGACCGGGTGGTGGCCGTAGTCGTCGATCACGGTGAACACGCCACCGTCCTTCGCCGGAACGTCTCCATAACGCTGGAAACGCCGGCCGACGCCCTTGAAGCCGGCCAGCGCGCGCAGCAAGGCGTCGTCGGGTACGTTGAGCTCGACCGCCACGGCAATCGCCGAAAGCGCATTGAGCACGTTGTGTTCGCCGGGCAGGTTCAGCACCACATCCAGATCCGGCAGCGTGACCCCATTGCGACGCAGAACCTTGAAGTGCATCTGCCCGTCAACCGGGCGCACGTCGATCGCCCGGACCTGGGCATCCTCTGAAAATCCATAACTGGTGATGGGGCAGGACACCTGCGGCACGATCTCGCGCACGGCTGTGTCGTCAATGCAAAGGATCGCGGTGCCATAGAAGGGCATCTTGTGCAGGAAATCGACAAAGGCCGCCTTCAGGCGATTGAAGTCATGGCCATAGGTTTCCATGTGATCGGCGTCGATATTGGTGACGACGGCCATGATCGGCAGGAGATTGAGGAACGACGCATCGGATTCATCCGCCTCGACCACGATGTAGTCTCCGCTGCCCAGGCGCGCATTGGCGCCCGCGCTGTTGAGGCGGCCGCCAATGACAAACGTCGGGTCCAGCCCGGCCTCGGCCAGCACGCTGGCGACCAGGCTGGTGGTGGTGGTCTTGCCATGGGTGCCGGCAATGGCAATGCCCTGCTTGAGGCGCATGAGCTCGGCCAGCATCAGCGCGCGCGGGACGACAGGAATGTGCTTCTCGCGGGCGGCCAGCACCTCGGGGTTGTCTGCCTGAACCGCAGTGGACGTCACGACCGCATCGGCACCGGCCACGTGGGCGCCCGCATGGCCCACATGGGTCTGGATGCCCAGGCCGGCCAGCCGCTGCAGGGTTGCACTGTCGGCCAGGTCCGAGCCGGAGATCACATAGCCCAGGTTCAGCAGAATCTCCGCGATGCCGCTCATGCCGGAGCCGCCGATGCCCACGAAATGGATGTGCCGGATTGCGTGTTTCATTTCGCCAGTTCCTCACAGGCGGCCACCACGTCGCGGGTGGCGTCGGTCTTGCGCAGATCCCACGCCTTCTGGGCGCGCCGAAGCAGTTCCGGGCGCGCGGCTTCCTGCAGCATGCGCGCCAGACGCTCCGGGCTCAGTTCGCTCTGCTGGATCAGCCAGCCGCCGCCCTGGTCCACCAGGAAAGACGCATTGGTGGTCTGGTGATCGTCGACCGCAAACGGGAAGGGAACGAACAGCGCCGCCGCACCCACGGCGGCGATTTCGGTCACCGTACTGGCGCCCGCGCGGCAGACGATCAGGTCGGCTTCGGCAAACGCCGGGGCGGTGTCGTCGATGAAGGGCGTGAGTTCCGCATCGACACCGGCCTCAGCGTATCCGGCCCGCAATGCATCGATCTGCCGGGCGCCGCTCTGATGCACGACCCGCGGCCGCTGTGCGAGCGGCAACAAGGCCAACGCCTTCGGCACCACCTCGTTGAGCGCCTTGGCGCCCAGACTGCCACCGACGACCAGCAGCCGTAGCGGTCCGCTGCGTCCGGCAAACCGTTGCGCTGGCGCCGGCTGCTGCGTGAACGCCGTGCGCAGCGGATTGCCGACCCATTGCGCCTTCTTCAGCACGTCGGGAAACGCCGTGAAGATGCGATCAGCGATGCCGGCCAACACCTTGTTGGCCATGCCGGCCACCGAGTTCTGCTCGTGCAGCACCAGCGGTTTGCCGAGCAGCACACCCATGAGCCCCCCTGGGAAAGTGACATAACCACCGAGCCCGACCAGCACGTCGGGCCGCACCCGTCGGACCACCTGCAGGCTCTGCCAGAACGCCTTGAGCAGGCGCAACGGAAGCAGCGCCAGAGTGACCAAGCCTTTGCCCCGAACCCCCGCAAAATCAATGCCCTCGAAGGCAAAGCCCCGCGGCGGCACGATCTGGCTCTCCATCCCGCCGGGCGTTCCCAGCCAATGTACGCGCCAACCCCGCTCATGCAGGGCCTGCGCCACGGCCAGGCCGGGGAAGATGTGGCCCCCGGTGCCGCCGGCCATGATCAGGGCGCACTTCGCGCTCATACGCGCCCTCCCCGCATGAGTTGCCGGTTCTCGACATCGACACGCAGGACGACAGCCACCGCGACCAGATTGATCAGGATGGCCGAGCCGCCGTAGCTCATGAACGGCAGCGTCAGACCCTTGGTCGGCAGCGCCCCGAGGTTCACGCCCATGTTGATGAAGGCCTGAAATCCCACCCAGATGCCGACGCCCTGCGCCACCAGGCCGGGGAAGACCCGGTCGAGCGCGATTGCCTGACGGCCGATGTGCATGATGCGGCGGGTCAGCCAGAGAAAAAGGCCGATCACGCACAGCACGCCGATGAGGCCGAATTCCTCGCCGATCACCGCGAGCAGGAAGTCGGTGTGCGCTTCCGGCAACCAGTGCAGCTTTTCGACGCTGCCGCCCAGGCCGACGCCCCAGATTTCGCCCCGTCCGATGGCAATCAGTGAATGGGACAGCTGGTAGCCCTTGCCCAGCGCGTGTTTCTCGCTCCACGGGTCGAGGTAGGCAAAGATGCGCTCGCGCCGCCAATCGGACATCATGATCATCAGCCCGAAGGCCACGATCAGGATTGCCGCGATCAGGAAGAACATGCGCGCATTGACGCCGCCCAGGAACAGGATGCCCATCGCGATCACGGCAATCACCATGAACGCGCCCATGTCGGGCTCGGCGAGCAGCAACAGGCCGACCACAGCCACGGCGGCGCCCATGGGAAGGACCGCGCGGAAGAAACGCTCCTTGACCTCCATCTTGCGCACCATGTAATCGGCCGCATACAGCACCACCGCGAGTTTGGCCAGTTCGGAGGGCTGGAAGTTCATGACCCCCAGTGAAATCCAGCGGCGCGCGCCGTTGACGCCTTTGCCCACGTGCGGGATCAGCACCGCCATCAGGAGGATCAGCGACACCACGAACAGCCACGGCGCCACCTTTTCCCAGGTAGACAACGGCACTTGAAAGGCCAGCAAGGCCACCACGAACGCCATCACCAGCGACAACGTGTGTCGCGTGAGGAAGTGGGTGTGCGCGTAGCGTGCGAACTTCGGGTTGTCTGGCATCGCAATCGACGCCGAATAGACCATGACCAGTCCGAATGCCAGCAAGGCCACGACCACCCAGACCAGCCCTTGGTCGAAGCCGGGCAGCCGGGCCTGAGTTGCCGGGCCCCGCCCCACCTCAGGCACCCCCAGGCGCACCGGCAGGATCTCGGCGGCCGTCCCCGCCCCTCGCACGCCACCCATCCACCGGCTGAAACGTTGGCCGAAGCTCATGCCGCGCCCTCCAGTTCGACGCCGGCCGCATCGGCAAGCTCGATCACGGCTGCGCGAAAAGCTTCGGCGCGGTGCTCGTAGTTGCGAAACATGTCGAAACTGGCGCAAGCCGGCGACATCAGCACCGCATCGCCGGCACGGGCGCACTGGCGCGCCTGGCGAACCGCATCTGCCATCGAGTCGGCGTCCAGCAAGGGCACGCCGGTGTTTTCCAGCGCCGCCCTCAGCAAGGGCGCGTCGCGACCGATGAGCACCACGGCCCGCGCATGGCGCGTCACCGGGTCGACCAGGGGTGTGAAGTCCTGCCCCTTACCCTCGCCACCGAGGACGAGCACCAGCCGGCGCTCCGCGCCCAAGCCGATAAGGGCAGCGGCCGTGGCGCCCACGTTGGTGCCCTTGCTGTCGTCGAAATATTCGATGTCCTGAACCACCCCCACGGACTCGACCCGGTGCGGCTCGCCCCGGTATTCGCGCAGACCGAACAGCATGGAGGCCAGGCTGCAGCCTGCTGCCCCGGCCAGTGCCAATGCCGCCAGGGCGTTCAACGCATTGTGGCGACCGCGGATACGCAGGGCATCGGCGGGCATCAGCCGCTGGATGTAGAGCTCCTCGACGTCGTCCTTGCGTCGGCGCCGCGTTTCGTCGGCCTCCAGAGCGCGCACCAGCCAGGCCATGCCATTGACCATTTCGATCCCGTAATCACCGGGGCGATGTGGCATGTCGCCACCAAAGGTCACCATGGCGCGCTCCACCGGCCGTTGGAGTCGCGCGCGCACCGGCGCGGGTCGCATGGCCATCACCAGCGGATCGTCGCGGTTCAGGATCATCAGCCCCTGCTGGCCAAAGACCTTGGCCTTCGCGGCAGCATAGGCCTGTATGCTCCCGTGCCAGTCGAGGTGATCCTGCGTCAGGTTCAGCACTGTTGCGGCGGTGGGCTCGAAGCTGCTGCAACTGTCGAGCTGGAAACTGGACAGCTCCAACACCCAGACGTCGGGCAATGCGTCCGCATCCAGACAGGATGAGAGAGAGTCCAACAGGGTCGGGCCGATGTTTCCGGCCACCACGACCGACTTGTCGGCTCGCCGCACCAGTTGTCCGGTCAGCGCGGTGACGGTGGTCTTTCCGTTCGTGCCCGTAATGCCCAGCACCTGAGGGCGGTAGCCGCGGTTTTCCGCCAGATCCGCCAGCGCCTGGGAAAAAAGGCTCAACTCGCCACCGTTCCAAAGGCCCGCAGCCTGCGCGGCCAGATCCACCCCGGCCACCGATGCGGGCGCAAGGCCGGGGCTGCGGAACACCGCGCGCACCGGCGTTCCCTCCACCAGGCCAGCTTCCAGGGGGCCGCTGCGGAAGCGGGCGTCGGGAATGTCGTTGCGCAGTGCCTGCAGGCCGGGCGGGTCCTCTCGCGTATCGGCGACCTGCACCCGTGCGCCCCAGCGCGCGCACCAGCGCGCCATGGCCAGGCCCGAGGCCCCGAGGCCGAGAATGAGGACGTCCTGATCGCGAAGCAGGTTCATGGCCTATCTCAGCTTCAGGGTCGAAAGACCCACCAGGCACAGCAGCATGGTGATGATCCAGAAACGCACGACGACCTGCGTCTCCTTCCAGCCGCTTTTCTCGAAATGATGGTGCAAAGGCGCCATCTTCAGGATGCGGCGCCCGGCGCCATACCTGCGTTTGGTGTACTTGAAGTAGGACACCTGCAGCATGACCGACAGGGCTTCGACCACAAAAATGCCGCCCATGATCGCCAGCACGATCTCCTGGCGCACGATCACCGCGACGGTGCCCAGGGCAGCACCCAGCGCCAGCGCGCCGACGTCACCCATGAAGACCTGTGCCGGATGCGTGTTGAACCACAGGAAGGCCAGGCCGGCGCCCGCCATCGAGGCGCAGAAGATCAGCAGCTCGCCCGCCCCGGCAATGTGCGGCAGGAAGAGATAGCGCGAGAAGACCGCACTTCCGGTCACATACGCGAAGAGCCCCAGCACGGAGCCAACCATCACCACCGGCATGATCGCCAGGCCGTCCAGACCGTCCGTGAGGTTCACGGCATTGCTGGAGCCCACGATGACGAGATAGGTCAGCACGACAAAGCCCAACACCCCCAAGGGGTAACTGATTTCCTTGAAGAACGGCACCATCAAACCGGCCTTGGGCGGCAGGTTGACGTCAAAGCCGGACCGCACCCAGTTGAAAAACAGCTCCAGCACGCGCATGTTGGAGTTCTCGGAAATGCTGAAGACCAGGTAGAGCGCTGCCAGCAAACCGATCACCGACTGCCAGAAGTATTTCTCGCGCGAGCGCATGCCCTCCGGATCCTTGTTCACGACCTTGCGCCAGTCGTCCACCCAGCCGATGGCGCCAAAACCGAGCGTCACCAGCAGGACGATCCAGACGAACCGGTTGGTCAGATCGGTCCATAACAGCGTCGCGATGGCGATCGCCAGCAGAACCAGGACACCGCCCATCGTCGGCGTTCCGCTCTTGCTGAGATGGGTTTCCATGGCATAGCCGCGGATCGGCTGTCCGATCTTGAGCGCCGTCAAACGGCGAATCACCGGTGGCCCGGCGATCAGTCCGATCAGCAGGGCCGTCAGCGCCGCCATCACCGCACGGAAGGTCAGGTACTGGAAGACCCGGAAGAATCCGAATTCGGGCGAAAGCGTCTGCAGCCACTGGGCCAGGCTAGGCAGCATGGACGATCCCCCCTTGTTGTTCCTGCGCGAGCCGGACGATGGCGTCGACCACACGCTCCATCTTCATGAAACGGGATCCCTTGACGAGAATGCTGGCAACGCCGGGGCTGGCGCTGCGAACAGCCTCCAGCAGCGCTGTCATCTCTTCGAAATGACACGCGCCCGGACATTGCTGCGCAGCGTGAACCGACTGGGGGCCCAGCGTGAACAGCTGCTCCAAGCCGCGATCGCGCGCCAGTGCCCCGATCTCGGCATGAAATGAGGGTCCCTGGTCACCGACCTCCCCCATGTCGCCCAGCACCAGCAGCCGCGGCGCAGGCAGCTCGGCGAGCACCTCGATCGCGGCGCGCACCGAATCCGGGTTGGCGTTGTAGGTATCGTCGACCACGGTGACCCTGCGGCCGGCCAGAAAAACGCTGAAGGCGCGCGAGCGCCCCTTGACAGCCTCGAAGGCCTGGAGTCCTGCGCGGATCGCATCCAGAGGCGCTCCGGCCGCGAGTGCGCAGGTCGCAGCCGCCAAGGCGTTGCGGACGTTGTGCCGTCCCGCGATGCCCAGGCGAAAATTCAGGCCACCCGCTGGCGTGCGGGCCGTCACGCTCCAGGCGCCATCCTGCCAACCACCGTGGCCCTGCACATCGCCAAGCCCCCCCTCGACAGCATCGGAAAAGGTCAGGCGCCTGCGTTGACCGCAAAGCTCGGACCACAGCGGGGCAAAAGAATCGTCGGCCGGAAAAACGGCAACGCCTTGCGCGCCAAGGGATTCGATGACGCTGCCGTTCTCGCGGGCGACGGCCTCGACGGTCGCCATGAACTCCAGGTGCTCACGCTGGGCGTTGTTGACCAAGGCAACGGTGGGCGCCGTCATGCCCGCCAGCAGGGCAATTTCGCCCGGGTGGTTCATGCCCATTTCGACGACCGCGGCCTCATGCGCGGCGCGCAGGCGCAGCAGAGTCAGTGGCACCCCGATGTCGTTGTTGAAGTTGCCCTGGGTGGCCAGCGCACCCTCGCCCTTCCAGGCTCGCAGGATCGCTGCGATCATCTGTGTCACCGTGGTTTTGCCATTGCTGCCCGTCACCGCGATCAATGGCAGGCTGAATTGCTTGCGCCACCCGGATGCCAAAGCGCCCAGCGCAGCCTTGGCGTCGGGAACGATCATGCCGGGCAAACCAGCCTCGGCAAGCAGATCCTGCGAAGCGGGCTCGCAGAGGGCCGCAACTGCGCCCTGGCTCGCGGCCTGGGCTAGGAACTGCCCCCCGTCGAACCGTTCACCGCGCAGCGCGACAAAGAGGTCACCCGGCTCCAGCGTGCGGGTATCGGTATGGACACGTGATATGGCAACCGTCGCGTCTCCCACGAGGCGCCCGCAAGGAATCCAGTCCTGTGCCTGCTGCAAGGTCATCATGGCCATGGCGTTCATGTCGGCGCCCTTTCGCCACGGTCTTGCTTCGCCCCAAGGGCCTGCAGCACGCCGAGCGCGCGGGCCTTGTCGGAAAACGGGCGACGAACGCCCGCCGTCTCCTGGTAATCCTCATGCCCCTTGCCCGCGATCAGCACGACATCATGGTCTGCTGCCTGCTCCAACGCCAGCGCAATCGCTCTGGCCCGATCCGCTTCCACCTCGACAGCGTGTCCGTCCGGCAAGCCCCGCCGGATGTCGCCAATAATGGTCATCGGCGCTTCGGAGCGCGGGTTGTCGCTGGTGATGACGATCCGGTCCGCGCCCTGCTGCGCCACGGCGCCCATCAGCGGCCGCTTGGCGGAGTCACGATCGCCGCCGCAACCGAACACCACCCAGAGACGACCCTCTCGTTGCATCGCCAACGGTCGTAACGCTTCAAGGGCTTTTTCAAGCGCATCCGGCGTATGGGCGTAGTCCACGGCAACCAGCGGTCGCCCCGGCAGCGAAAGGCAATCCATGCGCCCCGGCACGGGCGGCAGCGCGCTGCAGGCCTGAACCGCTGCGCCCAACGGCACCCCCACTGCGCGCATGGCACCCAGAACACCCAGGAGGTTGGACACGTTGTACTGGCCGACCAGACCGGTCTGCAGTCGGTGCGTCGCATGGCCCTCGACCACGGTGAAACTCAATCCCTGCGCGTCGTAGCCCACATCGCTGGCCTGCAGGCGGGCGGGACCTCGGCTGGAAACGGTCCACAGGTCGACGCCAGTGCCAGCCAGGGCGCACACGATGCTGTCGCCCTTGGGATCGTCCATGTTGACCACGGCGGCCTGAAGGCCCGGCCAGGCAAACAGCTCGGCTTTCGCCAGCCAGTAGGCCGCCATGGAGCCGTGGTAGTCCAGATGGTCATGGGTGAAGTTGGTGAAGATCGCCACCTTGATGCGCGTCCCGTCGAGGCGACGCTCGGCCACGCCAATGGAAGACGCCTCGATGGCGCAGGCCCGAAGGCCCTGTTCGACAAAGCGGCGAAACTGGCTTTGCAGCAAGACCGGATCGGGCGTCGTCATGCCCGTGGCTTCGACATCGGGGGGACAACCCGCCCCCAGCGTGCCCACCACGGCACATGTGCGCGCGTGTGCAGCGTCCAGGCGGGACAGGGCCTGCGCGAGCCACCATGCGGTGGATGTCTTCCCATTGGTCCCGGTCACGGCCAGAACATCGATCTGTTCGGAAGGCTGGCCGAAATAGAGTGAAGCCACCGGTCCTGTGGCCGCCTTGAGCGACGGATAGGCTGCCACAGCGGGGTCATCAAAGTCAAAGGCTTCGACGCCCTCGCGCTCGACCAGGCAGGCACTGGCGCCCTGACGCAAGGCCGCATGGACAAACTGGCGGCCGTCGACCGCCGCACCGGGCCAGGCTATGAAACCGTCACCCGCGCGAACCAAGCGGCTGTCGCTGCGAAGGGTGCCGGTGACCCGGCCGTCGAGCCAGTTCGCCGCTTGCGCCGGAGTGTCGAACTGAAGCATCAGAACGATTCCTCCACGGCTTGGACCACGATCTGCGGCTTGACTGCCATGTCGGGCTGCACCCCCATCATGCGCAGCGTCTGCTGGACGACCTCGCTGAACACGGGCGCTGCCACGGCGCCTCCGTAGTACTGCCCGGCACTGGGCTCGTCGATCATGACCGCCACGACGATGCGCGGCTGGTCGATCGGCGCCATGCCGGTGAACCAGGACCGGTATTTGTTGCTCGCGTAGCCCTTGCCGACCTGCTTGTGGGCCGTGCCGGATTTGCCACCGACGGAATACCCCACCGTCTGAGCCTTCTGCCCCGTCCCACCGGGCCCTGCAGCCATCTGCAGCATCTTGCGCACGGCGGCCGCGTTCTGTGGCGAGAAGACCTTCACGCCGCTGGCCGGGTCGCCACTCTTGAGCATCGTGGTCTGGATGATCTGGCCTTCGTGCGCAAAGGCGGTGTAAGAATGCGCCATCTGGAACAGCGAGGCGGACAACCCGTAGCCGTAGGCCATCGTGGCCTGTTCGATCGGCCGCCAGGTCTTCCAGGGCCGCAGGCGACCCGTCACGGCCCCTGGGAACTGGAGCTGGGGCTTCTGGCCGTAACCCAGCGCGGTGTAGACGTCCCACATCTCGCGCGGGCTCATCTTCTGGGAGATCTTCAGCGCCCCAACGTTGCTGGACTTCTGGATCACCCCTTCAACGGAGAGCGATCCATAGTTGTGGGTGTCGCTGATGGTGAAACCGCCGATGTTGTACTTCCCCGGGCCGGTCTCGATGACCGTGTTCGGCGTCACACGCCCCGCTTCCAGGGCTGCGGCCACCGTGATCGGCTTCATGGTCGAGCCAGGCTCGAACATGTCGGTGATCGCGCGGTTGCGCAGCTGCTCACCACTGAGGTTCTGACGCTTTTCTGGCTGGTAGCTCGGGTAATTGGCCAGCGCCAGCACCTCGCCCGTGATCGAATCCAGGACCACGACGCTGCCGGCTTTGGCCTTGTTGACCTGAACCGCATCCCGCAGCTTCTGGTACGCAAAGAACTGGACCTTGCTGTCGATGCTGAGCTGCAGGTCACGTCCGTCGACCGGAGGCACCTGTTCGCCGACGTCCTCGACCACTCGGCCCAGGCGATCCTTGATCACGCGGCGGGACCCGGGGCGCCCGGCCAGCTCCTTGTCGAAAGCCAGCTCGACGCCCTCCTGCCCGATGTTTTCCACGTTGGTGAAGCCCACGACGTGCGCTGCCGCCTCACCTTCCGGATACTTGCGCTTGTATTCGCGACGCTGGTAGACGCCCTTGATGCCCAGCTCGGCGATCTGCTGGGCAACGGACTCGTCGACCTGGCGCTTGAGCCATACAAAGGTCTTGTCCTCGTCTTCGATCTTCTTGTTCAGTTCTGCCAGGGGCATGGACAGCAGTCGGGCCAGTTGTTGGAGCTTGTCCTTGTCGCGGTCGATGTCCTCGGGAATCGCCCAGATGCTCTGCGCCACGACGCTGGAGGCCAGGATCAGGCCATTGCGGTCAAGGATGCGTCCGCGATTGGCAGGCAGTTCGAGCGTGCGCGCAAACCGGACTTCACCCTGGCGCTGGAAAAAAGCGTTGCCGAACACCTGGATGTAGGCGGCGCGACCGGCCAGCCCCACGAACCCCAGGGCAATGGCCGCCACAATGAATTTGCTGCGCCAGACCGGCGTCTTGCTGGCCAGCAAGGGGCTGGACGTGTAGAGCACGCTCTTGCTCATCGCACGGCCTCGCTCGCCTGGGGCGCCGGCAAGGCCACATACTGGGTGATGGCTGGCGTCGTGGTCCGCATGCGCAATTGATCGCGAGCCAGTTTCTCGACGCGCAGCGGCGTGGCCTGCGCCCGCTTTTCAACCTGCAACCGGTCGTTCTCGATGGCCAGCTTGCGCGCTTCGGCTTCCGCCCTGTCGATCTGCACGAAAAGCTGGCGCGACTCGAACTGGATATGCACCAGATAGAGCGCACTGGCGACCACCGCCGCAAGCAGGACCAGGTTCAGGCGGGTCATGCGGCCGTCCTTTCGGCCACGCGCATGATGGCGCTGCGCGCACGGGCGTTGGCGGCCACCTCGTCCTGGCCGGGGCGCACCCGCCCAAGTGCCTTGAACTTCATCGCTTTCGGCGGCGCAAACGGCGCGCGGCGATCGAACTCATCGCGCGAATGCGTGGCGATGAACTGCTTCACGATACGGTCTTCGAGTGAGTGGAAACTGATCACCACAAGCCGGCCACCGGGACGCAGGACATGAAGACTGGCTTCTAGCGCCTGTTGCAGCTCTTCAAGCTCGGCGTTGATGAAAATCCGAAGAGCCTGAAATGTGCGCGTTGCAGGGTTCTGGCCCGGCTCGCGGGTTTTGACCGCGCCAGCCACGAGCCCGGCCAGCTCGGTGGTGGTTGAAACCGGGCCCCGTTCCTGTCGGCGAGCAACAATCGCCTTTGCAACGGGAAGAGCAAACCGTTCTTCGCCATAGTCACGTATCACCTCTGCGATCTGTTGAACCTCAGCTGTTGCCAGCCACTCGGCCACACTCTCGCCGCGCGTGGTGTCCATGCGCATGTCCAGCGGGCCGTCGAAACGAAAAGAAAAACCCCTTTCGGGGTTGTCGATCTGCGGAGAACTCACACCCAGATCCATCAGCACCCCGGCCGCGCAGGCCGGGGGCAGATCGCCGAGATGCCGGAACCCCTGGTGCCGGATCGAAAACCGGGCGTCGCCGACCTTTGCCGATTCGGCAACCGCTACAGGATCCTTGTCAAACGCCACGAGCCGTCCGTCAGGCGACAGCCTGGAAAGAATCAAGCGGGAATGGCCGCCACGCCCGAATGTGGCGTCGATGTAGGTGGCGTCCGGATCGGTGACCAGTGCATCGACCGCCTCGTCCAGCAAAACCGTGGTGTGTTGCCATGAAGTCTGCACCGTGGGCCTTCAGAACGAGAAATCCTTGAAGACGTCGGGCATTTCACCCTGCATCGCCCGAGCTTCCTGCTCATCGTAGGTCGCCTTGTCCCAGAGTTCGAAGTGATTGCCCATGCCCAGCAGCATGGTGTCGCGCGAGATGCCAGCCGCCTGGCGCAGCTCCGGCGATATCAACACCCGGCCGGTCGCATCGAGCTCCACGTCCATGGCGTTGCCAAGAAAGATCCGCTTCCACCATTGGGCCTGCATGGGCAGTGCTGCAATGCGCTCCCGGAATTTCTCCCATTCGGGGCGCGGGAACAGCATCAGACAACCATGCGGATGCTTGGTGATCGTCAGCTGGCCGCTAGCGGTCGCGCTCAGCACGTCCCGATGCCTTGTCGGCACGGAAAGCCGACCTTTTGCATCCAGACTCAGCGATGACGCCCCTTGAAACACCGTGTGTACCCTTTTCCTGACTGGCAACGCGATGGCGAAGGCACTTTTCACCACTTAATTGCACTTTTTTGCACTGTATCAGGAAATATTCACCGTGGAAAAGGATCCGCAACAATTTTTTGCAATGAAATCAAGGACTTAGCAAGGGTTTCGTATCCAGCGGCGTCGAAAAACCGTTCAGAAGCAAGCACTTAGCACAAGCAGTGAAAGTGACACTTCAATACTGGTCCCATACGGTTCCAAGGGGCCGGCAGGCAGCCCGGACATTCAGAGGATGAACCGCGAAAGGTCCTCATCCTGGCTCAGGGCTGCGAGACGGGCATTGACGTATGCGTCGTCAATGCGAACGGTCTGCCCCTCATGGCGCGCGGCGTCGAAGCTGACGTCGTCGAGCAGGCGCTCCATCACCGTGGACAAACGGCGGGCGCCGATGTTTTCCGTGCGCTCGTTCACCTCGAACGCAATCGACGCCAGCCGGGTGATGCCCTGCGGTGTGAACTCCAACGTGACGCGCTCGGTGGCCAGCAACGCCTGGTACTGCCGCACCAGAGAGGCATGCGTCTGGGTGAGGATGGCCTCGAAATCCTGGATGGAAAGCGACTGCAACTCGACCCGGATCGGGAAACGGCCCTGCAATTCGGGAATCAGATCGCTGGGCTTGCTGAGATGGAATGCGCCGGAGGCCACGAAGAGAATGTGATCGGTGCGGATCATGCCGTACTTCGTGGTCACCGTCGTGCCTTCCACCAGCGGCAGCAGGTCGCGCTGCACGCCCTGTCGCGAGACTTCGGCCGATCCCCCCTCGCTGCGCGAGGTGACCTTGTCAATCTCGTCAATAAAGACGATGCCGTTCTGCTCGGCATTGTGGAGGGCCCGGCTGCGGATCTCCTCCTCATTGACCAGTTTGCCAGCTTCCTCGTCCGTCAGCAGTTTCATGGCCTCGGCAATCCTGAGCCGACGCTTGCTCCGCTTGGGCTGACCGGCCTGGCTGAAAAGCCCGCGCAACTGCTCGGCCATCTCTTCCATGCCCGCCGGCCCCATGATTTCGAGCGACGGCCGCGCCTCGGCCAGATCGATTTCGATCTCCTTGTCGGCGAGTTGCCCCTCGCGCAGTTTCTTGCGAAAGGCTTGCCGGGCCGCGCTCTCGGGCGAAGAAACGGACAAGGATGCAGCCCCGGAATCGCCGGTCGACGCCATACGCGGCGGAGGAAGCAGCACATCGAGCAGGCGCTCTTCGGCGGCGTCTTCGGCACGCGCGCGCATCCGCTGCATTTCAGCTTCGCGGGTTTGCTTGACGGCGACCTCCGCCAGGTCCCGGATGATCGAGTCGACATCCTTGCCCACATAGCCCACTTCGGTGAACTTGGTGGCCTCGACCTTGATGAAGGGCGCATCCGCCAATCGGGCCAGGCGACGCGCGATCTCCGTCTTGCCCACCCCCGTCGGGCCGATCATCAGGATGTTCTTGGGCGTGATCTCTACGCGCAGCTTTTCGTCGACCTGCTGACGCCGCCAGCGGTTGCGCATCGCGATGGCCACGGCGCGCTTGGCTTCGGACTGCCCGACGATATGGCGGTCGAGTTCGGAGACGATCTCCTGCGGGGTCATGGATGACATGTTCAGGCGCGCTTGGGGTTCAGTCCAGCGTCTCGATGGTGTGCTGCATGTTGGTGTAGATGCACAGTTCGCCGGCGATCTCCAGCGACCGCTTCACGATGTCGCGCGCTGGCATGTCCGTATGGTCCAGCAGGGCGCGCGCCGCGGATTGGGCAAAGGCGCCACCTGAACCGATGGCCACGATGCCGTGCTCGGGCTCCAGAACGTCGCCGTTGCCGGTGATGATCAGCGAGGCCTCGCGGTCCGCCACGGCCAGCATGGCCTCCAGGCGACGCAGGACGCGATCGGTACGCCAGTCCCGCGTCAACTCGATCGCGGCCCGCACCAGATGACCCTGGTGCTTGTCCAGCTTCGCTTCGAAGCGCTCGAACAGTGTGAACGCGTCGGCTGTTGCACCGGCAAATCCCGCCAGCACCTTGCCATGATGCAGCTTTCGAACCTTGCGCGCAGAGCCCTTGACGACAATGTTGCCCAAAGTGACCTGCCCGTCGCCACCGATCGCAACCTGAATGCCTTGCGCCGTCATACGGCGCACGCTGAGAATGGTCGTTCCGTGAAATGCTTCCATGAGAATCGGTGCAGGAATGGAGCCTTGAAGGATATCAATCCGGCGCCAATGCGCCGCTCATGCCGATGGTAAGGGCTTTGAAGGCCCTCAATCCGTGCGCACTGAGATTCGCGCCAGCTCGCTGATGCCGATGACGTTGAAGAAAGCGCCGATGAGCCGGTGGACGTCAATGAACTGGACCTGCCGCCCTTGGGCACAATGGGACGAAACCCAGTTCAGCAAGGTCCCCGCAGCCGCAAAATCGACCCGAACGAGCTTGGCGCAGGAGATGGAAAGAACGTCCGCGCCTTGGAATTTTCGGTCCAGGCGCTCGAGTGTCGCCGAGACATCGCCGGCAATGGAGCCGGACAACTCCACCGTCACCGGCGGCAACATCACGGAATCGAAGGTGGTCATCCGGAAGTCGTTCGATCCTTTGTCGCCAGCCTCAGCGCCCACGCTGTCAAGGGAACTGATGATGGTGGAAGCACCCGCATCCTGATCCTGGCCGGCCCCACTGACAATCCGGCAAATGCATCGGGGGTCTTCCCAGGATGGGGGTGACACCTCATAGGTGACACAGTAGTTCAGCGCGGCCATCTCGAACTCGTCCATCCGGCGCAGGACCCGCAGCAGCGCCATGCGCGCATGCCACCAGTCAGCGGCAACCGAACGATCGCCCGATGGCGTACACGCTGCCAGGACCTGGTCAAGATGATCCCCCGCGGTGAGCCGCAACTCAACCGGCTGCTGCGCCCAGGCCTGGAACAAGCGGGTCAGCCCGGTCAGCGCGGCCGGCTCGATCGTGGTCAGCCGGGTCCAGTCCAGCCGCCACGGCGGCAGGGTGCGCCCGATCACATCCGCCAGGACGCCGACGGACTTCGCGTTCAACAATGGCGGACAGGACCAGTGCGCCGCCAGCATCTGGATTGGCGCCGGTTGCGCAGCAGCCAGTTCGCTGACCATGAAGGGCATGGAAAACCATTGCGGCGCCGAGCGCTGGAACTGGTTGGCGAAATCGATGGCCGCAATATCGAAGCGTTCCTGCTGCCCGGTGGCCCGGTACAGGTCGAACAGAGTCAACCACTTCTCGACGCTGGTCGACGGGTCGTCTCCATTGCCCAGACGGTCAAGCAGGCCGGCCTCGGCGCCCTGATCGTCGCCATTGGCAAACCGGATGGCGGCCTCGTCCAGTTCCGGATCGTGCGCGTTCTCCCCCACCTCGATGGCGGCGGACTTGGAATTGGAAAATCCGCTGCCGGTCGTCTCGAACCGCAGGGCGTTGCCCGGCGCGGGCGTGCTGGCGGCGGCCACAGGCGCCTTGGGTGCCGGCGCAGGGGGCTTGGCAGCGCTGTCGGCAGCGACCGGTCCGGCTCCTTTCGGCACCGGCGGCGCAGCGGGAACCTGCTGCCCGTCAAGAGAAGGCATGGGCTCCAGCAGCGGGCGCAGCGGCGCAGCCGGCGGGGCCGATTGCGACGGGCCCGACGTGGGGAACATGCTGCTGTTGATCGAGGTATCGCGGTGCTTGGTCTTCCACCACTGCATCGACATCTGCGCTTCGATTTCGTCGATCTTCTTCAGCGTCTGCGCGCGCTCGTCCGGTTTGGACGGCAGGCTGCTCTGAAAAAAGGACGGTCGGGGCGCCGAAGCCTGGGAACCGGCCATTTCGCGGCGCCGCAGCTTGCGCAGCATCTCGAATTCGCGCTTTCGCACAAAATCGTTGCGCTTCTTGCGTTCGACCAGTTCCTTGAGCATCTGGCGACTGTTGCCGCTATCGCCCACCGACTCCGGCTCGTCGAGATCGGACCAATTCGTCGCAGGATTGCGAACGAATCGAACGACTTTCGACAGCAATCCCCCCGGATCGTCTTTGGCCATGACGCTAGTGTCTCACGGTACAGCAAGAGCCGTGCTGGGGTATTCCTCAGTCCCCGAACATCTTCTGTTTGAGTTCCCTGCGCTGCTGCGCTTCCAGCGACAGGGTTGCCGTCGGTCGCGCCAGCAGGCGCCCCACGCCAATCGGCTCGCCCGTCTCATCGCAATACCCGTAGTCGCCGGCATCGATGCGGATGATCGACTGCTCGATCTTCTTCAGCAGCTTGCGCTCCCGATCACGGGTGCGCAACTCCAGGGCATGCTCTTCCTCGATCGTGGCGCGATCAGCGGGATCGGGGACGATCACGGTGTCGGCCCGGAGATGCTCGGTGGTTTCGCCGGCATTGCTGAGGATGCCTTGCTTGAGCTGCAGCAGCTTGGCGCGGAAGAAGGCCATCTGCTTGTCGTTCATGTACTCCTCGTCCGGCATGGCGAGCACTTCGGCATCGGTCAACTGTTCGGCGGGCTTGGATTTCCAGTTGTTGGCGAGCTTGGGATCTTTCCTGGCGGGAATATAGGTCGGTGGGGTCAGTACGGGAGAGGACATGGTATTGGTGTAACTGGCTTTTGCAGCCGTGGACGCCACGGACTGGGCCATGGACGGCACGGTGATCTGCGACAGCCTCGAAGGGCGCCCCGCCTTGGCAGGCACGGGCGGCGGCGTTGCAGCCATCTTGGGCGCCGCCTGGGGCGACGTTGCAGGTGTGGTTCTGATTTCAGAAGCGGGAGCCGGCTTGGGCACGGATGGCGCCGGCTTGCCGGGCGCCGCAGCAGAAGCCTGGACCGGTTTCGGGACAGCCGAAGCCTTGCGACCGGTCGATACAACGGCTGGCGGTACCGCTTTGGGTTTTGCCACCGTCTTGGCGGGCGGGCTGACCGGTTTGGCGGATGTCTTGGCCGCAGGCTTGGCCGCAGGCTTGGCCGCAGGCTTGGCCGCAGGCTTGGCCGCAGGCTTGGCCGCAGGCTTGGCCGCAGGCTTGGCCGCAGGCTTGGCCGCGGGCTTGGCCGCAGGCTGAACCCCTTTTTTCTTGGTATCGGCTGGCGCGGACGCCTTGGCCTGGGCTGCCGGCTTGGCGGTTTGTGCTTTCAATTCCTGTCTCCTCGATGCGCCGGCCTGCGCGGATTCCGGATGCGCACCGGCTGGCAGTCCCTGTTCCGGCAACACACGGTCTTCATTGCGCCGGTTGGTACCCTTCTTGTCACGGTTAGAGGGCTTATCGGTGGGGCCGGACACCTGGTCCGGTTCGGGGCGCGATTGTATCGGCTTGCCGAAAGGCAGGCCCATCAGTTGCAGAATCGAGACAAACATCGAGCCTCCCAGCTCCAAATCAGAACAATCAGGTCAGACCAGACTCTGCTCAAGCCCCTGCAACAGGATGTCCTTGGGCAGGTCGATGCCTATGAATACCATTTTGCTGGCTTTTTTCTCGCCGTCGCCCCAGCGCGGGCCCAGGTCGCTGCCCATGAGCTGGTGCACGCCCTGGAAAATCACCTTGCGATCCGTTCCGGCCATGTTCAGCACACCCTTGTAGCGCAGCATCCGCGGCCCGTAGATATTGACGATGGCGCCGAGGAAGTCTTCCAGGCGGGCTGGATCGAAGGCCCGGTCGCTGCGAAAGACAAAGCTCTTCACATCGTCGTCATGGTGGTGGTGATGCCCAGCGCCGTGCCCGTGAGAAGGATGGTCACAGTTCTCGCCATGTTCATGGTCGTGGTGGGCGTGATCGTCTTCCGTCAGGAAGTCAGGGTCAATGTCGAGCTTGGCATTCAGGTTGAAGCCGCGCAGGTCGAACACCTCAGTCAGCGCCACCTCCCCGAAATGCACCGCCTTCTGGGGCGCCCGCGGGTTCATGTGTCTGAGGCGGTGTTGCAGCGCTTCCAGATCCTCCTGGGACACCAGATCGGCCTTGCTGATAAAGATCTGGTCGGCGAACCCGACCTGGCGCCGGGCTTCCTGGCGGTCATCGAGCTGCTGGTTGGCGTGCTTGGCGTCCACCAGCGTCAGGATGGAGTCGAGCAGGTAGCTCTCGGCGATCTCGTCGTCCATGAAAAAGGTCTGCGCCACCGGGCCGGGGTCGGCCAGGCCAGTGGTCTCGATCACCACGCGCTCGAAATCCAGTTCGCCCTTGCGCTTCTTCTGGGCCAGATCCTGCAAGGTGGCGCGCAGATCCTCGCGGATGGTGCAGCAGATGCAGCCGTTGCTCATCTGGATGATCTGTTCGCTGGTGTCGGCGACGAGGATGTCGTTGTCGATGTTCTCCTCGCCGAACTCGTTCTCGATCACGGCGATTTTCTGCCCATGCGCTTCGGACAGCACCCGCTTGAGCAGCGTGGTCTTGCCCGAGCCGAGGAAGCCGGTGAGGATGGTGGCGGGAATGAGACTCATGGGTGAAACCTGCAAAGGCGACCGGCTGGCCGCGAAGATGGGGGAGTGTAGCGGCCCTTGAACCGGGTTGCCGGACCCCGTCGTCAGGGGACAGCGCCAGTCGGGCAGCCGTAAACGCTATGTTAAAAGTAGCAAGATATGACCAAATTGCGCTGGGTTGATGCCATTTTCTTGCGTAAAACGGCTTCAAAGCGGTTTTTTCACTACCACCAGGCCCTTCAGGTACTCGCCCTCGGGGAAATGGATGGTCATCGGGTGGTCCGGCGCGCCCTGCAGGCGTTCGCTGATGCAGCCCTCCACGCCGGCGTCGATGCCCGCCGAGGCGACGATCTTGTGAAACAGGTCCGCGCTGATGCCGCCGGAGCAGGAATAGGTGAACAGTTCGCCGCCGGGCTCCAGCAGCTTGAAGGCCAGCCGGTTGATGTCCTTGTAGGCGCGTGCCGCCCGTTCGGCGTGGGCGGCCGTGGGCGCGAATTTCGGCGGATCCAGCACGATAGCGTCGAAGCTGCGCCCCACCTCGATGAAGGCCCGCAGTGAAGCGTTGACGTCAGCGTCCAGAAAATCGGCCCGCGCCGCCTCGAAACCATTGAGCGCCACGTGGGCGCGGGCCCGCTCCAGCGCCGGCGCAGACGAGTCGATGGAGGTCACGTGGGCCGCGCCGCCCGCCAGCGCCGCGACCGTGAATCCCCCGGTGTAGCAATAACAGTTGAGCACGCGCTGAAAGCCCCGATGGCGAGCGTGCGCGGCAAAGCGCGCCCGGCTGTCCCGCTGGTCGAGGTAGAAGCCGGTCTTGTGGCCGGTGGCGATGTCCAGCGTCAGGCGCCAGTCGTGTTCGCGGATGCCCAGCTCGGTGGGGCCGTCGCCGCGCAGCCAGCCGGTGGCCTCCTGCAAGCCCTCCAGCGTGCGCGCGCTGGCATCGGAGCGCTCGTACAAGCGGCTCAGCCCGGTGGTGCGCAGCAGGGCGTCGGCGATCACGCCCTTCCAGCGCTCCACGCCGCAGGAGGTGAACTGCGCCACCAGCGTGTCGCCATAACGGTCGACAATCAGGCCGGGCAGGCCATCGGATTCACCATGGATCAGGCGCAGGCCGTCGCTGCGGATGTCGAACAGCTCGCGCGTGCGCACCGCGCGCTCGATGAGCGTGCCCAGAAAGGCCGCGTCGATGCGCTGCTGTTCGTCAAAGCTCCAGGCCCGGGCGCGGATGCGCGAGGTGGGACTGAACGCCGCCCAGGCCAGGAAGTCACCGGCGTGCGACTCGACGCGCACCGTTTCACCGGCGTCAGCCCCGCCGCGGGCGATGGCCGAATCAAATATCCAGGGGTGGCGGCGCAGCAGGGAGCGTTCCTTGCCTTCTTTGAGACGGATGGTTTTCATCGAGGTATTGTCGTTGCGCCGGATGCGCGCCCGCCGACGTGATGCAAGGGGGAGCCGTCCCGGAAGGAGCCGATCCGGCGCGCGACCGGCCCCTTGGGTTCAGCCGCCGGGTTCGCCCTGGCCGCCGGAACCACCGCCACGAATCTTCGCGCGCGGGTGGGCAGCGTCGTAGGCGCGGGCCAGGTGCTGGAAGTCGAGCCGGGTGTAGATCTGCGTGCTGGTGATGCTGGCGTGGCCCAGCAGCTCCTGCACGGCGCGAAGGTCGCCACTGGATTGCAGCAGGTGGCTGGCAAACGAATGCCGCAGCATGTGCGGATGTACCGGCGTGGCCAGGCCAGCCAGCTGGCTGCGCCGGCGCAGACGCTGCCAGACTGACTGCGCCGTGAGCCGGGTGCCGTGCCGGCCCGGAAACAGCGCCGCCGCCTCGCTGGAAGTGCCCTCCGCGCCCGGCGCCCCGCGCACGGCCAGCCAGCGGGCGAGCGCGAGGCGGGCAGCGCCACCCAAGGGCACGCTGCGCCGCTTGCCGCCTTTGCCGAGCACATGGACCTCGGCGGCTTGCAGATCGATCCAGCCACGTCCGCCGCGCTCGGCACCGACGCTGGCCGTCACGTCCAGCCCCACCAGTTCGCCCACGCGCAACCCGCAGCCGTAGAGCAGTTCCACCATGGCTGCATCACGCGCCTCCAGCCAGGGGTCGTCCGGCGCCTGATGGTGGCTGGCCAATTGCACCGCCTCGTCCACCCCGAGTGCCTTGGGCAGCAGGCGGGCTGCGCGCGGGGCGCGGACGTCCTGCACCGGATTGGCGGCTACCAGAGCCTCACGCCCCAGCCAGCGGTAAAACCCGCGCCAGCCTGACAGGATCAGCGCGATACCGCGGGCGCTGCGCCCGCCGCTGTGCATCTGCGCCACCCAGCGCCGGATGTGATGGTTCTGGACTTCGGGCAGTGCCACGCCGGCCGCAAGCGCGGCCTCGGTCAGCCGGACCAGGTCCAGCCGGTACAGCTCCACCGTGCGCGCGGCCAGGCGCTTTTCGACGCGCACATGCTCCAGATACCGCTCGACCAGGGGCGGCACCGTCCCAGGGACCGCAGCCGCCTGCGGCTCGTCATCGGCCGGCGTCGGTTCCATGGGCATCAGGCGCCGCTGCAGGTGCCGTCAGGCCGGACGCAGCCGCGACAGGGCGGCGCTGCCGAGTTCGGCCATGCGCTCCAGGAAATCGGTGCCCATGCCGGCATGGAAGCGTTGCGAATCGGGCGAGGCCAGCACCATCAGGCCAAAAGCCTGCGGTTCCGTGCCGGCGCGCAGCGCAATCAGCGCCACCGAGGCGACCCGGCTGGCGTCCGGCAGCCAGCCAACCGCCTCGAAGCCCGCATTGGCCCCCACATAGGGCGCCATCAATGACGAAGCCAGGCTCTTCACGTCGTCGCTGACACCCTGGGCGAAGGGCTCGCCGGCAAAGGCATCGGCCACACCCCATACCTTGACCGCCACCTGGGGCACCATGAACTCCTCCTGCAGCCCCTCGGCCATCGCGCGGGGCAGCGCCTGCGGCGAAGCGGTCAGGAACAGCCTACGCGCCCAGCGTTGCAGGCGGTCGGAAATGATCATGTTCTCGTTGCCGTGGCGGATCATGTCCATGATCCGGTGCTCCAGCAGCTTGATCTTCTCGCGCAGCATTTCGGCCTGGCGCTCTTGCAGGCTCACGGCGCGGTTGCCGTGCGGACTGGTCAGCAGCACGGCCGACAGCAGCTCCGCATGGCGGCCAAAGAAATCCGGCGTGTTCAGCAGGAAATCGGCAATGTCGTCTTCGGTGATCGGGTTCATGGCAGAAGAGGTCATGGAGGGTCTCAGGTCAGTTCAGGAATGTCGATCTCGCCTTCGAAAACAGTCGTGGCCGGCCCGGTCATCAGGACCGGCGCCGCCAGGTCGCCGCTGGCGCCGGCCCACTCGATGGTCAGCCGCCCGCCCCGGGTCTCGACGTCGACACGGGGGTCGAGCAGCCCGAGCCGGATGCCCGCCACCACCGCGGCGCAGGCGCCGGTGCCGCAGGCCAGCGTCTCACCGGCGCCGCGCTCGAAGACACGCAGGCGGATTCGCGATCGGCTGACGACCTGCATGAAGCCGGCGTTCACCCGCCGCGGAAAGGCCGGATGGCGCTCGATGCGCGCGCCCTGGGTCTGCACCGGCGCGGTGTCCACGTCGTCCACCACCTGCACCGCGTGCGGATTGCCCATCGACAGCACCGCTACCAAAGCAGGAGCAGACTCGGACCGGTTGGCGCTGGGATGGTCTTGTTTTTCTTCAATATCGAGCGGCCAGACCTGCCAGCTGCCCTGCGATCGGGCCTCCAGCCCGGCGGGATCGAACGGAATGCGCGGCAGATCGAACACCGGCGCACCCATGTCCACCGTCACGCGGCCGTCGGGGTTCTGGCGCAGCTCCAGCACGCCGCCCACCACCTTGACCTTCACCGC
>Ga0075163_10002780_pt1 | contig 23493 bp, 21 predicted proteins | sample JI1023141ADNA_FD_71478 | JGI IMG/M metagenome (GOLD analysis project Ga0075163, IMG submission 71478) | Wastewater effluent complex algal communities from Wisconsin, to seasonally profile nutrient transformation and Carbon sequestration -... | ecosystem: Engineered > WWTP > Effluent > Algae... | reverse complement strand
GCGCACGAGAAAGGACAGTTCGCGCTTCTGCGCCTCGACGTGACTGGCAAGAAGGTCAAAGCGACGCGAATCGCGGGGAAGATGAACCCGAAACTCTCGCTGCGTGTTGAGACGGTGTGAGAGGGCAGCACCCAGTGCTCCCCCGATATCGTGCACGCCCACGATGAGGTCTTCCGAATCGTGGCGCTCCCGCCTTGCGGAAGTCCAGATTCCTCGAGACTCAGTTACATCACGATCTCAAGGATCTTGAACTTCTTGACGCCGCGCGGTGCACTGACGCGGATCGTGTCCCCCACGCGGGCTTTCATCAGTGCCTCGCCCATGGGGCTGGTCGCGGTGACTTCGACATAGTCCAGTGGCGGTGAGGGCGACCCTTCCCCGACGAGTTTGAACAGGTCCGTGTCGCCATCGTCAACGTCTTCGAGTTTGACAGTCATGCCAATGAACACGACGCCGTCGGCCTGCTTCGCGTCGGCGCTGATCACGGACATGTTGTTGAGGCGGTCCTGCAGGCGGCGGATTTCTGCCTCATCCAGCCCCTGAGCCTCGCGGGCGGCGTGATAGTCGCCGTTCTCCTTGAGGTCGCCCATGGCACGGGCCTCGGCGATGCGGTTGGCGATCACCCCGCGGTTGGCGATCAGTGCCGCCAATCGTTGCTCGAGTTGTTCCTTTTCGCCTTGGGTGACAAACTCCATGCAAATCCCCGTTCTGAGCCCCTGTGGGGCTTGCAATGCCGTGAAACTGGATCGGTGCGGCCGACACGCCCGAGAGGCCAGGCGCCCGCCGCTTCAAACGAACACCCCACCGGCGGCGGTGGGGTGGACCATCGCTGAAATTTAGGCGTGCTCGCCCGCCGGGACTATCCCACCCGCACGCAACCCTTCCGCCGGGCGACCCACCACGCCCACTACCACCCAGCCGAGCATTGCGACGCCCCAGGTGACCGCGACGCCCCACCAATGGCCGGTGGTCATGGCGTGCCCATCGGGGGACCAGTTGCGAGCACGCAGTATTTCGAGAACCGACCCGACAGGTGAGGACATCAGCCACGGGTCGCAATCGGGCAAACCGGGGAGGGAAAGGGAACACGCGGGGCCCAGAACCGTCGCCGCAAGGAACACGATCATCCACAGCGATCGGCGGCCGGTGCGCTCGCGCGTTGCGAGCGACGGCGACTCCGTTGACAGCGCGAGTGCCAACACCGCTCCAACGAGCAGCGACCATCCGATCGAGGCCAGCGACACGCCCAGCACCACGCCCAGCGTCCAGCGAGACATCCAGTCAAACGCCTGAGGCCAAACAACGCATTGCAAAGGAGGCAGAAGGACGAGCAGGTCCAGGATCACCGAGAGTCTGGGCCTCTCGGGTCGGGCCTGGCTCAAGCGAAGCATGGGCCAGAAGATGGCAAATCCCAGACAGGCCAGAAACAGCATCACGCGCGTCGCGTGCTTGTACAACTCCGCGGTGGGATAGGCAAAGGTGCCCGCAATGCCGAACGACACGAGGGCGGCCGCGATGAGGTAGATGATCCAGAGAAGCGCAAACGGGCGCGGCTCGGTGCGTCGATGCGCCCAGCGATCGCGTCGTGGCGGCGCGGTGGTGTATGAGACCGCTGGCTCGCTGGTCCCTGCCTCATTCGCGCCGGTGCTCGGTGCGGGAGTGCTTTCGGAAATGGGTTGCGGCGTCTCGTCCACGGGCGTTGTTCCGATCGCAGGCCGCCTCATGCTTGGCGGGCGCCGGGCAACATCTACCGCGGACGCGAGGGAACCGTACCCCGACCGGAGGGGCGAGTGTTTGACCGCCCGCCTGGGGTCGGAACAGGTGCCGGGGGCGGCGTCGGATTCGCCTGTTGCTCGGCCTGCTCACGCCTCAGTTGCGCGGTTGCCGAGCGATCGAACATCAGGTACGCGGAATCGACGTACACGGTCGGATGCCCGCCATCCACACGGCGCGTATCGCCAAACAGCGTGGCAATGTGGCGGAGTTTGTCCTTGGTGGGCGCATCGCCAAACCGAGGTTTGGATGGTGGCCCGCCCCAGACCACGCGCGTGCCGAAGGTCGTCGTGAGCGTCAGCGATTCCTTGTTCGTGAACTCCGAAAGATCAACACCTGCAATCTGCGCTGCCCAGGGCTGAGCCGCGACCAGCGCGAGCAGATCAAGGCCCGCGGAGATGTCTTCGCCTTGCCAGGGGGCGTTGAAGTTCACGCCGCCGTTGGCGTTGGTTGGTGGGCCGCTGGCAGGATTTTCAAGGACCTTGGGCCTCGCGCGTCCCGGTTCGGCGACCTTGGGCATCGGAAACGCGCGAGTCGAGAGCCAGAGCAACTCGGGCGTGGCGCCGGGCGTTGGCGTGTAGCGGACGACCGCCGCGGGCGTGCGCCATTCGCCTTCGATGACGATGCCTGTCGCGCGATCGCGCCGGACGCTGGGCGTCTTCTCGAACCAGCCAGAGGCGTCGAGCGAATCACGCAGCGAACTCAGGACGGTCGGGTCGAGCGGGTCGGGCCGAGCGCCGACGGTGGTCCGCGCATCTGCCAGCAACTTCTCCTGCCACTCGCGCGGGATCCACGTCATCGCGGGCTTGGAGGGGTCCTTGGACACAATCTGCGGCCAGCGGAACTCGAGCGTCACGGGCGTCTCGGTCAACGTGCGCGTGGCACGCTCGCGCAGCGGACGAAGTCCAAGATAAATGATCGCGGCGAGCCCGAGCAGCAACAGCACCGCGCCGATCGAGGCGGCGTGTCGGGCAAAGATGTGCCAGCGGAAAGGTTGTGCGGCGGTGTGCGTCATGGCACGCCTCGGAAAAGGAAACTCTGTGTGTTCGGAACGTGATAGGGCTCGTGAGAGGGCCCACGAGTCTGATGTCTATCGACGAGATGTCGGTTGCAAGGCGAGAAGAATCGCCTTCACCTGCCGCGGCTGGCGTCTCGCAGGGCCAAATCGACCAATCGTGTGCACAGCGTGGTGATATCGAGCCCCGGGCCCACGCGCGTGTCCGCGGCGGCCATCGGGAACAAACTGTGGCTCGTGAACCCCGGCAGCGTGTTCACTTCCAGGAACCACGGCCGCAGGTCGCGGTCCAGCAGAAAGTCAACGCGGCACAGGTGGCGAGCACCGATCGCGCGGAACATCTCCTGGGCGGCTCGCTGAACTTCCTGCGTCAGTGCGACGGGCAGGTCCGGCCCCACGGTGTACTTCGTATCGTCGCTGTGGTACTTCGCGTGGTAGTCGTAGAACGCTTCCTTGGGCTTGATCTCGATCGGCGGCAACGGCTGGCCATCGAGCACACCGACCGTGAGTTCGCGGCCACCCACAATCGCACGCTCAATCATGTACGTGCGATGCGCATGCTCCTTGCGATCACTTAGCACCGCGGCGTGCGCCTTCTGCCACGACGCAGCGTCCTTCGCAAAGTGCACACCCACGGATGACCCCTCGTGCACCGGCTTCATGACGACGGGAAAGGGCAGCGGGCACCCCGGATCGATCGCGCTGAACGCCGCGGCCTCGGCGGTGGGAATGCGATGTGCCGCCGCGATCAGTTTGCTCGCGAGTTTGTCCATCGCAAGTCGCGCAGCCTTGGAACCACACCCCACGAAAGGACGCCCATCCTGTTCCAGCAGGTCCTGCAACGGTCCACCCTCACCCCACGGCCCGTGCAGGATCGGGACGATGATGTCGGCGCCGATGCCCGCGAGTTCACGCTGCGTGAGTGCGCCGATCACGTGCCGCTGCACGCGAAACCGTGGGTTCTTCGCGAGCGCGTCGGCGACGGTTTGCGAACTGTTGAGAGAAACCTCGCGCTCGGCGTCGGGCCCGCCGCCGAGAACTGCGATGCTGAGGGTGTGGGTGGAAGAAGTCATGAGTGTGAATGAGTTGGGGCGAGGACGGAAAAGCGACACGAAAAAGGCAGACGGTATCGAGGCATCGAGGCATCGAGTTAGCGAGTTGCGGCTCGCCTCCACACCACAACTTCCCTCTCAATCGCCACTCCCAGCGATTCCATCACGCGGCGTTGCACGAGTTCCATGAGGTCGATCACGTTGCGAGCGGTGGCACCGGGTTTGGTGAACAGGAAGTTGCCGTGGACCGTGCTCACTTCCGCCGCACCGATCGAGAGACCCTTGCACCCGGCCTTGTCGATCAGCAACCCCGCAGACACACGACTGCCCGCCGCGAAACCCTGATGATCTTTGAGGGACAGGTCGCACGTGATCGTCGGATTCTTGAAGCAGCACCCCGCAGAGTTCTCGGCCATCGGCTGCGTGCGTTTCTTGTACGCCATGCACTCCTTGAGGCGCTCGCGCAGTGCGGCGGGATCACCGGACGTCAGTTGGAAATCAACGCCCGTGATGATGAGCCCATCGAGCCCCGAGTGGCGGTACGAGAAGTCAACGTCGCGCCGATCGAGCACGCGTTCCTCGCCCTCGCGCGTCATCGCGTGCACACGCGTGATCGAGTCGCAGATCTGCCCAAACGCCCCGCCCGCGTTCATGAAGCACGCCCCGCCGACGGAGGCCGGGATGCCGATGAGGCCCTCGATCCCGCCAAGCCCCGCGCGGACGCAGTGCTGGATCAGTTTCGCAAAGTCCGCCCCGCCCGCCGCAAAGACGCGCCCCGTCGCGGCGTCGATCTCGACACGCTGGAACTCGGGCGTCTTCAGCGAAATGACCAGTTCGCCCACGCCATCGTCATCAACGAGGAGGTTCGCGCCGTCGCCGAGCACGCGAGCGCTTGCGTCGTCCTGCAGGCAGTGCTTGAGCTCATCAATCGATCGCGGCGTGGCCATTCGATCCGCGCGGCCACCGACCTTGAACCAGGTGGGGATGGGGGCGTGTTCGAGGATGGGGGCTGAGTTTGTTAGGATCGCCATGGGTTGCCACTCATCAGAGGAAGTGAACTCCGCCAGCAACGATAAGTCCCAAGGCAATGAGACACAAAACTGCTTGTCGCGTCTTCGTTGGCTGCTTCATGGCGAGAGTCTCTTTGACAAGCGTGTTTACGCCTTTTTCAAGGGGAGGATCTTGTCCAATTCTCTTGTTCAGGTTTCGCCGAAGCACATTCAAAACGATAATCTGGAGAAGCAAGAACCCGCCGGCGGTAATGAGCGTGATGGCCAATGAGTCGTTCATGCCGTTCGTGCGACGGTTGTTGTGGCGTTGGAAGAGATCACCATGAACGCCTTCCCCACCTGCCACACAGGCCCAGCACCCATCACCACCAGCACATCATTCGGGCGGCACAGTTCCTCAAGATGTTCCACGATCGCCTCGAACGGGTACAGGTGCATCGCACGCAGCCCCTTCTCGCGCAACCGATCGACGAGGTCGCCCGCCGTTACCTTCTGCTTCTCTTCCTGGCTGTCGCGCACGAAGTAGATATGCGGCACGATCACCACGTCCGCCTGCGAGAAACTGTTGGCGAACTCTTCCATCAGGTGCCGCGTGCGGCTGTGCTGGTGGGGCTGGAAGACGCAGATGAGTCGCCCACCCTTCTTCTCGGGCTGCTCGCTCTCGCGCAAGGCTCGCAGCGTCGAGTCGATCTCGGTCGGATGGTGCCCATAGTCATCGAACACACGCACATGCCCCCCCGGCACGGCCCTTGTGCCCAGGAACTGCATTCGCCGGTCAACACCGCGGAACTGTGACAGCGCCCTCGCAAGGATCGCCGCATCACCGCCAAGCCACACGCCCAGCGTGAACGCCGTCGCGGCGTTCATCGCGTTGTGCGCGCCGGGGAGAATGTTCTGCCACTCGCCAACGACGCGCCGCTCATGCGTGACCTTCACGTGCTTGGTCGTGGGGTCGTACGAAACGACCCAATCCGCCTCGGGTGAATAGCCGATCGTTTCGACCGCGCATTCAAGCCCCGCCGTTACTTCGCGCCGGTGTGCTCCATCGTGGGCGATGAGCAGCCGCCCACCCTGATCGGCCGACGGCAGCAACTGCGCGAACTCGCGGAAACTCTGCACGACCGCGTCGAGCGAGCCATAGATGTCCAAGTGATCCGCCTCGACCGAACTGATCGACGCCACAGTGGGGCGGAAGTTGTGGAAGGAGCGATTGAACTCGCACGCCTCGGCCAGCAGCAACCCGGGCCGCCCCGCAAGGCCGCCGGTGGGAATCGCATCCGCCCCCAACCGAAACCCCGCGCCATGACTCTGCCCTTGCTCGCTCGCTCGCTTGCTCGCTGGCTCGCTCTTTCCCAAGCACCCACCCACCAACTGCCCGCACGTCGCACCCACGATCGTCGTCGGCTCCAGCCCGGCGTCGACGAGGATCGACCCGAGCATCGCCGTCGTCGTGCTCTTGCCATGCGTGCCCGCGATCGCGACGCCCGTACGCCCGACCATGCACTGCCCCAGCGCCTCGGCGTAGAGCATTGTCGGAATCCCGCGACGCTCGGCCTCCATCATCTGGGCATTGTCCATCTTGATAGCCGCCGACGCGATGACCAGTTCGCATCGCTCCGGTAGCCACGCCTTGGACTGGTCAAACCCGACGGCGATCCCCTCGGCCGCCAGTTGGTCGGTCGTCTCGGACGCTTCCTTGTCCGACCCGGCAACCACCGCCCCGCGACCCTTGAGCATCCGCGCAAGCCCCGACATCCCGCACCCGCCAATGCCCAGGAGGTAGATGTGGGAAGGCCCGGCATTCGGCATCCGTGATTCGGCATTCGGGAAGAGATGGCGAAGGCCCTGTGTGCCTCTTTCCGTAACCCGAATCCCGTATCCCGAATCCCGATTGGTTTCGGCATTGATCGGAAAGGACACGGGCAAGTCCACCCGGATAGGTCGAGCAGCGGCGGCACGGGGATCGATCGTCATAGCGCAGAATATCGGCGAAGAGGCCGATTCGGCGTGAAGCGACAAGGCTCAAGTTTAGCGGCGACGCCTCGCCAGTCCCCACGCCACCGTAACTATCGCAAGAGTCGTCCCGCTCGGGGAGGGCACCTGAAAAATCATGTGCATCTCACCCGTAAAATCATGCCCAGATGTAGCGACTCCGTCTGCTAATGCCACAAGCCGATACGTACCCGGGTCGAGAATACCCAATCTCGGCGTATTGAACCCCGAGAAGATGAAGTTCGTGCCCTGCCGGAGACTCAGTGCAGCCGTTGAACTCTGGAGGTTTCCGGTGGAGACCAGCGAATATGGGGTCGCCTCAGTCAGGGAAAACGTGATGTCGATCTCGCTCGTGCTCGAGGCAGGGAAGGCATTCATGTTGCCAGCCGAAGCGTACAAGTCAAAAACGATAGCGTCCGGTCGGAGGTCGCTCGTCTGTGACGCGGAGGCACCGGCGGTTGGGTGGCTCGAACTTGCACTCGCAGTCCAAGGGCCGATGTCCGACCATTGGTTCATGTCGGTTCCGCCGTTCGTGGAGGCTTCGACTGAGCGAAGGCAAGACACATAGTTGATCTGCCCCATCGCCGCGCCAGGGATGGCCGTGAAAGTGGTCAGCGAGAACAGAGTGGCGGCAACAGCGACTTTCATGGTTGCTCCTTCAACATTGACTCACGAGCGCCGGCGCCTGGTGGCCCCGGCCGAAAGCCCGACGAGGAGGGCAGTCGCAGCCCCCGGGGTTGGTATGTAGAGCACGCCCTGTGCCTGGCCGGACATGTCTGAGCCTGTTGGAAAGTTCGCACCGCTCGCCGACACCACCAAGCGATACTGCCCGGGCTGAAGCAGGCCCGTCAGGGACAAGGGTACATTGGGGCTGCCAGGACCGTAGTTGAATACGCCAACCAGACGCAGCGACCAACCCATTCCGCCTGTGGTGCCTGTTCTGACCAACTCGAACGGGCTCGCCTCACTCAGCGAGAAGGTGGTGTCAAGGATGCAGGAACTCTCCGCGAGAAAGGCGTTCTGCCCTCCCGCACCTGCAGAGATGTTGAAGGCGATCGCGTCCGGACGAAGATCGGTGATCTGCCCGGCACCCGCCGACGCAAACCCTCCGTTGCTCGATCCCGCCGACTGGCTCCAATGCCCAACTTCTGAGAAACCAAACGACTGGGATCCCGCATTGGTGGCAGCCGAAACGCTCCGCGTCTGCGAAATGTAGTTGATTTGCCCAATCGCCACGCCGCCGGTGGTGGCAAGGGCGATCAATGCGAGTAGACTGCTGGAGAGAATCAGTTTCATGCAAACTCCCTTGACAGTGACTCATCAACGGCGACGGCGCGCCGCAGCCGCGAGGCCCACAAACGCGAAGACGCCGACAGCGCCCGGACTCGGCACATTGAGGATGAAACTCGCGTCCTGGTAGTAGATGTAGTCTGGCCCGCCGGGCACTGCCGTTGACGTGAGTTGGACGTTCAATCGATATGTGCCCGGGTCGAGCACTCCACTGATCGGCGTGCCGTAGAAGTCGAAGATGGTCGTGGCCCCGCTCGTCATCCGGACCATCGCTTGCCAGTAATGTGGCGACAAAGGGTCTTGGGCGATTTCGTAGGGCGTGGCTTCCAGCAACGTGAAGGTCACGGTCAGGGCGCTGCTGCTGGTCGCACGGTATGCGTTCTGGTTGTCCGCGCGTGTTCGGCTTCGCAAGGAGATGCGGTCCGGCTGGAGGTTGCTCGTCTGCCATGCCGACGCGGTGGCGAAAATGAGGTAACTCGACGAAGCAGAACTCGTCCACTCGAGCAGGCTGGTGTTGGAGAACGTCTCGACAAGTTCCGTTTCGGCGCGGACGCTCCGCGTCTGCGACAGATACGTCATCTGCCCTGACGCCCAGCCCCCGCCCGCCATCACCGCCAACCCTACCGCCGTCCAGTTCGCCACGCGCATGTGCACCCTCCGCGCTCGGGGAGCACCATCCCCTCCCAATCACATACCCCACGTTTGCCCATCCTGCCACCCGTTTGGAGACTTCCCCGCCCAACTTGTGAGAATTCCTTCTCTTCCCTACGCTTCCCCCATGCCCTCTTCCCACGTCGTCCACGGGTCCAACCCCGACAAGCCGTACAAGATCGCCTGCCTCTGCGACCTCCGCGACGATCGCGGGCGGATGCTCCTGCTCACGCGGAAGAAGGCCCCCAATCAAGGCCTCTGCAGCCCCATCGGCGGGAAACTCGACGTCGCCCTCGGCGAGAGCCCGGCCCAGTGTGCCCAGCGTGAAATCATGGAAGAAGCGGGCCTGCACGTCCCGATTGAGCGTCTCCACCTCATCGGCCTCGTCAGCGAGTGCGAGTTCGAGGGCAAGGGTCACTGGCTCATGTTCGTCTACCGCGTCCTCGGCCCGGTCTGGGTCGAGCCGCAGGAGATGGACGAGGGCCGCCTCGACTGGTACACGCCCGAGGAAGCGTGGAAACTCCCGCTGCCCGAGTCGGACCGCAAGATCATCTGGCCGCTCATGGAGAGAGCGGACGGGGGGCGGGGCAATGGTCAATGGGCAATAGGCAATGGGACGGAGAAGACCCCACCCTCTTCCCCATTGCCCACTGCCCATTCCCCATTGCCCCCTTCCCGTCCCGGCTTCTTCGCCGTCCACATCGACTGCCGCGGCGGGGAGATGACGTGGTCGGTGGAGCAGGAGACGCCGCCGGGGGCGTAGGAAATCCCTGCCAGAGCCCGAATCCGGGCCACCGCGAATCCCATATAGTTTGGTGTGAAGAACAAATCGCGAACATGTTCGTCCGTGGGGTCGGTTTGGTGCATGTCGAGGGCCGCCTATCGCTGGCTCGGCCTGGTCGCGCTCCTGCTGCTCGCGACGTGGCCGACGGCCAAGGCCCAGGACAAGACGGCGTCGCCAACGCCATCGAACCAACCCCTCGCCATTCCCGCCGAACGCCAGGCCGACAAGGTCGTCGTCATCACAATCCACGAAGCGATCGATCAGGTGATGTACGAGAGCATCAAGCGACGCATGACCCTCGCCGAGCGCGGCGGGGCCGATGCGATCGTCTTCGAGATCAACACGCCCGGCGGCGAGGTCGGCGCCGTCATCGAGATCTGCGACCTCATCAAGAAGAGTTCCGTCAAGAACACCGTCGCGTGGGTCAATAGCGAAGCGATCAGCGGCGGCGCGATCATCGCGCTCGCCTGCCGCGAGATCGTCATGGGCGATCCGGCGCACATCGGCAACGCGATGCCGATCATCATCGAGCAGTTCACCGGCCGCGCGGGGACTGCACCGCAAAGCGAGTTGCAGAAGAAGATCCTGCCCGTCCTGCTGGGCAATCTCATCGACTCCGTCCGGCGCCACAACGAAGCCGCCGGCCGCTACGAGTGGGACGAGTTCCTCGCACAGGCGATGGTCGTCAACGATTTTCAACTGTGGTGGGTCAAGAACAAGGAAACCGGCGTGTTCATGGCCGTCGACCGTCGCGAGGCGGAGATGCTCTTCCCAGGCCAGTCGCTGGACGGACAGGTAGGCCTTCCGAGCGGGGCGGCTCCATCCACTTCCGCAGGGCCATCAACGACGTCGAGTGGGGGCGGCGGACTCGGCGGCCCGACCGGCGGTCCGATCGCCTTCCCCGGCGGCAGCAGCAAACTCGCGGGCGTCTCCGCCGCCGACGTCGCAAGCCACCTGAGCGCGACCACATTCAACTACGCACGCCCCCTCATCACGTCAGCCGACGTGGGCAAGTATGAACTCATCAACCGCGCGACCGACGGCACCGCCGCCGCGTTCCTCTCCGCCAGCGACGCCGCCCACTACAACGTCGCCGCCAACGCGACGCGCAACGGCAATGCCCGCACGCTCCAGCCGATCCTAAACGACTCTGACCTCAAGCAGTACTTCGCCGCCAAGCACCTCACCCGCGTCGATCGCACATGGTCCGAAGGGTTGGTCGTCTTCCTCACCAACCCGATCGTCCGCGGCGTCTTCTTTGTCATCTTCATCATCGCCCTCTTCATCGAACTCTCGCACCCGGGCGTCACGCTGCCGGGCGTGGTCGCGCTCATCGCGCTGGGCCTCGCGCTCGTTCCTTCCGCCCTCATCGGCATGGCCGGATGGTGGACGATCGTCGCGATCCTCGCCGGGCTCCTCATGCTCGGGCTCGAGGTCTTCGTCCTGCCCGGCATGGGCGTCGCAGGCATCGCCGGCGCGATCCTCCTCTTCGCCGGCCTCATCGGCGCGTTCATTGGCGCAGGCGGCCTCTTCCCCGACACCGCGGCCGAACGTGCGAGCCGCATGTGGGGTATGACCACGCTCCTGGGCGGCATGTTCACCGCAGGCGTCGCGATCTACTTCATCGCCAAGCACCTCGACCGCGTGCCACTGCTCAACAAACTCGTCCTCGCCAACACCACGCCCGACGAAGAAGAGTCCGGCGGCCTGCTCGCCGCGATGGACGACGAGAATCCCCACGCCGCCCGCGTCGGCGAAGTCGGCGTCACGATCACGCCCCTGCGCCCCGCGGGTAAGATCGAGATCAACGGCCGCGTCTTGGACGCCGTCGCGGAGATGGGCTTCCTCGAGATCGGCACCAGGGTCCGCGTCTCCTCCGCGACCGAGTTCCGTATTGGCGTCGAAGAAGTGCGCAGCAACGATTCCGAATCGGGCAAGGCCTGACTCGGCGAAAGGGACGGCATGGAAGACCTGTTGTTGTGGGGCCTGGTGCTGCTGGGGCTGGGCGCCGTGCTGCTCGTGGCGGAGTTGTTCCTCCCCTCGGGCGGGATCCTGAGCGTGGTTGCGGGCGTGTGCGCGATCGCGGGGATCATCGTCCTCTTCCGCCACGACACCACCTGGGGCGTGAGCGGCCTGCTCGTAGTTCTGGTCATGGGACCCATGGCCGCCATCTTCATGGTCAAAGTCTGGCCCCACACGCCCGTCGGCCGCGCCGTTCTCGGGACGCCCAACGAGGAAGACGTCCAGAAGCAGCACGAAGCCGAAGACCTCGTGCGTCGCCAGTGGCTCGCGCTCGTGGGCAAAGAGGGCCTCGTCCTCACCGACCTCCGCCCCGTTGGCGTGGTCGAGATCGATGGCAAGCGTTTCGACGCGCTCAGTGAGACGACCCTCATCCGCAGCGGGCAAAAGGTGCGCGTGACGGCGGTGGACTCTCGACAGGTCAAGGTGAGGCCGCTGGCGTAAGCCGGATTACAACCGCTATACTGGTGCCGCATTTCCGGGGGATTTCCTCGGCCTAGAGGATTCGAAACCATGCATCACAATGTGAACGTTCTCAACGCTCGCCAGACCACGCTCGCCGGCTTGCTCGCAGTCGCCGCCGCGGCCTCGCCCGCACTCGCCCAAGGTGGCGCCGGAGGTGGCACGGGCAACACAGTCCTGTACATCGTCGGCGGCGTCGTTGCCCTCATCGTCTTCTTCCTTTTCATCGTGGCCTTCCAGTTCCTGGGTTTGTGGGTCCAGGCGTGGACCAGCAATGCCAAGGTCAGCATCCCCGACCTCATCGGCATGAAACTGCGCAAGGTCGACATGCGCACCGTCGTCATCAACCGCATCCGCGCCGTCAAGAGCGGCATGGAGATCCCGACGAACAAGATCGAAACGCACTACCTCGCCGGCGGCCGCGTCAGCAACGTCATCAGCGCGATGATCGCCGCCCGCGGTGCAAAGATCGATCTGCCCTGGGACATCGCAACCGCGATCGATCTCGCAGGTCGCGACATCCTCGAAGCCGTGCACACCAGCGTGAACCCCAAGGTGATCGACTGCCCCGCGCCCAACGGCCCGCGCGCCACCATCGACGCCGTCGCCAAGAACGGCATCCAGTTGAAGGCCAAGGCCCGCGTCACCGTCCGCACCAACATCGCCCGTCTCGTCGGTGGTGCGACCGAAGAAACGATCATCGCCCGCGTCGGTCAGGGCATCGTCTCCACGATCGGCTCGGCCGAAGATCACAAGCACGTGCTCGAGAACCCCGACGAGATCAGCCGCACAGTGATGCGTTCCGGCCTCGATGCCGGCACCGCCTACGAAATCCTCTCGATCGACATCGCCGACATCGACGTGGGCGACAACGTCGGCGCGAAGTTGCGTGAAGACCAGGCCAACGCCGACAAGCAGATGGCCCAGGCCGAGGCGGAAAAGCGCCGTGCACTCGCCGTCGCGACCGAGCAGGAGTTCAAGGCAACCGAGCAGCAGAACCGGGCGCACGTGGTGCTTGCGGAAGCAGAAATTCCCAAGGCGATCGCCGAGGCGCTTCGCACCGGCAAAATGGGCTTCATGGACTACTACCGCATGAAGAACGTGCAGGCAGACACGTCGATGCGTGAGTCAATCGCAGGCGAATCGCCCCAGCGGTGAGACGGCGTTGAAACAACAAAGGCCCCGCGCGAGTGCGTGGGGCCTTTTCGTTTTTGACGCTGGACGTTGCGCAGGAAATCTCAGTTCAACTCGCGGCAGACCCATGCAATCGCGCCGCCGACCTGCACGCTCGCGAGCAGGTGCACCTTCACCCCGCCGTTCAGGAAGTGGCGAACGTCCTTGGGCTGGTCGGTGAAGACGTGCAAGGCCGCTTCGTCTGCGTTTGCCGCGAGCGGCGTGCCGGGCACCGCCAGCCGAATCAGCGCCAAGTGATCCGCGAGCCAGCCAGCAGTCGTGATCAGCCTCGCGACACAATCCCCGGCAGCGTGCTGGGCATCGACGCGTGCGAGAAGGTGCAACACGCCCGTCGCATCAACCGCGATCTCGGCCTCCGGGAAGTACGGGCATTGCACCGGCAACTTGTTGAGCCCCGGTACATGGTGCACCAGTTCGAGTGAGTGGGGGACGCCGGACGACTCGCCGGTGGGTGTCGCAACGGACTTTCTTGCAGGTTCAACTGCGACTTCGGGCGCGGAAATGCGAGCCGTGTGGATCACGGGCGGCTCATTCGCGAGTCGGGCGGGCGTGATTGTCACAGCGGGTGCCGAGGAAGGCGCGGACGCGACCGCATGCTGCCCATTCGTCGCCGATTGCACCGGCCCGATGCGACTCGCCGTGGGTGCGGCGAACGAGGTCTGTTCCTTCGGCAACGCTCGAATCATCTCCACAATCTCCGCCGGATCGACCTGCGTCGCATCGCGGAAAAGCGACGCCATGAGCGTGGGACTGATGCGCTGCGGGCCCACCAACACCTCGATCGGCGCGTCAAGAAACGCCGCCATCATCGAACGCAGTTTCTCCTGCGCACTCGCGGCCTTCTCGTCCGTCGCACCCATGATCATCACGCGCAGACGCGACGCGATTAGGTCTTCATCAATGTCCGACGCACGAATCTGCGCCACCAGGAACTTCAGCGTGCGATACGTCGCCGCCATCGCGACATCATCGGCACCGGTGAGGATCGTGAGGCGATCGACACCCTCGAGCGTCGCGAGCGTTGTTTCGTTGGGCTCATCCACGCGGAGGATCCATGTGTGCGAGGCCTGACCCGCCGCCGCGACCGCCGCGAGGGCACTGGTGGGGGGCGTGTCCGTCTGCGGCGAACTAAGGCTGCCAACGATGTCCAGTTCGCAGCGCCCGCCGTGCAAGCGCACGAGCGTCACGGGCGAGCCGCGTTCCTCGCTCACACGCTTCGCATACTGCGAGACCCACGCGGCGGCGAAGACGGGCAGGTGCCCGAGAACGATGCCATCGACAAAGTGGACGGCGTGCATGGCGGGGTGTTTCGCAGTCGGCGCCTGCGAAAGGTGCTGAACGCTTACACCGCCGATCACGGGCTGTGCCTCGACGCCCCCGCGAAACGGCAACGGTGCACTGATCGTCGTTGACGCACCAATCGCTTCCGACGCGAGGCTGCCCCCGGCCAGAAACAAGTCTGCCAGTGCGTCGTAGTCGGACGGGGTCACCATCGAGCCACTCCTCTCTCTTCCCCCGGGCCAAAGCCCGCAGGCTCGTCTCCGCCGAGCCTCCAACCGCTCTCTCCAACGAGAAAATGTAGCCCATCACACGTTCGCGGGCACGACCACGATGCTGTTCAGTTCGCCAAAGGGGTTCATCTCCGCCGCCTCGTTGAACTGGTCCGCCGTCCAGATCCCATCGATCACCAGGCGGTACCGATACCGCCCAGGCTCCAGTTTCAGGCACAGTTCATACACGCCCAGCGCCTCATTCTTCTTCATGGCCGCGTTCGTCGCCGACCACCCGTTGAAGTCCCCGGCGATGCAGATCTTCTTCCCCACCGTCAGGGGCTGCACAAACAACACCCCTTGCCGCGTGGGGCGGGCCCCCAAAAGGCCCTGCGTCGCGGAGTTCAGAGTAGAAGCCGACAGTTTCGCGTTCTCGATAAGCCGGAGCGTCGGGTGCGGCCCGGTGATCGGGTGCAACGGCGCCGCCACCGAAACCGACGACGAAGGCATCGACGGCGCCGTGCCGCCACCCGCCAGCGGGGACAACTGCGTGACCGTCGAGCCAGGCATCGGAGCCGGGGGCGGCATCACGGTCGTGGCGGACTCGGGCATCGTCGCGACGCTCACGACCGACGCCGGGGCCCCCGTAGCCATGCGACGCAAGAACGCCTGGGCACGCCGTGCAACATCCTCGGCCCGGCTGATCGACTTGACCTCAGGGTGGAAGCCCGCCGTCTCGTTCACGTTGGTCGAGAAGCCGGTGGTGGCAGACGTGAGGGGCGAGGTGGTATAAGTCGGCGACACGTTCGGCGTGCCCGCGATGTCGCTTGCCAGTGAACGATCGCCCGCCGCCGGCATCGTCCGCGGCATGACCTCGCTCGCGTCTTGTGGCAAGACCTCGATGAGCGCGGGGTCGGGCCCTTCGCCGCCCATCCCACCAACCGCCGGCTCGAATCCCGGGAACGCCCCCGCCTCCGGCATCGTGCTCGCCGTGTCGAGGGTCCACGTCGCCAGCGCCGTGTAATCCTCGGCCCCGGTGGAGCGCGGGTCGTAATCGATAATCGACTGCCCGAAACTCGCCGCCTCGCGTAACTTCACATCACGCCGAATCACGACGGGGACGAGCCGGTCCTTGAACCGGCGCTTCAGTTCCAAGAGCAAATCAGACGCGACGGCGTTGTCCCCATCATGGATCGTGGGGAGCAGCCACACGCCCAGCGGCCGCGGAATCCGCCGCGCCAGCGTCTTGATTGTGTTCACCTGCTTCGTCGCGCCCTGCAGGGAGAAGAACGACGTCTCGACCGGGATGATGACCATGTCCGCCGCGAGCAGCGCGTTGAACGTGAGCAAGCCGATCGCGGGTGAGCAGTCGATGATCGCCAGGTCGTATTCCTTCCTGAACTGGTCGAGCACCATCGCGAGGCGACGCTCCTTGTCGGCCATGGCGGCGATCGGCCCGCGTGGTGCCTCAAGCCCCGCAAGCCTCATGCGGCTCGGCGCGAGATCAAGATTGCGTCCGGCCTTCCACAGCAGGCGAGCGGCGTCGATGGTCCTTTGCCCGCCTTCGCCCGTGTTCACCGCGACCATCGCGTCCCCGATGTCCATATCGAGGCGATGCTCGGGGATGCCCAGCCCCGCCGCACAGTGCGACTGCGGGTCCATATCGACGAGCAGGGTGCGACGCCCGGCCCGTGCAAGCAGCCCGGCGAGGTTGATGGCGGTGGTGGTCTTGCCGCAGCCACCCTTCTGATTGATGATCGCGATAGTTCTCACGGGCCGTCTCCGACGTGCCGCTGACCGAGAATGGGGGATCCATCCTCTAAAGTCCGGTATCGGAAGTATCGGACGTGACGGGAAAGGGGCTTGAAAGAGGAGGCGGCGGGGGCGTGAGGGGGGAGGCGTGAGGGGCAAGGCGTGAGTCAGTCCGTCAGAGGCCAGGGCGCAAGCCCTGGCGTCGGAGGGGTCGAACGAACGTCGAGGGTGGGGCAGCGGCAGTGGGGCTCGTGCCACTGACCTGTCTTCAGGTCAGTGTCTTTCCCTTCCCACACTCCGGACACACGGCCCCGCTCGCCAACCCCGCAAGGCTGTACCCACAAACGCAATGCCCCGCGCGAGCGAGCCGCCGTTCACGCCGATCAACGCGAAAGAGGAGGGCGAACGTTGTGAGGCAGAGGAGCGTGGGGATCCAATAGGGAAGGAGGAGATTCCAAACTCCCCATGGTCTCTGCGTCCATGATGGCCACCACATCCACCGAAGCATGTTCACATCTGGGTCAAAGCTGCTCTCCATCATCATGGACCGCAGGGTGCGCCATTCGATCGCGATACCGCCCAACAGGCCTCGGACGATCAAGGCGCGTTCCTCGTCCGGACGGGCTTCCCAGAACCACCCGTCCCAATAAAACCATGTCGAACGTCCCCCCGCCCACACGACACCAATCCCAATCGCCGCCACCAGCGCGGCCCACATGATGACGCGACGGCCAGCGCGAAAGGCCCTGCGGCGTGGCGAGCGAGGCTGGGGATGCGTGTCCTTCACACGCGCAGCATACCCGAAGCCGTGGTATCCTGCCCCGCGTGGCACGCACTCGCAAGCGATTCTGGGCCTGGACACTGACGCTCACCGCGGCCCTGCTGGCCGTGGTGTTGGTGGGGAGCATGCGGTGGGGAATGAACGTGTGGTGGCCGCCGCGATACACGCTCGGTATAGGTCGCGGTCAGGTTGAGTTTATATCGAGCGACCTCGCGATGCCCGCGCGACGCGCCGAGATCGAGCATTTGAACTATCGCGGGTGGTGGGTGGATTGGTGGTGGTTCGGATTTGGCCAATGGAAGTTCAACGGAATGAACCTGTACCAGATGTGGAACGCTCCCCTCTGGCCCTTCATCCTCCTGACGGGCGGGCCCGGGTTGTGGATGCTGTTCAAGCCACATAAATACACCAACCCAAACGCGTGCCCCGCGTGCGGCTACGACAGGACCGGCCTGCCCCAAACCTCAACCGGCCCCGCCCCATGCCCGGAGTGCGGGAAAGGAAAGGACGATGACGCGATGAAGGGGTGACGAGTCGGGTGCCACCACCCGCCGCCGTCTTGGGCGGCGCGTGGTGTCTTCGGGCGCCCTCGCACGACGCGCTGGCTGGAAACAGCCACGTGGTGCCCGCAGATAGGATTGCGTCAGGCCGCTCGCCACCGAATGGACCCTCAGAATGCTCCAGTGGATACACGACAACTGGGTTGTTTTCTTACTGATCGCGTGCGTGGTCCGCGTCGTGCTTTGGATCCGCGACCGAGCGAAAAGCATCACCAGGAGGGGCCGAATCGCGCATGGCCTCTGCCCCGCCTGCGGCTACGACAGGGCCGGCCTGCCACAAACCCCAACCGGCCCCGCCCCATGCCCGGAGTGCGGGAAGGGGCAGGACGATGACGCGATAACGCGATGACCCTTGCTGTTGAGATCGAAACCAACGCGGCGCGTGACCGAAGACTGCAGCCCCGTCTTCGGTGCCGCCCGCCGAATGAGAGTGTGGCGTGTGCAGCACGAGTTGCGTTGCTAACACCCCTCTTCATACCCCGTCAGAAAATACAGAAGATCCTCAATCGAGATCGCGAAATCGGGTAAGCCGCTGCCCGTGCCATTGTCGAGGTCCGCTCGAAGGTCACCCGCGCTCATCCACTCAATGAACGCAAAGAGATCCGCAGTGGTGACATCCTCGTCGCGGGCGCCGCTGCCTGTGCCGTCGTCAACGTCCGCCGCGCACGGGGGATTGAGTGTCAGCACGTACGAACCAATCGTGCGTGTGCCTGTGCCCGCGCTGCCGACGATGGCCCGCCCGCTGGGCGATATCGCTGCCACGTCGCACATGAAGAATGGCGGCGTTTCACCGATCTGTTCCTGCGCGACTTCGTCCAACAGCCTCATACCGACGTTGCGTTCCCAAATCCAGGCACGCTGCCGGTTTTGTGGTACCCCGGGACCCGAAGACAACGCTCCATTTCCCACCAGAACGCGATCGTCGACCGACATGCCGCGTGTCGAGTTGGTGACGTACCCGTTGATCCCGTTGGGCACCAACTCGACTCCACTTCCGCTCATCCACACCGCGGCCCGAGCACCGCTTTGTCCAAGAACCGTTTGCCCCGTCTCCGACAATCCCGTGGGAGAAAACGTGGTGAGGTTCGTGGACACCGTCGAGACTCGGTTGAACGAACGGTCACGGAGTGTCACGGCCGCCGCCAGCCCGTTCGTGCCGACCACGAGCATCAACTCGCCGGAATACGTCATTGCCATGATCTCAGAAACCAGCGGGTTGTCGCTATCGACCACGACCCGCATGCCCCCATCGTCCCACACCACGCAGGCCAAACCATCCGTACCAACGCTGTGCCCGCCAGCGACTCGTCCATTGCCCGAAACGCACTCGGGGTAGCCATTGTCATGCGACCCGTCGAGATCGCCCAGCGCGGTGATGCCCACGCCCTCTTCCCAGCGCCACGCCACTCGCGGTCCGTTCGCGTTCGTCGCACCCACGATCACGCGCCCGTCCCACGACATCCCAGTCGCGATGGAATTCATCGTGTCCTCCGCGCCGGGCAATCGTGGCAGAATCTCCACGCCCCCAAACCGGGTCCACCGGACGGACTCCAATCCATTCAACTGATACCCACAGGCGGTATTGCCGTCAGCACTAATGGCGACAAACTTGATGTCCGGAAAATACGCGAATGACGCTTGAGCCCAAGCAATGCCGGGGACAAGTGCAAGGACGCTCAACACAACGAACCCACGATGTTCGGCCTGCATGTTCGACCTCCTTTGACGAAAGTCATACGGCTGCTCCCCGAAACGGATCCGTCCATGTGGTCTTACCGGGGTCAAGGGCGGGTGGCCACACTCGCCAAATCCGGGTGCCGCCATGCGAGTCTGGGAGCGTGGTGTTTGGGGTCGCCCTCGCACTACGCGACGGTCCTGTGGACGGCGAAACAAGCAGCATCGCATAGTGGCACCCGCACAGAAGACGGAGTCGGGCCACCCGTCGGTGCAGGTCAACCGGCGGCTTGGGACTTCTTCCGCGCACCACGCCACAGCGTGTCAGAACCGATCATGCTCATCGCCACTGAAGTGAAAATGGCGATCAAGAACACGGCCTGAATGCCCCTGAGTTGTTCGGGCGAGGCGTCAAGCACTGCGGTCACGGCCTGGGGGCCGTTGGCAGCGGTGACCCCCACCATCATCATGATCGGTGCAATCCGCATCCACCCCCACCCTATCCGTTCGAGCGCGGGAAACGTCGGCTGCGGCGTCTCCACCTCGGCAACCAACTCTGCCAGCGACTGCTCCGCCTTCTTTGCATGCCGTGCGCGCACCATCCGCGAAGCCCCTAGCACCATGAACAGAAAGAACGCAATCATCCCGATGATGATCCAACTCGTAGTCGAGTCCGCCGTGCGCGACGAAAGGTTCCACACGCCGCGCGTCGTGACCAGCATCAACAAACCAACTTGCATGAATATCATCAGCACAAACCCAAACGACACCACCCAATGCCACTCCGGCGTCTCACGCAGCGACACGGGCTCAACCCCATCAATCGCCTTCACCGCGTCGATGGCCGCACCAAACGACTCGGCCTTGAACGCGACCGAATGCACATACTGCTTGCCATCCCGAGAAAAGCAGAACGTGAAGTGTGGCATCAGGACCCCCTGTTCTCGAGGCATCTCAAACGGCGACGAGGAATCGTACGGCAGCCGGCACCGGCGAAACCCTCTTCGTCCCAGCGGGACGAAGGCCTGTAGCCACGGGTGGAGCGCAGCGCAACCCGTGGAATGATGTTGTATTGATCAGCCCGCCCCCGCGAGGGGCGGAGGAGCAGCGGGTGGCACTCTTCTCCGCGTGCTACTGGCTCGGCCCGCCGCTCCAGTGTTTTCTCCGCACTTCGCCCCAAAAGGGTCGCGCGACCTTAGCCCCGGGTGAGTCCTCGAACCCGGGGTACGCATCCTCTTCAACACCCACGCCCCGCAGGGGCAAGCGAACTCCCTCACTCCACAACAGCCGCAACCATCATGAAGCAGACTCCTCACCTCCCCACCGCGAAGCGGTGGAGTTGAGTAGCCGGGGGTCGCGGCGACAGCCGCACCCCCGGACAACGCGCCCTCTTTGAAATCGCACCGCGCAGCGGTGCAGGTGGCGCTGGCATGCCGGGTGCCATCCCGCGCGTCTTCAACGCGTGGTGTCTTCCTCTTGCTCTTGCTCGTTCTCTTCTTCTTCTTCTTCTTCTTCTTCTTCTTCTCGCTCTCGTTCTTCCTCTTCTCCTCGCCCGTCAGGGCGCACGCTCGTTGCCAGGCGCGGCGTCTCCGCCGCGTCTGGATCCCGCACCTTCAGCACCCCCGCCCGGAGGGCGGACGACTGACCTCCCGCGCGGTAGGTCGCACTCACTCCACTTTTCCGCGTGCCCTGCCTTCTCCCCAGGCCGAAGGCCTGATCGCCAGTAGCCGGGGGTGGAGGAGGTCTTCCGACGACACCCCCGGTCATCGCCATGTTCTCTTCGCACCCTGTAAGGGTGCTCGTAACCCACGCATGCACGCAACCGCGTCACACCAACCTCCCTATCTACCTCCCGCGCGCGCACAAACACGGTCATAGTTCTGACCCCAAAACACGAATTCTCACATTTTTCGGCCCAATTTCACCCCTCTTGACACCCTCCAATCGCCACTTCCGCGCGCCGCCTGTCCCTAAGCACCCACCAACATCCCCATCTGTGCGCGCGCCCGTGACCGCGCACCCATAAGTAGAGGCGTGCCAGTTCCCTCGCGCGAGTTTCTTCGGGCTTCCAACGGCCGGGCGACGAACCCGGGCTGGTCTCCCCCGAGTTTCTCGCGCGACCCGAGCAGCACGCCAAAGCGGTGCGTGGGCCAGCAGGCGCGTGACGACACCAGATGCCGTGGCACAGGTTCCAGCCTGTGTCCGAGTTGCAATGGTTACAACCATGCAACAACATGAGGTGCCTTCACAACACTTGCTGCCCAAAGTTGTGCAAGCGTCGGCGAGCACAACCGCCCACCCACCGCCGTTGTGATCGTGCCGCGGAACTGCGTGTCGCGAAGTGCGCAAGCACCAGCAACACGCACGAGACCAGCCACGCGCCCAGCGGAATCCGAACCCGCGAACGACACCGTCCCGTCACACGGCGGTGTCTTCGCATGCGCACGTTGCCTCCCCCTTGCCTCTTCAATCAACTCGCCGCCTTCGCGTGGCGAGCAGGCCGCCGAGGGCGAGCAGCGTCGCCGCGCCGGGAGCGGGGATGATGTACGTGATCGTGACCTGGCCGTTGTTGCTCGGGACGGCGTTGCCGCCCGCGATGAGGGTGGTGTTGAGGGCGCCGGGGTCGACGTACGAGCCGCCACCGCCGCCGAGGAGCCCTGCGCCGCCGCCGCTGTATCCGCCGCCGCCACCGCCGGAGCCGCTCCCGCCACCGCCGCCGCCGCCAAAGCCGCCTCTGCCCCCGCCGATCTGGGGCACGCCGCCCAAGCCGCCATTGAGGAACGACAGGCCGCCATTCGCGATGTTGGGCAGGACGCCGAACGAGGCGCCGTCACCAAAGAACCCACCGCCGCCACCGGCATCAGGGAAGGAGGCGCCGCCGAGCCCGTTGATGCCGCCGAGTGCGCCGCCGCTGCCGTTGCCGCCGAACGTCGTGGTGAGCCCGTCGCCATTGAGCGCAGAACCGGTGCGGATGCCGCCGCCGCCGCCCGCGACGACCAGAGGCGTGTTGGGGCCTGAGAGGACGACGAAACTCCCACCGCCGCCGCCACCGCCGTACGAGGAACTCAATCCAGCCGCGTTTAAGCCGCGCTGCCCGACGAGGATGGAGAGTGTGGTGCCCGCGGTGAGGAAGAGGTCACCGCTCGCGACGGCACCGCGTCCGCCGTTGCTGGGGCCAAAGGTCGAACTCCCGCCGTTGGCGCCCGTGGCGACGATGGCGTACGTGCCGCTGGTGGGGACGACCCATGACTGGATCGCGCCCGAGTAGTTGAACGTGGTGGTCTGGGCGTGGGCGGCGCCCGCGAGCGCAGCGATAACGGATAACGCGAGGATCGGCTTCATGGATGTCTCTCTCTCCGGCCCGTGCTTCAAAGCGAGCGCGTTTCAACGCGACCGCCCGACCAAAGGCCGCGGGCAGTATACCGAAAACGGCGACTTGTGCAGGTCAATTCGCGGGGAATCTTGCCTTGGCGAACCTGGGCAACGGGGCGGGGTGCCGGAGAAGGGCCTAGTGGCTGGTGCCCCGGATCGAGTCGATGGCCGCCAAAACGGCCTCTTTCGCCGGGTTCTCGACGACGATCGCGGTGCGGTCCTTCGTCGGCACGATGAGGCGGAGAGAGCCGCCGACGGCCTTCTTGTCGTGGGCCATGCGGGCGAGGATGATTTCGGCCGGCGGGAGGCCGCGGACCGTCGTTGGAAGATGCATCGCGCGAAGGAGCGTGGTCACCCGAGTCGGGAGGTGTGGTTCGCAAACGTTGATCGCGACGCCGAGGTGGGACGCGGCGATGAGGCCGAGGGCGACGGCTTCGCCGTGGAGGAGCGGGCCGTGCGTGATTGTGTCGCCAGTCGTGAAGGAGAGATCGGGGAGTGTCTCGATCGCGTGCGCGAAGGTGTGGCCGAGGTTGAGAAGGGCTCGGCCCCCGGTTTCACTCGATGCCTCTTCGCGTTCGTCGTTCGCGACGACCTTCGCCTTGATCGCGACGTTGCGGGCGAT
>Ga0075163_10002779_pt1 | contig 23493 bp, 15 predicted proteins | sample JI1023141ADNA_FD_71478 | JGI IMG/M metagenome (GOLD analysis project Ga0075163, IMG submission 71478) | Wastewater effluent complex algal communities from Wisconsin, to seasonally profile nutrient transformation and Carbon sequestration -... | ecosystem: Engineered > WWTP > Effluent > Algae... | reverse complement strand
GCCCTGATGATCTCTAAATACAAATCTATTTCCCGCAAATGTGTACGGAAGGAAAGTATTGCGATGCGTATCCAGTATTGTTGGTGGATGGTGGTTGAAGAGACAAACATTCGGCCATCCCGAACCACATGATCTACCAGGGCAGCATTGAACGCATCCGGGTCACCCTGCTTCGGCACATAACGATAAATGCAGACGGACAAATCCGGATAGGAGCCAACTTCAAATCCCAACTTGCGGATCTCTTCATAAAAATACCTGCACAAAAGTATTTTTTCTTCGAGAGCAGCCTTGAACGGTTCGATGCCGTACAATCTCAAGGGAACCCATAGTCTAAGTCCCCTGAAGTGTTTGGTGAGTTCAGGAGAAAGATCCGATGCACTCAGTTCTTCCATTGCCTGTACGGTATCCTGCATGTATGCAGCGCGGTAATAATGGGCTTTGTATTGTGAGGCGGTATCTTTGATGAGGACTGCACCCAGACCATAGGATAAAAATAAGCCCTTGTGTGGATCGATGGCGAGTGAGTCAGCCTTTTCGATGCCTGCGAATTTATTTTTGATTGGCAGGCCTGTGTCATCCTCCAAATCTGCCAATATAAAAAACCCGCCATACGCTGCATCGACATGAAACCACAAATGGTATTCTTCTGCGACTGTTGCCAGTTCGTTCAGGGGATCCACAGCACCTGTATCTGTTGTGCCGGCAGATCCTATGATGATGAATGGTTCAAAACCCAAAGAGAGATCTTCCTCAATCTTTTTCCTTAAATCCACCGGATCCATTCTGAACCGATCATCCATAGCCACAAATCTGGTTCTGGCCTCCCGCATCCCGCAGATCCGGATAGCCTTGTGTACACAATGGTGAACCTGGGAGGTCAGGTAGATACACTGTTTGTGGAATTCAGATGCTTTAAGTTCTCTTGCTTCCCTGGCTGTGGTAAAAGCTATGAGATTGGCAATACTGCCTCCACTGGTGAGATTGCCATGTGCAGTAGCCGGAAACCCCATCAAACGACAGAGCCAACGGATGAGTTCGTTTTCAAGTTTAACGGCCCCGGGACCGCTGTAATATATTCCGGCGTATTGGTTGCACACTGCAGCCAGATAATCACCCAGAGCCCCGGCATACAAGCCACCTCCCGGAATATAACCCAAATGCCCACCGGAAGCTGGGTTTAGGCCCTGATTGAGCATTTCCTGATCGAGTTGTTGGAGTATTCCGGGCAGGTCCAGGGTTTCTCTTTCAGGGTGCTCCAGTTTGCCACGCATGCTTTCAAAGGAAAAGTAAGCCTTTCGGTCCGTAAGACCATCCAAAAAGTCCTGCGCGAATTCCTGCATCACATGATCGAGGGCTTCGCGGACTTTTCGGTCCGGAGACAAGGGTGCAGCAGCACTTTCGAGTTCTTTAATGTGTAATTTCAGTTGATTTTCCATAAAGTCTGCAAATTATTGAAAGATCGCGCAGGAGCTTTTAATATTTGTTTAATGATTTGTAAATATCCGCCTTCTAATAGTTTGAATTAATTAAAAATGCTTATTTTTAGACTTCGCTGCATGACAGCATAAAACCGATCTAATTTTTCCAATTTCAAATGTTGACAAAAGACCGTATAAACGAGGCATTAAAATTTCATTTTGGTTTCGAATCCTTTAAAGGCAATCAAGAGAAGATCATAGAATCTGTTCTCAATCAAAAAGATACTTTCGTTATCATGCCGACAGGTGGAGGAAAGTCCCTCTGCTATCAGCTACCTGCGCTAATGTTACCCGGCACAGCCATCATCATTTCACCCCTCATCGCGCTGATGAAAAATCAGGTGGACGCCATTCGTGGTTACGGGCAGACGGATGAGATTGCACATTTTATGAATTCTTCCCTGAACCGGTCCGAGATCAAACAGGTAAAAGAAGACATCACCAGGGCAAAGACCAAATTGCTTTATGTGGCCCCGGAAACGCTACAAAAAGAGGAAACCATAGAATTCCTTAATTCTGTGGACCTTTCCTTCATGGCTGTTGATGAGGCCCATTGCATCTCTGAGTGGGGGCATGATTTCCGTCCGGATTACCGACGCATCAGGGACATGATCAATTCTATTGATCGCCACATTCCCATTATAGCACTGACCGCAACCGCAACGCCAAAAGTTCAGATTGATATCGTAAAGAGTCTGGAAATGAATGATCCGGACATTTATATGGAATCCTTCAACAGACCAAATCTGTATTATGAAGTAAGGCCGAAAATAAATAAGGACCAAACGATGAAACAAATCGTTCAGATCCTTAAAGCTCAGCCGGGTGAATCTGCCATCATTTATGTGCAAGCCAGAAAAACTACAGAAGAGTTGGCTCAGGTACTCCAGGTCAATGGGATAAAGGCTTCCCCATATCATGCAGGGATGGACCCAAAAGCAAGATCTCAGGTACAAGATGACTTCCTGATGGAAGAAATCGATGTAATCTGTGCAACCATTGCCTTTGGGATGGGTATCGACAAACCGGATGTGCGGGTAGTTATTCATTATGATATTCCAAAATCCTTAGAAAATTATTATCAGGAGACCGGTCGTGCCGGCCGCGATGGTATGGTAGGCAATTGTTTTGCTTTCTTCGCCAACGCAGACCTCACCAGACTGGAAAAATTCCTAAGGGACAAACCTGCTTCAGAAAGAGATATGGGAGCCCAATTGCTGGATGAAGTGGAAGCGTATGTGGAGAGTTCTGTTTGTCGACGAAAATTTGTGCTTCATTATTTTGGTGAAGAATTTGAAGAATCCCGTTGTAAAGGAATGTGCGACAATTGCAGGCATCCTAAGCCAAAACTAGAAGTCAAAAAAGAAATGCTCCTGGCCTTAAAAACAATTCTTGCACTCAACCAGAATTTTACCATAAAACCATTGGTTGAATTTTTATGTGGAATCAATACAAAAGATATTCTTGACTATGAATTAGACCAACATGAATTGTTTGGCCAGGGAAAGGACAGGGATAATTTGTTTTGGTTCTCATTATTCAGACAAGGTATTCTAAAAGGTTTTATCATCAAAGATGTAGAAACCTACGGGATCCTAAAGCTCAGCGAGGAGGGAAAGGAATTCATTAAAAAACCGGTAGAGGTTGAAATTTCCATCAACCATGATTACGGTAACACCACCACCTCCAGTGAAGAAGATACCGCCCCGGCACAAGGCGTGGCACTGGATCCCCAGTTATTTAATACCTTAAAGGAAATCAGACTGGATGTAGCCAAAAAACATAAAGTAAAACCATGGGTTGTATTCTTTGATCCGTCCCTGGAAGAAATGGCTACTCAATATCCCATCAGTATGGAAGACCTGTGTAAAATCTCAGGTGTGAGCAGGGGTAAAGCAGAGCGCTATGGTCAGGCATTTATTGACTACATCGCCAAATATGTTGAGGAAAATGAAATAGAACGTCCCGATGATTTCCAAATCAAACAGGTAGCGGACAAATCCAAAGCAAAAGTTGAAATCATAAAATGCATTGATAAAAAAATGCCTCTTGGAGACATTGCCAGAAATGTACAAATGAATATGGAAGAACTGATGGACGAGTTAAACATCATCGTGAGTTCCGGGACTAAGATTAACATTAATTATTACATCAAGGAGGAAGTGGACGAATCCATCTGCGAAGACATATACGACTATTTCAATACCGCAGACAGTGATTCTGCTGAAGAGGCCTATAAGAGTCTGAAGGAGGACGACATCACCTTTGAAGAAATTCGTTTGGTACGTCTCAAGTTCCTTTCTGAAATGGTCAATTGATGCAGAAGCCGGGTATACTCATTATCCATGGCCCTAATCTGAATATGCTGGGTGTACGTCAACCGGAAATTTACGGCAACGTATCATTTGAAACATATTTGGAGGAATTGCATGCTGCATTTGACGAGGTACGCCTGGGATATTATCAAAGCAACCATGAAGGTGATCTCATCGATTGCATCCAGGAATCTCCAACATCATACAAAGGCATCATCATCAATCCAGGTGCATACACACATACTTCTGTGGCGATAAGAGATGCTTTAACCGGCATTCAGATTCCGGTCATTGAAGTTCATTTAAGTAATATTTATGCGCGTGAAGATTTTCGCCGCGTTTCCATGATCAAAGATGTTTGTGTGAGTTCTTTTGTAGGATTTGGTCTGGAAGGCTACAAGATGGCCGTCGAAAGAATGATGGAATTTATCAGAGCAGGTTTTTAAATTAGGTATCGAATGGAATTCCATTCGATACAAATGAATTTCCAAATATTCATTTTCCAATTCAACATTTGTTCGCGGCTTCAAATGTTTTAAGTCAAAAATTATCCACATAACCAAGGCTTAATTTGAGGCAATATTCCGGATAACTTAAATCTGGATTACAAAAAAAAACAGGAGGCTTCTTTTGGAAGCCCCCCGTTACATTTTGAATGTTCCAAAAAATTACTTCGCAGGATTAGGTTCTTTAACCGGAGCAGCTCCTTGTGTAGTTGGTCTTCTCTTAGTATCTACACTTGTTGGTTTAGTTGCAGGGGTAGAACGCTTTGGCGTTGAAGAAGCATTTGGTTTTGCACCGGCAGATTTTCTGGTACCATCGGCAGATTTTGTATCCGTTCCCTGAGTGGTAGCATCTGTACTGCTGGATGTTTTGGTAGTTGTAGTAGTTGCAGCAGGTTTAGCATCCGTAGATTTTCCGGAAACGTCTGTAGATTTTGTCTCTGTACCTTGAGGTGCAGCAGCTGGTCCACCAGATCTGTCTGGTCTTGGAGTTTGTGCGTTGATCATTACATTGAAGGCCATAAAAGCGCCGAACAGTAAAAAGAAGTTTTTCATTTTATAAAAAATTTAATGGTTTAAAAATTATCGTTTACCTATCATAGTGTTTCCTTTTGATAAAAGGTTATCAGAATAATAGAGGAAAAACAAAAAATTTTTTTCTCTTAACTTTATTTATTACACCAAATCAATTTAATCACCCAGATTAGTTAGCTCTTTCGATTTTAATTTACTATTATTATAAAGCAAATTCCAGTTGGACCTTAATCTCTTTCTTAAAAAATTAATTGGGTTGTCTGGTAAAAATGAACCTGGAGCTCTGGCACAAATCTTTTTGAATCAGAATTTACTTTGTCCGGTTATTGCATAATATCCTTGTCAAGAGCCCAAAAAAAATAGGGGGCTTACAATTGTAAGCCCCCTATTGAATCTTAAGATATTCCGAAAATTACTTCACTGGGTCAGCGCCTTTTACAGGAGCTGCTTTTTGAGTAGTCGGTTTTCTTTTGCAGGCAGCAGTACATTTGTGACCTTTCTCTCCATGAGCAAATACGTGATTTCCACCTTTGCAAGCAGCAGTACACTTATGGTCTCTGATGTTTCCATCCGTAGCAGCAGTCCCATCACCTCCAGCAGCAGGCTTTGTAGCAGAAGAAGTTGCACTAGGCTTAGTTGATGTAGTTGTAGCAGCTGGTTTTGTGCTGGAAGATTTTCCAGAAGCATCTGTTGGCTTAGCTTCAGTTCCTGTAGGAGCAGCCGCAGGTCCACCCGATCTGTCTGGTCTTGGCGTTTGAGCATTAACCATAGCATTAAAAGCCAGACAAGCTCCGAACATTAAAAGGAATTTTTTCATTTAAATAAATTTAATGGTTTAAAAAAGATGTGCATTACCTATCAAAGTTACAGTATTCTGTAAAAGGTTATCTATATTTTTCGTTAAAATAAGCTTTCTTTAATTTTTTTCGTTTCCCCCATTCAGCTTCCATGGCAGAACTCACTACCACAGGGTTGTTTTACGAATTTCTTCAAGGTAGTCATATATGCACTGTAGTCCGAGCGTTCCGGCACGATTGTAATCCATTACCTTAACTACCCTGCCATCATCAAAACTGATCATCAATGTGTTTACATGATCTTCCGTAGGTTCGCCAAATTTCATTTCATTTTTTGGGATGTGAAGATATTTTAACCTCAGCAACAAATTACGAAATAGATCCGGGTCACATTGTGCTTTGAAAATCCCTTCTTCAAGTTCCGTATTCTTGATGTTCTGCAGAATCATTCCCCCAACACTGTCAATTTTAAGCTTAAAGTCCGCACAACCCCCAAACTGACAATAGGAATGCATCTGTATAAACCTTAATCCCGATAGATTGGGTGTGGAAGTATATTCTACCAAGCGGTCAAATTTATAAATCAAAGTATCTTTTCGGAGAAAGCCTAAAGAGTAGTAAGTATTAAAATTCTTCGGAAACCGAACTTCATTGCCATTTTTCATAGTAACAGTTTGTTCCGAGGCATATTGTTTATATACAATAAGCGGCCCATCCTTGGTCTCTTCAATAAATGGAATATTCAGATCTCCACTGACTTTAGTGGGACTCACGGATACCAATTCATAAACGCCTGCGTCTTCCTTGGCTATGATCAAATAACTCTCATTTGTCTTTCTCTTGTAACCCTGCACGAATAAGTCCAGCAAACCGTCGTCATTAAAATCTGCTACAAACCAGGGTGAATATTCAATGGAATCCAGATACAATTGCTGATCCTCGTTTTTCACTTTGACGCCAAGATTAAAACTTTTTAAATCAGAAAAGTTTTTTTCCAAAAAAATCTTGACTTCCTTTTCTAAGGTAAAATCTTCAAACTCCTGGGCATCCATCCACCCAAAGCAAAAAGCAAACAATAAAGTCCACAAGAACTTAATCATATTCAACCTGACTATCGGATCAGCGAAAAGACACCTTTTTGTGTGCGTACCTGATTGTTTAAATAAAAGATCGTCAAAGTGTACAGGTAGGATTCCATTGGTGCAGGATTCCCGTCAACATTTCCGTCCCAGGTTGCAGCCGGATTGGTCGTAGAGAACACTTTCTTACCCCACCGATTGTAAATATCAAATTCTACACTTCTGATCTTGTTGAGATTGTTGTCCTTGTAAACCGGATTAAAATCTTTATTGATTAATGTTTCACTGCCGGGAGCAAAGACATTTGGAAAATCTACACATGGTAATTCCTCAATATTATACGTAAGGCTCGCTGCTTCATCACAATAAGAAGAGGTAATGGTTAAGGCAATATTGGGGATCGTGATTAATGTATCGTATGTAGTGTTGGGAATTTTAGTATCGGGGTCAGGTGACCATAGATATTTCACAAACGGGTTCTGAAAATCGAGATTTGCATACTTTACGGGGATGGCAAGAATTGTATTGGAATCTCCCACACAACCCATAACTTTGGTAGCACCCTGCTTAAAGTCATAGTAGGTGCAACTTCTTTTTAATTCAAGGTCAAACATTTTTGGAAAAATGGATGAATTGTTATTCACCATAGGTAAGCTGATGAATTTTAGACCGGTGAAGGTGTCTTGTTCAAATTTTTCTACAATGGTTCTGGCAATAATTTCCTTGTCCTCCGCGGTACATTTCGCATCATTTATTTTTAGATCGGTCGCCAACTTTGCATTGAAAAATCGCAGTGTGTCTGTAAAGTTACCGGTCATGATTACATTTTCTTCAATCTCTGAATAGTCAATTGCGAGGTTTGACACTTTATCGGCGGTGATGCTTTTTAACAATGAATTATTGGCAGTATTTGCTAATCGGGAATCATACTTTGCCCCTGCCGGAGAAGAAAGATTTCCATTTACCTGATGTGCAAATGAAGTTAAAAATTGTCGCTGATTTCCTCCTCTTGGCCTAAAACTAACCACTCGCGGCTCAAGACTTGGATCATAGGGATAAGCCAGGGTAGTCTGCTCTTCAATGACCCCTTCCTGATCCAATTCCACCAGGCAAAGATTGTTGGCTGAGGATAAAGTAAAATAGTTTCCCGCTAAAACAACACTGGAATTTCCGGTCACAATTCCTCGGTCAATATGTACAAATTGGCTATCCAAATGGTAGGTGAACAGCACATTGAAACCAGGATCTATACCCGCCACCACATTACTGTCCAGAGCAAGAAAAATCTGATTGTTATTGAACACGTGCACATCGCGAATTAAATGTGCAGAATCCAGTTTGCTGAGCAATTGTTGGGAAAAGTTTTGATCGGTTCGGATCAAGTATCCGCTGAGATCAGAGGAATCAGGTCCGGCATTAAAACTTATGTATCGTGCTTGCAAATCATTGGTGGCATGTACCACCGGATTCAGATATACTTTCTGATTCGGAATCGAAATCGTGGTGGACAATAAAACACTTCCGGTGAATGGATGGATTTCAAGCAAGTGAATACCCGACTCTGCGCCTTTGGTAAATATTTCTGCCAACAAAATAGTGTCTGACTGACTCCCGCCCGGAAATCGCGAGGTATTCATGGCAAACAAATCAAAAGTGTCAATTTTGAATTTTTTGGTATATACCTTTTTGCCGCAATAGTTGTATTTGATCAATTGGATGGTCGAGTCAGGTGCATTGGCTAAGGTAATCCAGCCTGCATCAGAGGTTGTGTGTACGTTCAAAGCTTTTAGAGGCAAACTGTCTTTCACATCAAAAAACTGCAAAGGCTGGGCTGCCAGATCCAAAGAAAAAATAATAGCCATGAAGGGAATCCAAAGTAAAAGCCTGAAATTTGCCATGTCTTGTAAGAATGATTTATTTAACTTGACGCAAAGTTAAGCAGAATGGACTTCCTAATCTGTTAAAAATGCGTCAAAAATTAAGTCCGAAAATAATATACGATAAATTTAATATACATAATTATAATAAAATGAATAGTATTATATATTATTTAAATAATATATTTATATTAATATGTTTTTCAATGTCGCTCTCCGCCCAGACCGGATGGAATATGCAAGTCCGCGCGCTGATCAAACCGCCTGAAAATTGCAGCAGTATTTGGGGTCATACGACAGGGAATGGAAAGGAATTGGCATTGCTTGGAACAGCAGAAGGGGTCAGAATATATGACCTCTCTAAACCGGATCGACCTATCGAAATTGTGTTTATCCAAGGCAACCCTTGCCTGTGGCGTGAGTTGAAGACTTCCGGGGACTTCGCTTACGTGTCCAGTGAATGTGACGATGGTTTGCTGATCATTGATTTGCGTAATCCTGATTCTATTCAGCATAAATTCGTTTTTGACTTTCTAAATGCAGAAGGAGACAGTTTTCGGATAACCAATGCGCATACTTTGTATGTGGATGAGAAGGGTTATATTTATTTGAGCGGAGCAAGGGAGACCGGTTCTAGTTTTGCCATACTTGATCCTTCCATGAATCCCTGGCAGCCCTTCATGGTTTTTAGTCAAAATGGAGATTATATGCATGAAGTGCATGTTTGGGAAGATGTGCTTTATGGCGCTGAATTATTTAATGGGGTGTTCAGCATTTGGGATATAAAAGACCGAAAAGCACCCAAAAGATTAGCGGATCAAAGAACGGCCTTCACCTTTACGCATTCTGTCTGGCTGGATCAGAAACAAAAGATTTTGTACACCGCGGATGAAACAAATGGCGCATTGGTAGAAGCCTGGGATGTTTCAGATCCGTACTTTGTTCGTAAAATGGACCAATTCAGAGTCGGATTTGGTGCGGACCCTTATCACATTCCCCACAATGTGTTCCACCATCAGGATCATTTGTACATCAGTTGGTATACAGAAGGTGTTCGGGTACTCGACACGAGAAAACCCGATAATCTTGTGGAGGTAGGTTATTTTGATACTTACCCTGGAAAGTTGAGTGGGTTTCATGGATGCTGGAGTGTATACCCGTTTTTCAAATCAGGTCTGATCATCGCATCTGACATCGAAACCGGAATGTTTGTAATGGAATTCAATGGAACCAGGGCAGCTTACCTGGGTGGTAAGATTACTGACTCCGCAAATAAGCTTCCCATTTACGATGCAAACATCACGCTTAAATCCATCAACGCACCAAATGACATCCGATCTAATTCTGATCTGAAGGGAAATTATAAAATGGGATCCGGAAACAACGGAACGCATGAAATAACTGTCCGCAAATCGGGATATCGTGTCTATAAGAAAAATATAAATCTCTTTACGGACAGTTTGCTTACTTATGATATTTTACTGGAGGAATTGCCAAAAGCCAGTCTAAAAATAATTTTAAAAGACGCGCAATCCGGACTTGCTGTTTCAGATGCAGATGTTCAAATTTGGAATGAAGGCTTGAGCTATTCTGCAAAAACAAATAAGGATGGCGTCTGCGTGTTGGACCAGATCTACCATGGAAATTATGTGATCCTCTGTGGAAAATGGTCCTATCTACATAAAGGGGACAGTAACTTGGTTATTTCCGGTGATCAGGAAATGAATTATGCATTATCCAGGGGATTTGAAGACCAGTTTGTATTGCATCACGACTGGAAAATAATTTCCGAGGACAGCATAGTGAGTTGGCAATATGGTAATCTGTCTGAATTATTTCCACCTCCGTCCAACTACCCTTCCAAAGACATCAGCGGAGATTTTGGAGATCAATGCATTTATACCAATAATTTTGGCGACACCGATTCAAAATACAGACTCAATGGTCATCTGTACCTCATGTCTCCTCCAATGGATCTGAATCCCTATGATGAAATTCAATTGTCCTATTTTCCCTGGGCCTATGGCGGATGGGACGATGCCATCATGGAATGTTATCTTCAGATGGATGACGAAAAAATATTCCTTGAAAATATTCCACTGAATCTGAAAGGAAATTTCAATCCGAAAACAGATCGAAAAATTAATGTGAAAGGAATTCAAAGAGACTCCGTTCGATTTGTATTTCATCTTTGGAATAATCCGGATTCATCGATTTATGCCATCTCCCTGAAAGCTGCTCTGGATGGATTTAAACTAACAGGCACCATACCAAACAAAACCAAATCCACCAAAGAAGGATCCCTGAAAGTTTTTCCAAATCCATTCTACCAAACTCTTTCCTTACAAAATAATTTTGATCAAAAGATTACCATAAAATTATATTCTGCTTCAGGAAAACCTCTGGACCAGCTAAGTTTAATTCCGGGTGAAACTAAAATTCATACTTCCGAAAAATTGTCTTCTGCTTTAATTTTTTATCAGGTCGGTAGCGAGGATGGAAAAATTATTTCAAGTGGAAAAATATTTCAAATAAATTAATGGGTGCCTTTTATCATGTATATCCTCACAGCACATGAGTAATTTTGACTTGGTGGTCATCGGTGGCGGTGCAGCTGGATTTTTTGCAGCCATCCAATTTGCAGAAATGAGACCGTCATCTCGCATTGCGATTCTGGAAGCAGGTGTGGAATCTTTGTCCAAAGTACGCATATCCGGTGGCGGCAGATGCAATGTAACCCATGCATGTTACGATCCGAAAGAATTGGTCAAATTTTATCCTCGTGGCAACAAAGAACTTCTTGGCCCATTTTACCATTTTGGTCCTCAGAACATCGTGGATTGGTTTGACGAACACGGAGTGTCTTTGAAGACAGAAAGTGATGGCAGAATGTTTCCGGTAAGCAACAAATCCCAAAGCATTACAGATTGTTTTGAACAATGCATCAAAAAGTATGGCATTAAACTCTTCTTAAAAACACGTGCGCAAGATATTAAATGGGTGGAAGAGGATGAATGTTGGAAGATCAACACAGATCCGGAAATATTTCAAACAAGATTCTTGCTGATATCCAGCGGCAGCGACCAACGCACCTGGGAAATTCTCAAAAGCATTGGGCATACATTGATCCAACCGGTTCCTTCCCTCTTCACTTTTAAAATCAAAGACGAAGTTCTTCACGCGCTGACCGGCCTCAGTGTCCCTTATGCAAGCGTTAAAATATTACATACAAAATTCTCTGAAGAAGGCCCCGTGCTAATCACCCATTGGGGACTGAGTGGTCCAGGAATTTTAAAACTTTCTGCCTGGGCAGCCAGAGAATTATTTGAACGCAATTACGAATTCTCTATATCGGTAAATTGGATTCATTCCGCGGAAAACACCGCACAGGAATCCTTCCTGAATTTCAAAAACAATCATCCAAAAAAAATAGTCTGCGCCCACGGCTTATTCGATATTCCATTGCGCTTATGGAAATATTTTTGCACAAAAGCGGGAATTTCAGAAACCAGAATTTGGGCCGACATGCAATTCAAAGAAATTACTTCACTGAGCAAAATACTTTGCCATCAGATTTTTGAAATCAAAGGAAAAACCACCTTTAAAGAAGAATTTGTCACCGCCGGTGGTGTAGCCTTACAGGAAATAAATTTCAAAACTTTTGAAAGCAAGAAATGGAAAAATCTGTTTCTCGCCGGAGAAGTGCTGAACATCGATGCCCTCACTGGCGGATTTAATTTTCAGGCAGCATGGACGGGTGCCGCAATCGCTGCGGAGGAAATGGGGAGGAGGGGAAGAGAATGAGAGAATTTGAAAATTTGAAAATTAGCTAATGGATAACTGAACGATCTCTGCAACAGCAGAGTATCGTGCGACAGCATGATAAGTGAAGGCACCGCGAAAGCGGCTAGTAAGAGAATTTGAGAATGAGAGAATTTGAAAATTTGATTTAATGATTGGTCAGATAAAGATAACTCGCTTGATCGGCATTAAAATATTTATGCAAAGCTGCTTGTAAATCTTCTTTGGTTAGGGATCGATAATGCTCCAATTCATTGAGGACAAGGTTAATGTCTCCGAGCCATTCCGCATAAGAATAATTCAGTGCCTGATTCACCACGCCCACTTGTGAGAAAAGATAGGCACTTTCGTTTTTGTTCATGTATTTCTGCCAATCGTGTTCACTGACAGGATGTGCTTTTAACTGTTCGATGATTTCCCAGAATGCAGTCTCTCCATCACTGACTTTAACGCCCGGGCGAAGTTTTCCCTCCAGAAGAACTATTCCTGGATCCGTGGTAGAGCTTAGGTAGCAATCAATATTGGAGAATAGCATTTTTTCTTTTCTGAGTTTGCTGTACAGCAAGGAAGATCTTCCTTCAGAAAGAATATCTGTCAAAAAATCTAAGGCATAAAATTCCTTCGTATTCCTTGCACTTGCATGCATGGCAATGTAAAGGGCTTCTTCCGGATACTCTCCGGGAACGGTCCGCATTCTTTTTTGAATTTGTGGCGGTTCCTGAGGATATTTATTTTGATTTTTAATTCCTGCAGCAATACTACCAAAATGTCTGTTCACCAACATTTCCACTTCGTCTGGCCGGACGTTTCCGCTTACTACCAGAATGGCATTGGATGGATGGTAATATTTGTGATAAAATTCTTCTGCATCTTTAAATTCCAATCCTGCGATCTCCTCCTGATTTCTTCCGATCACCGGCCATCTGTAAGGATGAACTTCGTAGGACATCGCCATCAGGTAATGAGAAAATAAACCATAAGGATTGTTAAGGTAATGCTCTGAAAATTCCTCAATCACCACTCGCTGCTGTATTCCAAATTCCTTTCGTTTAATTTTGAATCCATTCATGCGGTGTGCTTCCAACTGTAACATCAACTCCAGTTGTGAGGTAGGGGCAATATTGTAATATTGTGTGGTGTCTGGTGTCGTAAATGCATTACTTTCTCCACCTGCATTTTGCATGATTTCGTCAAAATCCACCTCTTTACCACAATTGGAAAACATCAGGTGTTCAAACAAATGTGCCAGGCCGGTTTTATCCTCTTTTTCATCTCTGGAACCAACACGATACAAAATGCAAACACAAGCCATCATGGTGGTACTGTCCGGCACTACAACGAGCGTTAACCCATTGGCCAGGAGTTTGCGGTGATATGGTAGTGTCTGTCCGATAATGTGTTGGATCAAAGATTTCCTACCATTTCTTCCGGTTTAACCCAGTTGTCAAAATCCTCTGCACTCAGATATCCAAGGTCGAGTGCGGTTTGTTTCAAAGTCTTTCCGGACTTGTGTGCAGTCTGTGCAATCTCTGCTGCTTTATAATAGCCAATCTTGGTATTCAGCGCCGTCACCAACATAAGTGAATTATCGAGATTGGATTTTATATTATCGTACAACGGCTCGATGCCAATGGCACATTTATCATTAAAAGATACACACACTTCTCCAATCAATCGTGCACTGTGCAGAAAATTATAAATCATCATTGGCTTGAACACATTTAATTCAAAATGACCGGTCGCGCCACCTATGTTGATCGCAACGTCATTTCCCAATACTTGCGCAGCGACCATGGTCATGGCTTCGCACTGCGTTGGATTTACTTTCCCGGGCATGATGGAAGATCCAGGCTCATTGTCCGGAATGTAAATTTCACCAATACCGCATCTTGGTCCGGATGCCAAGAGTCTGATGTCATTGGCAATTTTCATCATGCTGCAAGCGACGGTTTTTAAAGCCCCATGCGCTTCTACTATGGCATCATGTGCTGCAAGAGCTTCAAATTTATTTGGTGCGGTTACAAATGGCAATCCTGTAAGTACAGCGATGTGTTTGGCCACGTTTTCGGAGTAAGCAGGAGGGGTATTGATTCCGGTTCCGACAGCAGTTCCGCCCAATGCCAACTCTGCCAGATGAGGCATGGTATTTTCAATGGCACGAATGCCGTGTGTCAATTGTGCAACATACCCGGATAATTCCTGACCCAGGGTTAATGGCGTAGCATCCATGAGATGCGTTCGGCCAATTTTCACAACCGTCCAAAATGCTTTGGATTTTTCCTGCAGCGTATCGCGCAATTTTTTAATTCCGGGCAATGTACAATCTACCAGCATTTTGTAGGCGGCAATGTGCATTGCTGTCGGAAAAGTATCATTGGAAGACTGTGACTTGTTTACATCGTCATTTGGATGGACAGATTTCTTTTCATCTATCAATGCACCACCATTCATCACATGCGCCCGGTAGGCGATCACCTCATTCACATTCATGTTGGATTGCGTTCCTGAACCGGTTTGCCAGACTACCAATGGAAACTGATCGTCCAACCTTCCCTCCAATATTTCATCGCAAACTACGGAAATGAGATTTAAGGTAGATTGAGGTAGAACCCCAGCTTCAAAATTCGTAATGGCTGCGGCTTTTTTAAGATAGGCAAAGGCCCTTACGATTTCAATGGGCATTTTATTCGTTTCCCTGGCAATCTTAAAATTTTCGATGGACCGCTGTGTCTGAGCGCCCCAGTAAACATGGGCTGGCACCTGGACCAAACCCATCGTATCTTTTTCTGTTCTGAAAGACATGGTTTTCAAATTTGCTGCAAATGTAACTAAAGCCCGACCGGATCGGCGCTTTTATAATCAACTACTGGAAAAGAAGATGGTTCAGCAAATAACCAGGTAAAGTTCAAGGTTAAATGCTGTTGTTTGTCCAAAAGCAGTCCGCTTATCTGCGGATTAAAAATTTACTGCTTTCAATGGCTCCTTCAAGACCTAAGTGAACATTATAGAACCCTTCCGGTAAATGACTTATGGAAATCTTCCGGTTTGTGGTTTGGGCGTTAAATACCCTTTGACCGAAAACATTGTAAACGCTGACCGAAAGAGATCCCTCTGCTTTGGTGTCCAGAATAATATGGTCATTTGCCGGATTTGGAAACATATTAAACTTCTGAACCAGCGTATTTTTTGTGCCTGCAAGCAAATCCAAATCAAAAGACCACAAATCTTTTACATCTCCTCCATCCGGTGTGCCACTCGTCAAATAAATTTTGCTGTCGATCAAAAATGAACCAGGAGCCCATCTCCCACTACCCGGGTGGGGTGGTAAAGCAGACCAGCTGTCTGTCTCCGGAGTATAGGCCCAAAACTCACCGGTTTTTAAGTTCTGGTGGTCTTCACCCTGACCGCTGAGCAAATATCCTTTGCCCTTATAGGTGAATTGGGTACCCGCTACCCTACCCTGAGAAGGTAAAGAAGCCACTTCTTGCCATTTATCCAGTTTAGGGTCATATCGAAACATGTCCTTGAAAATAAATGGTCCGCTGTGCCCAAAACCTACATAGATATATTCACCAACTTCAAAGAAAAACGGATGATGGCGCTTAAATCCCGGGAAACTGTCCTTCTGGCTCCAGGTCTGGGATTTCAGATCATAAGCCCACCAATCTTTGAGATCCCCCATTTGTCCACCTCCGGCGCCTACATATATTTTACCCTGATGAGCTACTAATGCAGGATGCGTCCTGCCAACACAAGGACATGAGGGTAATTGTGTCCATTTTTCTGTAGAAGGGTCGAATTCCCATAAATCCTTGAGATGACCTGATCTGGCCAAACCAAAACCAAGGTAGCCCTTGCCTTCATAAGCAACTCCGTAGGAATAGCCACGTGCTTCCCCAGGAAAGACAGCCAGTTCCTCCCAATCATTGGTCCCCGGATCATATCGCCAGACATCTTTAAAAACATCTGAGTTGTTCACGGTATTTCCTGTGGCAACATAACCTTTCCCGTCCAGGGTAAAAGTCACGGGATGGTTTCTTGCAAGAGCTCCGGCAGGCAAGGATTTTCGCTCTGTCCAGGATTGAGAATTTGTACTGTCGAGGATCAAAAGACCCAGGAAAATAATTGTGGCCAATTTATTCACTGTAAAATGGTACATGGTCAATTTTGCTTTTAATTTGAGTTTGAATCAGACAAAGAAACACGAATTGAAGAACCTTGTTTGGGATCAGAAGAACTTTAACAATTGGCAAGTATTCAATAAATTTAAAAATAAAATATATTTAATTGATTATAAATAAATTATATAGTAATAATAATTAATATATTAGATATTTCAACTTCATATCCACAAGTAATTTTATAATTCTTTGGTGAGGGCTTACAAAATCAACCGGTCAATTGGGCGTACACATACCTTACAACGCTAAAACTTTCATCAATTAATTGATGCATTTCATCAACTATTTCATCCATTTCAAACTCATATTATAAATTATTGTAATATATAGATTATTAAGTTGCTAAATTTAATAATTAGTTTATAATTTTGTGGTCTAAACAAATTCAACAAAATGAAAAAGCTGACCATTTTCACCTTGTTGGGAATTTTGACTATAGCAATGGCCTGCCAGCACGAAGGCATGGATTCCACAGATCAGGAGCTCGTCAAAGTTATCGGCAATCTTGAAGCCTATAAACTCCCTGCAAGTCACGAGTATGACAAAATACCCCAATCTCCTGAGAATCCTTTAACCAAAGAAAAAATTGAACTTGGGAATCTCTTATTCTTTGAACCAGCATTTGCAAATGAATCAAAGAATTATGCAAACCGCTTTACCTTTACTTGCAGCAGTTGCCATGTGGTCGAAGCCGGTTTCAGACCAGCCAGAATGCAGGGTATTGCAGATGGTGGATTAGGTTTTGGGGCGCTTGGAGAAAATCGTTTTAAGTCTCCACTCTTCTCTGCAGACAGCATAGATGCCCAGGGTGCAAGACCACTCGCCACCATCAATACGGCTTTTGTTCAGAACTCCATGTGGAATGCTTCCTTTGGCTCCGAAGGCGTAAACAAAGGAACAGAAAACATGTGGGGCGTGTTTGACCCGGGTACTGCGAGAAATAAAGAAAGATTAGGAACACTCGAAGGTCAAAACATCGAGGGTCTGATCACCCACAGAATGCAGTATACTCCTGAAATTGTAGCTGCAAATGGATATAAGGAGATGTTTGATAAGGCATTTCCAAACATACCGGAAGCAGACCGCTACAACAGAAAGACGGCCAGCTTTGCCATTTCTGCCTATTTGAGATCCATCACTACGGATCAGGCACCTTTCCAAAATTGGTTAAAGGGTGATTTTCATGCCATGAATGAGGAAGAAAAGAAAGGGGCTATTTTGTTTTTTGGCAAAGCCAATTGTGTTTCCTGCCATCATGAAAAAAATCTGGGCTCCATGAATTTTGCTGCGCTCGGACTAAAAGATTTGTATGAAAACGGCGGGCTCAAAACCGGACCTTCTGACCGAAGAAATCTTGGCCGTGGTGGATTCACAGGAAGAACAGAAGATATGTTTAAGTTCCGCACACCTCAATTGTATAACCTTGGCGATTCCGGTCCTTATTTCCATGGTGGTACCAAGAAAACGCTTAGAGATGTAGTGGAATATTTCAACCATGGTGTTCCTGAAAATCCTCGTGTACCAAAAGAACAACTTCATCCTTTTCTTCAGCCTCTTGGGCTGACTTCGGATGAGGTTACACAGCTTACCGCCTTTTTAACGAACGGACTAAGAGATCCTAATTTGCTACGATATAAACCAACAAAGGTTCTTTCGGGATTGTGTTTTCCAAATAATGACCCTTTGTCTAAAGAAGATATGGGCTGCAATTAAAATATTGATCCTATAAAAAATATTCTGAAACGGGCGATTTAAAGCCCGTTTCTTCTTCAGGAAACTTCCATTTATAAAAAGTTTAAACCCGGAATAATCTCCGTCATTTTTACAAGTTCTATTTTATGAAATCAAAAGTTAATCTCCCCTTCTCCTTGGTTTTATTATTTTTTACTTGGACTTTTTCATCTTGTTATTACGACAACGAAGAAAATTTGTATCCGTCCAGTTCCGGTCCATTGACAAACATTTCCTACGCTGAAGACATTGTGCCACTCATAGACAACAGCTGCAATAAAAGTTGTCATGCCAGCAGCATCAGACAAGGAAACATAAATCTGGAAGGATATGATCAAATCCGGCCTTTTGCTGCAGGAGGTTCTCTTTTGGGTGCTATTAAGCAATTGAACGGTTTTAGTCCGATGCCTAAAGCTGGTTCCAAATTGGCTGCCACTCAAATCCAGTTGGTCGAGACCTGGATCAATGAAGGAATAAAAAATAATTAGTCTAACTCAAATTAATTTGATTTTTTTAATAAAATGAAATTCAATTTGGCCTTTTCAAATATACATTTCATTCTACACAATCTTATCCTACATTCCGGAAAATAATTGAAAACACCCAACATTTCATCCACAAATCAAGGATCATGAAGATTAATTTTCAAATTGGAATTTCACTTACCCTCTTGTTTTGGAATATCTTTTCTTTAAAATTAAATGCTCAAGAGGAATTACTCCAAATGCTCGGTGAGGAAGAGATCACTTCCTACACCATAGCCAGCTTTAAGACCAACCGGATCATCAATCTTCATTCGATTGAAAACACTGCGGCAGGCGTTTTGGATTTTAAAATCCAGCATAGATTTGGCTACCTTAATGGTGGTATTGAAGAATTTTTTGGAATAGATCAGGCTACCATGAGGTTCGGATTTGACTATGGACTGACCAACCGATTACAAATTGGTTTGGGAAGAAGTAATTATGAAAAAACACTTGACGGATATCTTAAATTTAAATTACTCAGACAGTCATCAGGTCAAAAAAAGATGCCTCTCTCTGCAAGTATTGTGGCAGGTTCTGCCATAAAAACCAACCGATGGCCGGAACCGGATCGAAACAATTTATTTTCTTCCAGATTGAGTTATCATTTTCAGATTTTATTGGCGAGAAAATTTTCAGAAGGATTCTCCTTTCAATTAACCCCAACCCTGGTGCACAGAAACCTGGTGGCAACGAGTGCAGAAAAAAACGATGTGTATGCACTTGGCGCAGGTTTCCGCCAAAAGATCACCAAAAGAATTTCTGTCAATGCAGAATATATTTATGTTCTTCCTGATCAACTGGCTCCGGATTACAAAAACTCAGTCTCCCTGGGTTTTGATATTGAGACAGGAGGACATGTATTCCAATTGCATTTCACAAACTCAACGGGCATGTTTGAAAGGGCCTTTATTGCAGAGACCGTTGGAGATGTTGGGAAAGGGGATATTCGATTTGGCTTTAACCTAAGCAGGGTGTTTACCCTGTCTAAACCCAAAGCAAAAGAATGACCCTTTGTTTCTGAAATTCCAATAGGAATTGAGAAGCCAAATTATTTTCTTTCTTCCCCTTTTTTTGATTTTAGATTCCTTTTAAGAACCTTCATTCCTCGTGCTTCAATGGTGGATTACCCTGTCCAAATGAAATCGAAATAAGCTAGTCCTCTGCTTTGGGTGAGTTTTCGTATTTTTGATGCCTAAAACACAACCAGATGATTCAGGCTTCCACCGCCTACCAGGCTAAATATAAAATTCGAATTCTCACAGCAGCCTCCCTTTTTGATGGCCATGATGCTGCCATAAACATCATGCGAAGGATCATGCAAAGCAGTGGTGCAGAAATCATTCACCTCGGTCATAACAGATCTGCCCTTGAGATTGTAGATGCAGCCATCCAGGAAGATGTCCAAGGTATAGCGATTACTTCCTACCAGGGCGGCCACAACGAGTTTTTCAAATACATCCATGATCTACTCAAAGAAAGAGGATGTGGACACATCAAGCTTTTTGGAGGTGGAGGTGGAACCATCTTACCTTCAGAAATTGAAGACTTGCATTCCTATGGCATCAATCGGATTTACAGTCCTGATGATGGACGCCATATGGGATTACAGGGAATGATCAATGACTTGTTGTCTCAATGTGATTTTGAAACAGGAAGCTCCATTAATGGGGAAGTAAAAGCGCTTGGCAACAGAGATTTTAGAGCTATCGCCCGTTTAATTTCTGCCGTTGAAAATTTTCCTCAGGACGCTGATGCGCTTATTAGCAGCTTAGGCAAACCAAAATCCATTGCTCAAACACCGGTCCTCGGAATCACCGGCACCGGTGGGGCAGGAAAATCCAGTCTGGTGGATGAACTCATACGGAGATTTGTACTTGACTTTCCGGAAAAAACCATAGCCATTCTTTCTGTTGATCCATCCAAACGAAAAACCGGAGGCGCACTCCTGGGGGACCGAATCCGTATGAATGCCATACATCCGGAGTTTCATGGCGGAAGAGTGTATATGCGTTCATTGGCTACAAGACAAAGTAACCTGGCACTTTCCCCTCACATCAAAAATGCACTTCAGATTCTTAAGGTCGCCAATTTTGATTTAATCGTTTTGGAAACCTCCGGCATTGGGCAAAGTGATACAGAAATAGTCGATTTCAGTAATGTCTCCCTCTATGTGATGACGCCTGAATATGGTGCTGCAACGCAATTGGAGAAAATAGATATGTTGGATTTTGCAGACATTGTGGCCATCAATAAGTTTGATAAAAGAGGTGCACAGGATGCGCTTCGTGATGTCCGCAAACAGTATCAGCGGAACAAACAATGGTGGGATAAATCACCGGACGAAATGCCTGTCTATGGAACGATAGCATCTCAATTCAATGATCCTGGAACCAACCACTTATACAAATCATTGATCTCACTGATTAAAGAAAAAACCGGCAGCGATCTGAATTCCACCATTGATATCCCAACTGGAGAATCGGAAAAAATCTACATTATTCCTCCAGGAAGAACGAGATACCTCTCTGAAATTTCTGAAAACAACAGAAAGTATGATGAGTGGGTGAACACTCAATCCGCCCTGGCGCAACAATGGCAATCACTGGATGAATCCGTCAAATTGATTCATGAAGATGAAACCATACAAACCAAACTAAAAAGTAAAATCGAATCCGTCAAAATAAATATGGACGGACAAGTTAGAGTATTGTTGGAAAGTTGGGAGGATAAAAAGAAAGCCTATGCTGCCGATGAATACATCTACAAAGTGCGCGATAAAGAAGTAAAAGTGGCGACAAAATCGCTATCCCTTTCACTCACAAAAATCCCAAAAGTTGTCCTTCCAAAATACCGCTCCTGGGGAGATATCCTCAGATGGTCCCTACAGGAAAATGTTCCGGGAGAATTTCCTTATACAGCCGGTGTGTTTCCATTTAAACGAAAAGAAGAAGATCCTACCAGAATGTTTGCCGGAGAGGGCGGCCCGGAGCGAACCAACAGAAGATTTCATTATGTCAGTGTAGATATGCCGGCCAATAGATTAAGTACTGCATTCGACTCTGTAACTCTTTACGGAGAAGATCCCGATTACCGGCCGGACATTTATGGAAAAGTCGGAAACAGCGGGGTGAGCATTTGTTCGCTGGATGATGCAAAAAAACTTTACAGCGGATTTGACCTCTGTGATCCAAGGACCTCTGTCAGTATGACCATCAATGGTCCTGCTGCAACCATCTGTGCTTTCTTTATGAATGTGGCCATTGACCAACAATGTGAGCTATATATCAAAGCTAATAATTTGCAGGCTAAAGTTGAAGCTGCCTTTAAAAGAAAATACGACGATAAAAATTTACCCAGACCAAAATACGTCGGTGAATTACCACCCGGAAATAATGGACTTGGTTTGATGTTATTAGGCCTTACCGGAGATGAAGTTCTGGAGCAGGAAATTTATCATCAGTTGAAAGCGAAAGCACTTAAATCTGTCCGGGGCACTGTGCAGGCGGATATTCTTAAGGAAGACCAGGCACAAAACACCTGTATTTTCTCTACTGAATTTTCCTTAAAGTTAATGGGGGATGTACAAGAGTATTTCATTCGCCATGCTGTCCGGAATTTCTATTCTGTTTCCATCAGTGGATATCACATTGCAGAAGCGGGTGCAAATCCGATTTCTCAATTGGCATTTACGCTTTCCAATGGATTCACGTTTGTGGAATATTATCTATCGAGAGGAATGAACATTGATGATTTTGCACCTAACCTTTCCTTCTTTTTTTCCAATGGCGTAGATCCTGAATATGCAGTGATCGGCAGAGTGGCACGAAGAATTTGGGCTAAAGCGATGAAGCATAAATACAAGGCAAATGAAAGGTCGCAAATGCTCAAATACCATATTCAAACCTCTGGAAGATCACTGCATGCACAAGAAATAAGTTTTAATGACATCCGCACTACACTACAGGCTTTGTATGCGATTTACGACAATTGCAATTCCCTCCACACCAATGCATACGACGAAGCCATAACAACGCCAACCGAAGAATCTGTGCGAAGGGCGATGGCGATTCAGTTGATCATCAACAACGAACTTGGACTGGCGAAAAATGAAAATCCACTCCAGGGATCATTCATCATTGAAGAACTTACGGATCTTGTAGAAGAAGCCGTGTTGTCTGAATTTGATCGCATTTCAGAACGTGGAGGTGTATTGGGAGCGATGGAAACCATGTATCAAAGAAGTAAAATTCAGGAGGAGAGTTTGTATTATGAAACCTTAAAACATACCGGAGAATATCCGTTGATTGGGGTGAATACATTTTTATCCAAAGATGGATCTCCAACCATCTTGCCTAAGGAAGTTATTCGCGCTACAGAAGAAGAAAAAGTAGATCAGATAAAATCTCTTGAAAATCTTAAAAAGGTCAACGAAGATATTTCTGCTGCCGCACTTCGCAGTTTGCAAATGGCTGCTGTCCACCACGACAATATTTTCAATCATCTGATGGAAGCAGTAAAGAGTTGCTCTCTTGGACAAATCACCACCGCACTTTACGCCGTCGGCGGAAAGTATCGACGAAATATGTGAGCCATTCTTGAGCCACACAAGGTGGCTCAAGAATGGCGAACCATAAACCATGTTTTCCCCAAGAAAACTTGGTTTATGG
>Ga0075163_10002778_pt1 | contig 23496 bp, 21 predicted proteins | sample JI1023141ADNA_FD_71478 | JGI IMG/M metagenome (GOLD analysis project Ga0075163, IMG submission 71478) | Wastewater effluent complex algal communities from Wisconsin, to seasonally profile nutrient transformation and Carbon sequestration -... | ecosystem: Engineered > WWTP > Effluent > Algae... | reverse complement strand
CCGTCGCTCATCAAGTGCCCGCCAGGAGTCGTGCGGTTGTAGCCGGGTCCCGTCGGATTCGCGGACGCGGCCTGCCGCAGATTGCCGAGCGGCGCGTCGACACCCTCGACGCCCCAGTTGCCGTTGGCCTCGAGCCAGTATCGACCGGGAAGGATCTGACCGAGACGCGAGAGCGCCATGTAGTCGGCGACGTGGATCTCGCGTCCGTTGACGAACACGCCGGTGACCATGCCATTGCCGCCGCCGGACGCGTCGGCCGAAAGCGGCGCACCCAGCGCGAGGTTCGGCGGCAAGAACGCCGCGGTCGGACCGCCGCGAGCGCCGCACGCACCACAGCGCGCGTCGTACCAGTAGTCCCCGTCGGGTACGCGCGAGCCGGCGACGGTCTCGAGTTGAGTCAGCGCCTCCGGCGCGAGAGCGCGGCCGTTGACGACGACGCGGCGTGCTTCGGCGGTGGGCTTCATGGTGGCCTCGGTACCAGTCTCGTGACGTGATCCACCCTCGCCCGAATCGGAGCAGGCCCCGATCACGAACGTGGCGATGCAGAAGGCGGATTCGAAGAGCGCGGACGTGTTCTTCCGTGGCGAGCGGCGGATCTGCATGCCCCGAGCTTAACTGGGAACACCGGTCGCGAGCGAGGGCGACTCGCGAGGGGCATGTATCGTGCTCCTTGCGCGGTTCAAGGCTCAATCGTGCGAACGGCACTGCGACGACGTTCGGCGCGGGCGTCTCCACGGTATCTCCGCCGTGGAGAATCACACCGAATCGTGCGGACTTCGGGTGCTCGGCCAGGAACGCCTCGAGGTTCGCGATGTCGGATTGGGAGATGCGGCGTGCGGATTTGGTTGCCTGACGCGGGGCACATCCGCTTCGATGTCTCCTGACCCGCCAGCGCCCCTCGATTCTCCCCTGGCTCGGCCTGAACTCGCGCTGCGAGCGTGGATGTCGCTGGATTTTCGCGAACGGATTGGAACTCGCGGGGAGCGAGCGGGGATCCAAGACAGCGAACGGCCATGAAGATCAAGGTATACGACGTCTACCTCGAGTGCTTCGGCTGCGCGACGCCAGGGCGCAGCCGCCACACGACCCAAGAGCGCCTCGATGCGACGTTCGAGTTCGAGAAGAAGACGTACCGCCGCATCTGCCGGAGCCACTGGGCGCACGCGGAGAAGAGGCCGTGACGACTCTCGCGCATCAGCGGCGTTCGATGTCGCACGTTCGGTTCGTCGACGAGCTCGCCTCGCTCGTCTCGATCTTCGACGAACACTGCAACGCCGTGGTGCTCGCGCGGCATCCCGACCTCCTTCTGCAGGAGAGCGCTGAGCGATTCGGTGGACGTGCTTCGGCGAACTGCCTGTTCCGGCAGGACATCGCCGACATCACGCCGCATTCGATCGCGCGCGAGCTCGAGGTTTCCGCCGCCGAGGGCCTGGCCGCGGATCTCGCGTTGTGGTGCGAGGTGGTCGGCGACCTTACGGGGTGTGACACGGTCGGTGTCCGCCTGGCACGCCTCACGCACGCGATGTGTCCGCGCTTCCACGTCGACCGGGTCCCGCTGCGTTTGGTGTGCACGTACTCGGGGCCCGGCACCGAGCTCGTCGATGGATCTGGCGTCCCGTTCGACTGGAGTCCGACCGCGGACGAGTCGGCGATCGATGCGCAGCACGTGGTCCGGACGCCGCCGATGCACGTTGTCTTGCTGAAGGGCGAGACGTGGGCGGGCAACGAGGGTGCGGGGGTGCTTCATCGCTCTCCCGCCGTGCCTTCCGGCGAGCGCCGTCTGGTCCTGACCATCGACGCAATTTGATCGGATTCGACCGAACTCCGATCGCGAGTGCGGGAATCAGCTGAGTATGCAGAAGCTCCCCGTCACCCTCCTGTCCGGCTACCTCGGCGCCGGCAAGACGACGCTCTTGAACCGAGTGCTCTCCAACCGCCAAGGCCTGCGCGTGGCGGTGATCGTCAACGACATGAGCGCGGTCAACATCGACGCGGCGCTGGTCAAACAGGGCGGTGCGCAGCTCGACCGCACGCAGGAGAAGTTGGTCGAGATGCAGAACGGCTGCATCTGCTGCACGCTGCGCGAGGATCTCTTGATCGAAGTGCGCAAGCTCGCCGAGGAAGGACGCTTCGACTACCTGCTGATCGAGTCGACGGGCATCTCCGAGCCCATGCCCGTGGCCTCCACGTTCAGCTTCGTGGACGAGCAGGGTCGCTCGCTGGGCGACGTAGCGCGCCTCGACACGTGTGTGACCGTCGTCGATGCGCTCAACTTCTTGCGTGACTACGAGAACGCAGGGGAACTCGGGCAGCTTGGCATCGGCAACGATGCGTCGGACGAGCGCACTGTGGTCGACCTGCTCGTCGACCAGATCGAGTTCGCCGACGTTCTCGTGGTCAGCAAGGCCGATCTGGTCGACGCGGACGAGCTCCAGCGCCTTCACGCGGTACTCAAGGGCCTCAACCCGACCGCGAACCTCGTGCACGCCAGCCATGGGGTGCTCGATCTGCGCGAGATCCTGAACACGAGCCGCTTCGATGCCGAGCGCGCAGCCGCGGCCCCCGGCTGGCTGCGTGCGCTCAACGGCGAGCACACGCCCGAGACCGAGGAGTACGGCATCGAGAGCTTCGTGTTCCGCGCGCGACGACCGTTCCATCCGGCGCGCCTGCATGCGTGGATGGACGAGAGCCTGCCAGGAGTCGTGCGCTCGAAGGGGTTCTTCTGGATCGCAACACGCCCCGAGCAGACGTTTCTGTGGTCGCACGCCGGTGCCTCGGGCCGCACCGAGGTGATCGGGACATGGTGGGCTTCGGTTCCCCGCGAAGCGTGGACGTTGGAGCCCGAGGAAGCCGCGGAGCTTGAAGCCAACTGGGATCCGGCCTTCGGCGACCGACGCCAGGAGCTCGTTTTCATCGGCATCGACATGGACCGCGCGACGATCGAGGGTTCACTCGAGGCGTGCTTGCTGAACGACGAGGAACTGGCTCTCGGTTGGACTCGCTGGGGAGAGCTGGAAGACCCGTTCCCTGTGGTGCTGACCGCTTCGGCGGAAACGTACGAGCCGGTCGACCGCTCCTGACGCGCGCCCCTCGACTGGCTGAACGTCGGTCTCGGCGTGCACGGGACGTACGTGAGTCTTCTTGGGCGCAGGACATGGAAGCCCATGACCACGGGCAGCATCCGACCTTTCGCTGGCCGCGCCGAAGCCGGCCGCAGCGACACCCGAATGGACACCGCAGCAATCGTTCGTGCTGCTGGGGGGAGGAACCATAGGATGTGACTTGGCTCCGAGACCGGAAGCGCGAGACGCTTGACCGAGCGCGCGGGAGTCGACGAAACGACATGGCCGAACTCCCCGAACTCCTCGATCGCGCCGCGCGCGTTCTCGCGCGCCAACCGGTCTTCGACGCCCACGTCGACTCGTTGCAACGACAACTCGACCTGCAACACGACCTGGGCACGCGCACGGCGGGCCACTTGGACCTCGTGCGCGGCAAGCAAGGCGGCCTCGGCACCGTCGTGCTCGTGAACTGGGTCGATCCCAAGCACATCGCCGAAGGGCCGGGCGCGGCGCGCCGTCGCACTCGCGCGTTGCTGTCGGAGTTCCACGTGCTCGCGCGGCGTCATCCGCGCGCGTTGCATTGGGCCGGGAACGCGCGTTTGCGCGCCGACGCGCGCGCGTCGGGTGCCATCGCGGGCATTCCGGGCATCGAAGGTGGCCATTCGATCGAGGAGAGCCTCGACGAGCTCGAGTCGTACTTCGATCACGGCGTGCGCGTGATGACGCTCGTGTGGAACAACCACTTGTCGTGGATCCGTTCGTGCCAACCCGGCGCGGGCGCGGACGTGCCCGAGGGTTTGAACGCGTTCGGTCGCAGCGTCGTGCAGGCGATGAATCAGCTCGGCATGGTCGTCGACGTGTCGCACGCGGGCGAGCGCAGCTTCTACGACGTGTTGGAGACGACCATGAAGCCGGTGATCGCGAGCCACTCGGGCTGCAAGGCGATCCACGGCCACCAACGCAACCTCGAGGACGCGCAGCTGCGCGCGCTGGCGCAGAACGGCGGCGTCGTGGGCATCGTGTTCTGCACCGCGTTCTTGAAGGACGAGGCGCAGAAGGAGGACGCGCGACTGCGCGAGGACCCGGCGTACCGCTCGATCACGGGCGTGAACGACACGGACGTGTTCTTGAAGCAAGGCGAGTTCTTGCAACAGCGCGCCGCGCCCTTGTCGATCGACAGCGTCGTGGAACACGCGCTGCACGCGATCGAGGTGGCGGGCATCGACCACGTGGGCATCGGCTCGGACTTCGACGGCATCGGGCGCACGCCGCAAGGGCTCGAGGATGCGTCGTGTTACGTCAACTTGGCCGCGGGGCTCTTGGCGCGCGGTCTGTCGGACGACGACTTGGCCAAGGTGATGGGCGGCAACATGGGGCGCGTGTTCGCCACGGTCACGGGGCCGGGCACGGAAGCCTACGACTCGGTGATGGTGCCGCTCGCGCCGGGCGGGTGAACGCGGGCTCGCGCGGGTCGCGACACGTTTTTCCGACTTCACCCGCAACCGATCGACCTCTGCCTCGGTCGTGAGATCGGTGCGCGACGCTCGCGCGCCACGGCGAACCTTCGCGACCACACACGCGGCCGACTCGTTCCGCCGCGCACGATCCACGGGAGGCACCTCATGCGCTTCGATTTCAGTTCCGTCGACGACGTCGAGTCCTACGTCAGTGTTCCGGCCGGTCCGCACAACGTGCGCATCGCCGAGGTGCGCGAGGGCGTCTCGCGCGAGGGCAGCACGCGGTGGACGTTTCGATTGGAGGTCATCGACGGCGACTACGCCGGTCGCACGGCCGCGTGGGACTCGATCACCTGGAGCGAACGCGGCGTCTTCCGCGTCAAGAAGGTGTTCGAGGCGTTGGGCCTAGACGTGCGCGGTGAAATCGAGCTGGAATCGACGGATCTGGTGAACCTCCAGGCCTGCGTCACCGTGACGCCCGAGGAACGCGAGGATCCGCTGACGGGTCGCCGTCAGGTGCGCATGCGCGTTCCGTACCTCGGTTACGCGCCGCTGCACCGCTCCGACGACGAGAGCTCGAACGGTCGCGCGCCGCACGAAGACGAGGGCGGGCGCGGCCCGCGCGACGGGTTGCGCGCGGGCGATCGCTCCGCGGATCGCTCAGGGGATCGCGGCGGGGATCCGCGGAGCACCGTTGACGGCCGCTCTCGCGGTGGCGAATCTGGCTCGCATGCCGCGACGTCCGACGACGAAGACGAACGCCCGTTCTGAGGGCGACGACGAGGAACTCGTGCGCCTCGCCGACGAGGTGCGGGCGCGGGCGCACAGCCCGTACTCGCGCATCCAGGTCGGCGCGGCGCTGCGCGCTCGCGACGGACGCGTCTTCACCGGCTGCAACGTCGAGAACGCCAGCTACGGACTGACGCTGTGCGCCGAGCGGTCCGCGATCGTGAAGGCCGTGTCGGAAGGCGCGCGCGAGTTCACGGCGATCGCGATCACGACCAGCTTGGAGCGCATGATGATGCCCTGTGGCGCGTGCCGTCAGGTGTTGGCCGAGTTCGCACCGACGCTGCGCGTCATCGTCGTCGGTCACGACGGCGGGCGCGTCGAGACGACGTTGGCGAAGCTCTTGCCGGACGCGTTCGGGCCGCTCGACTTGAGTTGAATCGCGCTGCGTGTCCTGGACCGCAGCGTGACCTGAACCGGCCCGACTGACACGACGACCCGACTGACCCGAACGGCCCGAACGACCCGGCTGACCCGGCTGACCCGGCTGACCCGAACGACCCGGCTGACCCAGACCCACCGGCTGACCCCAACCCCACCGACGATTGGCGACGCTCCGCGGACGTCGTGAAGACTCCACCCTCGACACGAGACGCTCGGACCGACCGTACGCTCCGACCCGCACGCCCGACGCATGGCCTCGAAACCGAATCCCGCACGTCGCCTGGCCGAGTTGCGCGAGGAGATCGCGCGACACGACCGCCTCTACTACGTCGAAGGCACGCCCGAGATCTCCGACCAGGAGTACGACGCGCTGTTCGCCGAGCTGAAGGCGATCGAGGCCGCGCACCCCGAGCTGGTGACGCCCGACAGCCCGACCCAGCGTGTCGGAGCGCCGCTGCCCGAAGGCCAAGGCCTCGCGACCGTCGCCCACGCCGTGCCGATGCTGTCGATCGACAGCTTGTTCACCGCCGACGAAGTGCGCGACTTCGAGAGCCGCATCCTGCGCTTCCTCAACATCGAGGACGCCGACCTGGAGTGGTCGGTCGAGCCCAAGTTCGACGGCGTCAGCGCCGCGTTGATCTACGAGGACGGTGTCTTCGTGCGCGGCATCACGCGCGGCGACGGCGTGCAAGGCGAGGACATCACCGCGAACCTCAAGACCGTGCGGAACCTGCCGATCGTGCTCGACGGCCGGAAATTGCGCGTGCCGAAGCTCCTGGAGGTGCGCGGCGAGGTGTTGATGAACCGCGAGGCTTTCGCGCGCTTCAACGCGCGGCGCGTGAAGGCCGGCGCCGAGCCGTTCGCCAACCCGCGCAACACCGTGGCCGGTGCTCTGCGCCGCAACGATCCGGCCGAAGTGTCGCGCTATCCGCTCGAGTTCTATCCCTGGGCCGCGCCGCGCATCGAACCGTCCACGGGCGCGCTGGCGTTCCGCACGCAGGCCGAGATCAGCGACGCGCTGCGCGCGTGGGGACTGCCCGACGCGGGTCACGGCCGCATCGTGAAGGGCCTCGACGCCTGCCTCGCGTACCACGACGACATGGAGGCCCGCCGCGCGAGCATTCCGTTCGACATGGATGGCGTGGTGGCCAAGCTGAACCGCATCGATCTCCGCGAACGGCTCGGCACGACGTCGCGCTCGACGCGTTGGCAGTACGCGCACAAGTTCGCCGCGCTCGAAGCGTCGAGCACGTTGAGGGCCATCGAGACGATGGTCGGCAACGGCGGACGCTTGACGCCGCGCGCGCACGTCGACCCGGTCGAGGTCGGCGGCATCACCGTGCGTCACGCCACGTTGCACAACGCCGACTACGTGGCCACGTTGGGTCTCAAGATCGGCGATCGCGTGTTCCTGCGCCGCGCCGGCGACGTGATCCCGCAGATCCTGGGCGTCGCGAAGCCGGCGGAAGGCAAGGCGCCCAAGGACTGGGACGAGCAGGTGCCCGAGGAACTGCGCGAGGAACCGCGCGACGAGAGCGTGGCGAAGGAAGCCCCGAAGCCAACCTCCAAGTCCGCCTCCGAGCTCGGCGCGGAGCCCGGCGCGATCCGACCCGGCGTCGCGTGGCGCTGGCGCGAGGCGTACACGATGCCCGAGCGTTGCCCCGCGTGCGGGACGAAGAGCGTGCAGGAGGGCAAGTACTGGCGCTGCCCGAATCCGGCCTGCATCCCGCAGGTGATCGGGCGCACGCTGATCCTCGCGGGCGGTGGCGCGTTCGAGATCGACGGGTTGGGCGAGAAGCAGATCGCGCAGTTGATCGACGCAGGGCTCCTGCGCTCGCCGGCCGACGTGTTCCACCTCGACCGCAATCCCACGACGCGCGAGCGGTTGCTCGAGCTCGAGCGCTGGGGCGAGAAGAGCGTCGACAACCTGTTCGGCGAACTGGCCGCGCGCCGATCCGTGCCGCTCGCGCGTTTCCTGGTCGCGTTGGCGATCCCCGAGGTCGGGCCCTCGACGGCGAAGCTCTTGGCCAGTCACTTCGGCGACCTCGACGCCTTGAAGGTCGCCGACGAGGACGAGCTGCAGCACGTGGACGGCATCGGCCCCGAGGTCGCGGCGCGCGTGACGGGTTGGTTCCGCGAACCCGCGAACCTCGACCTGGTACGGCGCCTGCTCGACGGCGGCGTCGAGATCCAACGACCCAAGGCGATCGACGCGACCGGCCCCTTCGCGGGCAAGACGGTCGTGTTCACCGGCACGCTCGAGTCGCTCGGGCGCGCCGAGGCCAAACAGATCGTCGAGGATCTCGGGGGCAAGGTCGCCTCGTCCGTCAGCGCCAAGACGAACTTCCTCGTGATCGGCGGCAAGCCGGGGAGCAAGGCCAAGAAGGCCGAGGAGCTGGGCGTGACGGTGCTGCTCGAGCCCGAGTTCTTGGCGCGCATCGGGCGCGGGTGACGGCGTCGCGCCCGCCGAGGCGACGTGCCCTCGGTGGGATTCCGTCGACCGTCCGCGGTTCCGACGACGTGCGTCGCCTCGTTCGCGCCGACCGCGGCGGATCGAGTTTCAGACCGAGCGGTATACTGCCGGCGTGAGCGAAGCTGGCACATCGACCCATCGGTCGGGGTTCATCTGGGTCGTGCTGGGTTCGGTGGCCGTCTCGGCGGCGCTGGGCTCGGTCCTGACGGCTTGGATCCTGCGCTCGCCGGAATCGAGCCCGGCCCAGACGACCGATTCGTGGGCTCCCTTGGCGGAACTGCGCCCTGCCTGGGACCGGCGAGCGGAGGTGGGCTCGCCCGTCTCGATCCTGCAGGAGGACGGGCTCGACGCGGAAGGCGCCCTGCGACTCGGCGAGAACCGACTCGGCGACGTGGAACGCGGCTTTCCACCCAAGGTGGACACGTGCACGGTCGCCGTCGAACGCCCCCTGAAACACCGCGTGCACCTGAGTCTGATGTGGCGCGCCGGCACCTCGACCCAGCGGTGCTTGTTGGACCTCGACGCCGAGAACCACACGGCGATCCTGCTGTACGACGGGCACGAAGGTGGCCGGGACTGGGACCTCGTCGACGTGCGCGCCCTGGTCGAGGTGTCGACCTGGAAGTTCGACGAGCCGTTCCTGCTCGACCTCTCCGTCTCGGGATACGCGCGTTTCGACGCGCGACGCGATCCACGCCTGAGCTGGCGTCGCTTCAAGATCGCGGTCGACGGTTGAGGGCCCGGCCGACCGGAACGGGTTCCCCGGCTGAATCCGCGCCGTGTCGAGTGCATGATCCGGTCACCCCGTGACTCCGTCTCGCCACGTTTCGCATTGGCCGCGCGACCTCGTCCGGTACGTCGCGAGCTTCGTGTCGCGTCGACCCGTCGAACGACTGGCGAGCGCGCACCATCCGTACCTCGAGGTGAGCCTCGTGCGCGGTCGCAAGATCCTCGACGGCGCGACGGTGAACTACAGCTTCGGCGGCTTGCACAGCGTGTTCGCCGAGGCGTTCCGGCGTGTCGACGTGGGGAAGCGCGACGTGCGATCCGTGCTCGTGCTGGGGTTGGGCGCGGGCAGCGTCGTGCACTTGTTGCGGCGCGACCACCACGTGCGCGCTCCGATCACCGCGGTCGAGATCGATCCGGTGATGGTCGACGTCGCGCGGCGGCACTTCGGGCTCGATCGTTGGACCAACTTGGAGGTGATCGTGGGCGACGCCGTCGCGTGGACCCGCGCGAGCCGACGACGCTTCGACCTGATCGTCGTCGACCTGTTCCTCGAGGCGGAGATCCCGGCCGCGTGTCGCACGCGAGAATTCCTCGAGAGCCTGCGCGATCGACTCTCGCCGGGCGGGCTCTTGCTCGACAACGTCGTGGCCAGTCGACCGGACCAGCGCGAGCGGGCGGCCGCCTTCGTGGACCGCTTCCGCGCCGCGTTGCCCGCCCCGCGCGTCCTGACGGTGCGGGGGAACTGGATCCTCGCCTGGGAGAGGCCCCGCGCGGAATCGGTGGTAGCCGACCCCGATTCGTGTCGATAGTCTCCGGCGAGACATGGCTCACGGCGACGAACAAGACCCGACGAAGGGGCAGGGCGACAGCGAACGCGCTACCGCGGATTTCCGTCTGCCCGAGGGCTTCGAGAACGACGAGACCGCGAAGCTCGTGGCGCGCGCCAAGGCGGGCGACGCGAACGCGCTCAACGACCTGTTCGCGCGCTACAACCAACTGATGGTCGAGGTCGCGCGCCGTCGCATCGGTCCGCGGCTCCGACTCAAGGAAGAGCCCGACGACCTGGCGCAGACGACGTTCCGCGAGGCCACGCGCGACTTCGCCAACTACGAGTACCGCGGCGAAGGATCTCTCGTCCGCTGGCTGATCCAGATCCTGCAGAACAAGATCCGCGACAAGGCCGAGTTCTACGCGGCCGGAAAGCGCGATCAGTCGCGCGAGCGCGCGATGGACGCGCCGGTCGGCTTGGACGCCGACTCGTCGTCGACGATCGAGCCGCCGAGCCAGGACCTCTCGGTCACGATGCAAGTCAGCCGCGGCGAGAGCTACCAGCACTTGCGCACGGCGCTCGCGGAGCTGTCGCCCGAACACCGCCAGGCGATCACGCTCGTGTTCTTCGAGGGCAAGCAGTTGCGCGAGGCGGGGGAGATCATGGGCGGACGCAGCGAGGACGCCGTGCGCATGATGTTGCGGCGCGCCGAGTCGCGCTTGGCCGAGATCCTGAAGACGTCGCTCGGCAAGGACATGCGGCCGTAGAGGCCGCGCGCGTTCGTCGGGCTCGCACGGCGCCGACGGGCCTCGGGGACGGCACCGGATCCCCGCGCTTCGCTCCCCACGACAGCCACCCCGGGACGCCGATCACGTGTCCCGGCGCTCCCACGAGCACGTTTCCGCGCATCCACGCGCGATCGGACACGATCTTCGTCGCGACGGCCTCGCGCCCCTTGCAGATCCGCGGGGTCGCGGGCTATCTTCTCCGCCCCTTCGAGTGGGCTACTAACTCAATCGGCAGAGTGCCATGTTCACAGCGTGGAAGTTACTGGTTCGAATCCAGTGTAGCCCACCACTCTCCTCCTCCCGCGCTGCGCTGCGCCACACGCGCTCCGACACACGCGCAGCGCTGCGCTCCGAAATGCGCGCTGCGACCTACGCGCCGCGCTGCGAGCCGCGAGTCGGAGTGCGGCTCGCGTCCGCCGAATCCTCCTGACGAGGAAGGTTGCTTGCGATGACATCGAATCCGCAGAGCCTCCAGGACCGCTACGCCCCGCACAACGCCTGCTTCGGTTGCGGGCCGGCGAACGAGAAGGGCCTGCGCATCCAGAGCATCGTTCAAGGCGACGTGGTCGTGGCCGAGTGGCGTGCGCAGAAGCACCACGAAGCGTTCCCCGGCATGTTGAACGGCGGCATCACGGGCGCGCTGCTCGATTGCCACAGCAACTGGACCGCGGCGTGGCACCTGATGCAGAAGGCCGGCGCGTCGACGCCGCCGTGCACGGTGACGGCCGAGTTCCACGTCAAGCTCAAGCGCCCGACGCCCACGAACGGGCCGATTCACCTGCGCGCGAAGGTGGTCGAGTCGAGCGACGACCGCGCGGTGATCGAAGCCGAGCTCGAAGCGGGCGGCAAGGTCACCGCGACGTGCCGTGGCGTGTTCGTCGCCGTCAAGGAAGGTCACCCGGCGTTCCACCGCTGGTGATCTCGGACCTCGACACGTGACGGCATCGGCGGACGATCGGCGGCGCAAGCTCGTCGAGTGGCAGGATCCGCTCGTCGGGGCGCGCGCCGCGCGTTCGTTGAGCGGCCTTGCCTACCTCGAGGCGATGAAGTCGGGCGCGCTGCCGCCACCGCCGATCACGCAGCTCGTGGGCTTCTCGTTGGAGTCGGCCGAGCTCGACCGCGTGGTGTTCGCGTTCGCGCCGGGCGAGGAGCACTACAACCCGATCGGTTCCGTGCACGGAGGCATCGTCTCCGTGCTGCTCGATTCGGCGATGGGATGCGCCGTGCAGACGCGCTTGCCCGCCGGCCAGGGCTACACCACGCTGGAGTTCAAGGTGAACTTCGTGCGGCCGGTGACGGCCACGACGGGGCGCATGACGGCCGAAGGGCGCGTCGTGCACTTCGGCTCGAAGACCGCGACGGCGGAGGGATTCCTGCGCGACGCGGACGGCCGTTTGTACGCGCACGGCACGACCACGTGCTTGCAACTCGGTCCCTGAGCGCGGACCTCGAGTTCGGGCTCCGAGTCCGGTCACTGAGATCGGGCCCTGCGGTCGGGCCTCGCGCTTCGGACGCAGCGAACCCGCCGCGGCGCGTCAGGCATCTTCGAAGAGCGAGCCCTGCGTCGGTCTCGGCCGTGGACGCTGCAGCGGAAAGCTGTCCTCGCCGCGATCGAGCCCCAGGCGACGGCGGTGGATCGCGAAGAGCTGCTCGATCGTCTCCCAGCGCGGCCCCGAGCCCGACATGCGACGACCGAACTCGCTGCGGTTCATCCGACCTCCACGCACGTCGAGGATCGCCGATTCGATCTTCTTGGCGCGTTCGGGCATCACTTCGGCGATGCGCTCGCGCCACACGGGCAGGACCTCGGCCGGCAAGCGCAGCAACGTCAGGAACGAACCCGTCGCGCCGCACGCGGCCGCGCGCTCGAGCAGTTGGGGGATGTCGGGATCGTTGAGGCCCGGAACGATCGGCGCGAGCGCGATGCCGGTCGGAATGCCCGCCGCCGACAGCGCGGCCATCGTCTCGAAGCGCTTCTTGGGCGTGGGCGCGCCCGGCTCGAGCTTGCGCGCGACGTCCTCGTCGAGGAACGGGATCGTGATCGTCACGTGGACGCCGCCGCGTTTCGCCATGCTCGCGAGCAAGTCCACGTCGCGTCGCACGAGCGCGGACTTGGTGATGAGCCCGACGGGGTTCGATCGCGCGTGACAGACTTCGAGGCAACGGCGCGTCAGTTCGTACGACGCTTCGAGCGGCTGATAGCAATCCGTGTTGCCCGAGAATGCGATCACGTCGCCGTTCCACGACGGCCGCGCGAGCTCGCGCGCCAAGAGCGCGGGCGCGTTCGTCTTCACCACGATCTTGCGGTCGAAGTCCGTGCCCGCGCCGAAGCCCAGGTACTGGTGACTCGGTCGCGCGTAGCAGTAGGCGCACGCGTGCTGGCAGCCGCGGTACGCGTTGATGCCGAAGCGAAAGCCCACGTCGGGGCTGTCGTTCTCGGTGATCAACGACTTGGCTTCCTCCTCGTACACGACGAGCTCGGCGAGCGGGGGCTCGTCGAGCCACTCGACGTGACGAGTGGTCCACGGGTTCGGCGGGTTCGACACGGGGCGCGGCACGCGGCCTACTCTACGCGTCGGATCCGCGTGGTCGCGTCCGACGAACGGACGCCTCGTGGGACTCGGCCCGGCCGCCGGAATCGACGCGGATTCGCCGCGGATCCGACGCGTCGCGCGCGATGGCCGAATTCCCGCGTGAAACGTGGAACCCGTGCTCGCCTCCATCCGTCGAACGACGTGGCGAATCGGCTCCGACCGACGTCCTGCGCGACGCGTGCACTCCGTCCTGCCCCCCGCGCGACGAGAGCACGCCGTCCGACGCGGCTTCCACCGGAGCCCGAGGCGCTCGCGACCCGCGGGAGACGTCGGTGCGCGCCCGTTCCCGACGATCTCCAGCGCCGGGACGGGCGCAGCGCCCTCGAGACGCGGGGCTCGTCGAGCACGCTGCCGGTCGCGCACGGTGCATCGTGTCGTCGTCGCCCCGCGTGAGCGAACCCTCACCCGCCGGTTCCTCGTCCATGTCTCGAAATCGTGTCGTTCCGGATCGGGCGTCGTCGGCGTCGTGATCGCGCGACGTGACGATGCCGTCGCACGAGAATTCGAGGCTCGAATCCGTGTGCTTCGGCGCGTGAAACGAATCCGTGAACCCTTGCGGACTTCGTGCGGTCGCGTGCAGGATGGCGGCCTCGAAACCGCCCGGAGGCCTGCACCTCCGGCCCCATCGTCTGCACCCGTCGTTTGCGGCGCCCGCGAAGATCTCGGCAAGGATCGACGTCGGCGCCGTCCGCTCGCGTCCTCGGAACGTCACCCATGTCGTCGGAAGAGATCTCGTCGTCGCATTCGCTCGTCGATTCGACGCTCACTCGTCGTGGCGCGCTGGGCGTGGGCCTCGGCGGCATCGCGCTGTTCTCGGCGGCTTGTTCGGGTGGCGGAGGCTCCTCCGGCGCACCCTCGGGCGGCGGACCCGTGCCGCCGACGGCCCAGTCCGAACTCGAGCTGCTGCTCGCGCGCGCCACGTACGGACACGATGCCGCGACTCACGCTCGTGCGGTCGACCTGGGCTACGAGGCCTGGCTGGAGGAACAGCTCTCCCCCGACACGATCGCCGACGGCGCGTGCGACGCCTTGCTCGCGGCTTTCCCCACGCTGACGCTGAGCTCCAAGCAGAACTACGACCAGTACTACGCGCAGGGCAACGCCGCACGCATCGCGCTCGAGTTGCGCGCCGCCACGATGCTGCGCGCGGCGTTCTCGAAGCGCCAGCTGTTCGAGCGCGTCGTGGAGTTCTGGTCGGACCACTTCAACGTGGACCAGAGCGACTCGCTCCAGAACGTCTTGAAGACCCAGGACGACCGCGACGTCGTCCGCGCACACGCGCTGGGGAAGTTCCCCGACCTCTTGCGTGCGTCGGCGCGTGGCGCCGCCATGTCCTTCTACCTGGGCAACTACCGCAACACCGCGACCGCACCCAACGAGAACTACGGTCGCGAGATCATGGAGCTGCACTCGCTGGGCGTGGGCAACTACAGCGAGTCCGACGTGAAGGCCGTCGCGCGTTGCTTCACGGGCTGGAGCTTCCAACAGACGAACTCGCCGGCCTTCGGCGCGTTCCAGTTCGATCCCGCGCGCCACGACGACTCGGCCAAGGTCGTCTTGGGACACGCGATCCCCGCGGGTGGCGGCGTGAACGACGGAGAGATCGTCCTCGACCTCCTCGTGAACCACCCGGCCACCGCGCAGTTCCTGGCGCGCAAGATGTGCCGCTGGTTCCTCTCGTACGAGCCGTCGACGAGCCTCGTGGACGCGGTCGCGGCCGCGTACACGCAGACCGGCGGGGACATCAAGGCCATGTTGCGCGTCGTCCTGGCGAAGTCCTCCATGACCTGGGCGCTCACGCAGCCGGCCAAGATGAAGCGGCCGTTCCACTTGGCGGCGTCCATCCTGCGCTCCACGCCCTTCACGATCACCGACGCCACGAGTTTGTCGACCGAGTTGGGTCGCATGGGGCACGAGACGTTCCTGTGGCCGTCGCCCAACGGCTATCCGGACTCGAGCTCGGCGTGGGGGCTCGGCATGCTCATGCGTTGGACGTTCGCGTCGCGCCTGTTCGCGGGCGACGTCGCGGGCGTCGCGTTCGACCCGGCCAGTGTCTTCGCGAACGTGCCGGCGGTCGAACTCGCGCGGCGCGCGGACGTGATCCTGTCGGGCTCGCGTCTGTCACCGACCGAGGTGGTCGCCATCCAAGCGTACGTCGACGGCGCCGGTGGCGTGGACGCGGCGTTGCAGCGCGACGTGATGGCCCTCGCGGCTTCGTCGCCGAGCTTCCAGACGTACTGAGGGGGACACGGCGATGACTCACGATCGAATCGACACGCACACGACCTCCTCGAACGTCGGCGAACCGGCGGATCCTTCGCGTCGACGCTTCCTCGTGCGCAGCGGACTCGCCGCGGCCGCCACGGCCACGGCGGCGGCTTCGTTGCCGCGCGTCGCGTCGGGGCAGGCGGTCGGACCCCTGCACCGTGACGTGCTCGTCGTGCTGTACCTGCGCGGCGGCATGGACGGACTCACGCTGTGCGTGCCGCACGGCGAGAGCGAGCTCTACGCGCGTCGTCCGCTGACGGCGATCCCGCCGCCGGGCCAACCGAACGGCGCGGTGAACCTCGACGGGTTCTTCGGACTCGCTCCATCGGCGGCGGGCTTGCTCGCGCCGTACCAGACCGGTGAGTTGTTGTTCGTCCACGCGTGCGGCTCGACGGATCCCTCGCGCTCGCACTTCGACGCGCAGAAGTTCATGGAGGCGGGCACTCCGAACCAACCGAGTCTGCCGACGACGACGGGTTGGGTCGGTCGTTACCTCTCGACGGCGACGCCGATCTCGTCGGGTCCCTTGCGCGCCGTGTCCCTCGATTACTTGGTGCCGCGCGGCTTCGCGGGCGGCCCCAAGACCCTGCCGATCGCGGATCCCGACACGTTCACGATGCCCGGGGCGAGCGCGAGCGTCGCTCGTCGCCGCGAAACGCTGCAGGCCATGTACGGCGGCGAGTCGTTCCCGCTCGGACCGGCGGCGTCGTCGACGTTCTCGACGGTCCAATTGCTCGACGCGATCGACTTCGCGGGGTACGTGCCGCAGAACGGCGCCGTGTATCCGACGACGCAACTGGGCCAGCGCATGCGCAACGTCGCCGCGCTGATCAAGGCCAACGTCGGGATCGAGTGCCTCTCGGTCGACATGGAAGGGTGGGACCACCACGTCAACTTGGGTCCGATCCACGGCACGATGGCCGGCATGATGACGAACCTGTCCCAATCGCTGCACGCGTTCTGGAAGGACATGGGGCTCGGCATCCGCCGCGTGGTGGTCGTGGCCATGTCGGAGTTCGGTCGACGCGTCGCCGAGAACGGCAATCAAGGACTCGATCACGGACACGGCGGGCTCATGCTCGTCATGGGCGGCGGGATCCTGGGCGGACGTGTGCTCACCGATTGGCCCGGCTTGTCGCCCTCGCAGCTCGACAACGGCGACCTGCGTGTGACGATCGACTACCGCGACGTCTTGAGCGAGATCCTCTCGCGGCGCATGGGCGCGACGAACGTCGCGACCGTGTTCCCGAACTACACGCCCGTGCACCGCGGCGTGACGGCCTGATCGCGACCGGCCCGCGGCGTCGTTCGCGAACCGGAAGCGACCCGAAGCGAGTGGTTCGCGACGAACTCCTCGAGGAGTTCGAGCCGAGGTCTGCGAGGACGATCGAACGAAGCTCGCCACGACGTTCGCCACGACGTTTGCCACGACGTTTGCCACGACACTCGCCACGACACTCGCCACGACACTCGCCACGACACTCGCCACGTCGCGCGCGACGAATTCCGATCGAGGCTCGCGCATGCGTCCTACCGAGAACAACCGAGGCCTTCCGTTCGCGGCGAGCGCGAGCGAAAGGCCTCGAGTCGTACGCGGCGAGCGCGTCGTGGGCTCACTTGAGCAGGCTGCGCAGCATCCAGGCGGTCTTCTCGTGGATCTGAAGTCGCTGCGTGAGCAGGTCGGCGGTCGCTTCGTCCGACGCGTCGTCGACCGCGTCGAAGGCGTCGCGCGCCGTCCGCGCCACGGCTTCGTGACCCGCGACGAGCAGGCGCACCATCTCGAGCGCTTCCGGAACACCATCGGTTTCGTCGATCGAGGTCAATCGAGCGAACTCGGTGCCCGTGCCCGGCGCCGGGAAGCCCAGCGCGCGGATGCGTTCGGCGATCGCGTCGAGCGCGTTCCACAGCTCCGTGTACTGATCCATGAACATCAGGTGGAGCGTGTTGAACATGGGACCCTCGACGTTCCAGTGGAAGTTGTGGGTCTTGAGGTAGAGCGTGTACGTGTCGGCGAGCAGGTGGGAGAGCCCTTCGGCGATCTCCTCGCGTTGCTTCAGATCGATGCCGATGTCGATCGAGGGAGCGCCCGACTTGGGCGCGGCAGCTTGCTTCTTGGCCATGGTTCGTGTTCCTCCGTTGGTTGGATGATCGTGCATGCTAGCGATCGGAGGACGCGAGCTCGCGTGAATCTCGAAGGGACGTCGGGATCGCCTCGCGCACCCCACGCGGACGACGGTGATTCTCACGCTTGAATTGCGCGCCGTTCGGTACCAACGCGCGTCACGCGACGGGCCTCGTCGGACGGAGGCGCGCATGCACGTGGCGTCCCTCGGCTCGACACCGACGACGTCGTGGAGACGTCACGCATCGCGGCCGAGAGGCGCGACCCGCTCAGAGATCCGCTTCCCGGACGGCGCCCGGGCGCGGGCGTGCCGCGAGATACTGCGGCGGCCAGCGGTGGCTCGCGACGCCCGCCTGGCCGGCGGCCCGTTGCGTGAGATAGGGATCCGCCAGGTGCGGACGCGCGAGCGCGCACAAGTCGGCGCGTCCGGCCGCGAGGACCGTGTTGGCGTGATCGGCGCCTTGGATGCCGCCCACCGCGATGACCGGGATGCGTGCTTCGTAGCGGATGCGCTCGGCGAACGGCACTTGGTACATGCGTCCGTACTCGACCTTCGACTCCGGCGTGTTGCCCGCGGACGACACGTCGACGATGTCGCACCCGCGCGACTTGAGCTCGCGTGCGAAGACGACGGAATCGGCGATCGTCCAACCGCCCGCGTCGTCGAGCCAATCCGAAGCCGAGATGCGCACGGACATCGGCTTCTCGGCGGGCCACGTCGCCCGCACCGCGGCGAACACCTCGAGCGGATAGCGCATGCGGTTCTCGAGCGTCCCGCCGTACGCGTCCATGCGCTGATTCGACTTGGGCGAGAGGAAGCTCGAGAGCAAGTAGCCGTGCGCCATGTGCATCTCGATCATGTCGAAGCCGGCGCGTCGAGCGAGGTTCGTGGCGTGCACGAACTCGTCGCGCACGCGGTCCATGTCCAAGCGATCCATCGCGCGCGGCGCGGGCCAGCCCGGCGCGAACGGCAGGGCCGAGGGGCCCAGCGTGCGCCACGCGCGCGAGTCGGTCAGCGGCTTGTCGCCCTCCCACGGCAACGCGCACGAGGCCTTGCGACCCGCGTGGCCGATCTGGATGCCGATCTTCGACGCGGAGTGTTCGTGCACGAAGTCGACGACGCGCTTCCACGCGCTCGCTTGGATCTCGTTCCAGATGCCCGTGCAACCAGGCGTGATGCGCCCTTCCGCCGAGACGTTCGTCGCCTCCGCGATGACGAGGCCGGCGCCACCGACCGCGCGACTGCCCAAGTGCACCAGGTGCCAATCGTCCGGCACGCCGTCCGTGGCCGAATACTGACACATGGGGGAGACCACGATGCGGTTCTCGAGCCGCATGTCACGCAGGGCATAGGGTGCGAAGATCGGCGGCGCGTAGCGACCCTGCGCGTCCGGCTTCATGCCGTTCTCGGCGCCGAACCAGTCGGTGACGCGCCGCACGAGCTCGGGGTCGCGCTTCTTCAAGTTCTCGTACGTGATCCGCTTGCTGCGCGTCATCAAGTTGAACGAGAACTGCAGCGGATGCTGGTGCATGTAGCGCGCCGAGTTCTCGAACCATTCGAGGCTCGTCTGCGCGGCCTTCTGCGTCTTGATCACGTCGACGCGGCGAGCGGCGTCGTACGCCGCCAGCACGCGCGGCACGTCCTTCGTCCCGTGCTGCTTGAAGGCGTCGACCAGTGCGATCGCGTCCTCCATGGCGAGCTTCGTGCCCGAGCCGATCGAGAAGTGCGCCGTGTGCGCCGCGTCACCGACGAGCACGACGTTGCCGTGGTGCCAACACTCGTTGCGGACGGTGGGGAACGTGCGCCACACCGTGCGGCTCTCGAGCAGCTTGTGGCCTTCCAGGTGGTCGGCGAACAGCTTGGCGAAGAAGGCGACCGTCTCCTGCTCGTTGGCGCGGTCGAGGCCCGCGTTCTTCCACGTGGTCTCGTGGCACTCGACGATGAACGTCGAGAGGTTCGGTTCGAACGGATAGGCGTGGACCTGGAAGACGCCGTGCGGCGTGTCCCGGAAGATGAACGTGAACGCTTGGAGCGGCTTGTCCGTGCCGAGCCAGATGAACTTGCACTTGCGCCAGTCGAGCGAGGGCTTGAAGTGCTTCTCGTACTTGGTGCGCACGAGCGAGTTGATGCCGTCCGAAGCCAGGATCAAGTCCCGCGCGCCGAGCTCGGCGTCGTCCTTGACCTCGTGTTGGAACACGAGGTCGACGCCCAGCTCGCGGCAGCGGTCGTGGAAGATCTGCAGCAGCTTCTTGCGCGACATCCCGCAGAAGCCGTGGCCCGTCGAGCGCACGCAGGTGTCGCCGTACCACGTCTCGATGTCGCCCCAGTAGCGGAACTGGCGCCGGATCTCACGATACGTCTCGGGATCGGCCGCCTCGAAGTGACCCAACGTCTCGTCCGAGAACACGACGCCCCAACCGAACGTGTCGTCGGCCTTGTTGCGCTCGAAGACTTGGATGCGGGCGTCGGGGAACGCCTTCTTCATCAGGATCGAGAAGTACAGTCCGGCCGGTCCGCCACCGAGGCTAGCGATGTTCATGGGCGACCAGGATAGCCTCGCGAGGCGCTCGTTCCCTCGGGGGAAGAGCTTCCGCCTCGACGCTGCTACGATGAAAGATCGATGGACCGTCCCCAGGATTGGATCGAGCGCCTCTCGGAACTGCGTGCCGAAGGCCGGCCGTGCGCGTTGGTGGTCGTCACGGGCGTCAAGGGCAGCGGTCCGCGCGAGCCGGGCGCGCGCATGATCGTCAGCGGCGGTCAGCTCGTCTTCGGCACGATCGGCGGCGGCAATCTGGAGAAGCTCGCGATCGAGCGGGCCACGCAGCTCCTGAAGCAGCGCACGCCGGTCTCCGAAAGCGTCGCGTATCCGCTCTCGGAAGCTGCGGGTCAGTGCTGTGGCGGTGAGGTGACGCTGTTCTTCGAGACGTTTCCGTGGACGCGCCGCAAGATCGCCGTCTTCGGCGCCGGGCACGTGGCCCAGGCGATCGGCGGACTCGCGAGCTACTTGGCGGCCGACTTGGTGCTGATCGATCCCCGCGAGGAGAGCGAGATCCAGCCGGCGCTGCCGCGGTCCCGGCCGTACGAACTACGGCTCGTCGACGCGCCCGAAGGCGAGATCGACACGCTGCCGGACGACACGCTCGTCTTGATCATGACGCACAGCCACGCGCTCGACCTCGACGTGTTGGCGCGGGCGCTCGGACGCGATTTTTCCTACGTCGGTCTGATCGGTTCCGATCGCAAGTGGGCGCGGTTCCAGAAGCGACTCGAAGCGCGCGGCTTCACGCCGCGGCAGATCGCCAAGGTGCGCTGTCCGATCGGCGTGTCGAAGCACTCGAAGGAACCGACCGCGATCGCGATCTCGGTCGCGGCCGAGCTTGTCGACGTGCTCGCCGGCGCGCCGACGCGCTGAAGCAGAACGCCCGACCCCGTCCTCGTCGCTCGCGTGATGTTCCTACGGAGCCAGGCTCGTGTTGAACATCGCGCAAGAGGCGTTGCGGACCGCAGCAGCCTCTCCCCGCGATGTTCAACAGGAGCCTGGCTCCGTAGGAACATCTCACGTCTCGAGCTTGTGCCCGAGCTTCCACGCCAACGCGTCGAGCTGTCGCCGCAGCGTGCGCACCTGGAAGTCGAGCTCCTCGATCTGCTTCTGCATGGGCGTCGGATCGAACGCGGGCGCGGCCGGCACGGGCTCGGCGGCGACGGCCACGGCCGCGGCCGATTCGGTGAAGCCGCGCACCGCCGGCGCGGGGCGTGACTCGACGGGATGCGCGGTCGGGCAGAGCGTCTGCGCGTAGTTGTCCGCGCGCGATCCGGGCGGCGGCGCCAGGCGCACGACGAGCCCCATCTCCATCAGCGGCTTCACGAGTTCCATGAGGTCGGCCAACGTGTCGGCCTTCGTCATGCGCGACACGCGCGCGCGCAACTCGCCCGGTTGCTGTGGTCCGCGCATGAGCAACTCGGCCATCACCGCGGCTTGTGGCGTGGTGATCTTGAGCACGGCTTCCGCGTTGTGGCGGAACTTCTCGACGCGACTGCCCATCGGGTGGACCGATCCGGCGAGTCCCTTGACGATCAGCTTGCCCAGCGCGGCGTTCACCTCGCTCTCGAGCAGGTTCATCACCGGGTCGCGATTCGATTTCTGATTGCAACCCAACGTGACGCCGTTGAGCGTCATCGGATACTGGTCCGGAGTCGTCAGGTCCTTTTCGATCAGCACACCCAGGGTGCGTGCTTCGATGGCGTCGAGCTTCCGTTCGTCGGTCATGGCGCGGATTCTAGCGGTGCGCGCCGTCGCGACGCGACCCCGGAACCGGGCCACCCCGCGCGAGGCCGGGGCGCGTGTCCGCCGATCGATCCGATTCCGCGGCGCGCCCGGTGCGACCGGATCCGTTCGCCCGCTCCTCGGAAACGCGTTAGCCTCTCCGTGGGCAAAGCGGAATTCGCGGCCCTCGGTACCGACATGACGCGACGCATCTCCTCGATCTCGATCGGACTCGTGCTGCCGCTCGTCACCGCGTGCGCCTCGAGCCATCGCGACGACACGGACCACGACGCACGCAGCTTCGACGCGCGCGTGCGCATGGAGCTCGACGGAACGGACGACCATCAAGGTTCTCACGTGGAGGCCGGTTGGCGATTCGTCGACGGCGACGTGAACGGACTCGAGTACCGGATCGACACGGCCACGCTGGGCATGGGGCTCGACGCGACGATCGCCGAGCACGGCTGGTTCGGAGTCGTCGCCGGGCTCTCCTGGCAGCGCACGCGGTTCGAAACCGCCGCGGAGGGGCCCGAGTCGGACGCGGGACTCGGACCGTACGTCGCGTTGGAAGGTGGATGGGAGCTGACGCCGCAGGTGGAACCGTACGCTCGTGCGGACGCGGCGGCGTACCTGCCCGACGCGAGCACGACGTTGGGACTCGAGGCGGGCGTCCGCGTGCGCATCGCCACGTCCGTGGCCGCGTACGTCGGCTGGCGCCACGTGTGGTTCGACGTCAACGACCTCGATCACTGGATCGGTGTCGATCAGTACGAACTCGAGGTCGACGGGCTGGTCGCTCGCCTCGAGTTCGGCTTCTGACCGCGCGTGACGTCGGCGCGGTCACGTCCGCTTCACGGCGCGAGTGCGTCGATCGCCTCCGCGAGCGCCAGGTCCCGCGAGGTCAAGCCACCCACGTCGTGGCTGACGAGTTCGATCACGACGCGCCCGTAGGCGTTCGACCAGTCGGGATGATGGTCCATCGCTTCGGCAACCAGCGCGACCGACGTCATGAAGCCGAACGCGCGTCGGAAGTCGGGGAACTCGAACTCGCGGCGGAGTCGGCCTCGCACCACCTTCCATCGCGGGTGGGACGCCAGCCAAAGCCGAAGTGGGCGAGTGGTGAGTTTGCGATCGGGCACGTTTCGTCTCCGAGACGCGCCGCATCCTAGCGCCCTGGCTGATATCGCAGTCGATCGATCGCGCGCGCTCGTTTTTCGGGATCCATGGGTTGTCCAGGCTCGTTACCGGGCGTACGGGCACACTGCGAGCATGACCGAGCGCGACTTCGACCGGGTGTGTCGGCGTCGACGCCACGTCGTGTTCGCGCGCCGACTTCGTCGGCTCGCACCCCCACACGCCGGCGCTCGCGTCGGCCCGAACCACGACCCACGCGCACGAGGGCGCCGCATGGCATCGATCGAGCCGGATCCGCACCGCACGGACGACCTGTCCCACGCCGCCGTGGGCAACGGGCGCATCCTCGCCCTGATCGCGCCCACCAGTGCCATCGAGTGGTTGTGTCTGCCTCGCTTCGACTCGCCCTCGGTGTTCGGGCGGTTGCTCGACGCAGGCGGGGGCGGGACCTTTCGGATCCTGTCGGGCGGTCGCGAGGTCCGTGGGCGCATGGCCTACGTGCCGAACACGAACGTCGCGACGACGACCTTCGAGACACCGGAAGGCGCGTACGAGGTGATCGACTACGCGCCACGCCTGCCAGAAGGGCTCGGCGTCCGCGTGCCGATCGAGATCGTGCGCCTCGTGCGTCCCGTCAGCGGCAGTCCGCGTGTCTCCGTCGACTT